>WNFE01000440.1_pt1 | contig 47864 bp, 47 predicted proteins | sample 5400451 | NCBI WGS metagenome assembly WNFE01 (sample SAMN13153344, study PRJNA577476) | soil metagenome | isolation source: 200 cm saprolite under Douglas fir tree site 2 hole 2 | place: USA:California | collected 2015-04-18
GATTACGAGCCGCTTCGCGACGCCCTGGGCAAACTCCAGCTAAACGACGCCGCCTTTTACTACGAACCGGAAAATTCCGTCGCCCTCGGATTCGGTTATCGCTGCGGATTTCTTGGTCTGTTGCACATGGAAATTGTGCAGGAACGTCTCGAGCGCGAATTCGGCCTCAACCTCATCACCACCGCGCCCAGCGTGCGCTATCGCATCACCCGCGTTGGCGGCACCGCCATCGAAGTCGACAGCCCGGCGAAATTTCCTAATCCTAGCGACATCGAAATGATCGAAGAGCCCATCATCAAGGCCATGATCATCACCAGTGATGATTCTGTTGGTGGCATTCTGCAGCTCTGTCAGGACAAGCGCGGCATCCAGAAAAATTTCGAATATCTCTCTCCAACGCGGGTCATGCTCACCTACGAATTGCCACTCAACGAAATCGTTCTTGATTTTTACGACCGCCTCAAATCCGTATCGCGAGGCTACGCGTCCCTCGACTACCATCTCCAGGGCTACAAAGAATCCGATCTCGTAAAGTTGGATGTCTTAGTCGGCGGAGAGCCGGTCGACGCGCTCGCCATGATCACTCACCGCGAGACGTCGTACGAACGCGGCCGCGAATTAGTCTCCCGCCTCCGCAAACTTATTCCGCGCCAGATGTTCGAAGTCCCCATTCAGGCCGCCATTGGCAGCCGCGTAATCGCCCGCGAAACCGTAGCCGCCATGCGCAAGAACGTTCTCGCCAAATGTTATGGCGGAGACATTTCTCGCAAACGCAAACTCTTAGAAAAACAAAAAGAAGGCAAACGTCGCATGAAGCGCGTCGGCCAAGTCGACATCCCCCAGGAAGCCTTCCTGGCCGTCCTAAAAGTTTCCTCCACCGACGACGAAGAGTAATATCGAACGATTCCACATTGCTCGGAGACGAGATGAACTCCAAGTATCGAATTTGCTCGTTGCTCTTATTCCTGTTGTCGGGTCCTGTGGCTTTAGCGCAACTCACTCCAAACGATGAACCCCATTCCAAGCTCCTGCCGACAAAACTCCCGAGCAAATTCTCGCCCTCGTCGCCCTAAACTTTGGAGTAGCAGAGTTCAAGGCCAGCAACTACGAGAAGCCACCCATTACTTTGTCGCGGCCAAGCGTTTAGACCCGGCTCTCCTTAACGCTCGGTTGTATCTCGCCACCGCGCATGCCTCACACTATGTTCCCGGATCTGCAAGTCCAGAAAATATTCGGTACGGCACGGAAGCAGTATCGGAGTTTCGTGAAACTCCACGGCTTGAATCCACAAGTCTTTCCGCTATCGACGGACTCGGCTCAATCCTCTTCCAAATGGCTGGAACACCGTTTGATCCGGACAAATTTGTGGAATCAAGCGCGCTCTTCAAGAAGCATTCCGCAATCTCCCCAAACGACCCAGAGCCTTATTACTGGGTGGGAGTCGTCGACTGGACGCTCGCATACAACGCAAGCAAGCAACTGCGCGCGCGCCTCAACAAAAATGAAGCTCAGGGCCAGCTGAAAGATGTCGATCCTCTTCCAGCCGACGCGCGCGCGAAATATCGTGCCGACTTTGGTCGTCACGGGATTGACGAAGGGATCGACTGTATGAAGAAAGCGATCGCGCTGCGGCCGGATTACGACGATGCCATGGCCTACTTGAATTAGCTCTATCGGCGCAAGGCTGACGCCGTCGCGGACGAATCCGAACGTAGCCATCTGATCAAAATGGCAGACGACTTGGTCGAAAAAGTCAAAGTTGGCAGCCGAAATAGACGAGGAAGTAAAGGACGACAGGCAGGCTTTATGATGGTTCCCTCTTTTTTACTTCGGTGCTCAGCCTCCCACTTTGCAGTTGAATCGCAACCGTATCGCCCACCACAACCTGTTCCGCCGACCGCAAAACATTCCCAGCCGCGTCCGTCGCAATTGCATAACCACGCTCCAGCGCCTTCAGCGGCCCGCGTTCCTGCAACTGCAAGCTCAACCGCTCCAATCGCTCCCGCTTCTTTTGCAAAAGCCGTTCCGCGCGCGTTCCCAGCTCCACGCTGCGTTTATCGAGCCGCAACCGCAGCGCCGCTATTTTCATCCGAAAATCGAATCGCGCGATACCCAGATGCGCCGAGGTAAACCGTTTCCGCGATTGCTCCAGCCGTGCCTTCAATCCTAGCGCCACACGCGAAGTCAATTCGTCCGCGCGCTGCCGTTGTTGGCGCAATAAGTCCAGCGGCCGCCGAAACCCACGCCGCCCCGCTAGCTCATGTACTTTTCGGCTCAATACCAAAATTCTGTAACGCATCTGCTCGCCTAACGCGTCCTGCAAGCTTTTCACATGCGTGTCGAACTCTCGCCGCGTCTGCACTACGATTTCCGCTGCCGCCGAAGGCGTTGATGCCCGCACATCCGCCACAAAGTCCGCAATCGTAAAATCCGTTTCGTGCCCAACGGCGGAAATCACGGGAATCTCGGACTCAAAAATCGCTCGCGCCACAATCTCTTCATTGAACGCCCACAAATCTTCCATCGAACCGCCGCCGCGTCCCACCATCAACACATCCACGGTTTTGTGTAGATTAAAAAACTTGATCGCCTTCACAATCTCCAGCGCGGCGCCTTCGCCTTGCACCCGCACCGGAAAAAGCGCCAGGCACACATTCGGAAATCGCCGCCGCAAAATCCGCACCACATCGCGCACCGCCGCGCCCGTCGGCGACGTTATCAACCCAATCCGGCTCGGCAGCACCGGCAACGGTTTTTTGTGTTTCGCATCGAACAGCCCTTCTGCTTGCAGTCGCTTTTTCAGTTGCTCGAACGCCAATTGCAACGCGCCGCGGCCCGCCGGCTCCAGCGACTCCACATAAATCTGATACTCGCCGCGCGCCTCATACACGCTGATCGAACCGCGCACGCTGACCTGCAACCCGTCTTCCGGACGAATCTTCACGCCGCGCATCTGCTGCTTGAACCAGACGCAGCGCACCTGCGACTTCTCATCTTTCAGCGTGAAATAAAAATGCCCAGACTGTGCCGCTCTGCAATTCGAAATCTCGCCTTCCACCAGAATGTCCGTAAAATTTTTCGCTAACAGGTCGCGAATTCGGGCCGTTAGTTCGCTTACCGTCAGAGAACGCCGGTCCGGCTGCAAATTAAATGTCAGTTGACTCATCTTGGCTGAATCCCGTGTGCTCGCTAAAATATTCCATCGTTACAGGGTGTTGAAAATAGACAGTAGCACAGGCACTCTTGCCTGTGCGCCTTTGGTAGCGTAGGCAAAGTTGCCTGCGTGCCTTTTCCAACTCTTTATGAGGCGCGGACCAAGTAGGTGAATCCATTGCATCTCCGAATCCAAGCCGTGTGCCTCGCCTTGTTCTTCAATTGCCCTCTCACCGCGGCGCAGCTCTCTGTCGGCGGCAAGGTCGAAACCAAGAGAGTTTTGCCTTCCACAAAACACGTCATCGAAGAAGTCCACTCCTATCGCCTGGTCAACGAAGACCGCATCATGCGGGAGCTGCGCGAATTCCTCTCCATTCCCAACGTCGCCAGCGACACACCCAATATGGAAAAAAACGCCGCTCGCCTCAAAGAAATGCTCGAGGCACGCGGCATCGAAACCCATCTACTCTCAATCGAAGGTCGCGGTCCAGTAGTCTTCGGTAAACTCGAAACCGAAAACGCAAAACGCACGCTAATCTTTTACGCCCACTACGACGGGCAGCCAGTCGATCCTTCGGCGTGGACCGACAAGTCTCCATTCGAACCCGTACTACGCGACAAATCGACCGAAGCCGGCGGCAAACGTATTCCGTATCCTGACGCCGCCAGCGGCCCGGCAAATTCCTACCAGGACGACTGGCGCATTTACGCCCGCTCCGCCTCCGACGACAAATCCCCCATCGTCGCCATACTCGCCGCGCTCGACGCACTCCGCGCAAAAAATATTCCGCTCGCCGTAAACTTGAAATTCATCCTGGAAGGCGAAGAAGAAGCCGGCTCAGCTCACCTTCAGCAAACTCTACAACTTCACAAAAATCTTCTGAATGCCGATCTGCTGATCACCGGAGACGGTCCCATTCATCCATCCGGCAAACCGCTGATTTTTTTCGGCAATCGCGGTGACGTCGGAATGGACATCACCGTCTACGGCCCAGTTCGCTCGCTACACAGCGGTCACTATGGCAACTGGGCGCCAAATCCTGCCATGGCCCTGTCGCAGCTTCTGGCTGCGATGACCGACGAAACAGGACGCTTGCGCATTCCCGGCTATTACGATGACGTCGTTCCGCTCAGCCAACTCGAACAAGCTGCGCTGACCGCCATGCCCGCCAACGACGCCGAACTTCAGCACGAACTGGGAATTGCCAAGCCTGATGGCGGCGGGAAAAAGTTAGCGGAACTACTGCAGGAACCATCGCTAAACATTCGCGGCATTCGTAGCGGCAGTGTCGGCGAACAAGCCACCAATATTATCCCCGACAAAGCCGAAGCTTCACTCGAAGCTCGCCTGGTCAAAGGCGAAGAGCCGCGCAAAAAATCCCAGCAAATCGCGGACTTCATTCGCCAACAAGGCTTCTTCATCGTCGACCACGATCCCACGCTCGAAGAACGCCGCGAGCACGTCCGCGTCATCAAAGTGATCGATCGTGGCGGCTATCGCGCTTCCCGAACTCGCATGGACTTGCCCGCTGCAAAAGTGTTGGTCCGGGTCATGCAGCAAGCCACCAACAACCAAACCGTCGTCGCACCTATGCTCGGCGGCAGCGTCCCCATGTACATCTTCGAAGACCTCGGCCTCCCCTGGATCGGCGTCCCTATCGTCAACTACGACAACCACCAACACTCCTCCGACGAAAATCTCCGCCTCGGCAATCTCTGGCAAGGCATCGAAACCTACGCCGTGTTGTTGGCAGATTTAGATTGGTGACCGGGAAGCCCGACGTGAATCAAAGGTCCAGAAAGTTTTGCAAAAGATGTTTCCCTGAATCCGTAAGTACGGATTCGGGATGGAACTGAACGCCTTCGAGCTTATGCTTCTTATGCCGCATACCCATGATAATTCCGTCCGCCGTCTCAGCAGTAATTACCAACTCCCGCGGCAGCGACTTCCGTTCCACGATTAACGAGTGATAGCGCGTTGCGGTAAACGGCTTCGGCATTTTCCGGAAAACGCCTTTGCCGTCATGCTGAATTTCGCTGGTCTTGCCATGAAACAGCTTTGGCGCGCGTACAATTTTTCCCCCAAACGCCGCACCCAACGCCTGGTGCCCCAGGCAAACTCCCAGAATCGGAAATTTCCCTGCCAGGCGCTGAATCAACTCAATGGAAATCCCGGCGTCCTGCGGCGTGCATGGCCCCGGCGAAATCACGATCCGTTCCGGCTTCCGTCGCGCAATCTCTTCGACCGAAATTTTATCGTTGCGGTGCACTTCCACGTCGCAACCCAGTTCACCCAGATACTGCGCCAGGTTGTAAGTAAACGAATCGTAGTTGTCGAGTAGCAGGATCATGATGGACTTCCGTTGTGCGCGGCTTCCAAGGCCCGCAGCAAAGCCTTGGATTTATTCACCGATTCTTCGTATTCACCAAGCGGAGTCGAATCGGCAACTATCCCGCCTCCCGCCTGAATATGCGCCACTCCGTTTTTGATGACCATGGTGCGCAACGCGATGCACGAATCCAGATTGCCGGCAAAATCGAGATACAAGATTCCGCCGGCATAAATTCCTCGCCGCGTCTTTTCCAGTTCCTCGATAATTTCCATGGCGCGCACCTTTGGCGCACCGGAAACCGTACCCGCCGGGAAACAAGCCATCAGCGCATCGAAACAATCCACGTCGGGACGAAGCTGCCCGCGCAAACTGGAAACCAGATGCATCACGTGCGAGTAGCGCTCGACGGTCATCAACTTTTCGACGCGCACGCTGCCATACTCGCAAACTCGCCCCAAATCGTTGCGGCCTAAATCCACCAGCATGATGTGTTCGGCTCGTTCTTTTTCATCGGCGAGCATTTCTTTTTCCAAGCGCACATCTTCCGCTTCGTCTTTTCCCCGCCAGCGCGTTCCCGCAATCGGCCGGTAAAAAACATCGCGGCCCTGCACCTTTACCAGCATTTCCGGAGAACTGCCGACGACAGCGACGTCGTTCAATTGCAAAAAGAAGAGATACGGCGAAGGATTCAATGCGCGCAGTTCGCGATAAATTTGAAAAGCCTCAGCTTCCGTTTTCGCGGAAAATCGCTGGCTGATCACCACCTGGAAAATATCGCCGGCGCGAATATATTCTTTGGCTTTCTTCACCGCTGCAAGGTACGCCGGCTTTTTGAAATTGGAATTAATTTCGAGCGGAGCGGTTTCCTTTGCGCCGGAATTCCGTTTGCGTTCTTCGGCAGCCACCGGCCGTTCCAGTAACTTTCGCGTTCGCTCGATTTCCTTCACTGCCGCATCGTATTTCTGTTGCAGCGATCCTTTTCCTTCCGTAAAAACATTGCGAACGATCCACAAACGATGCTGTACGTGATCAAACGCGATTAGCCCTTGATAAAACATCAGCACCGCATCAAACAAACCAATCTCGTCGCGCAATTTTTTCGGAATGCGCTCAATCAACCGCACCATGTCGTAACTGAAATAGCCGATCGCGCCGGCAATCAGCGGCGGCAATCCTGGTAACCGCACCGGCCGGAATCGTTGAATGCGCTCGCGCAGAAACGAAACCGGATCTTTCTCTTCCCAGATCACACGATCCGGGCCTTCCAGGACACATGCTCCGTTCGCGTAGCGAAAGACCTCTTCTGGATGAGCGCCAGCAAAAGTGTAGCGCGCAATTTTCTCGCCGCCTTCCACGGACTCGAGCAGAAACGAATAGCGAGCACCTTGTGCGATGCGCAAATACGCACTGACCGGAGTCAACAAGTCAGCGGAAAAAACATCGTAAACAGGAATGAGGTTTCCCTGTTTGGCGAGACGTGAAAATTCGGCGAAGGATGGCTGGATCATAGTGACAGTAGTCAGTTGTCAGTAATAAGTTTTCTTGAAGCCAGAATATTAGATTTACGGATCGTTAGGACCCTGCAATTATCCACTAATATTAGCTATCGCGCTTGGGCACGCCGCGTTTTCTCTAGTTTTTGACGTGAGATGTCTCATCCGCGCGAAGCTGTGACATAACCGCAAGCCGCATCGCAGCCTCTGGAACCGCTTTTTCCATCCATAGTTCCCATTGCGCGAATCCCTGCGCCAAAAACATTTCCACGCCAGACACGGCGCGAATTCCTTTCGCTGCGGCAATCTTAAGAAGTTGCGTACGTAGCGGCCGGTAAATCAGATCCATTACGATCTTGCAGTTCAACTCGCGCATGGAAAGTGGCGAACTCCCGGCGTGAGGGTACATTCCAACCGGCGTGGCGTTAACGATCACTTCGCAGCAGGCGGAAGCCAAATATTTTCGCGCAATAACCTGGGCTCCGCACGCTTTTGCGAGTTCGCGCACGGCCGATTCGCGTCGCGCACAAATCAGCACTTCCGCACCGGCATTTGCGAGCGCAAAGGCCGCGGCACGCGCCGACCCTCCGGCGCCAAAAATCAAAACCCGGCTGTCGCGCAAACGGATCTTGCCTTCAAGCGCGCGCAACACTCCCACATAATCGGTATTCGAGCCCCGCAATCCGCCATCTTTGCCGACGACAACCGTATTTACCGCGGCGATTTTCTCGGCCATGGGTTCGCATTCGGCGAGATACTTCATAATTGTTTGCTTGTGAGGAATCGTGACGCTGAATCCGCGAAGTCCGAATTCCGGTATCGCCTGCAGAAATTCTTTCAGATTTTGCACCAGGAACGGAAGATACGCCGCATCGCGTTTCGCAGCGACGAATCCGGTGTTATGGAGCAGCGGTGAGAGCGAGTGGCCGACAGGATTTCCAATCACACCATATATTTTGGTCTTGCGAGTGATGGCATCGGCGCGATACAGGCGCTTGAAATCATGCAGACTGACTTGTCCAGGAGCCGTCGCTTGCGCGACCGGCGCGTAGGCCAGCGCACTTCCTTCTCGCAGCGCCAGCAGGCGCGCCGGAAGTCCAATTTCCCCCATCGGCACAGAGACAGCGTCCTTCGAATCTTGCGCGAGACGTAGAAGGCGCAAACTGTCTGAAATCGTCAGCGCGCGCGCAGCGATCTTGATGGCATCCGCCTCGCCGCGGCGCGCATGGACCAACCGTCGCGGCAACGGCGGCGTCCGTTCGAAATCGTGAATGGACAACAGTATCTTCGCCGGGACCGGCAACGAGCGGGCAGTCTGGCCAGGCAGTTCACGCAGCGTTTCGATTTCGAGATCGCACCACTGGCAACCAGCCTCGCGCGCCTGTCCCAGCCAGTAGAGTTCGGCTTCCGCGCCACCCGCCAGTTTTCCTCCGCCCAGAATGCGGCGGCAGGTTGCAATTAGCGTTAGTTTTTCGCGTGAGTAGCGGCGAAGGGCAACGATTAGCTTGCTGCGCTCGCGATCGGAGCGGAGCCAGTCCAGCCGTAGTTCAATGGTTCGGGTGTAAAGGCGGGCGGTACGTAGCTGACGCATCGCTTCTCGCGCGGTGGGGGTAGCAACAACGGCACACAGGCGGTCCGGGAACGCTGCGCGTCGCTGTCCAAGGCTCGGCATATAGCTGAAAACAAAAGATATAGCACGGACGTATCAAACCTGTAAAGCACCCCAAGCCAATTTCTTGACGAGTACTGGAACGCGTTGCTATTTTCGGGTTGGATAGTCCCCGCACGGCCCTCTTCAGTCAAGGGTTTGTAAGTACAACCCCTGAAAAACCCGGGGCTCGTGTATTTGAAGGAGTGTCGAGATGCGCGCAAAGGTCTCAGGTTTGTGCCTTTCCCTGGTTTTCGGTGCAGCAGCTTGCATGGGCCAGGATACCCAGATTTCCAGCACGCAAGCGGTGCAGGCGCCCAATCATGCCTGGCCTACAACCGTTTACTGTTCAGGTTTCTACACGAATCAAAAAGTTTCCGATGACCTCAGGCTGGTGACTGGCGAGGAGTCTGCCTACAAGGTCACCTTCACCACTCCCGACGTCGTGTATTTGAGCAAAGGCATGAACCAGGGCGTCAAACCGGGTGACCGCTTCAACGTAGTGCGGGCGGAAGGCGATAAGAATCCGGTATTGTGGTTTAAATGGCAGGAAAAGCTGACGCGCGCCATGGGCAGCCATTATCTGGATCTTGGCCAATTGGAAGTGATCAAGGTAGAACCGAATATTGCAATCGCCAAAGTGGCGATCAGTTGCGATTTGATGCAGCGCGGGGACATCGTTCTGCCGTTTGCGGAACGCCCGGTTGGGCCGTACAAAGATGCCGCCGTTTTTGATTCGCTGGCTCCGGTCAGCGGAAAGCCGGTCGCGATGGTGGTTCGCGGACGGGATACGCAACAGATGGCCGGACGTTGGGATTCGATTTACGTCAACTTGGGCACCAGCCAGGGCGTGAAGGTCGGCGATTATTTCCGCATCTTCCGCTACCAGGGCACTGATTCGGACAGCATCCCTGCCGAAAAACATTCGCAGGACATGCTTTATGGATTTGGCAGTAACTCGAGGCACTATGCGTGGAACGATCTGCCGCGTGAAGTTCTCGGCGAGGGCATCGTGCTGAACGCCAGCCCGAATTCCGCGACGGTCCTGGTGACAACATTGAGGAAGGAAATTTATTCCGGAGATTATGTCGAGCTGGAATAACGACGCTGCATATCCTCGAAGACAGTTACATTATTCGCCCGCGAAGCACCGCTTCGCGGGTTTTTCTTTTCCGCGCGACGCGGCCGAAGTGTAAGAACGAAGGTTCCGGACGCGAGGCCGGATAATCCTAAGGGTAACCACGAATGCCGAGACGCCCGCGAAAACTTTCGTCCCTCGGCCTGATTTTGCTCCTCCTATTGCGATCGCTCCCGACGGGAAAGCCGTGGCTTACAACATCGCAGAAAACGGCGTCGGAAACGTCTGGCTGCAACCGCTGGATGGCTCGCCGGGCCGTCGATTTCAATTTTCGCCTGATGGCAAGTCGCTGGGCCTTGTACGCACGCACGTTGTCTCAGACGTGGTCTTGTTGCTCGACACCCACACGCAGGATCAATAACCACGCAGTAGAGCTGCCAGTTGGATTCAAGAAAGAAAAGAGTTGGACCGAGATTCATCCCGGCATCGCGCACCAGTGTCCAGGAGCCTCGATGAAGGCCGAAGTTGAGGCGCTACCCATCAGCAAGAAACGCTTGAATCTTCGCGAAAGATTTCGCAGGTGAAGGCGTAGATTTTGGTGTGCGGTGCGCGCCAGGCATCGCGCGGCAGGCCGGCTTTGTGGCAGGTTTCCTCAAGAAATTCCTCGCGGGAAAGCTTGTGTTCGGTGGCGACCTGCGGAAGCAACAAACCGCGGTGATTTTCTGTCGCGACTAGCAGACCGTGCTTGCCGATTTGGATTTGCTGCAAAGCGATGGGGAAAAGCTCGGAAAGTATGGAGATTTCGATTTGCAGGCCGGGTAATTCTTCCGCACGCAGCGGAGGGAAGCGCGGATCGTGGAAGGCGGCGCTCTGCGCGCAATGAATGATGCTTTCGCGAAGTTGCCCTTGCGCTTCTATCACGCCAATGCAGCCGCGCAGCTTTCCGTAAACTTCGAGGGTTACGAAAAGTCCCTGGCGCAAGGAAAAACAGGAGGGCTCGGAAGCGGTTTGGCTCAACGGTCGGTCTTCGAGCGCGCTGACGATGGCGGCACGCGCCAGCGCAAGCATAGCCCGGCGATCCGGCGGGGAAAATTGATGATCAGGAAGGAACGACATCCTCGGACTTGGCGCGCGCTTCCATCATGCGTAATTTTCTGCGCTGGGTAATGCGGCTGTCGAGCTGGCTCCAAAAACGGAAAAAATATTGCGCAGCGGAAATTAAAGCACTGGCCACCACCAGCCATAGCAGCACATACGCAATGGGCTTGAGGGAGGTATAACGAGAGCCGGCGATCAGGACGGCAACCGCGACGACCTGCAAAACCATTTTTGTTTTTCCCAGAGCGGAAGCGGAAATCGTGAAGCCTTCGGCGGAGGCGATGTTACGCAAACCGAGTACCGTAAATTCCCGGCCGATGATGATCACGACCATCCACGCGGGAACCAGATGCATGTCCACCAGCGCGATGAAGGCCGCGGAAATAAGCAGCTTGTCGGCTATGGGATCGAGCAAAATTCCCAGGGTCGTCACCTGCAGCCGGCGCCGGGCAAAGTAGCCATCGGCCCAATCCGTGGCTGCGGCGGCAAGCAGAATCAGCACGCCGAAAAACTCAAAACGCATGTGAAATCCCCATAGCTCGACGTTGGGGCTACGGGTGAGCAGTACAACAATGAGCAGGGGCACAAAAAAGATGCGCAGCAGCGTGAGTGAATTGGGAAGATTCATTGGCGCAAAGCGCCCGCAATCGCAAAATGGTTCGGATACGGCGCCGAAACGACTATAAGCTTCGAGTTGGTAGCCGTCAACGGCAGCGGGATGGCGATTTCAGGGGCTCTAGAGGTACTTGAGGGTTAACAGCAAATTGGCTGGGAAAAGTGCCAGTACGTATACCTTTTCGTAACAGGAATGCCCTATAGCTGTGCAAATTCGTAAAACAGTATAGCGTCGAAATTTAACGACAAAGTGCCATTCATCGCCTAGTAATCTAATGTAATATGTCTATTTGCAATAACTTACAGAGAGGAGCAGCACCATCTAAAAATATCCGCGGGACTGAGGATAACTTTTGGGGAAACCGGCCCGCAGCGATTTCCACAAGGATTTCCACCGTTCCGGGCAGGCTCTGGCGCACCGCAAAATGCTGCAAGACCATTGAAAAATCAGGGATTAGAGACAATTTCGCCTTGTTTACTCGAACGTTACCTCAGAGCGAAAGCCTGCCAGTTCATCGTGCGCTTCAGATCGCTCGCGGGCCTCGCAGCAGGCGTACCGGCAGGAAGAGAATCGCGCTCAACAGGGCAAAAACTCCGTGCACTGTGATGCCAATGATCCGGAATGGCAGGCTGATCAGCCATACAAATGGATAGGCGATCAGCGCCAGCAACGCAAGGGGCCAGCAAAGCACAAACAGGATGCACCACAGAAAGAATCCGGCCACGGGTCACCTCTCTTTCTTGTAAACGATGGCGGCCGCTAAAAAGTTCCGTTGACAGAGTAGTGCTGAAGCTTCAACCGGCGCGCCACGGAAACCGGGACATCGGCGTCGAGCAGCATATGCGAATCGTGCAACTCCGAATGAAACACATGACCGAGCGCGTGCACCAGGGCCAGCGTTCGTCCTTCGGTTAGTGGCAGGCGCAAGGAAAGTCTTTCCACCGGGTCGCCGGGGAGTGCTTGGTCGATGCGTTGCAGAAGTTCGTCAAGTCCTGCGCCGGTGAGCGCAGAAACCAGAATTGGGGGCTCGGTTCCTTCCGGCGGATGCGCGGCAGATTTTTGCCATTCGCTGCGCTCGTCCGGTGCAAGTAAATCCATCTTGTTCCAGACATGAAGCGTCGGACGTCCCGCGACGCCGAGCTCGCCAAGAATCTTGTTCACGGCTACATCCAGTTCCTGATTATGAGCGCTCGCGACATCACTGACATGCACGATCAGCGCGGCTTCCTGCACTTCCTCCAGCGTGGCGCGAAAAGCGTTCAACAAACCTTTCGGCAGGGCGCGAATAAATCCCACAGTGTCGGAGAGAAGTACGCGCCGGCCGGATGGTAAACGCAGCGCGCGAATCGTGGGGTCAAGGGTGGCGAACATGCGCGAAGAGACGAGAACTTCGGCACGGCTCAGCGCGTTAAACAACGTGGATTTGCCGGCGTTGGTGTAGCCGACAAGCGCGACCGTGCCCAGCGGCACGGAATTGCGCGCCTCGCGCCGCAACGCACGTTGTTTGCGTACGCCTTCAATATCTTTCTCGATTTTCGAAACTCTGTCGCGAATCCGGCGGCGATCTGTTTCCAGTTTTTTTTCGCCCGGCCCGCGAACTCCGATGCGGCCGCCACCACCACCCGCGCCGCCGGCTCCTCCGGCTCCTTTGCCGCCCTGGCGGGACAACGCAGTGCCCTTTCCAGTGAGCCGCGGAAGCATATAGTTCAATTGCGCCAGCTCGACTTGCAACTGGCCTTCGCGGCTGCGCGCATGCCGCGCGAAAATATCCAGGATCAGCTGAGTGCGATCGATGACGCGGCGCGCCGTGTGTTCTTCGATATTGCGTTGCTGCACCGGCGAAAGGTCGCTATCGAAAATAATCAGCGGAGCGTCTTTGGCATTGGCTTCAGCCAGAATTTCATCGAGCTTGCCACGGCCGACGAGCGTGGCAGGATCGGCTTTATCGCGTAGTTGGAAAAGAGTCCCGGCGATGGCTGCACCTGCGCTGCGCGCCAACTCAACCAACTCGACGAGAGATTCGCGTTCAGGTGTGCCAGCGGGAATTCCATGCACGCGTGGAGAACGTTTCCAGGCGACGCCGACGAGAAGAGCACGTTCAGTGGAGGGTATGGCTTGCGTGGTTTTCATCGTGCCAGGTTCGAAGCAAAGCCTGCCATTTTACAGGAGTAGGAAGTATCTCTTTGCATCTTGCCGAGTATACGCCCGATGCACGTGCGGCGGGAAATGCGCGCGCATTACTAGGACAGTGTGGGTTGTGTGGCCGTCAATTCTTACCCTTTGCATTTTCAATCGCCTGTCCGAAAGCGATCAAGTTCCCATCCGGCGCCAGCACCAGCAATTCTCTTTGTCCGTAAGGCTGATTCACGGGGCCGTAGACATCGCGCGTGGGAAGAGTGTCCAGTTTCGGCTTCAGTTCCGCGTAGAGCTGATCGACATCGCGAACATCAATATAGTAAGCGAAGCGTCGCGTACCGGGCGGCGCGGCATCGGCGCCCTTCTGCTCCAAGATTCGCATGCCTGCTGTTTCGCGGTGAATATACGCGTGATCACGGGCGCGAAATTGCGTTTCAAAACCGAGAATGTCGTTAAAGAAAATCAGGGCTTTTTCAAGATCTTCGACATGCATGAATGGCGTGATCTGAATAAAGTTGGACATCGCTGCGCTCCCAAACAGAAGTTAGCACAATCAAGAATCCGCTGAATCACGCATGAGTTGCGAGCTCAGCCAGTCGCGTGCCGCGGACTGGATGCCCTCGTTGTCGCCGAATCCGGCGAACCAGTGGACGTCTTTTTCGCGGCGAAACCATGTGAGCTGACGTTTGGCGTATTGCCGCGTGCCTTGCTGGATGGCGCTGCGCGCGGCATCGAGCGTGATCTCTCCTCGCAGATGGCTGCGCAATTCGCGATAGCCGATAAAGTTGAATGGCTTGCCGTTTTCGGGCAGCCCGCTCGAGTTGAGGCGGGAAACTTCCTCCAGCCATCCAGCTTGCAGCATCGCGTCAGTACGGTTGTGTATGCGTTGGTACAGCGCTTCGCGTTCCGGCTGCAGGCCAATTCTCAAAATACGCCATCCGGTGAGGGGTGTTCTTCCCGCGCGGTGAATTTCGGTCAACGGTTTTTTGGCCAGCAGGCAGATTTCGATTGCGCGAATGAGCTTTTGTTCGTCGGCGAAAGAAATTTGTGTGGCCGCCTGAGCATCAAGACGCGCGAGCATTGCGTGCAAGTGTCCAGGGCCGTGCTCTGCGGCAGATGCGCGCAGGCGCTCGCGCAGTTCTTCCGAGCGCAACGGCAGGTCGGCGAGGCCTTCGAGCAGCGCTCGCAGATAAAGCCCAGTGCCAACTGTGAAAACAGGCAAACGCGAGCGTGCCCGCAAATCATCCAGAACTTTGAGTGCGCGTTCGCGATAGCCGCCTGCGGTTGACTCCTCAGCCGCATCGAGAATGTCGAGCAGATGATGTGGAACACTCGCGCGTTCGGCCAACGTAGGCTTCGCGGTGCCAACATCAAAACCGCGATAGAGTTGAGTGGAATCGCAAGCAACAACTTCGCCGCCAAATTCTTTGGCAAGAAAAACACCGAGTGTGGATTTGCCGGAGACTGTTGGCCCAATAATCGCCAACAACGGTGGATCACTGGAAAAAGTTGTCATCGAAACAGAATGTGCCAACCGCGAATGATGAGAATGACCAGCACAACCGCCGCCAGTAGCAGGCTGCCCAGAACTTGTTGGCGGACGATTTTCACGGCGTTTTCAAGAATGATCTTAAGACAAAGAAGCGCTATCGGTCGTTCGCAGCTTCGATGGGCAGATTGTACAGGAAAATAAAACGCAAACGAATTTCCGGGCCGGAAAATGCCGGCGGCAAATGGTCGAAAGGATTCGAGGAGCGAATCGCGGAAACCGCCGCGCGATCGAGTGGTTCTTTTCCAGAGCCGAGCAAACGCTGCGGATCTTCATTGGGAACGCTGCCGTCGCGGCGAATGCTGAATTCCAGGACTACTCTTCCGCGGTCGCCTAGTTGCGCAGATTCGGGCATCACGGCATACCAGTTGCGGCGCACGCTGGCCAGCACGCGCTGCATGTAGTCGCTGAAGTCCACACCTTCGGTCGGCGTCAGAATCTGATAAGCGTTGCCCATGCTGGGCTGGCCGCCTCCGCCCTGCCGATCACTTCCCGCGCCAGGAGCGCGCGGAACAGGAGCCGAGTACCCGCCACTTCTTCCAGCGTTGCTTGAATTGCGTGACAAATTGTTCAAGGAATCGCGAAGAGTATTGCTTGAACTCTTCGGCAGCACCAGATTTGGCTGGGACTTCGGCGCGTCAGGCGCCTCCAATTTCGGAGCGTTATTCGCCGGAGCTTCCGTTTTCGGCGCGGGCGCAGACGGAGGCGGCGGCTGACTGGCATTCGGCTTAACGGTCGGCGCGCTCGGCAATTCCCTCGCTTCCACTCTTGGTTGCGGAACAACAGGCACGGGTTCCGGTTCCGGCGGCGCTACCTTTCGCAAAATGCGCGGATCGACTCTTACTCGCGGCGCAGGCGTGATGGTTCGCGGCTCTGGCCGCGACATTTCGAACGCCCCCGGCGGCAGGAAAAACATTTGTTTGCGGGCAATTTCCTGATCTTCCGCTGTTGGCTGGCGGTGGCGGAATATTTTTGGCGGCCAGATCAACAGCGCAATCACGGCCGCGTGAATGGCGACGGAATAAACCCTCTCGGCAAAATTCTTGCGGTATTGGCGCTTTGCGACTTCCTCATCGTTCAGAAAACTGACTTCGCCGGTGAGAAAAATATCTTTTTCCACTAGCTCGGTGTACAGCGGCGCAGGCGGCGGTATAATTTCCGGTGAAGCGGCGCCCAATGGCACGGTGATGCGTTCGTCCATCTCCGATGGCTGTGGCGGCAGCGCGTGCGGCTCTTCCGGGACCCGATAGGCTTCCGGATTAATGTCGCGCGGAACTATGAATCGCTTGGCGATCGATTCAAGCGGCAGGTTGGTGGGAATCTTCGAAATGGTTTCCAGCGGCGCGAGCGCCAGGCCCGAAGGCACCAGTGTTCTATCGTCCAGCGTAGAAGGTCGCCGCCGCGAAGTCGGCTCCAGCGTAGATGGTCGGGCATCGAACGGTACCAGTGACCGTGGGATCATTTCTCGTCTTTTCTCGGAGGGTGAAACGCAGGCAAATCCGCCGCCGGATGGCTGCCCGTTGGTTGGACGCGCGCGGCGTGTTCCTGGATGCATGCCATTACGCGAGTGGCCAACTCCAAAGCGGCGCGCCCTGCGGCGCCGTCGGTTTTGGGCTCTTTCCGCGTACGCACTGCGTACAAAAAGGCTTCCAGTTCCGCGCGCAGGGGCTCGACTCCCGTGGAGGGCAATTTTTGAAACGCAAACTCGGGCTCGGGGCCAGGCCGCTTGACGCCGACACGCAGCGCATCGCGGCGTGCGTAGTCCAGCGAAATGTATTCGTGCTGTTGAAAAAAGCGCACCTTGCGAACGCGTTCGGTGGACACCCGGCTAGCGGTCACATTGGCGACAGCGCCTCCGGCAAATTCCAAGCGGGCGTGCGCGATATCTACTTTGTCGCTGAGCACCGGAATGCCTACGGCTTTTACTTCGATCACCGGCTCGCCAACCAGCGCCAGTAAAATGTCCAGATCGTGGATCATCAGGTCGTAGATCACGTCCACATCCAGACTGCGCGGAGTGAAAACTCCCAGGCGGTGCACCTCAAAAAAAAGCGGGCGATTGATGATCGGTTCCACCGCAAGTACCGCTGGATTGAAGCGCTCGACGTGGCCCACTTGCAGAATTCTTGCGTACTTTTTCGCGGCGGCCAGCAAGGCGTCGGCATCAGCGAGGTCCTTCGCCATAGGCTTTTCGACGAGAACGTCGATTCCTAACTCCATTAACGCGCAGCCAACTTCGGCGTGCGCGATCGTCGGCACCGCTACGCTGGCAGCGTCCACTCGGCCACGCATTTCCTGCAAAGTAGAGAACGCCTGGGTGTTGAATTCTTGCGCGAAAGCCGCGGCACGTGCTGGGTCGGTGTCGAATACCCCGACTAATTCAGCGGACTCCATTTCGCGATAGACGCGGGCATGATTGCGGCCAAACTCGCCGCAACCGGCAACGGCCACACGTATGCCCTTGATTTCGCCAGCGGCCGTCATTTCTTATCTATTCCTATGGAGGCCGTGTTTGGTTCCGCGATCGCCGCGGGCAAGAAAGCCTCGATGGCGATTCCGGCATCGTTTGCGGCCGCGATCAGCGCTTCGCGATCGAAAAGAAGCGTGCGCTGCGCGTCAATCGCCAATGCAGTGGCTCCGGAAGCTTTCATCGTTGCGATGGTTGGCAGTCCCACAACCGGAACATCGAAGCGCATGTCCTGCTTAGGCTTGCCGACTTTTACCACCACCAAAGGCCTGCCAACAGCAATGCGAGCAGCGCGCGCAATCGTTTCGTCTGTGCCTTCCATCGCTTCGACCGCGATGCATGCCTGGCTCGAAACAACGACGGTTTGTCCGATATCCATGGCCGCAAGATTTCGTGCGAGGCTCAGACCGTACGTCATGTCTGCATATTCCTCGTGGCTCGGCTTTCGACGCGTGAGCACGCCTGCACCCGGCAGCAACGGTTTCAGAAATACGGTCGAATCCACCAATCGAATGCCTTCGTCTTCCAGAACCTTTGCCACCGCGCCGATCAGGCTGTCGGTATTTTTTTTTGGCAGTGCGAACAACACCTTCGCCAGCTTCCAATCGGGACGGATGGCACTGAAAATTTTATTGTGCTTCACTTGCCCGGCCATCACCGCTTGCGTCACACCTTCCTGATGCAGCAAATCAATGGTCTTCGAAAGCTCGCCCAGGCTTACCCAGTGCAGCCGCTGAGCGAGTTTGCCCAAATCAGGATCGGCTTCTTCTTTGATCGCAATCACGGCCATGTCAATTCCCTGGCTGCGCGCCCCTTCCAGCACCAGAAACGGAAAACGTCCGTTGCCGGCGATGAGTCCCCACGAGTTGCTGTTGGAAATGCTTGTGGTCATTTAGAGAAAGCGCCAGCCTATTTCACAATGCCGCGCTCAGCGGCTTCGATAAATTTTACGAGCTCGCGCACATCATCTGAATCCGCAAAGTCCACCCGCAACGCTTCCAGCGCCTGTGTGGTGTTGAGCTTCGAACGCAGCAGCGTTCGAAACGCGCGCTGCAGCGTCCTCACGCGCTCGGCAGAGAAACCCCGGCGTTCCAGTCCGATGGCATTCGCGCCGAAAGTTTTGCAAAATTGATGCACCGGAGAAAGCGCGCCGATGGTCGTAAAGTCTTCAATCGTCACATGCCCCGCCAGCGTCGCAGCGTTCACAAACAAATTGTTGCTGCCGATCTGGCAATCGTGCCCGATGTGCGAGTACGCCAGAAAAAAATTCTCGTCTCCAATGCGCGTGATACCGCCGCCTTTTTTAGTTCCGCGGCTCACTGTCACGTATTCGCGGAAAATATTCTTGTCGCCCGCAATCAGTTCCGTACGTTCTCCCGCGAACGTATAGTCCTGCGGCTCGCCGCCGATCACGCAAAAAGAATGAAACAGGTTCGCCGCGCCGAAACGCGATGGACCGGAAACCACGGCGTGCGCCTGAACCACGCAATCCTCGCCCAGCTCGACTTCTTCTCCAATGACCGCGAATGCGCCCACTCTGATTCCCGCGGCCAGTCTCGCCGAATCCGCAATCGAGGCGCTGGGATGAATCAGCGATTCGCTCATTACTTCGCGTCTTTCTCCGTAACCTGCGCTAACTCTTTCGGCGGAGTCATGCCGCGATCCACCATCTTGCACATCAGCGTCGCCTCCGCGGCCAGCTGCCCATCCACCAGCGCTTTTCCCTGCAGCTTGCAAAAATCGCCACGCCAAGACAACACTGTCATTTCTAGGCGCAACTGCTCTCCGGGAACTACTGGACGGCGAAAGCGCGCTCCGTCCACCGCCACAAAAAATAACAATTTGTTGTCGCGGTCCGGAACCTCCAGCAGCAGCAGCAATCCCCCGGTCTGCGCCATCGATTCGATAATCAGCACGCCGGGCATCACTGGCTGGCCCGGGAAATGTCCCTGGAAGTGCGATTCGGTTGCGCTGACATTTTTTATGCCAACGATTCGTTTCAGCCGCTCGATTTCCAAAATCCCATCCACCATCAGAAAGGGATAGCGATGGGGCAGGTATTTCTGGATTTCCATCACGTCCATAATCATCCGAAACTCTCCGTCGCGGCGCCTCAGACTGCGGCTTCTCCGCCTCTCCGCCAAAACTATCATTATAAGCGAAGCTGGCGCACTCCCCGAGCCAAGAATGTGCTCTCGCCGGGACTGCAGGCGAGGGCCTGCCTGTTATCTCAATCGCTGGATTTGCCACGGTTTTGCGCGCTTGTTAGCATCGGCGGGACATGAACACCGCCTCCGAACCTAAGCTCCTCCTGGACTGGCTTACTCCGCAACTGCCGAACATGCTTCGGACTTTGGAAACATTTGTCCGCAGCGAGTCTCCCAGCACCGAAAAAATAGCCGCTGACATCTGCGCCCAGGTCATCGCGGCTGAATGGAATAAGCGCGATGTTGCAGTCGAATTGTTGCAGCAAAAGAATCGCGGCGCGCATCTGCGAATTGCCTACGTGCCCGGCAACGCAAAACCGCGGTCGCAACTCTTGGTGCTCGGCCACTATGACACTGTCTACGCCACTCACACGTTAGCCAAAATGCCGTTTCGAACCGCGGCAGGCCGCATTTATGGCCCCGGCGTTTTCGATATGAAGGCCGGCATCGTCCAGGCACTTTTTGCGCTGGACGCGATTCAGCACAGTGCCGTAGCGCTCGCGAAAAGAATTGTATGTCTGTGGACCTCCGACGAAGAGATTGGCAGCGAATCGTCGCGCAAGCTACTTGAGACCGAAGCGCTACGAAGCGATGCCGTTTTTGTGCTGGAGCCGGCACTCGGATTAAGAGGGCTTCTGAAAACTGCACGCAAGGGCGTCGGCGAAGCCGAATTCATCGTACACGGCCGCGCGTCGCACGCTGGCCTGGCGCCCGAGAAGGGCGTCAACGCCATTCATGAACTTGCGTTGCAAATCGCCTTGCTCAAAAAGTGGAATGATCTGCCGCGCGGCGTTTCCGTAAACGTAGGAATGGTCACCGGTGGAACGCGCCCCAACGTCATTCCAGACCACGCACGAGCGGTATTGGACCTGCGCGCCCTTCGCATCGCCGACATGCGAAAAATCGAAAAGCAGCTGCGCGGCTTGCGGCCCATTCTGCCTGGCGCAAGACTCGCCGTGCGCGGCGGCTTTAGTCGCGCTCCCCTCGAGCACAAAATCAGTGCCGCACTCTTTCAACGCGCAGCATTATTGGCAAAGCGCATGGGATTGACGATTGGCGAAGGCACGGCGGGCGGCGGCTCCGACGGCAATCTCACGGCAGCGCTGGGCATTCCTACTTTGGACGGACTTGGTGCAGTAGGAGACGGAGCTCATTCTCCGGGAGAATACGTCATTGCCCGCACCATGCCGCAGCGCGCAGCACTCCTCGCGGCACTGCTGCTTCACAGTTGATCTCTTTTCTAGCGCGCCCGCCTACGCCCTACCGGCGCCAGCCTCGGCGGCGCAAAATCATTTAACTCTCTGCTCGGTGCCGCGACTTGCAGCTTCTTCCCCAATTTCCCGACTTGTTTATTCAAACTGCGTACATAAAACGGTAGCGCCTCCAGCAACAATGATTCCAACTCGCGCTCCGATGCTGTTTTCCCGATTACGAACCACGAAAACCGATCCCAGAACTGTTCTTTCTTCGATCCTTCCTTGCCATGGCTACGCAGCCGCGCACTGATTGCGCCGCGGCCGATATACACCGGCATTGTGCCGTGATACAGAACGTAAATCCCCGATTATGGCCGGCCAGATCCTCAAGCTCGTCGAGATTTTCCTGATTGCGCGGCCAGTGCAATCCAAACTTTTTGATCAGCGCCATTCGTCCTTCGCTTTTCAAAAAACAATTTCGTTATTGCTTTTTTCGCAGATACTGCACGGTATCGTGCGTCAAATCTGTATAGTCAGAGCGCAGGATTGCTTTCAGCGCCTCTTCCGGAGCTTCGCCCGCCGCCAAGCGGTCCAGAATGCGATCCACATCGTTCATTCCACCGGATTGCACGATATATTCCACGTTTGCAAGTGCCCACGCATAAGCCGCGTTAACAGCTTCATTCGAAAGTTTCATCCAGTCGCCCTGGTAGTGCTTCATGCCTAGCGCTGGATCGCTCTGATAGATCGCGATCAGCGCCGCAGCATTCAGATCGCTGCGCTTGCCCTCCATCCACTGCGCCAGTCCTTCCTGAATCCAAGTAGGAGCGTGGCTCAGCGTTTTCTGCTGAACAAAACTGTGCGTAAGTTCGTGTTTCAGTACACGCGACAGTTCCGGAGTAACCTCACTCAATCCCTGCACCGGAACTCGGATTCGCCCGTCATTCAGGGCGCCAACCCAGTTTGGCACTTGTGTGATGTCGGCAAAAGCCTGCTGGGTGTACAAGATCACGCCAATCGAATCCGGCGGCGAGTAGCTCAGCTCCGATTCGATCGCGCCATAATGTCTTTCCAGCGTGTGCAAAATATTGCGCGCCAACGCTGGCTCTGACGCTCCACTGTAGCGCAGCGTAAAGTGGCTGCTCTCATTTTCCTTGTATTGCTCCTCTTCCTGCTCGTCGCGCTGGGCTTTCCGTAAGGCCGCTTCCACTTCCGCGTCCGGGCGCAGCGAAAGCGCGTGCTTCCATTCCGTTACCGCTAAATCCATCTTATTCAGTCCGTAGTAGGCCCACCCCGCCAGCTTCGAGACCTCAGGATCTTCCGGCACTAATCTCCGTGCGCGATCGATGTAATCGAGCGACTGAGTGTATTCGCTCCGCCGCAAATAGAGATAGGCGGCGTCCATCAGCAGCACCGGTTGCTCGGGCATATACGTCAACGCGCTGCGCGCATCCTCCAGAGCAGCATCCATGGCGCCGTGCACCATTTCAAATTGCGAGGCTGTGTGATGCGCCACGGCTGCATTCTGATTGGCCAGGCCTTGTCCCGAGTGCGCTTCTTGATCCAGTTGGTCCACGTAGGCGCGATCCACTTCGCCGCCTTGGATCACGCGGTTCTCGATTTCATTCCTGCCAGGCGGCAGCGCAGCGGGAGCAACTTCCGTTTCGGGCGACTTCAAACTGAACGCGGAAGCACTTGTAGCCGCGCTGGGAGATGAAACTGCCCCATGCTCGATGTGGTCCACAATCGAGCGCGGAAGCGACAGCGTTCCCGAAGCTGTTTCGTAAGTGATTTTCTCGCCCTCTTGCGTCACGCTGAGTGCCGTGATTCTTCGTCCGTTTTTCAGGACGATCGTGTCGCCACGCGCACCTGTTGTTGCCACCAGGCACACCACCACCAGCAAACACGCTCGCCGAACTTTCCAACTTCGCTCCATCCTCTGAATTTACCCCAGGGCTGAGTTAGTATCGAAGCAACCTTGCCGCTCTATGCCCAATCTCAATACACAACCAGCATGTCGCTCCGCGCTTTCACATTCTCGCTGATAATCTTGCTCTGCGCAGTTTCGCTCACTGCGCAACAGGCCCCGCCTCGTGAACCGCGCGAACTCCTCGCGGCCCTCAATCGCGTACAGCTTGATCCCGCCGCAATCTACAAAGTCGATTCATCGAGCCACACCGAACTGCGCCGCGGCGACGCCAAGCTTTTATTCGAAGAGGGCTATCTCGGCTTCTTTTCCGCCAGCGAAGGGAAAGTTACCGGTGCGGTATTTTCTGGCCGCGGTCACATCCTGGCGATACCTCGCGACCCTGTCGAAAAGCAGCAGCTCGCGCATTTTCTCGGCGCGCCCATGATTGATCAGGATTTCAGCAGTGCCTATTTGCGTTTTACCGATGACACCCTGGCCGAACTGCGCTACGATCTGCAACTCGCCCGTATCGAACCGCAAACCAACAATGCTTTCGCCGATGGCTGGCAAGCTCCCGTGTTGTCCCGCAATCCTGCGCACTCGTTTCGCATTCTCTCTGAATCCTATTCACACACGCCGCATCCGTATTTTATTGCCACCCTGGGCGGTGTTTCCGATGGCTCATTCGATTTCGTCTATGACCTGGAACGCGATGAGCCGCAGCTTTTTGGGCAAGGCCGCAAGGCCGGTGGCATCGACTACTACGACGTGTGGAGTTCCTATTGTCCGCCCGGAACTCAGCCACCGCCGGTCGCGTTCCACGCACTCAGCTACCGCATCGAGGCCACGGTGCATCCCGATAATTCCGTCGATGGAACAGCCACAATTCACCTTCGCGCTGCGCAATCTGGCGAACGGCTGATTCCTTTCCAGTTTTCTCGGCTTCTGAACATCGACGCGGTAACTCAGGGAACCGAATCGCTTTCCTCGTTTCCTGACAACAGCACCACTCCCGAAGCCCGCGCTGCAAGCGGTAACGATCTTCTTTATGTCTTGCTGCCGCGGCCTGCAGCGTCCGGAGATGAGATCGAACTTACCGTTCGCTATCACGGCAACGTCATCCGCAACGCAGGCAACGGCGTTCTCTTCGTCGGCGCACGGGAAAGTTGGTATCCGCATCTGGGCGACACGGCTTCGTTCTCCAGCTACGACTTGACCTTTCATTGGCCGCGCAAACTTCGCCTCGCAGCCACTGGCACCAAACTTGACGAACACGAAGAAGGCGATACACGCACCGGCCACTGGAAGACTGACAAGCCGGCCAGCGTCGCCGGTTTTAATCTGGGCGAATATGCGTTTGCATCGCTGGCCGATAACGGCTACTCCGTTGATGTCTACGCGAACCGTCAACTCGAGCAGGCCTTGCTTAGCCGCCTCCGGCAACCGGAAATGGATGACATCGCTAGTTCGTTATCCAGCCCCATCGGTGCGCAGCGTGGCGACCATCTGCGCTTGCAGATGCCTCCACCAAGTCCTGCCGACGCTCTCAAAGCATTGGCGCGCGACATCGATTCCTCGATTCACTTCTACGAGAACTTTTCCGGGCCGGTTCCTTTCCATCAGCTAAGCGTTTCTCAGATTCCCGGAACTTTTGGTCAGGGCTGGCCTGGCCTTCTGTATCTTTCCACGTATTCGTTCCTTCCGGCCGATACCCAGCAGCGCGCGGGTCTCTCCGAAACCGGGCAGGAACATTTTCATGACCTGGTTCCATTTCATGAAGTGGCGCATCAGTGGTGGGGCAACGTGGTCGGATGGTCCAGCTATCGCGATCAGTGGATCGACGAGGGGCTGGCGAACTACCTGGCGCTTTTGTTTGCCGACAGCCAGAAAATCCCTCAGCACAAACTGCGGCTATGGCTGGATCGCTACCGAAAACGCCTGGTGGAAAAAGATTCGAACGAAATTGTGCCTGCGGAGATCGGCAGCCTGGATCTAGGTTTTCGCCTTGATTCCTCGCGCGCTCCTGAAGGATTTGATCTGCTTGTCTATGGAAAAGGCGCCTGGATTTTTCACATGCTCCGCGAGCTGCTTCGCGAACCCTCCGCAAAAAATCCCGACACGCGCTTTATCGCGCTTCTGCACACACTGCAGACCAAGTATGCCTATCGCGCGCTTTCCACCGATAATTTGCAGCGCGAAATCGAAGCCGTGATGACTCCTTCCATGGGAATCGAAAGCCGGCGCTCCATGGATTGGTTTTTTGCTGACTGGGTACGCGGAACCGGCATCCCGCATTACCACATCGAATATTCCAGCAAGCGCTCTGAAAAAGGCTACGTTATAAAAGGTAAGTTGCTGCAGCGCGGCGTGGCGAGTTCCTTCGTCGCGCCAGTGCCGATTTATTCCAGTAATGGCGGCTACCTGGGACGCGTCATAGCCTCAGGAACGGAAACGGCGTTCCATTTCAACTCCACGCGCGAGCCCGGCAAACTTCTCATTGATCCGCACATGACTCTGCTGTGCGTTATCGACCGCTGACTCTTTCTTAGGCGCGTCGCTACAGTGGCCGCCGGTACACACTTTTTTCCTTGAACAGCGGACTCTTACTCGAAACTCGGGCTTTGCCGTCGAGTCCAATCACGTACGGATGTCCAGTCGGGTCAACCGGTTCTCTGCCAACCAGTCCGGCCTGAGCCATTTCGCCGAAGCTTGTTGGTGGGCGGCCCGTCTTGGCGATAAATCGCTGCGCCAGCGCGTTGATTTGATCGACGTCTTCATCGGCGCGCAACAATTCCAGATTGATTCGCGCCGTCTCCTTGATTGCCTCATCGGTACTGGAGTCCAGCAATTCGGTCCATAACATCGTTGCGGTCTCGCGCGAATCGCCTTTTTCCAGGAATCGTGCCGCCATAACTTTCATCCACGGCGCAGCTCCCGGCTTCTTGCTTCCCTCCAGGTAAGTTTGTCCCGCTTTGGCGTAGTCCTTCAATTCCAGATAGTAGACGTTTCCCAAATCCTGGTTCAGTCTCCAGTAAGTCGGATTGGCGTTCAATCCACGCTCCAGTAATTGCACCGCTAGATCAGGGCGTCCTGCTCCGCGTGGCTCCGGTTGGCTCAAGAATGTCGCGCCAAACCGGTACGCCGGCAGTAAATTCTCATCTAGCGTCGTAGCGACGTCCAGCAATGGCCACAGACTTTCCAGGTTCGTTTCTTGCCCGAGGTGCTTGTTCCCGTAATATTGCACCGCCCGTGTCCAATAGATGTCCGCCGCCAGCGTCGCGTATTCCAGCGTCACCAATTTCATCAGCTTCGGCGAACGCACCAGCACTTCGTCCTGTTCCTGATACATCGCGTCCCGTTCAACGTTTACTTTTCGCTGCAGTCTCCACACGCCGGCGAATCCCGCGGGAAGAATCAGCAGCAGCAGCAACGCCGTGGATTTTCGGGCCGTCATTTCAAATCCTTGCGGGAAAAAATCGCCGCCGCCACGCTCAGCACAATGGCGCAATACAGGGCGGTGTACAACGTATTGTGCAGCACTAGGCTTCTGGAAATCGCACGCCCGTGCGCCGCGGCACCCATCACATCGTAATTTTCAAAATTTGGCAGCAGATAGGAAAGTATCGAGAAAAACTTTTGCGTATGCGCGCTCATCTGCGTCAATTGCAGGCTGCGCAATTGCGCCACGAAGAGGCCCGCCACGTACAACCCGCCAGTAAATAGGATTGCCAGGAGCGGAGACGTAAAGCACGAAAACATCATGGCCAGCGCCACCACTAGCGTCAGTTTCAGTAAGATGAAGTACACCGCAACCAGCACCACCGCATCTCCGCGCACCAGCGAATGTTTTACGAACCACAAGGCCAGAAAAAGCCCCGCGGCCATCGCCGCCGTATTCACTGTCAGCGTGAGCACCAGCCCGGTAAACTTTCCCAGCAAAAATTCCCAGCGGCGCAGCGGCTTCGCCAGAACTGCGTGCAGCGTTCGCTTGTCGATCTCCTTCGACACCAATCCAACGCCCGTGAACACTGCAATCAGCAGCCCGATCAGCGAAACGGCGCTCAATCCCAGGCTGACCATCACGATGGTTTCGATGTCCATAGAAATCTGCCCAACGATCACCGCGGACGCAATCATCAACAGCGCGAAAAATACCAGGTTGTATAGCACGCGGTCGCGTACCGCCTCACGAAACGTGTTTCTCGCCACAATCAATACGCGGCTCACTGTCCGCTTACCTCGACGGCCGCCGCTTGCGCGCGGTCTTTGCCAACCAGTTCCATGAAAAAATCTTCCAGCGTCGGTTTGATCTGCGTCACCGAAATTATCGTGGCGCTGGCTCCTCGCAATTCCTCCAACGCCGCGTATAAGTCAAGTTCGCTTACGCTCATGCGGTAGTTCGCGCCAGACTTTGTCGCTTTCGCGCGAGCCTTCTCAATTTGCGCTCCGCTGCCGGTCAGTTCGAACATGATTTCCATTCCCAGCGATTTCACTCCCACGATCGATCCCGGAGCGCCCACCCCGCGCAATTGGCCCCCCGCAATCACTCCGACGCGGTCGCACAGCGTTTCCGCGTCAGACAAGATGTGCGTCGAAAAAAGGATGGTCTTGCCCGCATTCTTCAATTCCAGAATGATGTCGCGCACTTCCCTGCGCCCCACCGGATCCAGCCCAGACATCGGCTCATCCAGAATCAGCAGCTTGGGGTCGTGCACAATCGCCTGCGCCAGCCCGACGCGCTGCAACATTCCTTTGGAAAATTTCCGCAGCTGAATTTTCCCTGCGGTTTCCAGGCCCACCTTCTGCAACATTTTCTGCACTCGTTCTTTGCGCTCTGTCGCGCTGAAGCCGTGGAACCGCGCGAAATAATCCAGCACCTCTGCTGCCGTCAGATAGTCGTAAAAATACGGCTGCTCTGGCAGATACCCGATGTCCCGGTGCATGCTCACCTCGTTTACCGGTTTGCCCAAAATCTGCGCACTTCCCGCCGTCGGGAAAATAATTCCCATCAACAGTTTGATCGTGGTGCTTTTCCCTGCGCCATTCGGGCCCAAAAATCCGAACACCTCGCCGTCCTCCACTTGCATGGTCAAGTTTTCCAGTGATGTCTTGCGCTTTAAATGGAGAAATCCGTGCGGGTATTCCTTCGTCAGATTTTGTGTTTCGATGGCTGCCGTCATGTCTCTATTCTTGCAAGTCTGGGAGCAGCGTCAACGCGCCTCGCGATACGCTGTGCGAAAATCCGCAACTTCAAAAAGAAGACTCGTCAGAAGAAATCGTGGGTGGATACCGGCTCAGGTAGCTTGCCAAGTGAGTGATAGAGGGCCAGTTCGAGTACCCGATAGGTGCGAAAGCCGTAGGATTTTCTCATGGTGACTTTAGCCTTGTTGTTCGGGCCCTCTACGACCCCACTGGAAATCAGCTTTTGAGCCCGGAAGTAGTTAAGAATTAGCTCCCGATGCTGGCGAAGCGAGCGGGCGATCTTCTTCATCGGCTCGATGCGGGAACGCATGGTTTGGCGGCACCACTCGTCGAGAAATCTGCACAATCGCCGCGCCCAACGGGCTAGGAAGAGCATGTAGGCTTTGGTCAGTGTGCGTTTGCCGTCGCCCCGGGGAACTTCTTCGACAGCCACAACGCCGCAGCGGCGACAGTCGACGCGCCGCATAGTGTACAGAAGGAAGACGAGAAACCCCCACAGGGGGATGAACTCAAAGCGCCGTTCGGCGAGTTGGTCGTAACCGGGCGCCGGCAAATGGCAGCGCGAGCAGACTGCGGCCGAACCCTTGCGCGGTCGCACGGCCACTGCGATGCTCTTCTTGTCGGCACTGAAGTAGGCGTGCTGGTAGACAAAACCCCGGAAACGATGGCAGCGGTTAGAATCGTGATCAGTTCCATGGCGGGGACGGGAGTGGCGGCGACACCTCTAGCATAAACCGGCCCTAGAGGCGGGCTCGCCGTCTCGTCTCGACAAGCTGCGGCCTTAATCGGGGAGAACGTCCAGGGTTTCAACGAGAGGTTCCGAGAGGAAGCACGTTGACCACGCCGGGAGCGGCGGAATCGTAAACGCTGCGCGACTGATCGGGCGGAATCGGCCGATGCGGATATTGAGATGACCAGGCGCAAAGCATTTCCGGCCATTCTACGACTACGGGACCGTAGCTACAGAAAACCGATTGAGTAAGTGCAGAGGAAGGCTCTTTAGGGCTTTGCGGACGGCTGCCAGAGCTCAATCTTATTCCCATCCAGATCATAGATCCAGGCAAAGCGACCGTATGATTCATTCATTCGTTTGGGATCAATCTTTACTCCCTCTTGTTTTAAGCGGTCGAGCAAAGCATCCAGATCGTCCACGATGTAGTTGACCATGAACGGTGCGTGGCTGGGATCGAAATAGTTAGTGGAGGCGGGAAAAACAGTCCAAACTGTAACGTGTTCCTTCTGCGGGTCGTCGTGTTCGCGCCACGGAAGCATCACGCCTGCTCCTTTGTCAGCGAGTCCAAGATGCTTCGAATACCATTCGCGCATCTGATCACGATTAGCGGATTTGAAGAAGACACCGCCGATTCCAAGGATGCGCCCGCGCTGCTCCATTTGGACGGGCGGCTTCGACTTTTCAGGTTGCGGAGATTGCACTTCCTGCCCTCCTTTTGAGCAGATCGAGATGAGCAACAGCGAGCCGAGCGTAATTGTGCGCCAGGGTATTCCTTGCATGTGTGGATTATACATCGATTCGAATGGCGAAAACGGTTCGCTCAAGGTTCGCCGCCATTCACCCTTTCTAGATCGCGCATGAGGTCTCGAACTGGCTTGGCATCGGCCGTAGAGAACCAGGCTTGCGGGATCGCAAAGTATCCCAGATTGCGTGTTCATCGGCACGAGGTGCGGATGACTCCTGCAAAACGGCGTAGCATTTACCGGAGAGGGCAAACTGGTTCGAAGGGCAACTGGCTACGAATGCAAAACGCTGAAGCCGCGCTATCGCGCATCGGGTTCGCGGGCTGCGCGAGCCGAGCTCGCGGCCGCCATTGGAGCGTATCAGTGACCCACAGATTTCTCCGACGAGGCAAAAAGAAAAAGGGCGCATCCGATGAGCGCCCTTTTCTTCGCTTTGTTAAGTCATTACTTCCTTACTTCTTCATTCCTTACTTTCCGATCTGCACCAAATCCGCCGGCGCTGACATCGGCATCGGCTTCAAATTCTGTGGATCGCGCCAGTTATCCAGTATTCCAATCTGCTGCACGCAAGACACCGTGCACCGCGGCCCGCAAAACTTCTCCGTCAAATATTCGCGGTGGCGCATTTCCGGCGTGTACTTCGACAACGGAATTCCCGGATACCCGCGCTGCTGCGAGCACCAGTGCACCAGGCCGTCTTCGCAGATGTACAAATAGCGCGAGCCCGAACGGCAGCGCCAATTGTGTTCTTTTCCGCGCGCCACATTGTGCTGAAACTCATTGAACCGCGAAAACGACCGCTTCCCAAGATTCATGATCTCTTCAAATATCTGGATTTGCCGCGCATCCAGCGGTTTCAACTGCCCGTTATGGTCGTGAATGATTCCCACCGTGCTCGTAAACCCCAAAGCCACTGCGCGGTGAGCAATGGTAAGCGCATCTTCCGGATTCTTCACGCCGCTGCCCAGAACCGAATTGATGTTCACCTGAAATATTGCGTGCTGCGAAAGCCATTCCAGCCGTGAATCCAGCGTCTTCAAACTTTTTTTCGAAACTTCGTCCGGCGTCACATTATCAATACTGATCTGCAGATGCTCCAGCCCCGCCGCATTCAAGCTGGCGATTCGCTCTTTGCTCAACAAAAATCCGTTGGTGATCATCCCGGCAATCATGCCGTGCTTGCGGATGTGGCGGATAACTTCTTCCAACTCCGGATGCATCAACGGTTCTCCGCCGCTGATGGTAATAATGGAAGTCCCCATCGCCGCCAGGTAATCCAGGCGCCGCTTCATCTCATCAATCGGAACCGGCTTCGACACCTGGTCGTACTCATTGCAGTATCCGCAATCGAGGTTGCAGCGCCGCATCGGAATAATGTGCACCAGCACCGGATGCCTGGTCGAAAGCAGCGCCTTGCCGATCATCTTCAGCTCGCGCGCACGCGTGCGCAAAAACCGCAGCTTGCGCTGCGTTCTCACACTGCGGCTCGCCTTTATCGCTTTTTTCCCGGTTCCCATATCTGGATTGGATGCAGTTCCCCTGCTCCTAAATTATACATTCTTCTCGCTGCTCTCGTCGTCCGGCGCAGGGCTCTTGTTCCCTTCGTCACTCCGCTCGAAATCGCCCACCGTTGCGCGTCCGGTATTTGCTAGCATCAGCCCAACGTTCCAGTTTCCATCGAGGTTGCCTAAATGAGAGCTCCATTGAGACCTCCGGTACGCCTTTGGTTATGCACTGTGTCCGCCGCCCTGATGTTCACTGCTGTCCTTGTCGCGCAGGAAAAGTCCACCGCCAGCAACGATGAAATTCAAGTCCGCCAACTCGAGCGCGCCTGGAACCAAGCCGAGGCGGACCATGATGTCGGGGCCGTCACCGCCATCGTCGCGGACACACTCACCTACATCGACTTCGACGGCAGCATAATGAATAAGTCCGAATATCTACGCGACGTCACAAAAACCGCGTACCAGGCCGACCACCTCTACGACGAGGGCCTGAAAGTAGTGATCTACGGCAACGCAGCCGTCGTTTCCGGAATCTATCGCGAAACCGGCACCAGCAAAGGGAAAAGCTACATTCATCGCGTGCGTTTCACCGATACCTGGATCAAGCAAAATGGCGTTTGGCGCTGTGCCGCCAGCCAAAACACCTTAATTCCCAATAAGTAGAATTTGTTCAGGACTTCTCGAGTAACTCTTCGGCAGGTACCGCCACTACTTTTCCATCACGCCACACATACATTGGCAATCCCTCGCGCACATGTTCCTCAACCGCTTTCTTAAAGGCCTCCTGCATGGCCAAGGCAGCTCGCTCTTGGATCGGTAAGGCAAGAACTTCAGGGGAGACAGTGCTCATATGGAACCTACAATTGCATTGTACATGGTCTGCTCCGCTATTTGAATCACGGACCTAGCCTGGGATGCAACAACCACAGGCCTGTGCTCCGAATCGAAAAGTGTCCATTCGTCGGCGGCAGGGCGGTAGTAATTCCAAAAATTCCGGAATGAACGGTCAAATCTCCTTCGTATTACTCCAATCGGAATATCGTGTCCGCCGCGCAATACGCGTTCCTTCACGCGCGTTGATATCGCCAACTCTACGCTCGGAAGCCAGAGATAAAAAAAGTGCACCTCATATCCTCGCCGCTTCAAGTCCCGAATCAAATTCAGGTGCCCGCGACCGGCCAGTGTCGTCTCGTACCCCAAGTCCGCCTGTTGCTTTGCAAGCGCTTCGATCTTTTGCAACATCAGCCTTCCGGCCGTAATCGCAACGCTTTCGGGCGCAACGGGCGAAAGACGCCCCGCGATCAACGTAGTCTTCTCCGCTGCATTAGGCCCCGCAATCACGTAAACATGTGAGGTCATCGAATTGCGAAGCCTATCGCTGCCGATTTAGCAATGCAAGTCTCGCTTCGCCGCGCTCGCCGATCGGCGACTCTGTGTTATGTTTTCTATTCTCCACTAATAGGAGCGTTCATGTCTGATGCCGTAAAGTCTGTGGCCTCCACCGCGCCCACCCGCAGCGAATCCGACTCCATGGGCAAAATAGACGTCCCCGCCGACCGCTACTACGGCGCACAAACCGCCCGATCCCTGATCCACTTTGCTATCGGCAAAGACACCATGCCGCCCGAACTCATCCGCGCCTTCGGCATCCTCAAAAAAGCCGCCGCGCTCGTCAACCAGGATCTCGGCAAGCTCCCCGGCGAAAAAACAAAACTCATCGCGCAAGCCGCCGATGAAGTCATCTCCGGCCAGCTCAACGAGCATTTTCCCCTGCGCGTCTGGCAAACCGGCAGCGGCACGCAAACCAACATGAACGTCAACGAAGTAATCGGCAATCGCGCCATCGAAATCGCCGGTGGCACAATGGGCAGCAAGAAGCCCATCCATCCCAACGATGACGTCAACATGTCGCAGTCTTCCAACGACACGTTTCCCACCGCTATGCACATCGCCGCCGCCACGGAAACCGCCCGCCGCCTGCTTCCCGCAGTAAAAAAACTTTGCGACGCTCTCGACGCCAAAACCAAAGAATTCGCGGGCATCGTCAAAATCGGCCGCACCCATTTGCAGGACGCCACGCCGCTCACCGTCGAACAGGAATTTTCCGGCTGGGTCAGCCTGCTCGACCGCGACCTCGCCCGCATCGCACAAGCGCTCGATGGACTCTACGACCTCGCCATCGGCGGCACCGCTGTCGGCACCGGCCTGAACGCCCATCCCGAATTTGCCGAACGCGCCGCGCGCAAAATCAGCGAACTCAGCGGCCTGCCTTTTCGCTCGCATCCCAACAAATTCGCCAGCCTCTCCGCGCACGACGAAATCGTCTTCGCCAGCGGCGCCCTAAAGACTCTCGCGGCTTCGCTCATGAAAATCGCCAACGACATTCGCTGGCTCGCTTCCGGCCCGCGCTGCGGCCTGGGCGAACTCACCCTGCCCGAAAATGAGCCCGGTTCATCGATCATGCCCGGCAAGGTCAACCCCACGCAGTGCGAAGCCATCACCATGGTCGCCGTCCAGGTGATGGGCAATGACGCCGCCATCGGCTTTGCCGGCTCGCAAGGTAACTTTGAACTCAACGTCTTCAAGCCGGTCATGATTTTCAACTATCTCCACTCCGTCGAACTGCTCGCCGACTCCTGCAACTCCTTCGTCGATCACTGCGTCCACGGCATCGAAGTCAATCGCGACATCATTGACCACTACGTCAAAGACTCCCTTATGCTGGTCACCGCCCTCGCTCCCAAAATCGGCTACGACAACGCCGCCAAGGTAGCCCACACCGCCCACCACGAACACACCAGCCTCCGCCAAGCCGCCTTAAAACTCGGCTTCCTAACCGGCGAAGAATTCGACGCCCTAGTCAAACCCGAAGACATGACCCACCCATGAAACGTAAACCTCTATTCAGTAGAGCGGGTGGGTAAAGCGATGATCGAACCACTTCGCTATCCGTTGCCATCCGGAGGAAATAAGGAGAGTTGGACGTGCTCTCAGTGTGGGCAGACTCACAGTGGAGTCCCAGAAGGGTGGGGATTCGACACCCCATGGCCTTGGTGTGTCACCGATAACACTAGCCGGGCGAAAAACTCTACACTGAAGAAAGATTCCTGCGTTTTGTCAGGAGAAGATTTCTTCGTTCAAGGGTGTCTGGAAATACCAATTCTGGATTTCGATAAACCCCTCATCTGGGGAGTATGGGTTTCGTTAAGCGAAACAAATTTTGAGCGCCACAAACCTCTATTTGAAGATTCGCGCAGAATTGACGAACCACCGTATTTCGGCTGGCTCTCTTCAAGGATTCAGATCTATCCAGATACGCTGCTGCTAAAAACACACGTGCACACTCGTAACGCAGGCATTAAGCCGTTTATGGAACTCGAACGGACAGACCATCCGCTTGCCGTTGAGCAGAGACTTGGAATTACCCAAGACCGTAAGCGCGAGATAGCTGAGTTGATGGAACATCGCTGGCTGCATCCCAAGTGGGACTCCAAGTGACCATGCCGAATAGCTTTGCTGCGTCTCGCGGGTTGATTTGTCTAAAACAATCGTACGTGATCCACTTGCGATCGGAACCCAAATGACTATCCGACCCACGAAGATTGTCGTCGCGGTTCTCACTTCGCTGTCGGCTTTCACGGCGCAGCGGACGGCGGCGCAGGAGAAGCTGAAGGCGACACCGAAGACCGTTGCGTGGGGCTACTACGACGCAAAGGCTGTGCCGGTGCTGCGCGTCAAGTCCGGCGACACGGTCGAGATTCAGACGCTGATCACGAATAGTCCGAAGCGGCTCGAAGATGCGGGCGTGCCGCCCGATCAGGTCGAGCAATCGTTGCGCGATATCACCGACCAGGTGAAAGACAAAGGCCCCGGCGGCCACATTTTGACCGGCCCGATCTTCATCGAAGGCGCGGAAATCGGCGATGTGCTCGAAGTGAGAATTCTCGCCATCAAATTGGCGATTCCTTACGCCTACAATGCATTCGGGCCGGGCCGCGGCTATCTGCCGGACGATTATCCTTACGCGAAAATAAGAATTATTCCGCTGGATGAAAAGCGCATGGTCGCAAAATTCGCGCCGGGCATCGAGATTCCGCTGCATCCCTTTTTCGGCAGCATGGGCGACGCGCCGCCGGAAAGCGCGGGCCGCTTCAACAGCGCTCCGCCATGGATTATGGGCGGCAATCTCGATAACAAGGACCTAGTCGTCGGCACCACCCTCTATCTTCCCGTGCACGCCCCCGGCGCGCTCTTTGAAGTCGGCGACGGCCACGCCGGCCAAGGCGACGGCGAAGTGGACATTACCGCGCTTGAAACTTCGCTCATCGGCACGTTTCAATTCATCGTGCGCAAGGACATGCATCTAAAATGGCCGCGTGCCGAAACGCCTACCCACTACATCACCATGGGCCTGAACGATGACTTGAACGCCTGCGCCACGCTCGCCGTCCGCGAAATGATCGATTTCCTCATGACCGAGAAACATCTCTCCCGCGACGACGCCTATATGCTCTCCAGCGTCGCCGCCGATCTCCATATCACCGAACTGGTCGACGGCAACAAAGGCGTCCACATGATGCTCCCCAAATCCATCTTCGTCTCTGCGCCATCGACCGCAGACAAAACCCACCCATGAGCGATGTCCTGAAGTCACTCGAATACGGCCGCTGGAAGATTAGCAGCGATGCGACAGCTACGAGAACAGCTTATGCAAGACTTACTGCGGGAAGCCCGGAGGAGTGCGGATGCGAGCCGTGCCGCAACTTCGCTGCGCAAAGAAATAAAACCTACTCGACGGCTACGCTCGCTTTGTTTGAATCTCTCGGAATAGCGTCGAACCGCGAAGCGGAAATTTACCATATGGCTCGCCTAGAATCGGGCAAGCATCTCTACGGTGGCTGGTTTCACTTCGTCGGTTCAATTATTTTCGGTGCCGATGCTGCGAAACAAGTTTCGGAAAATGTTTGGCAGCCTGATCTGGAAAGCGAATCCGACAATTTCAGTCTGGGATTCACGTCGCTGGTACACCTCATTCGCGAGCCGTTTAATGGACTCCAACTGGTACAACTGGAGTTCACCGCCCAGATACCATGGATTTTGGAAGCGAAGGAACCTAAATAATCGTGAGCCTAATGAATTGCCGAACCGCCAGCATCGCTTTCCTAAGTCTCTGCGCCATCCGTGCTCCGGCCTGTGTGCACTCTGTGTTAAATCTTTCTTTCCTCGCGCCGCAGCAAACCGAAAAACCCGAATGGTGCAAAAATCTCCCGCGCCCTGAATACAAATCGCTCGAACAAGTCCCGCTCAACGACCCGTGGTTTGAAGTTTACAAAGTAGCGCCAGCCACGTTCGCGATTTACGAACCGCATCAAGGCGAAGAAGTCATCTCCTTTCTCATCGTAGGCACGAAGCAAGCGCTGCTCTTCGACACCGGCATGGGCATCGGCAACATCAAAGCCATCGTCGCGCGCCTCACTTCGCGCCCCATCGTGGTACTCAATTCCCACACCCACAACGATCACGTCGGCGGCAACTGGCAATTCCCTTTCATCTACGGGATGGACACCGCCTTCACTCGCGCGAGCGCTAAAGGCTCCCGCGCAGACGCGCAAGCCGAAATCACCAAAGACCAACTCTGCGGCGCGTTGCCAAAAGGTTTTGATCCTGCAAAATACTCGGCCAAGCCCTGGAAAATCTCGCTCTTCGTCCACAACGGCTTCAAAGTAAATCTCGGCGGCCGCACCATTGAAATCATCTCGACGCCCGGCCACACGCCCGACTCCATCTCGCTCATCGACCGCGCCAACGGTCTGCTCTTCACCGGAGACACCTTCTATCCCGGGGAAATCTGGCTCTACCGCCCCGAAACGGATTTCCCCGCATTCCTCGCCTCCGTGAAAAAGCTTGCCGTACTCGCTCCCGAAATTAAACTGGTCCTGGGCGCGCACAACGTCCCGACCGCCCAGCCTTCCGTCCTCGCACAACTCGAGGACGCCATCCATTCCGTCCTCGCCGGAAAAATCCAACCCAAATCCGTCACCGGCGACCAAGCCATCTACCAGGTCGGCGAGATCTCTTTCCGCATGCGCAATCCCCTCCCCGCGGTAAACTCAAAACCTGGGACAAACTGATGCTCGCGGTTTTCGCAAAGTCCATGTCGTGCGCAGTATTTTTGTGCGCCGCCTCGACCGGTATTTTTCTTTACAGCGCGGACGCATGCCCGCCGCCGCAATCGCGCATCGAAGACCGCATCAACAAGCCCGAGACTCCCCAGAAGAAGAAATCTCCCAAAGTTCCCAAGCGCACCGTTTGGAATCTCGATGGTGGCGTCTTCTTCGCCACTGACGGCCATCTCGAAAACGGCTCTTGCTTTCGTCTCTCCGGAGGCGTCACCGCTCCCGATTTTTTCGATGGCTTGCGTCGGATAGACACCGATGATGGCACCACTTATCTACTCAACGACAAACCTGTCACCGAATTTCCCGACGAACTTCATCTAACGTTTCATGTGCTGGACTATCCCTGCTCCCGCGATCTCAAGGACACCGCTGTCCGTCCGCCTCTCACTCCAGAAATCATCGGCGCATTGCGCCTGCATTTTTACTGGAAGGATGGCGTCGCCCTGCGCCCAGTCGACAGCAGCAAACGCACCAACGCCAGCGTGACCCGGCTCGCACCCTTCGCCAAGCAGGCCGAAGACGAACTCGCCCCGCGATTTCAATGGAATTATACGTTCACAATACAGAGCGCCGGCGTTCCCCTGACCAACGACCTGGTGTTGATCATCGAAAGTGAAGATCACAAAGTCGCCGCCCGCACCGCCGCCCGCTTATGACGCGCGCCGCACCAATTTGTCAATCCGAGTCCGCCGATTGCGGACGAGGAATCTGCTTTTCTATGCGCGTCGCACGTCGCGGAGGATTCGACAATCGCGCAGGGTCATTCCGACCGGAGCCCACGGAGTGAGCCTACCTGCCCCAGGCAGGAGTTTCTCTTCTCTTCTAGGCCTGTTACGACCCCTTTCGTTGCGTTACCATTTGCGTTGCGATGAAACGCGGAACTCTTTTGCTTCTGGTTCTTGTAGTCGCGCTAGGTTTAATCGCCGCGGCTGCGGTCAGCGTCCTGCACGATGGGCTCAGCTCGCGCGCCAAGCCCAGCGCTCTTGAGACCGCCATCGCCCGCAGCGCGCGAAAAATGGCCGCACCTTCCGGGGCACACAACACAAGAAACCACGTCCCCGATTCGCCGAATGTGCAACGTGAAGCGCGTCTACACTTCGCGGATCATTGCGCCATCTGCCACGGCAACGACGGCAGCGGCGACACCATGCTTGGCGGCGGATTGTACCCCAAACCACCCGATCTGCGCGCCGAAGAAACGCAAAAACTCGCTGACGGCGATATTTTCTGGATCATCGAAAATGGCGTGCGCCTCACTGGCATGCCAGCGTTCGGCGGCGCTGGATCGGAACATGATCACGATGTCGAAGACACGTGGAAACTCGTTCACTTCATTCGTCATCTGCCTGCGCTCAGCGCCGAAGAAAAACTCGAAATGGAAAAGTACAATCCAAAGGGCCCGGACGACCGCCAGGAAGAGCAGGAAGAAAACAATTTCCTAGACGGCGGAGCGGCCAAGCCGGCCGTAAAACCGGACCACCATCATCACTAGCTCGCGTTTCTAACAATTTGCTGCCGCCTTCGACACTTTGCGGTCTGTGCCTGCCTTCCGGTTCTCCACCACATCGTCATCCTGAGGCGATCCGACAAGGATCGCTGAAGGATCTCAACGTTAAGAACTCGCAAAGCGTTCCGAGGTAAAATAATTACAAGGAGCCAAAAACATGAAATTTCGCTGGATAGTACTTCTACTTTCAGTCCTGCTCGCGCTGCCCACCTTCGCGCATGGCGACAAAAAACACGTCATCGGCACCATCGAAAAAATCAGCCCGGAATCGGTCATTGTCAAAACCCAAGATGGAAAATCCGTGGAAGTAAAGCTCGCCGCCACCACGGCATATGTCACCAATGACGGTAAGCCCGCCAAATTTGCGGATGTAGCGGTTGGCCAGCGCGTGGTGATTCATGCCACTCCAAAGGGCACCGAGCTGATCGCCGACGAACTAAAATTTGCTGCGGCTGGCTCGCTCGTAGCTCCGGCGCGCTGACCAATCAACGGCGCCCGCCTTAGAAGGCGTCCGCTACAACGGCGAAGACGCGGTGCACATCACTCCTCCACCAACTGGCACGAATGTGTCTTGATCACCAGCCACACACGCTTGCCAGCCGCGATTTCCAGTGCACGCAACGCTCCCGGCGTCACATGCACCAAAAACATTGCGCCGGCATTGACGCGACACACCACCGTCGCACCGCGAACTTCCACCGAATCAATCGTTCCCTCTAAAATATTTCGCGCACTGAGCCCGGTGGGCCTCTCGATTGCCAGCAAGATGTCTCCGGCACGAATTGCCACAACCACGCGATCGCCCACCCCCGCATAGCCCAGCGGTAGTTCCAACTCCGCGCCGGAACCGGTCAGCCGCGCTCGCATTATGCCGTCCGCTTCGCGCAGTTCCTGCACCGCCGCCGTCAAATAATTTTCAAAGCCAGCAACGCGTGCCAAGCGTTTGGTTCGTGGAGCATTTAGTACCGTGTGCGGGACACCTTCGGAAACCACCCGGCCGTGGTCCAACGCAATCACGCGCTCGCCCAAAGCATCCACTTCGTCGCGCTGGTGGGTCACGTACAAAATTGGCAGCCGGTTGACGCGATTCCACGCACGCAAATCATCCACCACCGATGATTTCAATTCCGCGTCCAATCCTTTCAGCGGCTCGTCGAGCAGCACCGCACGCGGAGAGGGAGCAAGCGCCCGTGCCAGCGCCACTCGCTGCGCTTCGCCGCCGGAAATTTCTCCCGGTTTGCGACGTGCCAGATGCGCCACGCGAAACAACTCCAGCAAATAGAAGACTGCGGCTCTTCGTTCGGGCCCCGCCGCTCGCGCCAGGCCATAGCCCGCATTCTGCTCGACCGTCATATGTGGAAAAAGCGCTGGTGCCTGGAAAAGATAAGCGATGTTGCGTGTTTGCGGCGAAAGAAAAATTCCAGCAGCGGAGTCCTGCAACGCTTTTTGGCCCAGGGTAATGCGCGCATCCCGCGGCTTGAGCAATCCCGCAATGCAATCGAGCAGTGTGGATTTTCCGGCTCCCGAAGCTCCAAACAAAATGGTGATGCCAGAGCCAACCTGGAAATCCACATCCAATTCGAACGAGGCGTGATGACGAAGTGGGCGTTTGAAGCGCACCCGCGCGGAGAGCGTCACGCCGGCGTTTTGCATGGACGACGAATCACTCACCGCGCTTCACCGGCCACGGAATCCACACTCGCCGGTTGACAGCGTAAATCGTGGACAAGACGGCGAATGAAATCAGCAGCAGCGCAAGTGCCATGCGGTCCGCGGCACCGTACTCCAGCGATTGCACGTGGTCGTAAATATCAATCGAAACCGTTCGCGTAATCCCCGGAATATTTCCGCCCACCATCAAGACCACGCCGAACTCGCCCAGGGTGTGCGTGAAACTCAGCACTGCCGCGGTGATTACGCCGGGAACCGAGAGCGGCAGGATAATTTCTCGAAACGTGCGCCGGCGTCCCGCTCCCAAGACCGCAGCCGCATCCAGAAGCCGTCCGTCAACGCTTTCGAATGCCGCGACCAGCGGCTGCACCGCGAAGGGCAAGCTGTATAATACTGACGCCACAACTAATCCAAGAAATGTAAATGCCAGCGTGTGGCCGAACAACGCCACCCACAATTTTCCAATCGGCCCATTCGCTCCCATCGCCACCAACAGAAAGAAACCCAGCACCGTCGGCGGCAGCACCAGTGGCAACGCCACCACGCTCTCCAGAAGAAATTTTCCGCGCCATTTGGTTTGCGCCAGCCAGTAAGCGAGCGGCATTCCGATCAGCAACAAAATCGCCGCCGCACTCGCCGCCAGTCGCACCGACAACCACAATGCTTGCATTTTTTGCGTTGCCCTCTGGGTTTTGCGTCCTGCCAAATATTTATTGCGCCGGCGGCTGAAATCCGTATTTCGCCAGTATTTCGCGCCCTGGCCCTTGCGTCGCAAACTTGACGAATTCCTGCGCCGCGGATTTTTCCTTTGCAGATTTCAATGCCACCACGGTTTGCTCAATCGGTGGATACAGTTCCGCCGGGATTATCCACCGTTTGCCCCCTTGCAACGCCGGTGACAGCGCCAGCGAGTACGCGATGATTCCTGCTTGCGCGTTTCCGGATTGCACAAATTGCGCCGCTTGCGAAATATTTTCTCCGAGCACCAGCTTGGCTTTGATGGCGTCGTAGATTCCGGCTTTCTGCAATGCCGTAACCGCCGCTCGCCCGTAAGGCGCGTGCGCTGGGTTCGCTATCGCTATTCTCTTTACCGCCGGATCCAGCAAGCATTTCCATCCAGCGTGCTCTGGATTGCAACTGGCATCCGCTGCAATCCACAACACAATTTTGCCGATGGCATAAATTACCGCACTGTGCGGCTCCGCAAATCCAGATTCCTCAAGCTTCTGCGGGAATTCGCTATCCGCGGAGAAAAAAATGTCCAGCGGCGCCCCGTTCTGAATCTGCGCATAGAAATTTCCGCTCGAGCCGTATAAAACTTCAACGCTGGTTCCGGCCTGCTTTTCGAAGGCTTGGGCAATTTCTGGCATCGCACTCTGCAAATCCGCCGCTGCTGCCACTCGAACCGTTTTCTTCTGCGCGAAGTTCACCTGCGCCAAACAGCTCGCCGCAACTATCGCCAGCAACGTTTTGCCGAATATTTTCTTGAGCGCCATTTTATCTATGACTTGCGCTGCCTGGTCACACGCGCAGAATCATTACTTCGGTGGACTTGATCAACGCTGCTGCCCGCTCGCCCGGCATCAAGCGCATTTCCTTCGCGGCGTCCGCGGTAATAATGGAGGTGATATGCTGTTCGCCGATCGCCAGCGTTACTTGCGCCAGAATCCCGCTGTACTTGATGGCCACCACCCGGCCAATGAGTTGGTTGCGTCCGCTGATTTTGCGGAATTGTCCTCGTCGCAAACCGATGTCTCCGCGCTCCAGTTTTTTCGGGATCAACCGGTCGATTTCGCTTTCCGGCACGCGGTGATGCCCGCCCGGCGTCTTCGCGGTCTTGATTTTTCCGCGATAAATCCACTGCTTCAATGTTGGGTAGCTGACTCCTAGAATATTCGCTGCTTCGCGTGGGGCTAGCAATCGTTGCACGGCGCGGCCTCTTCTCTACACACTATACCCAACGTAGAAGCGATATTTCAATACGATTTTATACGTTTCCGTGCTACTGTCAGGCCACTATATTGGCGCTCACCGAATCTTAGATACTCAGTTGCGCAGCGGCTTGCCGGTCTTCAAGGTGTGTGCAATGCGCTCCTGCGTTTTCTTTTCCCCGCACAGTGACACAAACGCCTCGCGCTCAAGATCCAGCACGTATTGCTCGCTGACCATCTGCGGAGAAGTCAGCGGTCCTCCGGCAAGAATATTGGCGAGTTTTCGCGCCACCACCGCATCGTATTCTGAAGCGTAGCCACCACGGACCAGCATGTGAATCGCCAGCTTGGCTCCGGAAAGAAATTGTTCGCCCAGCACTTTGATCTGCGTGCTTTGTGCACCCTCCTGCCAGCTCGCCGCGAGCGGCTTCCATCCGGATCGCGCCAATCCCAGCGCAGTTTCCTTGGCATCGGCGACCAAACGCTGCGTATTCATCGAGTAGTGATCCTCGCGCCGGAAATATCCCAGCTCGCGGCATTCTTCCGCGCTGGTTCCCACTTTTGCCATCGCCACATTTTCAAATACCGGCTTCAGCGCGTGAAACAGGTCCAGATCTTCTCCACCCGCCGCGTGTTCGTTCGCGCGGATCAGCATTTCCTTCGTTCCGCCGCCGCCAGGAATCAATCCCACGCCCGTCTCGACCAGTCCGACGTAAGCCTCCGCAGCAGAATGAATTCTTGCTGCATGCAAACTGATTTCGCAGCCGCCGCCCAGCGCCAGGCCCTGCGGCGCCGCTACCACTGGCTTTTTTGCGTACTTGATCGCCAGATTCACGTTCTGAAATTGCTTCACCGCCATATGTAGCTCGTCCCACTCCTGTTCTTGCGCCCCCACCAATACCAGCATTAAGTTCGCGCCGACCGAAAAATTCACCGCCTGATTGGCGATGACCATGGCATCAAAATCACTCTCCAGCCGCTTCAGCCCCTTGTGAATCATGGCGATCAAGTCCGCGCCAATGGCATTCATCTTGGCGTGAAATTCGCAGCACACTACCCCATCGCCCAAATCGATGAGGCTCGCCCCGGAATTCCTTTCGACCTCGCGCCCTGCCTCCTTCAACGTCTTAAGAATAATAATTCCAGCAGGCTCTTCCACTTTCTTGGCGCCCGCCGGACTCAGATCAAAAACAGTTGTAATCCCCTTCTCCGATTCATAAAAACTCTTGTGGCCGCTCGACAAAACTTTTTCGATCAGCGTAGGCAGCTCTCGCGCTTCTTTCCTTACCTGCGCGGCAAACGCTTCAAGGCCAAGTGTGTCCATCAATTCGAACGGGCCAAGTTCCCAGCCGAATCCCCAGCGCATCGCGCGGTCCACGTCCACAATGCTGTCCGAGATTTCCGGCACGCGGCGTGCCGCATACAAACATGTTTCCGACAGCGCTCCCCACAAAAATTGTTGCGCCTTGTCGCCCTTCTGCCCATCCAGAATCGGGCCCACCAGAGCGCGCAACCGTTGCCTGGTGTCATCGATGGTCCTGCCGGCTTCGAGCGACGCAAATCGCGCTTTCTGCCGCGCGCGATATTCCATCGTGCGCACGTCCAGCGTGAGAATTTCTTTTTCTCCGTCACCTTTTACTTTCTTATAAAACCCCTGAGCGGTTTTGTCCCCCAGCCAGCCACGCCGCGCCATTTCTTCCACCAGTACCGGTACTTTGTAGCGTTCGCGTGACTCATCATCAGGCGCGGTTTCGTAAATGTTTTTCACTACATGAACCAGCACATCCAAGCCAACAATATCCGCCGTTCGAAACGTCGCCGATTTCGGCCAGCCCACCGCCGGCCCGGTACACGCATCCACTTCTTCCACTGTCATGCCCAGTTCGCCCATCAGTCGTAACGCATTCAGCATGGAAAATGTGCCGATACGATTGGCGATGAAATTCGGCGTGTCTTTCGCAACTACCACTCCCTTGCCCAACCTGCGATCGCAAAAATCTGTCAGTGTTTCCACTACCGCCGCAGCGGTCTTCGGCCCGGGAATAACTTCCACCAGCTTCAAATATCGCGGCGGATTAAAAAAGTGCGTTCCGGCCCAGTGTTGCTGAAATTCTTCCGGCAATCCCTTTGCGATCAGATGCACCGGAAGGCCCGAGGTGTTGGTGGTGACAATCGCTCCCGGTTTTCGAAATTGCGCCACCCGCGTCAACAGGTTGCGCTTGATCTCCAGATTCTCCGCCACCACTTCGATAATCCAATCGGCTTCGGCACAGCGTGCCAAGTCATCGTCAAAATTTCCAATCGATATTCTTTCGGCCAATGCAGCGCTAAAGAACGCGGCCGGCCGCGATTTCTTCGCCGCTTCAATCCCGTTGCGCGCAAAACGGTTTCGTTCCGACGCCGGCGCTCCCGGCTTCCAATCCGGCGGCACCATATCCAGCAGCCCGCACGGCAGCCCGGCATTGGCAAAGTGCGCGGCAATTCGCGCGCCCATCGTGCCGGCGCCCAATACCACTGCTTTTTGTATGGAAATCTTCATTCGAACGCTTTCGGCTACGAATTGGACCGCGACCGCGATGCTCGGACGGGCCAGGGTTTGTACTTACAAACCCTGAGGTCAAGAGGTTACAAAACCGGCAACGCGCGGTCAAACCTTACCAATGCTGCCGATCACAGCTTAAAATAGGACCAGCATGTTGGATCGCAAAGTAAGCGAGGCTCTGGAGTGGCTGCGCATCGCGAAAGATAAATTTCGCGAATTCGCCTCTGGCAATGACGCCGAGCGCACTGCTCGTCCGAAAGTCGGTTTGGCGCTGGCCGGAGGCTTTGCGCGCGGCATTGCCCATATCGGCGTGCTGCGCGCGTTTCGCGATGCAGGCATTCCGATTGATTGCGTAGCCGGCACCAGCGTGGGCGCATTGATCGGCGCCGGTTTCTGCTCGGGACTTTCACTGGGAAAAATGCAGGAGATCGGGCAATCCACAACCTTCGCGGATTTTGGCCGCTGGACTCCCTCCTGGCTCGGTCTTGCCACCAACCAGCGCATGGAAAAATATCTCGCTCGCATGACGCCCGCAACGACGTTCGCCGAGTTGAAAATTCCTCTCGCCATCAGTGCCACGGACATCAATGCCGGCGTCACGATTTATTATTTGAATGGCGCACTTGCCCCGCCGCTGCGCGCCTCCTGCGCTTATCCCGGACTTTTCGTGCCCATTCAATACGAGGGCCGCACACTTGTGGACGGCTTTCTCACCGCTCCCGTTCCCGTCGAAGGCGCACTCATCCAGGGCGCCGATATTGTCATCGCGGTGTATCTCGAAGCCGGCGGCATTGAAAATCCCCGTACCGCCGTGGACATTATCAGCCGTTCTTTCAACATCATTCAGAAACACACCGACGTCACCTGGCGACAGCAAGCCAATGTAATCATCGAGCCTGACGTTTCGTCTTTTGCCTGGGATGATTTTACCAAGACGCCGGAATTGGTCGCCGCTGGAGAAGCCGCCGCCATGAACGCACTACCGGAAATCGTCGCGTTCTTGCGCCGCAAGAAAAAAGATTCCGCAGCTTAATCACCCGGCGCCGCGACATCGGGATTTTTCTTGGCAACATGCGTTTCGACCAGCACCGGCTGACCTTCTCCCTTGCCGCGTTGCGTGAGCCATGCCGCCAGGCCGTCGCCGAACCGCTGCGGCGTAAGGCGAAAGCTCGCTTCCACTTCGCCATCACCGACAGGCAGCGTGTCGTCAAACTCCGCTGCGTTGGTGAAATTGCGCATGCAGAATTGATCCAGCCAGTCCATCGGACACGCGCGCCGCTCTCCGCGAATCACCACGTCCACCAGAAACTTTTGCGCGTACATGGCATCAGTCTATCATTCGTACGCACCGGCCAGCGCTTGGCTCATCGCCGCTTGCTTTCCAGAAGCATGTGCAAGCGTCTAAAGTTGTTAAGATAGTTCAGGGAGCATTTCCTGTGAGAATTCGGCTCGCGTCACCCTTCTTTCTGGTTCCATTTGTTGCGATCATCGCTTCTCCATTGTGCCGTGCGCAAGCTGCAAATTCGCCAGTGCTGCAAATCGAGGCTTGGCGGAAGGCTGTCCTGGCTGGAGAATCCGGCGCGCTAGCCGCGATGTACTCTGACTCTGCAAAGATTATTGCTCCCGGCAAGGCGCCTTCGAATCTTAAGAGCGAGCTTAGCTACTGGAACTCCTGGAAAGGCCGCGGCCTCAAAAGTCTTTCCGCCGAAGTGCAATCACAACAGGAGCCTCAGCCTGGCTATCACGTGCTTCTGGTGCAGCTAACTCTTAGCGTGGTGGAAAATGGCGGCACAAAAAAATACTACGTGACCGTCGGCCAGGGCTTTATCGAGCAGGGCGCCACATGGAAAATCGCCGCCGAACAACGCGAAGCCGAAACCCGGCTCAAAGGACCGGCGGAGCGAAAGGATCTTTATCCGGCCGACGCTGATGCCCAGAAAGAAATTACCGAAGCTCTCGAAACGGCTGCAAAATCACACAAACGGGTGCTGCTGATTTTTGGCGGCAACTGGTGCTACGACTGCCATGTACTTGATGAAGCTTTCCACTCGCCGGAGATCGCGCCTACCCTGAATCGCAATTATGTGGTCGCACACATCGACATCGGCGAGTACAACAAAAATCTGGATCTGGCGAAAAAATATGAGATCCCCCTCGAACGCGGCGTTCCCGCGGCAGCAGTCCTCGATAGTGACGGCAAACTTTTATTCAGCCAGAAAAATCAGGAATTTGAAAAAGCCCACGCGCTTGGTCCAGAAGACATTCTCGTTTTCCTGAATAAATGGAAACCGACCGCCGCGCATTGAGTTTGTCTGGCCACAAATTTTCGTGAGCGATAGCTATTTGTTATTCGACCCAAAATGCAGATGTCATTCTGAGGCGATCCGGAGGATCGTGAAAGAATCTCAACTTTTACTTAACGCGGTGTCTACGTGAGAAAAACGAGGGGCTGCGCCGCACAAATTACAAGATAGAGGAAATCTCCGCATCGATCGCCACGTGCGTGACGCTTTCCCCATCAACAAGATATTTTTCATCGCCCGCCTCGCTGAAATGGAAAAACCGGCTGATGTGATAGTCCTCATCGAAAACCGAAAATAATCTTTCGGTTTCTTCCTTCGACAATTTGAAGGCCGCGAGCGGCACCGGTTCTCCCGGCTTGGCCGCAATCGTTGTATACACGCGATAGAGTTCCTGCAGGCTCATCATCGGAGCGCGGCGCGCAGTTTCGCCACTCATAAGCGCCACTTTTCTCTCGTTGGTCAATATCGCTATTCTACACCCACCGGCTGCCTCGCTAAAGCGCCGAAGCACTTTGTCAATCGCATATGAATCCACTATCATTTCCAGCGGAAACCGATTCAGCCCGCGAACACATTCGATTATTTGCAAAGGGAGAATTCACATGGCCATCGCCGTCGGACAAGCAGCGCCGGATTTCAATTTGAAGGACCAATACGACAAGGAA
>WNFE01000472.1_pt1 | contig 47582 bp, 54 predicted proteins | sample 5400451 | NCBI WGS metagenome assembly WNFE01 (sample SAMN13153344, study PRJNA577476) | soil metagenome | isolation source: 200 cm saprolite under Douglas fir tree site 2 hole 2 | place: USA:California | collected 2015-04-18
TGCTCACGCCCGGGGGGAACTGGTCGAGCTATCCCCCGCACAAGCACGACACCGACGATCCGCCCCGCGAGACCTACCTCGAGGAGACCTACTACCACCGGATGAGGCGGCCAGAAGGCTTCGCGGTGCAGCTCGTCTACACCGACGATCGTTCGCTCGACCAGGCGCTCCAGGTTCGCGACGGCGACGTGGTCATGGTTCCGCGCGGATACCACCCGGTCGCCGCCGGCCCCGGCTACGACCTCTACTACTTGAACGTGATGGCGGGTCCGGAGCGCCGGTGGCTGGTCACGACCGATCCCAACCACACCTGGCAGCTCGACTAGCGACTAACCTGTCCGTTTCTCTAGCCGCTTTCGCGCTGGAAGCCCTGGGCGTTGCGCAGGCCGAAGCCGAGACTCCTGTCGAAGCCGATATGCGCGACCCAGGCCAGGCCACCGGCAAGCCACCCGGGCGACTGCAGCACAAGGGTCACTGCGATCAGGAGGCCTGGGACCCACAGGCGATGGACGGCGTTGTAGAACGGCACGGCGCGGGGGTGGAGCCGGCCTCGCTCGAGACCAGACCCGGCTCCGGCGACCAGGGCCAGGTCGGGCGCGATCGCGAAAACGACCAGCTGCCACCAGCTGGAATGCTGAGTCACCACCACGGCCACGGCCAGGATGGTGGCCAGAAGCCCGAGGACGAGATAGGCCGGCCTTTTCACACTCTTATCGAATCCTCACCGCAGTCTTATATATCCGTGGACGTGACTGGTTCCCTGATTCTCGTCGTCGAAGACGACTCGCGGCTGGCCGCAACCCTCGAGCGGGTGCTAGCCGCCGAGGGCCATGAGGTCGCGATCGCTGCCGACGGGATGGAGGCTCTGCGCCGGGCCAAGGAGCGGCCGCCCGACCTGGTGATCCTGGACGTAATGCTGCCGGGCCTCGATGGAATCGGCGTGTGCCGCCGCCTACGAGCGACCGCCCAGTTTCCGATCCTGATGCTCACCGCCCTGAGCGGCACCGAGGAGAGGGTGCGAGGGCTGGATTCCGGCGCCGACGACTACCTGGTCAAGCCGTTCGCCTACCAGGAGCTCCTTGCGCGAGTACGCGCGCTCCTTCGTCGCGCCGGCCCACCTTCGGACCAGCTGCGCTTCGCCGACCTCGTTCTCGATGTTGCGAGCCGCGGCGCCTGGCGCGGCTCGAGGCCCCTGGCCCTGACCCACACCGAGTATTCGCTCCTCGAGCATTTCCTGCGCCACCCGCGCCAGGTCCTCACGCGTGAACAGCTGCTGGAGGCGGTCTGGGCGGGCGAGCCGGAGAGCGACAACGTGGTCGCCGTCTATGTGGGCTATGTGCGGCAGAAGCTGGAGGAAGGCGGCGAGCCGCGGCTCCTCCACACGGTCCGCGGCTCGGGCTACGCCTTGAGAGAGAGCTAGTGTCCCTCCGGCTCCGCCTGGCCCTGTTCGGGGCCGCGGTCGTGGCGCTGACGCTCGTGCTGTTCGGCGCCCTCCTCTATTCGCTGCTCGCGCGCGGGGTGAACACCAACCAGGACGACGCGCTCCGCGGTCGAGCGGGTGAAGCCGCCGCGGCGCTCAACGCCACGGCCGACCTCACTCCGCAAGCGCCGGTCGCCCCGGCCGATCTCCGATCCAGCACCGAGATCTTCCTCGAGGTGTTCGATCAGAGCTGGTCGATCATCTACTCGACGGGGGTGCTGAATGGAGAGCCGCCCACGATTGCCCCGGGGCTGCGAATTGGCGCAGTGCATGGGGCGTTCGACACGGAAAGCGGATTTCGACTCTATGCGCGGGAGTTCAACAGTGGCTTCGTCGTCGCGGGACAGTCGACGCGAGTGCTGCAATCGAACCTATCCGGGGTGCTGGGGTTCCTGATTATTTCCGGGGTTCCGACGCTGATCGCCGCGCTGGCCGCCTCATGGCTGGTCGCCGGTCGCGCTCTCAAGCCGTTGAAAGAGGTCGCGGGCGCCGCCGACGACATCGGCCGCGCGCGCGACTTCGGACGGCGGCTCCCAAACCGGCGGAGCCGCGACGAGGTCGCCCTGCTTTCAACCAGCTTCAACCGAATGCTCGAACAGCTGCAGGACTCGTTCGAGTCGCAGAAGCGCTTCGTCGCCGACGCGTCGCACGAGCTGCGCACACCGCTGACGACGATCCAGGGCAACGCCGGCCTGCTGGCGCACGGCCCCCCGATCGGCGAGTCGGCGCGTCGCGCCGCTGCCACCGACATCGCGGAGGAGAGCGAGCGCATGGCCAGGCTGGTCGACCGCCTGCTCACGCTGGCGCGCGCCGACTCCGGGCTTCGCCTCGAGCTTGCGCCCGTCGACCTGCGCGCTGTCGTGGTCGACGTCACCCGGCAGGCCTCCGCGGTCCATCCCGAGCGCGCATTCGAGGTCCAGGTGGTCGATGCGGAGGTCGCCGGAGACGAGGACGCGCTGCGGCAGCTGCTCTGGATCCTGATCGACAACGCCCTCCGTTACGCTCGCTCGACCATCTCGGTGGGCCTCGAGGTCGACGCGGGTTGGGCGAGGCTGATGGTTGGGGATGACGGCCCGGGTATCGCGCCCGAGGAGCGAGAGCAGGTCTTTGAGCGCTTCTACCGAGCGGATGCCGCGCGCACCGGGCATGGCGCCGGCCTCGGCCTTTCCATCGCGCGCTGGATCACCGAGCAGCACAGGGGCCGCATCATCGCCGACCGCAGCCGGGCAGGCGGCGCCGGCCTGTATGTCGACGTCCCGGTCTTACGCCGTTCTTAGCAACCGGCCCGACCCTGTAGTGCATGTACTCGATCACCCCGGAACACGCCATCGGCCTGGTGGGCGGCCTGCTCGCCCTGGCCGTCGTTCTCTTCGCCCGGCGCCTCCACCCGCGATGGCGCCTCGTGCCGGGCACAGTCCAGGCTGCCGCGGTGCTGATGGCGGTGAGCGGAGGGGTGCACCTCGCGCTCATCCCGCACCACCTGGCGACCCAGCCGCTCACGTCCGCGCTGTTCCTTGTCAACGGGTTGATGTTCATCGCCCTGTCGGCCTCGTTCACCTGGCGCCACTGGCGCCTGGCGTCGGCCGCGCTGCTGATCACGACCGTGCTGGGGTACCTCGTTTACGTCGGGATCGGTTTTGAGGGACCCGACCAGGTAGGCCTGGCCACCAAGCTGGTCGAGGTCACCGCCCTCGGGCTCGCGCTTGTCCCCGTTCGAGGTGAGAAGGGCCGGACGCACCGCTCGTGGCGGTGGGCCTCACTCGGCGTGGCGATGCCCCTCCTGGTCGTGTTGACAGGCGCGACGGTCTGGATCGTCGACATTGCTCGCCCCGACGCCCGTCACATCCACGCCGGCGCTCTGCTGCAGTCCACGAACGCGATCCCAACCCCGGAGCAGGTCGCCGCCGCCAACCGCCTGTACGCGGAAACCAAAGCCGCCATCCAGCCCTACGAGGACTGGCGCAAGGCGTGGGCGGCGGGGTACCGGCCGGGCGGCTCGACCACGCTGCCCTCCACGCACTGGATGAACCAGCGGTACGTTGATGCCGGGTACGTAATGGACCCGCACCGGCCGCAGGGCCTCGTCTACGCCAACACGCACCACGGTCCGGTGCTCCTGGGCGCCATGTTTCAGATGAAGGGCCTGAACCACTTCGGCCCTGACCCGGGCGGTCCGATGACGGCGTGGCACCAGCACGAGAACATCTGCATCACACCTTTTGGATTCGAGTTCAGCCTGATGACTCCGTTTGCCACCTGCCCGATCGGGGCGATCGACATCAGTGCCTCGCCGATGCTGCACGTCTGGATCGTGGACAACCCCCACGGGGGTCCGTTCGCGGTCGACATCGATGAGTCGGTGGTGGCGGCGCTGGACCGAACGTGATGGTCGCAATCGGCGAATCCAGCCGACCCGAAGCCGTCTTCGTCCTGCTTTTGCTGCAATCGATCTTCTGGATGGTGGCAGGGCTCTCCGCGCTTCCCTTCGGACTCGCCGGCGAGCTGCACATGGCAGCCCTCGGGCTCATATCGCTGGTACTCGCGTTGGGCGTGTGCCTGGTCGGGATCGGCGTCGTCTGGCGGCGCCGGTGGGCGCGCCGCACCGCACTCGCGCTCGAGGTCGTCACCCTGATCGGTTCGGTGCTCTTGTTCGCGGTGCCGATCGGCGCCAACCACGGGCCGGTCGCGCTCATGACCAACATCGCGCTGCCCCTGACCGTCGTCTGGCTCCTGTGGGGAAAACAGACGCGCTCGATCTTCAGCTAGAGGTCGGGGTCACTCCCCCGCTCGAGGGTGGCATTGGCCCTGGCGAGCTCGGCGTAGAGATGGCGAGTTCGCAGCAGGTTGCGAACGCGTAGGACGACCTCCTCGCGATCCAGGGGCTTGGTCAGGAAATCGTCCGCGCCCAGGATGAGGGCGCTGTTGCGTGCCACGTCGCCAGTGTCACCGGTGAGCACGATCACCGGCAGGAAGCCGAGGCTGGCGCGTGCGCTGCGCAACCGCCGCAGCACCTCCAGTCCATCCGGATCCGGCATGTGCAGATCGAGCAGCACGATGTCAGGTTCGAACTCCGCAAAAACCTGCTCCACCTGGCGCGAGTCGCTGAGGCTGCGGATCTCGCCGGCCGTGTTTTCGAGGATCGTCTCGAGCAGGAGGATGTTCGCGGGCTCGTCGTCGACGATGAGGACACGGCCGCTCACCTAAGTGGCCGGCCCTGCGGGCTGGACCGGGATCGTGAAGTGAAACTCCGATCCCGCCCCGACCGTGCTGTCGACCCAGATCTTCCCGCCGTGCATCTCGACGATCTGGCGGGAGATCACGAGGCCGAGACCCGTGCCGATGACCTTGGTCTTGTCCCTGCCTTCGTAACGCTCATAGCGGCCGAACAGCTTCTTCACGAACTCGGGCGGGATGCCCTGGCCGTGGTCGCGCACATCGACCTGCACGACGCCGTCAAGCGCGTGGCTCGTGACCAACACCTCACCGCCGGCGGGCGAATACTTGATGGCGTTGCTCAGGAGATTGGCGGCGACCTGGAACAGACGGTCGGAATCGCCCCGCGCGGCCGGCAGCCGGGGATCGAGCCGGGTGACGATCGAATGCTTCGGGCTCGTCGCGCTTGCGCGCTCAGCCGCGTCGTTGAGGATGGCGTTGAGGTCGACCGACGCGATGTCGAGCGTCATTCGCCCGGCCTCGATACGGTCGAGGTCGAGCATCTCGGTGATCATGCGGTTGAGGCGCAGTGCATCGCTGTTGATGTCGCCCGCGAACTGCTTGGCTTCCGCGGGGGAGAGGTCCTGGTCGCGGATCATCTCGCTGAAACCCTGGATGCCCACGAGCGCGGTTCGAAATTCATGACTGACGAGTGATACGAACTCGCTCTTCAGCCGGCTGAGCCGCTCGAGGCCGGCGAGGTTGGCCATCGCCGCCTCCTGGGCGGTGTGCTCCGCGGTCGCATCCTCGAACATGGCGAGGAAGAAGTCGGTGCGACCGCCCGTTCTCTTGATCGAGGTGGCGCTCCAGTGGAGCCAAACCGTGGTGCCGTCCGTGCGGAGCGCGTGGCTGTCGGACTCGATGGTGTCGACCGCACCGCTCCACAGCGGCTGGAAGGTCTTGACCACCTGCTCCATCTCTTCCGCCGGCAGGTAGCGCGCAACCGAGTCGCCGATCATGTCCGCGGGCTTGGCGTGCAGCAGCAAGCCGAGGCGCGGGTTGGCATCGATGATCTTCATGTCGACGCCCACGCGTGCGATCCCAAGCGGAGCCTGGACGATGACCTGGTTGAGCAGGGCGGTGCGTACCTCGAGCTGGGCTTCCGCCCGGCGGCTCTTGACGAGCAGATTCAGGGCATCGCGATGGCTCAGGACCTGGTTGCACACGAAAAGGACGCCGATACCGCCGGCGAGAACGGTCAGGAGCTGGTCCATCGTCTGGTTCGTCAGCGCGATGCGGATGGCGGTCAGGGCGGCCGCCAGCACCGCGACCCAGGGCAGCGCCAGCTGCCACAGCTCGATCGGTCCTTCCTCGGTCTCCGGCTCGATCGGCGACGCGGGCCACAGTGGCGCAAGCGCGATCAGTAGATAGCCGATCACCCAGCCGACGTCGAGGATGCTGCCGATCGCCCCATATGAGCCGCTGGCGTTCAGGTAGGTGAAAGCGCTGTCGGCCACCGCATTCGCGGCCAGGCCCGCGATCAGCAGCACCATGCGGCCGAGCTGCGCCCTGGTCGCCCGGCGCATGGCGATGAGAAGCACCGTGATGATCGCGATGTCTCCCACGGGATAGGCCAGGCCGATCAGGGTTGCCGCCACCGGCTGCTGCGACTGCTCGTACACGGTGTGGAGGCCAAGGGCCCAGGCCACGAAGAGGAGTGAGAGCGCGACGATCGCCCCTGCCAGCACGGCTTCTCCCCGCGTTGCCAGGCGGCCGGGCACCGAGGTGAAGCAGAGCACCCCGGCCATCGCCAGCGGTATCGCGAGCAGGAAACCGGCGTCGGCCGCGGAGGGGAAGGGCACCGACACACCCTCGAAAACTTCGAAGCCGGACCAGATGGCCTCGCCGACCGTCCAGCTCACAGCCGAGGCCGCGAGCAGCGCCCACGCTGCGCGCTGGCGACCTGACGACCGGCGAGCAGCCACGGCGAGGCTGACGGCCGCGATCCCGGAGGCGACGGCTTCCCCGATGTCGTCGACGGCGATGGTCGATCTGTCGCCCCCGATCCGCAACCAGGTCCAGATGAGAAACGCCGCCGCGGCTGTGAACGCGAGGCCGGCCGCGATGGCGAACCGTCTCGATTCGGGCGAGAGGGCTGCGCGTCGCAGGAACGCGGGCCTGGTGGGGGTCGTTCTGCCGGTTCGGCCCTTTGGGCCAGGGCCAAGGTCGGCGGGGGATGTTTGCCAGGCCACTATCGGGAACCGTATGTTAATTCAATCGGTGCTTCAGTTAACATTCCTTGGCAGTACTCGCAACGCGGCCGCGGGGGGTGTCCAGAAGTCGCGCCAAGTGAGGAGCTGCCATCGCCCAGGTCGCGTTCGATGTCCAGGGAGGGGTCTTTGCAGCGCGGACAGATCCTGAGGAGGCCTGCGAAATGATGCTCGAGCGCTCACTCTTGCTGCTCGCGGTCTCAGGCGCCGCCCTCGTGCTCGCGCTGCTACCGGTGGCTGTGGGCCTGACCATCCTTCTCGGCACGACGGTACCACTCGAATTTGGCGTCGGAGCCGGGTTAGCGATCGTCGGCAGCGTCAAGCTCGCGGCGATTACCGCGGGGATCGTGGCCGTAATCCGGACGCCTCGGGCGGCCGGCGCGAGGCTTTGAAACCCAGGCCGAGCTGCCTTCGGCGCTCTTCGTTCGAACCTTGCGCGGCCGGGGCCGAGAGGAGGTGAGATTGATGTTGAGGAAGATGATCCTTGCCGCGATTCTGGCGGCGACGATGGCCGTCACGCTGGCCATGTCCGCCGGCGCCGGGAACCTCCCGCCCTGCTGCTGAGCGACCGAAGCCGCCATAAGCGGCGTTAATCCATCGTTGTCAATCAGCTTCGAGGTCAGGTAAGCTGGCGCGCAATGCAGGAACCTGAAGCGCGCCTGAATCCGACCGCCTCGCCGTCGGGCCGGCGGGGCCGCCGCCACGGCATCGAGATCAAGCCGGGTTCGGTGAAGCAGGCCCGCAAGGACGCCGGGTTGAGCCTGGCCCAGGTGGCGAACGGGGCGGTGAGCCGGACCGCCATCTACTTCGTCGAGACAGGCAAGGCCAAGCCCTCGATGGAGACCCTGAAACTGATCGCGGAAAGGACCGGGCGGCCGCTGGACTACTTCCTTGCCAAGCCTTCCACGATGGAGCCGCGCTCCTCGGCGCGAACGCTGGAGGTCGAGCTGCTGCTGGCGACCAACGATCCCCCGGGTGCGCTGGCTTCCGGTCGCGCGCTGCTCGCGAAGACGCAAGATCCCGACACGGCGGCTCGGACAAAGTACTTGATGGCCTACGCGCTGCTGCGTTTGGCCCAGCCGGTGGAAGCGAGGCAGCTTGCTGCCGCTGCCCGGGACCATTTCGAGCGAACGGGAGATGCACTCATGACCGCCGAGTGCCTCGGCCATGAGGCGTCGGCCGCCTACCTCCTCCAGGATCGGAGCGCATTGGCCCTGGCTGACCGCGGATTGGAGCTCTGCCGTTCACTGAGGCCCATCCCCCAAACGACCGAAGCCCGCTTGTTGTTTGTGTTGGGCTCGGTACACACCACAAACGAAGAGTGGCACGCCGCAATCGACTGCTACGAAGGGGCCATCGTGGCGGGGGAGGTGGTTCAGGACCTGCGCCGCCTATCGCTGATGTACAGCGGCCTGTGCATTGCCTACAAGGAGATCGGTCAGCTCAACCAATCGGCCTATTACGCGCAGCGCGCGCTCGCGATCCACGAGACCCTGAACGACCGGATTTCATTGGCCCGTTCCGAGAACAACCTCGGGTTGGTCTTGATCAAGCGAGGCGAGCTCGCAGCTGCCGACCAGCACCTCTCCAGGGCGCTGAGTTTGTGGGACGAGGCTGACGTAGAGGTGGGTAAGGCCGAAATCCTGCTCAGCCTTTGCGAGCTGGCCGTAGCTCGCTCACGCATGGACGAGGCCGAAAAGTACGCTGTCGAGGCCAGGGACTTCGCGGAACGCCTATCCGAAAAGGCTAGCCTCGCCGATTGTCATATGTGGCTCGGCCGCATCGCCGCCGATCGCGGCGACGATGCCCGCGTCGACGCCGAGTTCCTGGAAGCGTGGGGCCTTCTCGACGCGCTGGGCGCGCCGGAGCGCCTGAGCCGCTGCCACGTCCGGTACGCCGAGCTCCTCGAGAGGCGAGGCGACCTCGCGGCTGCCAACGAGCAGCTGCACCTCGCCCTGAGCCGGCTGCACCCGGCCCGGGTCGCTCCCGCTCGGCTGGAGCGCATCGCCACCGCCTGAGCGCCGCGGCCACATTCTGGAGATAGACGCTAAGAAGGCGTTAAGTCACACGTTTGCAGCTACGATGTTCGCCCGTGTATCACTTAACAGCGGGTGATGTGTGCGGACAGGGAGATGGCGGTCGTACTCGTAGTTGACGACGGGGTCGCCAATCGCGAGCTGGTGCAGGCGTACCTCGCCGGCCTCGATTGCGACGTCCGCGTTGCTGAGGACGGATCCTCCGCGCTCGCGCAGATAAAAGCGGAACCGCCCGACCTGGTCCTGCTGGACGTGCAGATGCCGGGCATGGACGGCTACGAGGTCTGTCGCCGAATCAAGGCGGGCCCGCGCGGACGGCTCCTGCCGGTGGTCATGATCACCGCGCTCAACCAGACGGACGATCGCGTGCGGGCGCTTGAAGCCGGCGCCGACGACTTCATGTCCAAGCCCCTGGAACGCGTCGAGCTGGTCGCGCGCGTCCGGTCGGCGCTGCGCCTGAAGGCCCTGTACAACACCCTGGACAGCGCCGAGCAGGTGATCTTCTCGCTCGCCGCCGCGGTGGAGGCGAAGGACTCGCTCACCGAGAAGCACACCCAGCGGGTGGCCGAGTCAGCACGACACCTCGGCGTCCGGTTGGGGCTGCCAGAGGTTGCGCTCGACGCCCTCTACCGGGGCGGCGTCATCCATGACATCGGCAAGATCGGCATTCCCGACTCGATCCTCCTCAAGCCCGGGCCTCTCGATGCCGCTGAGACGGCGTGCATGCAGTCCCACGTCCTCATCGGCGAGAACATCGTCAGGCCCCTGCGCTCGGCCTCGACCTTGCTCCCGATCATCCGCCACCACCACGAGCGGTTCGATGGGACTGGCTACCCCGACGGACTCAGCGGCCGGGAGATCCCGCGCCTGGCCAGGATCGTCTCCGTGTGCGACGCGTACGACGCGCTGGTCAACGACCGCCCGTACCGGCGGCGGCTCCCGATCGATCAAGCCCTGGCCGTGCTGGTGGACGGCGCCGGCCGCCAGTGGGATCCAGAAGTCGTCGACCTGTTCGTGGGCGAGACGCCCGCCATCCAGAGGCTAGGCGCGGCCTGAACCGACCCTCGGGAGCGGGCGGCGGCGCAGCGCAGCGTCGGCGTCGGCGATCGAAACGAGATGACGTCTGAAGTTCCTGAGCGCGAACCTGTCGCATGCGGTCTCGGCCGCGGATCGCCTACCCAGCTCCTCGTGCAGGTACCAGTGCATCCACTCGTGGCAGTAGAGGAAGCGCAGCACCTCGCGACGGAGGCGGAAGGAGACGGTCTCGGACGCCCACGCGAAGCGCATTCCATGCCCTCGCTTGCGGCGGGCCGCGAAGACGACCGGCTCTTTGAATGAGCGGAACGGCACCGGGACCTGGAGCACGATCCTGCGCTCCTCGAACTCGCAGCGCGCGGCGAGGTGCGGTGACGTCCGGTACCGAAGGGGCTTGACCACGACCTCATAGTCGCCGGCGCGAGGCAGGCCTTCGAGCGCACGGCGCGCCTGCGCGTCGGTGATGCCTTCGAGGTCGCTTCGGATGACCACTCGGCGAGCATAGAACAGCCACTTGGCGTGCCACACCCCCGCCCCCATATCATTGCCGGGATGAGGGCGCTGCTCCTGTGGTGCGCCCAGAACGCCTGGCTTTCCGAGAATGTGCCGCGTTGGGGATTCGTCCGGCGAGCTGTGAAGAGGTTCATGCCCGGCGACGAATTCGATTCCGCGCTGAAGGCGGCCGTCACGTTCAAGGCTCAGGGGATCGGGGCCGTCTTCACGAAGCTCGGCGAGAACATCAAGGCGCTGTCCGAGGCTGCCGCGGCTGTCGAGCACTACGAGATGGTCCTCAGCACCGCGGCCGAGGCCGGCCTCGAGCCTGAGATCTCCGTCAAGCCCACCCAGGTCGGCCTCGATATCGACCCCGACGCAGCTTTTGCAAACCTCAACCGGCTCGCCGTCGCCGCCGCGCGGGCCAAGGGCTTCCTGTGGATCGACATGGAGGGCAGCGCGTACACCGACCGCACCCTCGACCTGTACAACCGGATCCATGCCAGGCAGGCGGCTGTCGGCGTCTGCCTGCAGGCTTATCTCTACCGGACGGCTTCCGATGCGTACAGGATGCTCGCGTTCAAGCCCGCCATCAGGCTGGTCAAGGGTGCCTACGCGGAACCTGCGGATCGTGCGTTTCCGGCCAAGCGCGATGTCGACGCCAACTACCTGGCGCTGTGCGCGTTGATGCTGCCCGACGTCAACCGAGGGCGCCTGCGCCTCGTCCTGGGCACGCATGACGTCGCTCTCATCGACCGCATCGCGCGCCTGGCCGACGCGATCGGGATGGATCGCCACCAGCTCGAGCTACACATGCTCTACGGCATCCAGTCGTCGCAGCAGGTGAGGCTCGCGACGGAGGGCTACCGCGTCAGTGCGCTCATCGCGTACGGCGACGCCTGGTATGCCTGGTACCTGAGGAGGCTGGCTGAGCGTCCCGCGAACGTGTTGTTCGTGGCGCGGCAGATGTTCGGCTAGCTTGCCCTTGTCAGGAAGAGCTGGAACTCGATCGTGACCTGCGAGTCAGACGTTGTGAACGGCACTGATGGCGGCGAGACCCCGTAGTCGGTCATGACGATCACCAGGCTGCCCGCGATCTCGATTTCGCCGCCCGTCACCTGAGCTTTGGCGGTCGCGGTGACGTCCTTGGTGACGCCGTGGATGGTCAATTTGCCGGGCACCGTGACGTCGACAGCCTGGCTGGTCACGGCGCCGGGCACGGACGCCGACGACGCGGTGAAAGTCGCATTCGGAAACTGCTGCAGGTTCATGTCTCGAGCGACGAAGCCGTCGCGCTGCGTGACGTCGCGGCCGGCGACCGAATCCTCACTGTGCAGGTCCGTGAGCACGGCGGTCAGAGTGATCTTGCTTACTTCGTAGCCGTTCGAGTCACCGCTCACGGTCAAGCTGCCGCTCACGTTGGTGGTCCGCGCGACGGCTTCGTGCTTCGACGTCTGGCCGACGAAGAGCTCCTGGACGCGGTATCCGGCCCGCGAGCCCGTGGTGACCGTCCACGTGCCGGCGAGGCCGCCGGCCGTGGTGGCCGTGGGGTTGCCCGAAGCGCGGCCGGTTGGTGAAGAGAGCCCGAGCGCGCTCGGGGATGAGCGAAGTCCGGAGAAGAAGTAGACGTACGCTCCGCCCCCGGCGAGCGCCAGGGCGGCGACGGCGGCCACTCCCGCGATCAGCAACCGGCCTTTCATGCGCATCTCGAAATTGATGGTGGCGGGGCCAGCATTTCACTGGCCCCGCCGTTCCGTGACCGCACTCTTTGCCCCACGAACTCAGAGCCAAAGCCGTGAGTTCGCGGGGACCCCTTCATTAGGGTACGGTCGGGACCTGCCCAGCGTTCTCCTGGGCCTCGCGAGCCGCGCTCTCACCGGCCTCGTGCGTGGCGTCCTCGTTGGGCACGAACTTGCCCGTGGACGAGCCGGGCGTCGGGGTTGGGCTCGCCGCGGTCGTCGCCGCGGCCGCGCTGAGAGCCGACACGCCGTACAGGGCGGCTCCGGCCACCCCTCCTACCAGCATCGACCCGGCGATGGCCGCTGCTGTGATTGCTGTACGAACTCTATTCATGGCTTGCCTGATTCCTCCAGTTGTTTTTCGCTCGAGCGTTGGCACTGAGGTTGGCGCTGGCGGCTCAGCGTGCCGTGTGAGGAGGCTGTGACTTGGCCAAGAGAGATGGGCGTGGCGCCCCTTCTGGGGCGAGAATGATCCGGGCCCCGTCAAGCTGCGTATCGAGCAATGACGCCGCCGGAAGGGTTGGAGGACAGGATGAGCTTCAGCATCGAGCGCTACAAAGAGGAGTCGAGGAAACTCGACACTGCCGGGGTCGACTGGGCGGCGGTGACCGGCAGCCCCCTGTCCAAGGGAGACCTTTTCTGTCTCCACTACATGATGGACATCGAGAACCACGTCCCGCTCTATCTCTCGCATCTGCTGGTGACGCGGGCCTGTATGGACCCCATCCTGACCGCGTTCCTCGCCTGCTGGAACTACGAAGAGCTGTGGCACGGCGAGAACATCGGCAAGTTCCTCAACCTGTACGGGATCGAGTTCGACACCCAGGACCGGATCGCCAACGTTCGCGCCAACCTCGGACTTCAGAACAGCGTGAGCATCCTGTCGACGATGTTGGGGTCGTGGCTGCTCAAGGACTTCTCGGCGGTGTACCTGTCCATCGGCGCGATCAACGAGCTTTCGACGCTCACCGGGTACGGAGCCCTCATTCGCAAGTCGCAGCACCCTGTGCTGAGGGACCTGCTGGGGCGAATCATCAAGGATGAGCGCCGCCACTTCGCGTTCTACTTCAACTCCGCCAAGGAGTGGCTCACCGATAACGAGAAGGCGCAGCGGGTCGACCGCTGGATGCTCGACCGCGTGTGGGTGCCCGTAGGCCAGGGCGTGAAGACCCAGGAGCAGGTCGACGCGCTGGCCCTCTACCTGTTCGACGACGAGCAGGGCGAGGAGGAATTGCTCGGGATCGACGAGAAGATCGGCCGGCTTCCCGGCCTGTCGGGCATCAAGCTCATGTCCCGGGCGCTATACACCGCCCGCGATCGCCGGCGCGAGAACCCGGAGTGGGCATGGCGGCTGATCGACAACGAGGAGTGGGCGGTCACGCCGCCGAGAAAGTCGCCGATCGGTGCGCTGACGACGCGCCGCATGCCCGCCGAAGCACCGGTCATGACCGCGGAGGCTCCGTGATCCGATAGCCACAGAGGGACGTGCTGACGCCGACCTCGCGGTCGTCCTGGCGGCCGGCAACCAGGATGCGTTGCTGGAGCTGTACGACCGGTATGGAGGGCTGGCTTACGCCGTCGCCATGCGTGTGCTTGGGGATCCGGGTCGTGCGGAGGACGTGGTGCAGGACGCGTTCTTGAAAATCTGGACAAACGCCGCCGGCTTCGATCCCAAAAAAGGCTCGCTGAGAACGTGGCTCATCACCGCCGTGCGCAATCGCTCCATCGACTACCTGAGGGGCCGTGGCGCGCACGAGCGGCAGGAGCTCGAGCTCCAGCCGGACGTGGCCGAATCCGGGCCACGATCGGATCCGTGGCGAGAGGTTTCGCTGGCGCTCGAACGCATGGCCGTCCGCGAGGCGGTAGGGAGCCTGCCCGCCGAGCAACGCCAGGCCGTCCAGATGGCCTACTTCGAGGGCTACTCGCAGTCCGAGATCGCGGAAATGACCCATGTGCCTATCAGCACGGTCAAGGGCAGGATGCGACTTGCCCTCGAGAAGTTGAGTTCGTATCTCCAGGGTAGAGGGCTTTACCCCACGGACTCGGAGGCTTCGCCTTGAGTCCGCGGGGACCACGGGAGAAGATCGATGTCTGATCACGAAGAGTTGGAAAGCTCGGTCGCGGCGTGGGTGCTGGGCGCGATGGATGCCGGCGAGGCTGCCGCGATGCGCGTCCACGTCGAAGGCTGCGCAAGCTGCAGGCAGACGGCCGCCCGCCTGCGCGGGGCCGCCGCTGCGCTGCCGCTCGAGGTGGAGGAGATCGCCCCACCGGCGAGGCTGCGCGAGCGGGTGTTCAGTGCCGCCGCCGCCGCGCGAGCGTCGACTGTCCCCACGGCGATGGCAAGAAAGAAGGTCGTGCCTGCGTCTCGGCGGTGGAAGCCCCCGGCCGGTATCCGGTTCGGCGTGGTGCCCGCGCTGGCCATCGCCGCCACCGTCGTGCTCGCGCTGCTCGTCGGCCTGTTCGCGGGCAACCTCGCCGGGCGTAATTCGGTCCCGCCGGTGTCCAGCCAGGTGGTCCGCTTCACGCTGGTCGGCCACGGTCCCCTCGCCGGCGCGCATGGCACCGTCATCGACCTGACGAAGGACGGGGTCGCGCTCGTCGACTTCACTGGCCTCCCGCCGCTGGACAAGGGCAAGGTGTACGAGGTCTGGCTCATCACGCCGGGCGGCCACCCCGACGCGGCCGCGGTGTTCGTGCCCGACAGCAGCGGGAGCAAGGTCGTGCTGGTGAACCTGCCGCTGAAGGGTTACTCGCAGATCGCCGTGACGGCCGAGGATGCGCCCGACGGCTCGCAGGCGCCGACCTCACAGCCCCAGCTGTTCGGAACGCTCGCGTAGGAAGCCAGAGAAGCGTCAGGCGGTGACGATGCGGTGCCTGTCCCTGCTGGTCACTTTGAACGTGCCGGCGGAGGTGGCCATCGTGAAGGTGACCGCGTAATCACCCCAGGCGACAGGAGAGCCGGTGGCCCGGCCGGTGCACCAGCTCCGAACGGTCAGCGCGAGCGCTGTGTTTGCTCCAGCGCCGACGCTGCTGGCGGTGAAGGTGGCAGAGCCTGCGTCGTACGCATCGCCCACCTTCTGCAGCCAGCCTCCTTTGACCGCAGCGAGGGTCAGGGTGGCATCGACGCTACGGATCGTCACCGCGTTTGCAGTCCCATTGTGGACATCGATGGCGCCGTGCAGGTCGTAGGACACGTTGATGGCGCCCACCGCGCACGTGTGGCTCGCGTCGACCGATGCGTTGCTCAGGCTGAATGTATTGGGCGAGCCGATGCTGCAGGCGGCGATCATCAGGGAGCACGCAATCGGCGCGAATCGGCGCGCGGAGGGGCCTGACACGCCGATCAGCGCGGCGCGCCCGCCGGCGGCGCCCCGCCGACCAGAGACTGCCTGATCGCGAGCAACCTCGCCACGTCGACCGGCGACACGATGCCGACGAGCCGGCCGTTGTCGAACACGAGCACGCGCTGGTCGAGCGCTGTCCCCACTCGCTGGATGAGAGCAGCGAGATCCTCATCGGGCCGCGATGTCGGCACGTCGGTAATGGGGCGGGCGCGGTCTTTCAACCGCTCCTCGGCCCGCGCCTGGGGAGGCATTCTCACCAGGTCACCCAGGCGTACGATCCCTGTCAGCTTGCCCGACGGATCGTGCACCGGGTATGTCGTGAATGCATGCTGAGGCGCGATCGAGTCCAGGAACTGTTCGACGGTGAGCCAGTCCGGGACGATGACCACCGGCGACGTCATCGCGGCCGAAACCGGCACCGACGTCAGCAGGCCCCTGATCGCGGTTCCGGCCTCCTCAGAGCTCCCCGCCGAGAGAAGGAACCAGCCGACGAATGCGATCCAGACACCGTTCAGCACCCCTCCGGTGAAGAGCTCGAAGACTCCGAACGCGATCATCAAGTACGCGAACACACGGCCGATCTGCACCGCGCTGTGAACGCCCCGCTGCCTGGTCCCAGAGCGCCACCAGAAGAAAGAGCTGAGCAGGCGCCCGCCGTCAAGCGGAAAAGCGGGGACGAGGTTGAACAGGGCGAGGGCGACGTTGACGTACGCGAGCCAACCAAAAAGGTCCGCGACGAGTGCGGGGAGGGGGAGCCGCGACAGCACGAACGCGATCAGTGCGACGCCGAGGCTGGTCAGCGGTCCGACGCCTGCAATCAGCGCTTCCGCGCCCGCGCTCTTGGGCTCGCCGTCCAGCCGCGAGACCCCTCCGAACAGCCAGAGCGTGATGCCGCCGACCTTGACGCCGTTGCGCCTCGCGACGAGGGCGTGCGCGAGCTCGTGCGCGAGCAGGCACGCATAGAACGCGACGCTGCCGGCGGCGCCCGCAACCCAGTAGGCCAACGCCGGCTGGCCGGGGACGTCAAATGGGAGCACCTGCGTGGCGACAGTCCAGGCGATGAGCGCGAAGACGAAGACGAGGCTCCAGTTCGCGCCGATCTCGATGCCGAACACCCGGCCGAGACGAATGGATGACGCCATGCTCTGCTCAGGCCCTCCGCGGTATGAGCAGCACGGGCCGTTTGGAATGAAGCACCACTTCGTGGCTCACGCTGCCGAGCAGCAGCTCGGTCACCTCTCCGCGCCCGCGTCTTCCGAGGACGACCAGGTCGGCCTTCTCACTGTCCGCGACGTCCATGATCACCGAAGCCGGCCGCCCATCCTGGAGCACCGCCCGGTACCGGACGCCCGCGGTCTTGAGCGGGCGGCACCATTTGTTCACCAGGTCCGCCTCGATTCCCGCGCGCACCTTGTTATCGAGGTACAGGGGGATCGTGTAAGGGTCGGGCAGCGCGACAGGTATGTCGAGGGCGTAGACGGCAATGACCTCGGAGCGCATCGCCTTCGCCAGCCGGGCCGCCCATTCGACTGCATGCTTCCCCGGGTCGGATCCATCCACGCCAACGACGATCCGCTTCACTGCCGCACTTCTGGTCGCCATCGTCACCCCCCCAGATGGATCAGCCGCGCTGCCCGCGCTCGGTGGCGGTCGCCACCGCAAGCAGTCCGCTGAGCACCGCCCCCTCGAACAGCCCGTAGAAAATCGATCGTCCCAGCGGCTGGCTGAACGCTCCGAGGTTGATCACGAACATGAGCACGGATAGGACCGGAAACGACATGACGAGCTGTCTCCACGTCTCCAGCGATTCCCACCAGAGGATCACCCTGGGCACATCTCGCCGCGCGCCCGAACGTGGTTCGCCCATCCCAGTGGGATCATAGGCTCAACTTCACATGGGCCTGAGATGGGCGACGGCTGGGTGCCTGGGGATCGCGATGCTGTTGGCTGCGGCGTGCGATCCCTTGACCGGCACAGGCCCCGGGACCCCGCCCGATCCGAAGACCTACATTCATTCGGACTCCGCGACCCGCGCGGTCGTGATCACTCTGATCGCGGGCTACCCCGCCGGGGACTACCAGTTCAACTACAACGGATATGGCAACGGCACGCTGGTGATCACCATCCCGATCGGCTGGCAAGCGACGGTGCAGTGCGAGAATCGCGGCACCGTGCCCAACTCGTGCGCCGTCGTGCGAGGCAAGACCGACATCGCGCCGATGCAGCCGGGCTGGTCGACGCCGGACCCGACTCGCGGTCTCGACCCTGGACGGTCCGGATCCTTCGTGTTCAGCCCTTCGACGCCGGGCAGCTACCGCATCGCCTCGCTCGTCGATGGCAGCGAGGCCAGCGGAATGTGGGCTGACCTCGAGGTGACGGCAACCGGAACGCCTGCAATGAGAGCCGAGGGCTGATCCATTGAGCGCCGCCGCAGGACGACTCACCAACCTGGCCCTTCTCCTGCTCCTCGCGCTCGCGTTCCTGAGCGGCTGGCTGGCGTTCGAGCTGGCGGGTCAGCCCGCGGGCGCCGTTCTCGTGCTCCACGCAGCGGCGGGCGTGGCGATCGTGCTGCTCGTCCCGTGGAAGTCGTTGGTGGCGCGGCGAGGCCTGCGCCGGAAGCGAAACCTGAAGTGGGCGTCGCTGGTGCTCGCATTCGGCATCGCGGTCTCGATCGGGTTCGGGGTTCTGCACTCCGCCGGCCATCCCGACATCGGTTATCTCACCGCGATGGACTTTCACGTCGGCGCCGCCATCTGCGTGATCCCGTTCCTCCTGTGGCACGTGGTCGCACGGCCACTCAAGCTCCGGGTCACAGACCTCGACCGCCGCGCATTCCTCAAGGGCGGCCTCGTCACAGTTGGCGCCGCGCTCGGTGTGGCGCTGATGCCGGCAGCGCGGCGGGCGCCGACCGGCTCGTTCCAGGCCGCCGACCCGGTGGCGACGGTCTGGATGTTCGACAGCGTCCCTGTTGTCGACGTCGCAACGTGGCGGCTTGCCGTGCCCGGCAGAGAATGGACGTATGCCGAGCTGGTCGGGTACACCGACCGCACCTCGGCGGTGATCGACTGCACCGGCGGTTGGTACTCCGAGCAGGTGTGGGAGGGGGTCTTGCTCGAGCGCCTGCTGGGGCGAGCCGGGGGCGGCGCCTCCAGCGTGAACGTGAGGTCGATCACAGGCTACAGCCGGCGCTTCGCGCTCGGTGACGCCGGCCGCATGCTCCTGGCGACGCGCATGTCCGGCAGCCCGCTCGACGCCGGCCATGGCTATCCGGTCCGTCTTGTGGTGCCGGGCCAGCGCGGCTTCGCGTGGGTGAAATGGGTGGCCGCGATCGAAGTCGATGACCAACCGTGGTGGTGGCAGCCGCCCTTCCCGCTACAGTAACTCCGGATTGCGCCACCTCGAATCACAGCGGTCGCTGCTCGCGCTGGGCAAGGACTCGCCCGGGCTCTCTGTGCTGGCCAAGAAGCTGCGCATGGCGCCGAACCATCACGTCGCAATCGTCAACGCTCCGCCCGGATACATCGCCCACCTCGCGCCGGCGCCGGCGGACATTTTCACTGCGCTCAAGCCGTCGACGGTCTACGACGTCGTGCAGCTGTTCGTGAGTAACGTGGACGAGCTCCGTGCGCTGGGGCCGGCGGCGATCAAGGCGGTGAAGCCTGACGGGCTGCTCTGGATCGCGTACCCGAAGGGCGGCGCCACGCGGGGAGCGACGGACCTGCCCGCCACACCCTGGTGGACCAAGCGCGACGTGCTGGGCGAGATCACCGGCGAGACGGGATACAAGCCGGTCGCCTTCGTGAAGATCGACGAAGACTGGACCGCCCTGCGCTTCAAAAGGGCGTAGCCATTCCGGGCCAGCTCTCTGAGATGGATGGGCCGGCGCGTGGCGGGCTGTGGCGCAAGGTGGCCGTCGTCACAGGTGGCGGCAGCGGGGTGGGCCGCGCGGTAGCCAAGGCCATGGCGAGGCAGGGCGCGAACATCGTGATCGCCGACTTCGACACGCCGCGAATGGATCGCACCATCGCCGAGATCCTCAAGCTCGGCACGAGCGAGTCTGCGATCGCGCTGTCGACGGACGTGCGCAGCGACGCGTCTGTGCGCTCGCTGGCGCGAGACGCGATCAAGGCGATGGGTAGGGTCGACATCGTGCTCAGCGCCGCCGGCGTCCTTCTGCAGGGCAAGCTGGATCGAATCTCCAGCAAGGACTGGGCCTGGATGCTCGAGACCAACCTCCTCGGCGCGGTGCGGACCAGCACCGCATTCCTGCCGCACATGACCGAGCGCGGTTCGGGCCACATCGTGAATGCGGTCTCATACAGCGGCCTTCTCCCTGGGGACCCGATGACCATTCCTTACGACACCGGCCACGCGGCGCTGGCCACGTTCACCCAGGCGCTCGCGCAGCAGACGCGGGGCAGCGGCGTCTTTGTATCGCTGTTCTGCCCCGGCTCGCGCAGCCCGCGCATCGGCCAGAACACCCGGTCCCGAGGACTGGGCCGGTGGCTCGATGCCGGCCTGGGCGCCGAGGAAGGCGCCCGCGTTTTCGACCAGCTCTCCGCCAGCCTGATCGACGGGCTCCACCATCCGAGATTCCTCATCGTCGGCGACCCTGCGGAAGCAGACGCCCTGCGCGCCCGCTGGGACGCTCTATCCGCGGCACCGGCAAAGTGACAGTCCCCGCCGACCTCCTGTCGAGCATCGGAATCTGCGTCGGCGCGGCGGCCGTGCTCGCCCTGGTCGGTTGGAGGCTGCACCAGCCGCTGATCCTCGCCTACCTTGTGACCGGGGTCGTCATCGGCCCGGTCGGTTTCAACTGGGTGAAGAACCAGGACAGCATCCAGACCGTCGCGGAGATCGGCCTCATCCTCCTGCTGTTCATCATCGGCCTGGAGATCGATCTCAAGAAGCTCGCCTCGGCCGGACTGCCAGTGCTCTTGACCGGGGCCCTCCAGGTCCCGATCTGCATCGCCCTCGGTCTCGGGTTCTTCTACCTGCTCGGCGTGCGGAACTCTGAAAACAATTACGCGTTGCTGTACCTCGCGGCCTGCATGAGCCTGTCGAGCACGCTGGTGGTGGTCAAGCTGCTCAACGACAAGTTCGAGCTCGATACGCTGCCCGGCCGGATCACGCTCGGCGTGCTCGTAATCCAGGACATCTGGGCCGTGGGCATGCTCGCGGTACAGCCCAACCTCACCAACCCGAACCTGCTCCCACTGGCCTTCTCGCTGTGGAAGGGCGCGCTGCTGGTCAGCGGCGGCTTCGCGATCTCGAAGTATGTCCTTCCTTTTCTGTTTCGCTCTGTCGCCAAAGCGCCGGAGCTGGTGCTTGTGAGCGCGCTGGCGTGGTGCTTTTTCCTGGCGAGCGCCGCGAGCGTGATCGGACTCTCGCGCGAGATGGGGGCCCTCATAGCGGGTGTGAGCCTGTCGACCTTCCCCTACAACCTCGACGTCATGGCCAAGGCGACGAGCATCCGCGACTTCTTTGTCACCCTCTTCTTTGTCGCCCTCGGCATGCAGATTCGAATCCCCACCCTGCAGGTGGTGGCGGTTGCCCTTGCCGCCTCCGGCTTCGTGATGCTGAGCCGCTTGTCGGTCGTACCCATCCTTTACTTCCTTGGCATGGGCCACCGGGCGAGCCTGCTGCCGGCCATCAACCTGGCTCAGGTGAGCGAGTTCTCGATTGTGATCGCGTCAATCGGCCTGACCTATCACCAGATCGACACCGACGTGGTGACGATCGTGATCATGACCTTCGCGATCACATCAGTGGTGTCGACCTACATGATCAATTCGAGTCATCGCGTCCAGAAGGTCCTGAGCCGCGGGCTGAGATTACTCCGGGTCAAGGACCTCGATGTCGGGGAGACCGCCCCGGAGCATGCGGAAGCGAGGTCCGAGACGGTGATCTTCCTGGGCTTCTTTCGCGACGCGAGCTCGATCCTGCTGGAGCTCGAGAGCGACGGGACCGCCGTCGAGGGACAGGTGCTTCTCGACAAGGTCCTCGTCATCGATTTCAACCCGACCGTGATGCGAGAGCTTCAGAAGCGGGGCATCAGCATCGTGTACGGCGACATCGCGCATGCCGACACGCTGCGTCACGCGGGCATCGATAACGCCGAGCTCGTCCTGAGCAGCATTCCCGACGACATCCTTCGCGGCACCGACAACCTGAGGCTGCTGCGCAATTCGCGGGCCAGCTGCCCCAGGGCCAAGGTCATGTTGACGACCGATCACATCCCCCAGGCCCTGCGGTTCTACGAGGCGGGCGCCGACTTCGTCTACATCCCCAGGCTGCATTCGGCGTCGCAGATCGCGCACATCTTGAAGAGGGGTCTCGCCGAAGGCTTCGAGGCTGCGCGCATGGCCGAGATCAACCAGCTCAAACAGCGCCGAGAAGTTCTAGCCTGACCTCAGCGCTGAGGTGACGCGGATTCTTGCGGTCGCGGACGAGGTTGACGAGGGGCTGTACGGTGACAAGCTCGAGCGGCTGCAGCCGGATATCGTCCTCTCATGCGGTGACCTTCCCTTCGATTACCTCGAGTACATCGTCAGCCGCCTCAACGTGCCCCTGCTCTACGTCCCGGGCAACCACGACCCCGACCTGAAGCCCATCGACGACACGTTCATGCCGCTGCATGCCGAGCCCCGGCGCCACGGTCCCGAGGGCTGCGTCAATGTCGACGGTCGGGTCACGGACGCCGCCGGCCTTCGCATTGCAGGCCTCGGCGGGTCGATGCGCTACAAGCCCGGTCCCAACCAGTACACGCCGGCGCAGATGCGGTGGCGGGCGGTTCCGATCGAGATGCTTGCGCGCCTGAGGCGAGGCGACGGCAAACGCCGTCTCGACGTACTGCTGACGCATGCCCCGCCGGAGGGCTTCAGCGGCAAGGAGAATGACCTCGCCCATCGCGGCTTCCCCGTCTTCAACCGGTTGATCAAGACGCTCGCGCCCCGGCTGCACGTACACGGCCACATCCATCCATATGGCGTGGAGCAGCCGGACCGCAGGCTGGGCGGGACGCTGATCGTCAACGCCGTGCCGCACCGGCTGATCGAAATTTGACGCGCTATAGAGGGAGCATCACGCCGGCGCCCGCTGCCAGGGCGCGGTCGTAGACCAGCCGCGCGGTGGCGGCGTCCTCCACCGCGTGCCCGGTCGACTTGTAGACGGTGATCTCGTCATTCGATGCGCGCCCTGGACGCGTGCCCGCGAGCACCTCGCCGACCTCGGTCAGCTTGCCGGCATCCATGCCCTGGAGCTCGTGGGCGCCTGCCGGAGGTGGATTGGTGGCCGCCCCGCGCCACTCGACGAACACGCGCGCGGCGGCCATGGTCTGAGGATCGACCTCCGGTCCGAACGTCCCGCCGACCGAGCTGACGTGCGTGCCCGGCTTCAGCCAGTCGAGGCGGATCACCGGCTCGCGGGAGTCGGTGCAGCACGCGACGACGTCGGATCCGCGCACTGCCTCCTCGAACGAGCGCGTCACGCGCGCGCGCGGGTTGCGCGATGCGAGGCTCGCTGCCTTGGCGCCATCCCTCGATGCGATCCGGATCTCCTCGAAGTCGCGAACGCGAGGAAAAGTCTCGAGGTGGGAGGCGCCCTGCACCCCCGCGCCGAGGATGGCCAGCACCTTCGCATCTTTTCGCGCCAGCGCGCGCGCCGCGACCGCCGCCGTGCCCCCGGTGCGGATGGCCGTGATGTACGTGCCGTCCATGACCGCCAATGGGGTGCCGTCGCCCTCGTCGAAAAGCGCGATCAGCCCCTGGTGCGAGGGGAGCGAGCGGTGATGGTTGCCAGGAAACACCGAGACCAGCTTGACCTCCAGCGCTACGCCCGGCACGTACCCGGGCATCGTGCCCATCATCCCCAGATCGGGCACGCGAATTCCGACCCGGGGCGGCACCACCGCGATGCCGGCCGAGAAAGCGATGAGGGCTTTGCCGAGGGCGTCGAGCATCGCGTCGATATCGAGCAACCGCTCCACGTCGTCGCGGCTCAGATACAGGAGCTCTCGCACGCCCGGCCATGATAGGAGTCACACGGGTCTGATGAAAGACTTCCTACGCAACGGCAAGCTGGTGACGCTGATGCTCGGGCATCTGACGGTCGACAGCTACGTCGGCGTGATCCCGATCCTCTACCCCGTGCTGATCGGGCGGTTTCATCTGACGCTCGGCACCGTCGGGCTGGTGAGCCTCGCCTACGGCGGGATGGCAGCTATCTCGCAGCCGCTGTTCGGCGTGATCGCGGACCGGTACGGAACCCGACTCACCGGGCTTTCGCTCGCATGGACCGCGCTCACCTTCGCCCTGGTCGGATTCGTGCCCACCTTCCCGCTTCTGCTGGTGCTCGCGTGCGCGTCGGGCCTGGGCTCGGGGGCGTTCCATCCCTTCGGCGCGCTCGACGTGCGCGCCCTGCTCCCGCCATGGCGGCGCAGCCTGGGCATGTCGATCTATGTCACGGCGGGCACAGTGGGCGTGGCGCTGGGCCCGCTGATTGGGATCGGAGTGCTGGCCCTGTTCGGCGTCCGCGGGACGGGGTTGCTCGTCATCCCAGGCGTCGCGACTGGCGCCTACCTACTCTGGCGCATGCGGGCCGGCCTCCGGCCCGCGGCCGCGGCCGCCAGGGCGGCTGCCTCTTCGCCGCGCGCCGTGCCCGTGTTCGCCCTGTCGATGGTGATCGGGGTCATGATGTCGCGTGCCTGGACGGTCAACGTGTTCCAGGCCTTCACGCCCACGTGGTACCGGCAGCTCGGCTACGGCCCCGAGTTCTACGGCCCGCTCGCGACGACCCTCGTCCTGGCAAGCGCGGTGGGAACCGTCGGCTGCGGCTCGCTCGCCGACCGCTACGGCCGCCGCACTGTGATCCTCGCGACGCTCGTGTTGAGCATCCCCGCCATCCTTCTGTTCACGATGTTTCCCGGGCCCTGGGCGTTCGGGAGCGCGATCCTCATCGGCTTTTTGGCCGCGTCGACGGCGCCGCTGATGCTCTTGATGGCGCAGCAGTTGATGGCCTCTCGCGCCGGGCTGGCTTCCGGCCTCGTGATGGGCCTGGGGTTCGTGACCGGCGCCATCGGCGTCCCGATCAATGGCGCCATCGCCGACGTCATCGGACTCCAGCGATCACTGATGACCCATGTGATCCTGGTGTTGGGCACCATTGTGATCGCGTGGTTCCTGCCCACGGAAAAGGAGATCGAGCGCTATCCCGATCTCGTCCCGGCGATCACGCCCGCAATTGCCGAGTGAAAAGCCGTGGCTTGAGGCTCCGCACGATCACGATCGCGATGGTCGCGTAAGCGACGCCGCCGATCACGTCGGCGACGTAGTGCTCACCCAGATAAACGACCGCGACCCAGACGATCACCGCCCACACCCACAGCAGCGCCCCGACCCTGCGGCTCTGCCTCCACGCGGCCGCGGCGGCGACGACGGGGAAGCCCGCGTGCAGAGAGGGGAACGCCGCGTAGAGGTTGTAGTCGTGATGCGAATAGAGCCACACCACGCTCGCCGGCACGCCGCTGCGCTGGATCGCGTCGTCGATGAGGTGCCTCACCGAGGCGGGCTGGGCCAGCCACGGGGGGGCGGTCGGCGCCACGACGTAGGTGACGAACGCCAGACCACACAGGACGACCAGCGTCAGCCCGAAGCTTCGAAAGGCGTCGCGGTCCTTCACCCAGAGCCAGGCGCCGACCGCCATGGGGAGCAGGAAGTGCACCGCGTAGACGAGGCTGCCGAGGTCTTCGAAAAGGTCCGCGTCGGACAGCCTGCCGACCGCAGCCTGCAGGACGAGCGTCGGCTGGTAGCCGTCGAAGAGCGTGCGGTCGAGGCGCGCAAGGTCGTGGGCCGGCAGGCCGAGCGACGAGGCTAGGTCGCGCATCAGCTCGTAGGCGAGGAGCAGCAGGACAAACGGCGCCCATCCGCGGAGCATGACCATCACCCGCCGGTCGGCGAGGGCGGCGCTCCGGGATGAGTCGAGGCTCACAATTCGGTAAGTACACGTGGAGTTGCTGAACGGGTGCGGCCGTCGGAAGCGGTGCCCATGGCGCTGAGCACAGATGACCAGATCGAGTTCGTCGTACACGACGACGCGTCCGCGCTCGAGCGGTTGTTCACTCTCCCGCTGCCGGCACGGCTCGACGCGCTGGCCGCGATGCGAGGCATTTCGTCGTTTGACTCCGCGGCGATGGATACGCTCCGCCAGATCCACGAGCGCGGCGACGGCTTCCGGGTCGAGGTCGACGATCCGCGCTACCCGGCCGCGATCAAGCGACTTGTCAAGGCGGACGCCTGGGGCCAGATCAAGCGCGACCTGACCCGCGCGTGGGAGTACCAGAACGTTTCGCTGCCCGGCATCCATCACCCGGACCGCATAGAGGTCTCGCTCACGCTCGGCAACCCGGACGATCCGGTCTTCCTGGAACGCACGCTCGGCTACTACGGCATGGGGTCTGTCCCGGGAACGATCTGGATGGTGGCCTGGCCGACCGACTACAACGAAACGAGGATCGGCGCGTGCGCTGTGCACGAGCTGGCGCACAACATCCGCACCCCCAACATTTCGGGGCCCTTCAACCTCGCCGAATGGGTCGTGCACGAAGGCCTCGCCGAGGTCTTCACCATCGAGGTCTGCGGCCCGGATTCGACCGGGGCCTGGTACAAGGACGTGACCGGGAAGGTCCTCGACGAAACCTGGGACAAGATTGTCGGCGCGTTCGGCACCGGCACGACATTTCGGGATTGGAGCCCTTACGTCCTCGGCGACGAGGTTGCGCGCCGGCTCGGCATGGAGCCGGTCGGCATCCCTCACATGGGCGGGTACGCGGTGGGCCGGAGGATCGTAGAGCGGTACCTCGACAAGACCGGGCTCAAAGCCGCGAACGTCATCGCACGCCCGGTGGAAGAGCTGCTCGAGGACGCCGGCTCGAACCCGCCGGCGGAGTGAAAGTTCGAGCGCTAAGCGCGCTGTGCCGGTGCCGGTTCGGCGCCACCGGCGGCTAGATAGAGACCCACCGAGTAAGACACCACCGCGATCGCAAATCCGGTGGCCATGATCATCGAGCTGAAATCTTCGTGGTAGTTCAAGAAGCTGCCGCCGTTGAAGCCCGCGCCCAGCACTCCGATGAACCCGAACACGGTCGACAGAACGCTTCCGCGCCGGCGGGTCCGAACGCCCTGGACGAGAACGCTCACCGCCGCGACCACCAGCACCAGCCCGAAGCCCGCGTGGACCGCCAGCAGGATGCCTCCGTGGAGGATGGCCCAGGTCACACTCTGCGCCACGCCGCTGAAGTACTCGGGCGGGTTGGCGCCCGGGTGGTCGGTGGGGATCTTCACGAACAAATTGACCGCCATGCCCAGCAGGAACTGGGCGATGAGCATCACAAGCATGTTCAGGAAACCAAGGCGAAGCTGCCGGTTTCTGTTCATGTGGCGAAGAAGTCTAAATTCAACTCGGTGAGTGTGTACGAGGAGGCCGGCGGGTCTGACACGTTTCGGACCCTCGTCGAGCGCTTCTATGCCGGCGTCGCATCGGATCCGCTTCTGCGTCCGCTCTATCCCGACGCGGACCTGTCCAGCGCGACCGAGCGACTGACGCTCTTTCTAATTCAGTACTGGGGCGGGCCCGACACCTACAGCGCGCGTCGCGGGCATCCGCGGCTGCGCCTGCGGCATCAGCCGTTCGCGATCGGTCAGGCCGAGCGCGATGCGTGGCTCCGGCACATGACCGCAGCGGTGGAATCCCTCGACGTAAGCCCAGCTGTCAGGAAAGCCCTGCTCGATTATTTCGAGACGACGTCGACCGCGATGATCAACTGGACTTCTCCGCCTTAGCAGGGTCGGCGCCCTTCGGCGATCCGTTGGAAGGCGCCTGTGAGGTCGGTTGGGGCGGGACCAGGTCGACAGGCCCGGTCGGCCGCGGATCGTCGAGCTCGATTGCCGGCCCGCGCCCGGACGCCTTCGCGCGGCGCAGGGCGGTCCGGAGGCGGGGGATCTCGGCGCGCAGGGGCTCCTCGACCCAGTCGAACGCCACCACGCGCTCGTTGACCTCCCAGAACAGCCCGTTCTGCATCACCTCCATGCGGTCCAGCGCGGCTTCCACGAAATCGGGAGGCGCGGCGGCGATGCCTTCGACGAGCATGTGCGCGATGTCCTTCGAGTCGGACGCCATCGCCCAGAAGGTGAGCTTGGCGACCGCCTTGAAAAGCCCGTTCAGCCCGATCGGCCTGGCGTTCGGGATGAGCTCGAGCAGGTTGTGGACCAGCAGCAACGCGAGGCGCCTGGTGACCTCCTGGTCACGCCCGCGGGCTTCGATCGCGAGGTCGGCCACGTCCTCCGCGGCGGCGCCGAAGATGGCCGGCATCCCCGCCTCATCGAAGTGTCGGCCGTAGCGGAGCATGTGCGCGGCGGCTTCGATCGCGAGGTCCGGCCTCCATTCCAGGGCACCGATTGCGTAACGCCGGTACTCGTTCATCGTCGCCGAAGCGAACGTTGGGGCAGATTGGTTGAGCGCCGCGCGCAAGTAAGTGTTGAAGAATCGCATGCACAACTCGGCCACCTCGTGGTCGCCGGCCTCGATGGCCGCGAGGCCGATGTCCCTCGTTGCCACTGCGACGGCGTGCACCGCCTCCTTCCTGTGCGCGGGGGTCAGGCCGACCAGGTGGACGAAGCTCGACAGCACCGTGTACTCGACCCACGTGTGCGCGCGGTTCACCTCCGCCAGGATCTGGTCGGAGTCGCCAGGCAGCTGAACTCGCCCAACACGCCGATCGTGAGCAGGCAGACCGGCATATCGCCCAGCTGCACCGAGCCGAGGGCGATGTCGGTGACCTGGTTGATGGAGGTGAGCAGATCGTTGCGGCACCGCGTGATGTGCCGGCCGGCCACGGCGTTCGCCAGGTGGCGCCTGGCGTGGAGCCGGATGCTGTTGACCAGCGTCTCCGCGCGCATGACCGCGAAGATGTAGCCGATGTACGGAAAGACGATCGCGAAGTTGATGATCGCAAGCGCCTCGGCGGCCGCGACGCTCCATGTCGGCACGTAGTTGGGCCTGACCTCGGAGCGGACCAGGAATGTGTAGAGGATCGAGGCCAGCGCGAAACCCAGGACCACCGCATTCAAGGGGTTGGTCGTGAAGAGGCCAATGATGCGCGGCGAGTAGCGCGAGGACGTCATCTGGATGCCGAAAACGACGACGAGGATGACGATGCTCAGCGTCACACCCTCGGCGCCCCCGACCAGCCCCAGGACGCCTGCGGCGGCGGCGGGATCGGGGTTCAGGAAGTCCCGCATCGAGCGGTAGTCGAGGAAGCCGAAAACGACGACCAACATGGCCGCAACTGCGATCAGCGCGAACCCTGACAGTGCGGCGCCGACCCAGCCTGGGGAGGCCTGCAGGTCGCCTTTGGACGTGAGCCGGGATGCTTTGGAGGCCACAGGAAGGAGCTGTCGCGATCCTAAGCCTTTGGACCCTGACCTGATCGCTACAGTGGCGTAACGAGTTGATTCGAGCCCTCATATTCGATTTCGACGGCCTCATCCTCGACACCGAGGAGCCCATCTACCGCTCGTGGCACGAGGTTTATGACGCGCACGGGGTGCCGCTTCCGTTCGAGCTGTGGGTGAAGACCGTAGGCTCCTCGAACCAGGCTTTCCACCCTCAGCACCACCTGGAGGAGGAGCTCGGCCGCCCGCTTCCGCAGGCGGTGATCGACCGCCGCGTCGAGCGCCGTGCCGAGCTTGTGCACGCGCAGCCTCTGCTGCCCGGGGTCGCCGGCCTCGTCGAGGCGGCCCGTGCTCTGGGCATGAAGCTCGGCGTCGCGTCGAGCTCGTCGCGGGATTGGGTGAGCGGCCACCTCGAACGGCTGGGCATTCTCGATCGCTTCGACTGCCTGCGGACCCGCGATGACGTCGCGCACGTCAAGCCGGCGCCCGACCTGTACGTTGCTGTGCTCGAATGCCTGGCGGTCGCGGCCCGCGACGCTGTGGCGATCGAGGACTCGCCGAACGGGATCGTCGCGGCCAAAAGCGCCGGGCTCCGCTGCGTCGCTGTGCCGAACCCCATCACCGCGGGCCTCGACCTGAGCCAGGCGGACCTGCAGCTCGCCTCGCTGGCTGAGGTGACGCTGCGCCAGCTCCTGGAGCGATTGGACCAGACGCGCTAGCCGCTACCCTATGACGGTGCGAATCGGGATCCTCACCGGAGGTGGAGACGCGCCCGGGCTCAACGCCGCGATCCGGGCGGTGGCGCGGCGCGCGTTTCAGCTCGGCCACTCGGTCAGCGGCGTGCAGAACGGCTGGGCCGGCTGCCTGGAGGGCGGCGTCATCGACGAGCTCGGGCCCGACAACGTAAGGGGAATCCTGCCTCTCGGCGGCACGATCCTCGGCACCTCGCGCACGAATCCTCTGAAGATGAAGGACGGTGTGGCCATGGTCATCCGCTCGCTGCGCCGCCATGGCATCGACGCCATCGTTCCGATCGGAGGCGACGACACCCTAAGCGTGGCCTCAGCCCTGCACGAGGCCGGCTTTCAGACGGTCGGCGTGCCGAAGACAATCGACAACGACCTGAGCGTGACCGAGTTCTGCATCGGCTTCGACACCGCGGTCGGGGTCGTGACGGAGGCCCTCGACCGCCTGCACACGACCGCCTCCGCGCACCACCGCGTGATGGTGGTCGAGGTGATGGGTCGCGACACCGGCTGGGTCGCGCTGGCCGGCGGAGTGGCCGGCGGCGCGGACATGATCATCATCCCCGAGTTCCCGCTCACGCTTGGCGACGTCGTCAGCCACCTGTACCGGCGCCGTGGGGCGGGCAAGCTCTTCAGCATCATCGTGGTCGCGGAGGGAGCTCACATCCCGGAGCTCGAAGAGGAGGCCGCCAGCGGTGCCGAGACCGACGCATTCGGCCATGTGCAGCTCGCCAAGCGAGGCATCGGCGACGCGCTGGCTCGGAAGGTCGAGCACGAGACGGGTTTCGAGACGCGGGTCACGGTGCTGGGCCACCTCCAGCGCGGCGGCTCGCCGACGCCGACGGACCGCATCTGGGCGACCCGTCTTGGTGTGCGCGCGGTGGAGCTGATTGGTGCCGGCAGGAGCGGCGTGATCCCGATCCGGCGCAACGGCGACGTAGAGGTCGTCCCGATCGCCGACGTCATCCGAGAGACGCGCCGGGTGCCCGAGGAGCTGTACGCCCTGACTCGGGTTTTCGAATGAAGACGTAAGCTTCGGTTCAGGTTCCGATGCCGTATCTCGTGCTGGTTCCCGCCGCACTCCTGGTCCTCTATATCTCCGCGTCCTATTTCCTGTATCGCCGGGCTTTCGTGCCGGCGAAGCCCCGTCCGCTTGACGACTTCACCTTCACGCCCTTCGAGTTCCAGGCCGACTACGAGGAGGTGGAGCTCGTCACCGCGGACGGCATCAACTTCGGGGCGTGGCACTTCCGGCAGCCGGGATCGCCTCAGACGGTGATCGTGTCCGGCGGCCACAAGGGGCAGCGCCAGGGTTCGCTGGGGATCTCAGCGGCGCTTTGGCGCAAGGGCTTCAACGTCATCCTCTACTCCTATCGCGGCTGGCCAGGGAGTGATCGCGCGCCCATCACGTTCGGGATCAAGGAGGTGCTGGAGCTGGAGGCGGTCATCGCCTTGGCCCGCAAGCGCATTCCCAACGCCAGGATCGGCCTCCTCGGCTACTCCATGGGCGCGGTGGTGACCCTGCTCGGCGCCGCCGGCGAGCCCGGCGTGCAGGCGCTCGTCCTCGACAGCCCTTTCAGCGACCTGCGCACGGTCCTGGCCGAGAACGTGAGGCGAGCGATCAAGCTGCCCGGCACGCCCTTCGTATGGCTGGCCGGCGTGATGTTCCGCATGCGAACGGGTTCGCAGCTTTCCGAGTCGCGTCCGCAGGCTGTGCTGAGCTCGCTCGAGCCGCGGCCCCTGTTCTTCATCCACGGCGGCGCCGACAACATCGTTTCGGTGAGCCACGGCCGCCGCCTGTACGACTCGTACCGAGGCCCGCGCGAGATCTGGATCGTGCAGGGAGCGCCCCACACCGGCGCCTACGAGGCGGATCGTCCTCTTTATGTGGAGCGGGTGGCCGGGTTCTTCGCGCGGCACCTCGGGCTCGACGTCAGCAGCCACCTCCGGTTGGTCGAGGAAGAGGAAGTCAGCTAGCTGCAACTAATCGCCCGGCAGGCGACAGGAATAGGTGAGACATGCAGCAGGTGGCAGAGGTCAAGCCGTCGGGAAGCAGGGCGACCAGTGACAGGACTTTCGCCGATCTGCTGACTCCCCTCATCGAACCGGGCTTCCGCCTTGCCCTCGCGATGCTCCACGACCCGCAGGCAGCCGAGGATGCGGTTCAAGAAGCCTCGTTCACGGCGTGGCGCAAGGTGGCTCGGATAGAGGACCAGGGTCGGCTCCGCGCGTGGTTCTTGGGCGTGGTCGCCAACCAGTGCCGCAACGCTCGCCGGCGGAAGTGGGTGGCCGACGTGAGGCTTGGCTTGCCTGAGCAGCTTTCGGTTGTATCAGGCGAGGAGCGCTCGCTGCGCGGCAGCGACCTGCGTCGTGCGGTGGCGCGGCTTCGCGGCTGTCGCGGGCAGTTCGGTGGGTGCAACTCGAGCACGTCTGTATCGCTCGATCCGAAAGCTGCGCCCAGATCTCGATCTCCAGGAGGCACTCAAGTGAGCCTGCGCACCGACATCCACAGCGCCTTTGACGCGGTGACACCTTCGACTTTCGGCATGCCGGAGCGAGTGGTTGACACGGTCGAGACCGAGCTTCAACTCAGGCGCCGCCATCGGCGCTGGTACATTGAAGAGCGCGCCCGCCGGCCCGCAGTCGAGTGAGCTTGCGCAGCTGGAAGCGCGGCCGATGCAGATGCCCTACTTGAAGGCTGGTGATCCATGCCCCACAAGTTCCCCCAGGGCGATCTTCTACGGCTCTGGACCAGCTTACGGTGGCGCCCCGCTCGCCTCGTACTACAGCTACAAGACCAGCTGGGGCGATTACTGGGATATGGAGCTCGTGGTGGATGCTGGCGTCAAGGGTCTTGTGCTCGTACGTGCTCGAGACCTCCGCACCAACCAACCTGTGATCTTTGTGGGCCCATATTCGGGCGGACCTGCGATTGGTGCCGACACGGTCGACGGAAAAGTAGTCCGCCAACACCTCGAGCTTGTCCTCGACACGAGCCATCCGCAGCTCAATGAAGCTGGGCTTCAGCTCGTGTGGTCATTCATCGTAGGGCTGGCAAATGGTTACTCGGCGTGCACCGGTTGGCAGATCGACGGACACGCCTTCACCGAGACCTACGTCGGATCTGGTGACTAAGCGAGGGTGCTCGATAGCAGGATCCCGTTTGCCCAGTACGTGCCGGTCGGGCCCGCCGGCAGGAGATCGTAGGTGCGCGCTCCGGCGTACGGGACCAGCTCCCAAAGAGTGACCGTCGAGCCATCGAGCGCGTCGCCGCGGCCCAGGCTGCCGAGCGGGCGGCCGTCCGACGTGAGATGCCCCGGCGACACGAGAAGCTCGCGGCCGTCGGCAAGCCGGAGGTGAACCATCACGTGGCCGGAGGGCACCTCCATGCTGCCCACCATCGCGACGGGCTGCGCGATCCGCGTGCCATCGGCCGCCTCTGTCCACACGAGCATGCCCGGCGTGAGGTCGGTGACGCGGACGGCGCCACTCGGCGTCGCAATCAGCGTGCCGGCGGCGAGGCAGATCGGGCACGGGGGCATCCCGCTTGACTTGCGCGAGGTGATCGTCACCACACCGTCGACACGAACCGAACCGTCGACGAGCTCGACCGCGGTGTTCGGGCCCTTTGTCTGCACGCGGATCTCAAAGGTGTAGGAGTCGCTGTTCTGCGTGAGGACGAGAGCCCGGAGCCGCTTGAAGGCTCGGTAGAGGGTGAGCTTTTGCGCCTCGTCGAGCTCGCCCGAGGCCAGGTGCTCGTGGGCGACAATGGCCGCGTAGAGCTCGGCGTCGGCCCGGATCTGCGGGTAGTAGGTGTCGGCGTTGGACTCCTCACCGCCCTGGTGCGCGATCGGGTAGTAGTCCGGGTCGCAGAACAGCGGGACGCCAACCGCGTCGATGACCTTGAATTTGAGCTGGTCCACGGAGAGCGGACTGCCCACCGCTCCGCCGGCCCCGCCCGCCGAACCGCAGGCCACGGCGAGCAAGACGATCGCGACCGCAAGCTTGAGCCTCATCCGCTTATGAACCAAACACGTCCGTCAGGCCCTCAACGTAACGATCTGCGGAACCAAACGGCCCCGCCATGCGTATTCATCTCGAATGGCCATGAACGGTCAAACCTATAATCCGCGCCATGGGGGTTCTCCAGGGATGGTGACCGACGTCGTCACCCGCGTCGCCGAAGCATTCATGGCCAACGTCGGCCGGGCGATCGTCAACAAGGAAGACGAGGTCCGCCTTTGCCTGGTGACGCTGCTCTGCGAAGGCCACCTTCTCATCGAGGATGTCCCCGGCGTAGGCAAGACGATGCTCGCGAAATCGCTGGCGCGATCGCTCGACTGCACTTTCCGGCGCATCCAGTTCACCCCCGACCTGCTCCCCTCCGACGTCACCGGCGTGCGCGCCTTCAACCAGAAGGAGAACGACTTCGAGTTCAGGCCCGGGCCTGTGTTTGCGCAGATCCTCCTCGCCGACGAGATCAACCGGGCCAGCCCCAAGACGCAGGCCGCTTTGCTGGAGGCCATGGAGGAGCGCCAGGTGACCATCGACGGCGAGACGCACAACCTGCCCAAGCCATTCATGGTCATGGCCACCCAGAACCCGGTCGAGTACTCGGGCACGTTTCCACTCCCTGAGGCTCAGCTCGACAGGTTCTTTATGAAGGTCAAGCTCGGCTATCTCTCAGAGAAGGAGGAATCGATCCTTCTCAGCCATCGCAAGGTCGAGTCGCCGATGCTCGAGCTGCAGCCGGTGGTCTCACCCAACGAGCTGCAGGCAGCCCAGGACGCGGTGCGCGACGTGTTCGTCAAGCCCGAGCTGCGCGACTACATCGCCCGCCTGGTGGGTCGCACGCGCGGCAACCCGGAGGTCGCGCTTGGTGCGAGCACCCGCGGCACGATCAACCTCTTCCACGCGAGCCAGGCGCTGGCCGCCGTGCTGGGCCGCACCTACGTGATCCCTGACGACATCAAGACGCTCGCCGAGCCGGTGCTGGCGCACCGCATCATCCTCAGGCCGAATGCCGAGATGCAGGGCCAGAGCGCCGGCAAGTTGGTGGCCGGGCTGCTCGAACGCGAGCACGTTCCCCAGCTGGCCTACGACGGGTAACGACACCGGGGCCCGCTAGTCGACGCCGCGATGAACAAGGTCGCCCTCGCTGCAGCGCTGGTCCTGCTCCTCTTCTTCACGTACCTCACCGGAGAGCGCCCCGCATACGCCTTCGCGTACGCGCTGTGCCTGCTTTTCGTGGTCGCGTGGGTCTGGCCGAGGATCGCAATCAGGGGCATCAGCCTCGTCCGCCGGCTCGACCCCGGCACCCCCACCGTGGGCGAGCCATACGAAGAGGTCATCGAGGTGCGCCGTTCGGGTTGGGTGCCTGCGCCGTGGGTGGAGATCCGCGACCTCGGCCAGATCCCCGGCTACCAGCCAGGCCGCGTGATCTCGGTCGGCAGCGATGTGGTGAGCTGGAAGACCCGCGGCGTTTACAGGCGCCGCGGATGGATGTCTTTCGGACCCACGTCGGTCAGCGTGCGCGAGCCGTTCGGCCTCTTCGACCAGCAGCTGAAGGTGGGGAATCGCACCACCGTGCTCGTCTATCCACGGGTGCGGCCGATCCCGGACCTCATGACGCCAAGCGCTCAGCAGGTCGGCAGCTCGACAAGCCTCGGCGCGTGGGCGGACTACCCGCCCGATACCGGCGGCGTGCGCGACTACACGACGGGTGACAGCTTCGGCCGCATCCACTGGCCGCTCTCGATGCGTCACGCGCGGCTGATGTCGAAGACGTTCGAGCAGCCGTTGACCACGGACCTTTGGATCCTGCTCGACCTCGACCACAACGTCCATTACGGAGAGGGTGAGGAATCCACTGTCGAGTACGCGGTCAGCCTCGCCGCCTCCATGGCCTCGCAGGTGCACAGCCGCGGCCGCCAGGTAGGCCTGATCGCTAACGATTCCAAGGGCACGATCCTGGAGCCACATCGCGCCGTGCGGCAGGACCGCGTGATCCTCGACTACCTGGCCGTCGCCACAGCCGACGGCCGGACGCCGTTGACGAAGACCCTGGCGTGGGATCGCATCCGCCGCCTGCCGCGCCGAGCCATCGCCGTCATCACTCCGAGCGCCGACGAGGCCTGGGTCCGCCTGCTGCAGGCGGTCCGCGGCCGTCGCACCACGCTGATCGTCTTCTACATCGACGTCGCCAGCTTCGGCGGCCCGGATCAGAACCCGACCTTCGACCTCGGGCAGGACGTCGATCTCTACGTCGTGCGCAAGGGCGACGACTTCGCACGCCTCATGAGGACGCGAGATGCAATCCGCATCGGCTAGCTACCCGGTGCGGATCGCGAGGCGGACGCGCGAGGCGCTGCCCGGTGGCGTGCTCTGGACCTCGCTGCTGGTCTTCCTCCTCACGTTGGCGGTTTCGAAGTCAACAGTCACCGCCCACTGGGTCGACGGCATCGAGGTGGTGCCCTGGGTCGCGCTCGGAGGCGCGATCCTCATGGGGCTGCTGGCCCTCACACGGATCCCCTGGGCGCTTGGTCTGGGGACGGGGATGGCGCTGGGCCCGGTCGTGGCCGGGTATGCCGCATGGCCGGCGCTGCACGCGGAGCACCCCACCGAGGCCTTCGGCCTCGGCCTGGCGCACATCTGGTGGGGACGCGTGCTCGACGGGTCGGCGATCTTCGATCTCGCGTTCGACCTCTTCCTCGTCAGCTGGCTGATGTGGGTGACGGGCGGCTGGTTGAGCTGGTGCGTCTTGCGCTGGAGACAGCCCTTGCTCGGCCTGGTCCCCGGCGCCGCCGCCTTCGCCACCACCCTCCTGAACCTCCCCCGCGACCAGAACGGCTATGTGCTCGCCATCCTCGTCCTGACGCTTGCCCTCCTGCTGTGGTCGAACTACACGAGCTCGATCGCCGACGCCACACGTGCACGCGTGAAGCTGACGGGCGATGCGCGCTGGGATTTCTGGGAAAGCGGCCTGGTTGCAATGGCAGCGCTCATCGTTCTGGCGATCATGCTGCCGCCGCTGTCGACCTACGATCGCACCACCGACATCGAGTCCAGCGCCTTCACGAGCTGGGCTCAGCTGCTGCAGACGCTCAGCCATCCGGGGCAGCCGGGAACGGCAGGGGTGGGAAGCGGTACCACCGGTTTCTCCACCGACGTGCTGCTGAACAGCTCGCTCAAGCGGACTCACGACACCGTGTTCACCTACTCGGTGACCGGTGAGTTCGTCGGTCCGCATTACTTCCGCGGAGTCGATGACACCTTGCTTTCGAACGGCGCGTGGCGGTACTCCGACAATGCTCAGTTCAGGGAGCCGATCCCAAGCGGGCAGAGTCCCGTGTTCGGGGAGGACTACGCGAAGCTGGGCGTGGCCGGCTTCAAAGTGCGGATGCTCTCGCCCCCAATCGGAAACGGCGACATCCTCTTCTACCCCGGCCGGCTGTATCGCGTGAACCGCGACTCGCTGGCGACCGAGGCCCTGGCCTATCCAGCGGGGTTGATGACCATCGACCGGCTGTCGAGCGCGTCGCCGCGGACGTCGCGAGGCACCTATGACGTCTCCGTCGAGTTTTCCCTCGCCACAGAGGCGAACCTGCAGTCGGCCGGGACGTCGTACCCGAAGTGGGCGAACATGTATATGAGTCTTCCGGCGGGCTACCGCAGCCCCGCCGTTCTCGAGAGGATCCACACGCTCGCCCTGGACGTCGTGCGGCAGGCCGGCGCGACGACCCCGTATGACATGGCCATGGCCATCGAGACGTACCTCCGCGGCCCTCTCTTCAGCTACAACCTCGACCCCCAGCCGGCGGCTCCGGTCGGCTGGGATCTCGTGGACTGGTTCCTGTTCCACTCGCGGTCAGGATTCTGCGAGTACTTCGCCTCCGCGATGGGGGACATGCTGCGGTCGCTGGGCATCCCGACCCGCCTCGTCAGCGGTTACGGACCCGGCACTTACGACACCAACATCAACCAGTACGTCGTGCACAGCGACGACGCACACGCCTGGGTCGAGGTGTACTTCCCGACCTACGGTTGGATCGAGTTCGAGCCCACCCACGACAACGTCTACTTCTCGATTCCGCGTGGGTCGACCGGGTCGGCCAACCTCTGCCTGCGCGACCTGCTCTGCAACGATCCGGGAACCATCGGTCCCGGAGGAGTGGTGGCCCCGCCGACCGGGCGCGCAGGCGGCAACGTGGAAGGGCCCTCGAGCGCCGGCGGAGGCGGTTTCTCTCTCCGAATCCCCGACCCGAGCACCCTGACGAAGATCATCGGCATCGTGCTCGCGTTGGTGCTCTTCCTGTTCGCGGCGGTGGCGCGATACCTGCGCCCACGGACGGTCATGGGGGTCTGGCGGCGCACGCTTATGCTGGCCCGGCTCGCGGGCGCTGATCAGCGCTCGGGGGAGACGCCCCTCGAGCTGGGGCGGCGGTTGGCGTGGAGCTTTCCCGAGGCTTCCGAACCTATGCGGTCGCTGGCCGACGGCTTCGTGGTCGCCGCCTACGCGCCGCCCGACGTTGCCCGTTCCGCGCGAGCGGCGGTCATGGACGCGTGGTCGACATTGCGCCCGCTCTTGCTGCGCCGGGCCTTCTCCCGCTTCCGTCCCTCACGGGTGTAAGGGGCATTGGGTGTCGAGGGCAAGACCTACCCGGCGGTGAGCGCGGCGATCGAGCCCGAACGGGTCGCCGCCTTCGCGCGCGCGGTGGGCGCGAACCCGGTGGACGGAGTCCCGCCGACCTTCGCCGCCGTCTACTCCCTCGGCGCCACCGCGCCCCAACTGTTCGGCGATCCCGAGGCTGCTGTCGACTTCGCCAGGCTGCTCCATGCCGACCAGGAGTTCGAATGGGGGCGCCACCCCGAGGTGGGCGAGACCGTCACGTCGCAGGGGCGGGTCGTCTCCGACATCAGCCGAAGGGGCATGCGCTTTCTCACCTTCGAGGCCACGACGACGGGCGAGGACGGCTCGGGCATCTGCCGGTCGCGCACGCTCTTCGTGATCAGGTCGTGAAACGAGTCGAGCGCGCGATCACATTCACCAGCGACCAGATCGCGGCGTACGCGGAGGCCTCCGGCGACCACAACCCGATCCATCTCGACGGCGACTTCGCCAGGTCCGTCGGCCTGCCCGGGATCATCGCGCACGGCATGCTCCAGATGGGAATCCTCGGCGGCGTTGCCGCTGAGGCCGCGGGCGGCGGCGGTCGCCTCCGCCGGCTCTACTGCCGCTTTGCGGGAATGGTCGAACCTGGCGACACGGTGACGTTCGCGGCCGAGGAGGCGGGGCCCGGCAAGCTCGCGCTGAGCGCGGTCAACCAGCGGGGCGAACCGGTTCTGACGAAGGCCTCAGCCGAGTACCTTTAGTCGCGCACTTCGCGCAAGTACTGAAGGGGGGTAGCAGATGTTCGAACTCACGGGAAGGGTTGCCCTCGTCACCGGAGCCTCACGCGGCCTCGGGCGCGAGGACGCGCTCACGTTGGCGAGGGCGGGCGCCGACGTCGTCATCACCGACATCCTGGTCGAGGACGACCCGGATCTGCAGAAGACGGCTGACGCTTCGGGCAGCGTGCTGGCGCAGGTGGCGGTGTCGCAGGGCTGGGTGCACTCCAACGCGACCGCGGAAGAAATCCGCAAGATGGGCCGCCGCTCGCTCGCCATCAAGATGGACGTCACCAACCGCGAGCAGGTGCGTGAGGTGTTCAAGAAGGTCAGGGACGAGTTCGGAAAGCTCGACATCCTCATCAACAACGCGGCGACCCTCGACCACACCGCTCAAATCCCCAACCAGTCGTACGAGCTGTGGGACAGGGATGTGAAGGTCAACCTCACCGGTGCGTTCAACTGCACCAAGGAAGCGTGGCCATACCTGGTTGAGAACAAGTGGGGCCGCATCATCTTCATGTCGTCCGTGGCCGGGACGCTGGGCGGTTTCGGCCAGGCGAGCTACTCGGCGACCAAGGCGGCGCTGATCGGCCTCGCCAAGACGGCCGCGCTGGAAGGTGGTCGCCACAACATCACCTCCAACGCGATCGCGCCGGGCATCATCGAGAGCGAGGCGGGCAAGGCGGCCGCGCAGACCAACCCCATGTACGACAGGTTCCGGGCACGGACCGTCTTCAAGCGATTCGGGCAGCCAGAGGACATCGCAAACACGATCGCCTTCCTCTGCTCGAATGAGGCGGGTTATATCACTGGCGCCGTGATCGAGGTCGCGGGCGGCATTCCCCTCTTCACGGCGTAAGTGTCCCGGCCCCGAAGTTCCTTGCATCTGCGCGGCCTAGGCGGCCGGGCGCCTGCGGCGCTAAAGCCGGCGTCAAGGGGCCTGTCGCCGCGTCGTCACGCATCTATCGATGCGCTCCTCCTTGCGCCACCCTTTCCTTGGCTCCGGCCGCCGATGCCGCGGATTTTGCGGCGGACCTCGGGGCCGAGACACTGATGGGTGAGCTCGCCGACGTTCGGCGCGACGGCGCGATCGCGCGCGTTGTCATGCACCGCAAAGGAAACAACTCGATCGCCGAGGACCTCATGTCAGAGCTTGCTACCGCGTTCAACGAGCTCGGTGAGGACCCTTCGGTGCGAGTCGTCGTGCTCGCGTCCGAGTACGAGAAGTACTTCAGCGTCGGCGCCGACCTGGCCTCGCTGGCCGGCATCGACCGCAGCTCACCTGACGCGGCCGACCAGATCGGCGGGTTCATGAGGCGGATGAACGCTCACTTTGCCGCGATCGAGCGATGTCCCAAACCGGTGATCGCCGCCATCAACGGGCACGCGCTCGGCGGCGGAAGCGAGCTCACCCTCTGCTGCGACTTCAGGATCATGGTCGAGGACGGCCGCTCGAAGATCGGGCAGACCGAATCCTCGCTCGGGATCATCCCCGGCGCCGGCGGGACGCAGCGACTGCCCCGCTTGATCGGCAAGGCGCGGGCGCTCCGATACATCATCGAGTCCGCCCGGCTGTCGGCGAAGGAGGCGGAGGCGGTGGGGTGGGTGGACCAGGCGGTCGCGCCCGAGGAGCTCAACGCAGCTGTTGCCGCGCGGGCGGCCAAACTCGCGAAGGCGGCGACGTTTGCCATCGCGATGATCAAGGACGCCGTGCGGCGCGGCTACGACCTCCCGCTGGACGAGGCGCTGGAGATCGAAGCGCGCAACTTCGCCCGCGCTGCGCTGAGCGATGACGCGGCCATAGGGATCTTGAGCTTCCTTTCGAAGCAGGAGCCCGAATTCACCGGATCCTGACGATGTCGATTTCGCGCACCACCCGTTCGTCGTATGAATGAAGCGGCGAAGGGACCGCCTTGATTGGAGATTCGAAATGAAGTACGTGCTGATGTTCGTGGGTAGCAGCGAAGACCAGGGAGCGTGGGAGAACATGTCAAAAGAGGAGCGCGAGGCCGCCTACGAGGCGTCTGGCAAATGGTTCGAAGAGCACAGCAGGGCCGGCCGGATCGTCGGGGGCGAGGAGCTCCAGGGGCCGAGCAGCTCGACGACCGTTCGCATCAAGAATGGCAAGGCCATCGTCACCGACGGTCCGTACATCGAGGCCAAGGAGATCATCGGCGGTTTCGCGATCGTCGAGGTCAAAGATCTCGACGAGGCGCTCGCCATGGCCAAGGGATGGCCGGCCGGCGCGGTCGAGGTGCGGCCGGTGGTGGATCACTCGGCCGACATTGAGCAAGCTGAAACCAGACGGCTCTCGGACGCCCCCGCGAACGGCTGAACGGACGCGTACCGCCACCGAAGTAGCAGTGGCGGCCGTCTTCCGCGAGGAAGCCGGTCGCCTGACTGCGGCTTTGGTTCGCGCGCTCGGCGACTTCGACCTCGCGGAGGAAGTCGTCCAGGACAGCCTGCTGGCGGCGCTCGAGAAATGGCCGGAACAGGGCATTCCCGACAAGCCTGGGGCGTGGCTGATGACCACGGCGCGGCGTCGTGCTATCGACATCCTTCGCCGGGACAAGAGATATCGCGAGAAGCTCGCGCTGCTGGAGGGCTCGGACTTGCGCTCTGATCCCGCCGAGGCGGATGACCGCCTGCGGCTGATCTTCACGTGCTGCCATCCCGCCCTCTCGCAGGAGGCGCAGGTGGCGCTGACGTTGCGGGCGGTAGCCGGGTTCACAACCGCCGAGGTGGCAAGCGCTTTTCTCACTGCGGAGGCGACGGTGGCGCAGCGCATCGTGCGCGCCAAGAGAAAGATCGTCGATGCGCACATTCCGTACCGGGTGCCCGAGGGAAGCGAGCTGGCGGGACGGCTGGACGGGGTCCTGTCGGTGCTCTACCTGATGTTCAACGAGGGCTACCTCAGTCGCGGCGCGCAGGTTGCGATGCGTCGCGACCTGGCGGACGACGCACTCTGGCTGACGCGCCTGGTGACGACCCTCATGCCCGACCAGGCTGAGGTGCTCGGCCTGCAGGCGCTAATGATGCTGAACCTGGCCCGGTCCGCGGCCCGGTTCGACGCCGCTGGCGAGATGGTGCTGCTGCCGGACCAGGACCGCAGCCTGTGGGACCGGCCGGCGATCGCGGAGGGCATCGCGCTGCTCGATCGTGCAGGGGCGATGAGGGCGCCGGGGCCCTACCAGATCCAGGCCGCCATCGCGGCGCTGCATTCCGAGGCTCGGTCATGGGAGGAAACGGATTGGCACCAGATCGTCGTCCTATATGACGCCCTGTTGCGGATGGCGGACAGCCCGGTGATCCGCCTCAATCGCGCAGTGGCGCTCGGCCACTTTGCCGGACCGAAGGTTGCCCTGGGGGAGGTCAACGACCTCGCGATCGCGCTGAGCGGCTACCACCTTTTCCACGCCACGCGCGCGGAGCTGCTGGACCAGCTCGGTGAACACGCGCTGGCCCGCGAGGCGCGCCGCCGTGCGCTGGACCTCTGCCAGAACCCGGCCGAGCGGTCTCTACTGGAGCGCAAGCTCCGAAGCTGACCCGCGCGCCCACAGCTCCTCCAGCGCCCGAGCGTGGGCAGGGCTGTAAATGCGCTCCGGGGGTACGAAGTGGTGGACCTCAGCGAAGCGCTGGATCCGAACGTCGGCAAAAAGACTGGCCAGGATCGCGACCTTGGCGGCCTCGATTTCGTCGGTGAGGTCGCCGTAACCCAGGTACACGGGGAAACCGCACTCGCGGAATCGATCCCTATCGAATGGGAACGCGAGAAATGCCCGCATCATGGCGGCGATGCCGGCCGGCCGTTTCTCCATCCCCGGTGCGGGCGGCGGCGGGGGTGGCGGTTGGACGCCGGCTTTGAGCTGCAACCTCACGAAGGCGGACATGAATTGCGCACCGTGAAGCCCATCGAGTTGGGTGCTGAGCGTGTCGGCCATCGCCTGCTCTTCCGGCGTCATCGAGCCGGGAACCATCGCCGGCTCGAACACCGCCAGGCTCAGGAGGCGCTCGGGCCGAATGCCGGCAAAGGCAAGGGCTATGAAGCCCCCGCCTGAATAGCCGACGAGATTGAAGCGGTTGAGACCCAAAGCGTCGGCGAAGCGCTCGAGGGCTTCGATCTCCATGTCGACCGAGTAATCGGGCGGTGGTGAGTCGCCTCGATAAACCTCGAGGTCTTTCATGTGCAGCTCGGCACGACCGTCCAGGTTGGCTTTCAGCGGACCGTACCTCTGCGCTGCCGGCGCCACACTGCCTGGGATGCAGATGACCTGGGGCGTCAACGGACTTCTCCGGTCATGCCCAGCTGGGCGCTCCGGCGGCGGACGACCTCGATCACCTCATCGACTCGTTTAGGGTCGCTGCCCAGGCAGCGGATGACCAGCTCCTTGGTCTCGAAGTTCGGATACGAGCCCACCGACACATCGGGGAACTTCTCCTCGAGCTCTCTCATAAGCGGATAGAAGCGCGCCTCGACGGCGAACATGAAGCGCAGCTCGCGGACCGTCGCCGCCGAGCCGGCAGAAAGGAGCTGCGGCTCGAGCTCCTCGGTGAAGATGCTTTTCAGCTCCAGCGGCACCCCGGGCAGCACGAAGATGCGCTTGCCCTCGGCCTCGTAAAGAACGCCCGGCGCCATGCCGCGCTTGTTCTTGAACACCTGTACCGGATTGGCGGGGATGCGCGCCATCCGCAGGTTGCCCTCGGTGACATCGGGTGATTCGAGCAGCCCGGCCTCGTGCATGCGCCGCACCCGGCGCTCGATGCGCGCGCGCGTCTCCTCCCAGATCACCAGCTCGCGACCGAGCGCGCCGGCCACCGAAGCGAAAGTGCGATCGTCGGGCGTGGGTCCGAGACCGCCGCTCACGAACACATCGGTGACCTCGACGTCTGCGAGCTCACGCCTGAGCTGCTCGACGATCTCCTGCGGGCGATCGCGGATCGCGGTCATGCGCTTGACGGGATAACCGAGCAGCCGCAGCCGCCCGGCGAGCCAGTGCGAGTTGGAATCGAGCGTGAAACCGCCCACCAACTCGTCACCGATGGCGACGATGCTCGAAGCCGGCATGACGGCAACATATAGCCTCACGCGAGTGGAGCGCTTGCACGGCTTGGTGCGTGGCGATGTGCAGGGAGTCGGCTTCCGTTTCTTTCTCGTGCGCGAGGCGCACTCGCTCGGGCTCCGAGGCTGGGTCCGAAATCGTGACGACGGCTCGGTCGAGTTCGTCGCCGAGGGTCCGAGAAACGACCTGGAACGACTGCTCGAAGCGGCGAGGCGCGGCCCGAGTCACGCCCGGGTGAGCGGCGTGCAAACGGAGTGGTCGTCCGCGAGCGGCGGCCTGGACCGCTTCGATCTGACCTACTAGGTTTGGAGACCCGCCCAGCGGCTCCTCGACGGATCTTCGGCGCCCATGCGGCCCATCTGCGGCGTCGCCTCCTGCGCTCCTCGCTTACGCATCTACGGGATGCGCGCGCTGCGGTGCTCGTCGGCTCCTTGCATCTGAGCCACCTGGTCACCGAATCTCTCGCCGAGGACCGCCGGCGGGCCTCCCTACAATTCCTGATCGTTGATCGAGGTTCAGGGGCTCACCAAGTTCTACGACGAGCGCCCTGCGATCCAGGACGTGACCTTCTCGGTGCCGAAAGGCCAGGTGCTCGGTTTCCTGGGTCCCAACGGCGCTGGGAAATCGACCACGATGCGGATCCTCGCCGGCTTCCTCGGCATGTCCGCGGGCCAAGCGAGCGTCGACGGTTACGACGTCTTCAGCCACTCCCTCGAAGTGCGCAGGCGCATCGGCTACCTGCCCGAGACGGCCCCGCTCTACAACGAGATGCGCGTCGCGGGGTTTCTCGACCTCATGTGCCGGCTGCGAGGCGTGCCGCCGTCGAAACGCCGCGCGCTCGTGGAGAAGGCAATCGACGTCTGCGGGTTGGAGGACAGGCGTGCGGAGATCATCGGCAGGCTTTCGAAGGGCCTTCGCCAGCGAGTCGGCCTGGCCCAGGCGATCGTCCACGACCCCCAGGTCCTGATCCTCGACGAGCCGACGGCCGGGCTCGACCCGGCGCAGACCCGTGAGACCCGCAACCTCATCAAGCAGCTCGGGCAGGAGCACACGGTCATCCTGTCGAGCCACATCCTGCCCGAGGTCGCGGCGACATGCGAGCGGGTCCTGATCATCAACCAGGGCCGGCTCGTCGCCGACGACACGCCGGAGCGCCTGACCGAACGCTTCGGGCGCCGGCACGGCCAGGAGATCGAGATGCTGGTCCGCGGAGAGGGTGGCGCCGATGAGATCGAGTCGAAGCTGCTCGCGGTCGAAGGCGTCGATGAGGTGACTGTCACCGCGGCCGGCGACGACCTCTGGAGCGCGGTCGTGAGCGGCAGCAGCCCCGGCCTACGCGAAGAGCTCACGCGCGCCGCGGTCGAGGCCGGCTTCGGGGTGCGAGAGGTGCAGGCTCGCAAGCTCACCCTCGAGGACGTGTTCCTAAGCCTGACCACAGATGAGATGGTCGAAGTCGAGACAGAGGCGACCGAAGAAGAATGAGCAAGTCCTCACGGCGGCGCGCCCGCGCCAAGGTCCGCAAGCAGGTCGCGCAGCGGGCGCGGGGCGTTCCCGTCAGGACTGGGACGCTGCCAGCGGCCCGCGCGACCCGGGGCCCCGCCACCAGGGACGAACCACGCGCACGGCCGGTGCGCAGGACGGCGCCGGTCGAGGCCTCCCCGCCGGGCGTCGCCGACGCCGTCCATGCGGTGGTGTGGCGCACGGGCCTCCTCAACGTCGCGGCCATCGCCCGCCGCGAGCTGGGCGCCCTTTTTGTGTCGCCGGTCGGGTGGGTAGTCGCCGCCATCTTCACGTTCCTGGTCTCCGGCTTCGGCTTCATCGGCACCGTGCTCGAAGGCCAGGTGGCGACGATGAACGGCGTCTTCGGCGTGATCACCGGTTTCCTGACCCTGATCCTCGTCCCGGTGCTGACCATGCGCCTGATCGCCGAAGAGCGCAGCCAGGGGACGCTGGAGCTGCTGCTGACATCACCCGTCCGCGACTGGGAGCTCGCGGTAGGGAAGTGGCTCGGCGCTTTCGTGTTCTACCTGCTGCTCATCGCCACGACCATCGTCTACGTAGTCCTGCTGGCCATCTACGTGCCTGACAAGAACACGATCTCGCTCGGCGGCCTTTCCATTTCGGTCGGCGCCCTCGATTTCGGCCTTATCGCCGCGACCTACGTCGGCATGGTGGTCGTCGGTGGGGCTGCGATCGCGATCGGCGTCCTGGCGTCGAGCCTGACGAAGAACCAGGTCATCGCCTACTTCGTCTCGCTCATCACCCTGCTCGCCATGTGGTACACGGCGTTCCTTCTCGGGCTCTTCACCAGGCCGCCGCTGAGCCTGTTCTTTGACTATGTCGCCGGCTACTGGCGCTACCAGTCCTTCAGCCTCGGCCAGGTGACGCTGCGCGACACGGTTTACTTCTTGACCCTGGCCGCCGGCGCGCTCTTCCTGACGACGCGCGTGCTGGAGTCGCGGCGATGGCGATGACCCGATGGAGGCGGCGCGCCGGCGCGGGCTCGTTGAGCGCCGTCATCACCGTGGTGGTGCTGGCCTTGCTGGTGGTGGCCAACGTGCTCGCCTCGAAGTCGACGCAGGCGATCGACCTCACGCGCGGCGGGCTCAACACCCTCGCCCCGCAATCCGTCCTTGCGGCCAAGCATCTGGCAGCCGACCTCCAGGTGATCGGACTCTTCCGCGCCGGGTCGGGCAACGGACAGACCGAGGCCGAGGCACTGATCAGCCTCTACGCCGCCCAGAGCTCGCACGTCAAATACCGCAGGGAGGACGTGGATGCCGACATCACCGACGTCAAGAAGTACGCGATCAGGGAGGCGAACACTGTCGTCCTCGACTACAAGGGCAAGACAGAGCTGCTCACGCAGGCCTCGCAGAACGAGGTCGACTTCACTGCTGCGCTGCTGAAGCTCGAATCGGATCGCGTGCCCCTCGTGTGCTGGGCCATCGGCGACGGCGAGCGCGGCCTCAAGGATGTCAACCAGGGCGCCGGGTACTCCACCGTCGCCGACGTCCTCGCCAAGAACAACTTCGCGACGCGCAACTTGCTCATCTCGCAGGCGCCCTCCATCCCGAACGACTGCGACGAGCTCGCGATCGTGGATCCCACGACCGAGCTGCCCGCGGAGAGCGTGAAGGCGGTCGGCGATTACCTGGCCGCCGGCGGAAAGCTCCTCATCGCCGCCGAGCCCTGGGCGAAAGACGCCAAGAGCACCGAGTCGCTCAACGCGGTGCTCAAGCCTTTCGGGTTTGGCTTTTCGGGCGCGCTGGTCATCGAAACCGACCCCTCGCGGCGCTCGAGCGCCGACGCGACGATCCTGGCCGTGACCGGCTACGGGCGCTCCCCGATGACGGCCGACATCCAGGGCCGGGTGTCGTTCTTTCCGC
>WNFE01000323.1_pt1 | contig 46984 bp, 43 predicted proteins | sample 5400451 | NCBI WGS metagenome assembly WNFE01 (sample SAMN13153344, study PRJNA577476) | soil metagenome | isolation source: 200 cm saprolite under Douglas fir tree site 2 hole 2 | place: USA:California | collected 2015-04-18
CTCTACCTGCGCCGCTCCTTCGCCAAGTCGATGGGCTATTCGGCCGCGATGCTGGCGAAGCCGGTCATCGGCATCGCCAACACTGCGAGCGGCTTCAACAACTGCCACCGCCTGGTGCCTGAGCTGGTCGACGCGGTGAAGCGCGGCGTGCTGGCGGCGGGCGCGCTGCCGATCGATTTCCCGACCATCTCGCTGGGCGAGGTCTATCTCAACCCGACCAGCCTGATGTTCCGCAATCTCATGGCTCTGGACACCGAGGAGATGATCCGCGCCCAGCCGATGGACGCGGTCGTGCTGGTCGGCGGCTGCGACAAGACGGTGCCGGCGCAGCTGATGGGCGCGGCCTCCGCCAATGTCCCGGCGATCCAGCTCGTCACCGGGCCGATGATGACGGGCCCGCATCGCGGCGAGCGGCTCGGCGCCTGCACCGATTGCCGCCGCTTCTGGGCGCGTTTCCGCGCCGGCGAGATCAGCCGGCAGGAGATCGACGAAGTCGAGGGCCGGCTCGCCACCACCGCCGGCACCTGCGCCGTCATGGGCACGGCCAGCACGATGGCGTCGCTCGCCGAGGCGCTCGGCATGATGCTGCCGGGCACGGCGGCGATCCCTGCCGTCCATGCCGACCGGCTGCGCGCCGCCGAGGCGAGCGGCGCCGCGGCGGTCAAGCTGGCGCAGGCGAAGCTCACGCCCGACCGCATCATCACGCAGAAATCGGTCGGGAACGCGCTGCGCGTGCTGCTGGCGATCGGCGGCTCGACCAACGCCCTCCTGCACCTGACGGCGATCGCCGGCCGCGTCGGCGTCGACATCCCCCTGAAGCAGCTCAATGCGCTCAGCGACGCGACGCCGGTGCTGGTCGATCTGAAGCCGACCGGGCCGCATTACATGGAGGATCTGTTCGCCGCCGGCGGCATCGGCGCGGTGCTGCGCGAGTTGAAGCCCATGCTCCATCTCGACTGCGTCACCATCACCGGCGAGACGCTCGCCCAGCGCCTCGCCGAGAGCGACGGCGACTATGTCGACCGCAAGGTGGTGCGGCCGCTCGACGCGCCGCTGCAGCCGCAAGGCGGGCTCGTCGCGCTGTTCGGCTCGCTGGCGCCGCGCGGCGCCATCCTCAAGCGCTCCGCCGCCGACGCCAAGCTGTTCGAGCGCGAGGGCCGCGCCGTCGTGTTCTCGTCCCTCGAGGATCTGGCAAAGCGCATCGACGATCCCGCGCTCGACGTGACACCAGAGGATTTCCTGGTGCTGCAGAATGCCGGCCCGACCAGCGCCTCGGCCATGCCGGAAGCGGGCTACCTGCCGATCCCCGGCAAGCTCGCCCGCGCCGGCATCAAGGACATGGTGCGCATCTCCGACGCGCGCATGAGCGGGACCGCTTACGGCACGGTGGTGCTGCATGTGACGCCGGACGCGGCGAGCGGTGGTCCGCTGGCGAAAGCGCGCAGCGGCGACCGCATCCGCATGAGCGTGAAGGGCCGCCGCCTCGACCTGCTGGTCGACCCGGCGGAGCTGGCGCGGCGGGAGGCGCCCGTCGCCGCCGCGCCGCCGCGCGGCTATGCCCGGCTCTATCGCGAGCAGATCCTGCAAGCCGATCACGGCTGCGATTTCGATTTCCTGCGCCAGGCGCCCCTGAAGGGATGAAACACGCGCGCACAGGCAGCCCCCTCACCTCCCGTCGCTACGCGACGGGCCCCTCCCTCTCCCACGAGGGGAGAGGGGAAGGGGCGCCGTTCTTCTCCCTCTCCCCTTGCGGGAGAGGGTTGGGGTGAGGGGGCTCCGGCTACGAGCTTTGACATGGGAGGAAACGCATGAAGACCCACAACCCCGGCACCGTTTTCGCGCCGACCGGGCCGTTCAGCCACGGCGTCGAGATGCAAGCCAATGCGCGCTGGCTGCATATCTCCGGGCAGATCGGCGTGGCACCCGACGGCAAGGTGCCGGCCGAGTTCGAGGCGCAGGCCGAGCAGTGCTGGCGCAACGTCAAGGCGGTGCTCGCCGCCGCCGGCATGGGCGTCGAGAACCTGGTCAAGTGCACGCATTTCCTCACCCGCGCCGAGGATGTGGCGACCTATGGCAAGGTGCGCGCGCGCCAGCTCGGCGAGGCGCGCCCCGCCTCGACCCTGCTCGTTGTCAGCGCGCTGGCGCGGCCCGGGCTGCTGGTCGAGGTCGAGGCCGTCGCGGCCAAGGCGTGAGCGGCGCGGTGCCCGCCTACGACCTCGTCCTGCGCGGCGGAAGCGTGCTCGACGGCACCGGCGCGCCCGCCGTCAGCGCCGATGTCGCGCTCGCCGGCGACCGCATCGCCGCCGTCGGCCGCGTGCCGCGCGGCAGCGGGCGGCAGGAGATCGACGTCGCCGGGCTCGCCGTCGCGCCCGGCTTCATCGATGTGCACACCCATGACGACCGCGCGCTGCTGGCGACGAGCATGGACGCCAAAGTCAGCCAGGGCGTGACCACGGTGATATCAGGCAATTGCGGCATCAGCCTGGCGCCGCTGCTGCCGCGCGGCGCATTGCCGCCGCCGCTCGACCTCATCGGCGACGAGGGGAGCTACCGCTTCCCCCGCTTTGCCGCCTATCTCGACGCGCTCGACGCGGCCCCGCCGGCGACCAACGCCGCCTGCCTCGTCGGGCATTCGACCTTGCGCGTCGGCGCGATGGACGCGCTCGACCGCCCCGCGAGCGATAGCGAGATCGCGGCGATGCGTCGCGCGCTGGGCGAGGCGCTCGCGGCCGGCGCCATCGGCCTCTCGAGCGGGTTGTGGTACGCGCCGGCCAACGCCGCACCGCACTCGGAGCTGGTGGCGCTCGCCACGGATGTCGGCGCGGCCGGCGCGATCTACACTACGCATATGCGCGACGAGGCGGACCACGTGCTCGACAGCCTCGACGAGACCTTCGCCCTCGGCCGCGAGGCGTCGGTGCCGGTGGTGATCTCGCATCACAAGGTGCTCGGTCGCCAGAATTTCGGCCGCACCCGGCAGACGCTGCCGAAGATCGCCGCGGCGATCGCGGCGCAACCGCTCGGCCTCGACGCCTATCCCTATATCGCCTCCTCGACCGTGCTGCGGGCGCAGAACGTGCCGCTCGCGCTCAAGGTGCTCATCACCTGGTCGAAAAGCCGGCCCGAGGCGGCCGGGCGCGAGCTCGCGGCGATTGCGCAAGAATGGGGCGTGAGCGAGGCCGAGGCCTGCGCGCGCCTCCAGCCGGCCGGCGCCATCTATTTCATGATGGACGAGGACGACGTGCGCCGCGTGCTCGCCTTCGAGCACACCATGATCGGCTCGGACGGGCTGCCGCACGACGTCCATCCGCATCCCCGCCTGTGGGGCACCTTCGCCCGCGTGCTCGGCCATTACTGCCGCGAGGAGCGGCTCTTCCCGCTCGAAGAAGCGGTGCGGCGCATGACCGGCCTGCCCGCCGCGCGCTTCGCGCTCGCCGGCCGCGGCCGTCTCGCGCCCGGCGCCTACGCCGACATCACCGTGTTCGATGCCGACGCGATCATCGACCGCGCCACCTTCGCCGCGCCGACCACGCCGGCCGCCGGCATCCATCTCGTGCTGGTGAACGGCGAAGCCGTGTGGTGCGACGGCGCCGCGACCGGGGCGCGGCCCGGCCGCGCGCTGCGGCGGCAGCGGATGCAAGCCGAACGGAAGCCCTGATGACGGTCGCATGGCTCGACTCGTGCGGCATTAGGCCCCATCTTGTCGATCCGTCGCGGCGTCTTGCTTCCATGCGGTCTCGCGCGGGGATGACGCGGCGCCGCCGCGCATAACTGTGTGACGAACTCACGGAGACGAACGCAATGACAGCCTGGGCCCATGCCGGCCCGTCGATCGCGGCGGCGTTTCTGGCGTCGCTGGTGGAATTCGTCGAGGCGCTGACCGTCGTGCTCGCCGTTGCCGCGGTGCGCGGCTGGCGCCCGGCGCTGACCGGCACCGGCCTCGGCCTCGGCGCGCTGGCGCTGCTCGTCATCGTGCTCGGCCCGGCGCTGGCGCGCATCCCGCTCGACCTGGTGCGGCTCGCGGTCGGCGTGCTGCTGTTGCTGTTCGGGCTGCGCTGGCTGCGCAAGGCGATCCTGCGCGCCGCCGGCGTCATTCCGCTGCACGACGAGGATGCCGCCTTCGCCGCGGAGACGGCGATCCTGCGGCGGGGCGTCGATGCCGTCGGCATCGCCACCGCGTTCAAGATCGTCATGCTCGAGGGCATCGAGGTCGTCTTCATCGTCGTCGCCATCGGCGCGGCGGGCGGGCTGCTGCTGCCGGCGAGCCTGGGCGCGGCGGCGGCGCTGCTCGTGGTCGTCGCCCTCGGCGCGGCGCTGCATCGTCCGCTCGCGCGCATCCCGGAGAACGCGCTCAAATTCGCCGTCGGCGTGCTGCTCGCGGCCTTCGGCACGTTCTGGACCGGCGAAGGCATCGGCATTGCCTGGGGCCTCATCGCCGGTTTCGCGCTCGTCGCGCTGTCGACGGTGCCGCTCTGCCGCAGCCGTCACGCCGCGCTTGCCGCGCAAGGCGACTGACATGGGCGCCATCGTCGCCGCCTTGCGCGAGTTGATCGGGCTTTTCGTCGCTGACGGCAGCCTGGTGCTGGCGGTGCTCGTCTGGATCGCCGTCTGCGCCCTCGTCCTGCCGCGGCTGCTGCCGCCCACCGGATGGAACGGCGCCATCTTGTTTCTCGGCCTGGCGATGCTGCTGGCCGAGAACACCGTTCGGGCATCGCGGCGCAAGGGGCGCTGATCCTCGCCGAGCGGCGATCATCGACGCCGCGGACGAGCCGGTGTATCGTCCGCATGCTGCCATGCGCAACTTCATCTACCGCGCTCTTGCCTATGTCTTGGCGGGACTGCTCTATGTCGTGGCGATCGGCGGATTCATCCTGTCGATCGAGCCCCTCGCTCGGTCGCTGCCGCCAAAGCTTGCGCCCGTCGCGATCCCGCTCGGGCTATTCGCCCTGATATTCGGTTTCATCTATCTTTGGGAACGTGTGCCCGCGATCGTGGCGAAGCTCAGCGGCGCGGAAACACCGACGCGCGCCAGCGCCATCCTGCCGCCACGCGACACCGGCTGGCCGGAAGCCGAGATACGAGAGGGCGGTATCCAGATCGTCCGCTATCCGTTCCGGCATTCGTCCGTGTACCCCGGGAATCTGCTGATCCCGACGTCGCGGATCACCTCGGTCTTCTCGTCTTACGACGTCGCCTTTGTCCTCGACGGCAAGGAGGTGATGTTTCTCCCGCGGGCTCTGAAAGAACCGTTCCGGGAATTCGCGACGACAAACGGCATCCGCGATCCAAAGATTCTCGAAGTCTGGTCGATCCTCACGAATGAGTATCTTGACACCGAATACACCGCCCAGGACAAGGCGCGCGATTATCGCTGGCTTGCCGAGCTTGGCTTCGGCGAAGACGAAGTGCGGAGCCTGAAGGCGCCGATCAGAGTCACGATGCTTGCCGCGACGTTCTACACGATGGAATGGGGCGGCTACACCACCCAGGACGTGCTGCGCATCTTCGCCCTGAGCGACGGCCGCAGGATCGGCAGTCTCCCGATCGTCGGGCGACGATTCGATAGCAACGTCTATTGGCGCGTGATGGAGGCCGCGCTGCGCCCTTATCATCGCGCCGATCGGCCGGGCACGGCGCCGCCAACCGCCTGACGTATCGGCTTGCGCCGATGGCCGGTCATGGGCGTCACCGCCTGCCGCGAGCGTCGACCGGCCAGATGTCGACCAGCGTATCGCCGCTGACCACGTGATAGCCTCAGCGCCTCACCACGAAGCTCTCCCAGGCGCGCCGCTGCTCCCAGGCTTCGCGCTCGAGCTCGGGCGTCGTTTCCTCGCGCTGCGGATAGCCAAGGCAGAAATATCCCAGGAAGATCCACTCGGGCGGCACCTCGAGGATGCGCGCGACCTCGGCGGGATCGAGGATCGACACCCAGCCAAGCCCCAGGCCCTCGGCGCGGGCCACGAGCCATATCGTGTGGATCGCCATCACCGTCGAATATTCGGCCATCTCCGGCATGGTGCGGCGGCCGAGACCATGGCCTTGCGACGTGCCGCGATCGGTGAAGGCGGCGAGGTGCATCGGAGCCTCGTCGAGGCCGGCCAGCTTGAGCGTGGCGTAACGCTGGGCGCGCTCGCCGGCGTAAGCGGCGAGCGCCGCCTCGTTGCAGCGATGGAAATTCTCGCGCACGGCCGCGCGCCGCGCCGCATCTTCCACGACGACAAAGCGCCAGGGCTGGCTCAATCCCACCGACGGGGCGAGCGAGGCGAGCTGCAGCAGGCGCTCTATGGTGCCCGGCGGCGGGGCATCGCGACGGAAGCGGCGCACGTCGCGCCGCCACACGATGAGGTCGCGCAGCGCGTCGCGGAAGGCCGCGTCGAAGGCGGTCATCTCCTGCCGCGGGCGTCGACCGGCCAGATCTCGACCAGCGTGTCGCCGCTGACCACGTGATAGACATCGTGCAGGTTGACGGTCGGGTCGCAGTGCGGCGTCACGCATTCGATCATCGCGCCGAGCGGCGGGCGCGGCGCGCCCGGCGCCAGGATCAGCTTGCCGTGCTCGTCGCCGAAGAACTCGTAGCGGCTGCCGGGCGGCGCGCCGCGCGCCACATCCGGTGCCGGACCGTCGGTGGCGAAGCATTTGAGGCCGCCATCGGTGGTGACATAACCCGGCGCATTGGCGCTCACCACCGCCGTGGCGACGAAGAGCGCGGTCTCGAAGGGCGGCGCGTTGCGCCCGTCCTTCATCGCGCGCAGGTAGTCGACATCCATGAACACGTAGGAGCCGACCTGCAGCTCGGTGAAGACGTGCGCCGCGGGATCGAGGTCGAAGGTGCCGGTGCCGGCGCCGCTGACGATCGGCACGTCGATGCCGGCGTCGCGCAGCCGCGTAACCATGCCGCGCAGCCGCTCGAGCTGCGCCAGGGCGCGGCTGCGGCGCTCGTCGCGCATGGGAATGTGCTGCAGGTTGCCGGAATAGGACTGGATGCCGCGGAGGATGATCCCGTCCGTATTGACCGCCTCGCGCGCCAGCGACGCCAGCGACGCCTCGTCGGCGCAGCCGGTGCGGCCATGCCCGGCGGAGAAATCGACGAGCACGTCGAGCGGCTTGCCGGCCTGGCGCGCCGCGCGCGCCAGCGCCGCGAGGTTGCCGGGATGATCGACGACGATGCTCAACCCGTCATGCGGCCGGGCGTGCAGCGCGATGAGGCGCGCGATCTTGGGCTCGGTCACCTGCGGCGAGGTGATGTGCACGCCGGGGATGCCGGCGGCGACCATGACCTCCGCCTCGCCCAGCGTCGCGCAGCAGACGCCGAGCGCGCCCGCCTCGACCTGCAGCTGCGCGATGCGCGCGGATTTATGCGTCTTGGCGTGCGGCCGCAGTACGACGCCGACGGCGCGCGCATGCGCCGCCATCGCTGCGATGTTGCGCTCGAGCGCGTCGCGGTCGACGAGCAGCGCCGGCGTGTCGAGCGCCGCGCGGCTGCCCGGCTTGCCGATGAGGCGGGCGTTGGGGCCGAGGGCGGTCATGGCCCTATCATTGTCGCGCCCGATACGCGGTGCAATAACATCTTGCATCCTTCGACAGGCTCAGGATGAGGCGGTTTTCTTTGTGGCATCGACAACGATGCCACCCTCGGTTTACCTCATCCTGAGCCTGTCGAAGGACGCACGGGCGGGATTGCAGCACCTGCAGCGGCAAACGCCGCCGTCTCCACGTCGCGCAGGTGGCAGGCGACGGAATGGCCGGGGCGCACTTCGCGCATCGCCGGCTCCTCGACCCGGCAGCGCGCCTCGGCGTAGGGGCAGCGCGTGTGGAAGCGGCATCCCGACGGCGGGTTGATCGGGCTCGGCACGTCGCCGGCGAGGATGATGCGCTTGCGCTGCGCGTCCGGGTCGGGCAGCGGCACGGCCGAGAGCAGCGCCTCGGTATAGGGATGGAGCGGCGCGCGGAACAGCGAATCCTTGTCGGTGATCTCGACGATCTTGCCGAGATACATGACGGCGATGCGGTGGCTGATGTGCTCGACCACCGCGAGGTCGTGCGCGACGAAGAGGTAGGACAGGCGGAATTCGCGCTGCAAATCCTTGAGCAGGTTCACCACCTGCGCCTGGACGGAGACGTCGAGCGCCGAGACCGGCTCGTCGCAGACGATGAGGCTCGGGTTCACCGCGAGCGCGCGGGCGATGCCGATGCGCTGGCGCTGCCCGCCCGAGAATTCGTGCGGGTAGCGCCGCATCGCTTCGGCGCGCAAGCCGACCTTGGCGAGGATGGCGGCGACGCGCTCCTTCAGCACGGCACCGCGCGCCACGTCGTAGTTGACCAGCGGTTCGGCGACGATGTCGCCGACGGAGAGACGCGGGTTGAGCGACGAGTAGGGATCCTGGAACACGACCTGCATTTCGCGCCGGTAGGGCCGCATCTGGTGCGGCCGCAGATGATCGATGCGCTCGCCGCGCAGCTTGATCGTGCCGGCGGTCGGCTCGATCAGCTTGAGGATCGTTTTGCCCGCCGTCGACTTGCCGCAGCCGGACTCGCCGACGAGGCCGAGCGTCTCGCCCGCAGCGATGTGGAAGCTGATGCCATCGACGGCGTAGACCTGGCCCACGGTGCGCGACAGCAAGCCCTTGCGCACCGGGAAATGCTTCTTGAGGCCGTCGACCTCGAGCAGCGGCGGCGGCGCTCTCATGGCAGCGGCAACCGGTCGGATTCGAAGCAGGCGGCGAAATGCTCCGGCGCCTTCGCCTCGAGCGGCGGCGCCTCGGCGCGGCAGCGCGCGACGGCCCAGGCGCAGCGCGGCGCGAAAGCGCAGCCGGTGATCGGCTCGCGCAGCGAGGGCACCGTGCCGGGAATCTCGGCGAGCCGCGGCGGGTCGGCGCGGCCGAGAGTGGCGCCGAGCCGCGGCACCGAGGCGAGCAGCCCCAGCGTGTAGGGGTGGCGCGGGCGGCGGAAGAGATCGCGCACCGGCGCCTCCTCGACCTTGCGCCCGGCATACATGACGACGACGCGCGCGGCCATCTCGGCGACGACGCCCAGATCGTGCGTGATGAGGATGATGGCGGCGCCGATCCTGGTCTTGAGCTCGCGCATGAGGTCGAGGATCTGCGCCTGGATGGTGACGTCGAGCGCGGTCGTCGGCTCGTCGGCGATGAGCAGCTTGGGATGGCAGGCGAGCGCCATGGCGATCATCACGCGCTGCCGCATGCCGCCGGAGAGCTCGTGCGGGTATTGCCGCGCGCGCCGCTCCGGCTCGGAGATGCGCACCAGCCGCAGCATCTCGACGGCGCGCTGCCCCGCCGCGCGCGCATCGAGGCCCTGATGCAGCACCACGGTCTCGCCGATCTGCCGCGCCACGGTGAGCACCGGATTGAGCGAGGTCATCGGCTCCTGGAAGATCATGGAGATGGCGTTGCCGCGGATGCGCCGCATCCCCGCCTCGCTCAAGGTCAGCAGGTCGGTGCCGTCGAAGCGGATGGCGCCGCCGACGATGCGGCCGGGCGGCGACGGCACCAGGCGCAGGATGGAGAGCGCCGTCACGCTCTTGCCGCAGCCGGACTCGCCGACCACCGCCAGCGTCTCGCCGGCGGCGACGCTCAAGGACACGCCGTCGACAGCGCGCACGACGCCGTCGCGGGTGAAGAAATGTGTCCTGAGATCTTCGATGGCGAGGAGCGGTGCGCTCACGGGAGGCGCCCTCACATGCGCCGCGCGAGCCTGGGATCGAGCGCGTCGCGCAGGCCGTCGCCGACCAGGTTCACCGCGAGCACGGTGAGCGACAGGAAGATGCCGGGGAAGATGATGAGGTAGGGCTTGATCTGAAAATAGCTGCGCCCCTCCGCCATGATGTTGCCCCAGCTCGGGATCTGCGGCGGCGTGCCGGCGCCGATGAAGCTCAGGACGGCCTCGGTGATCATGGCGGAGGCGCAGATATAGGTCGCCTGCACCAGCACCGGCGCGAGGGTGTTGGGCAGGATGTGGCGCCACAGCGTGCGGAAGAACCCGGTGCCCGCCGCCATCGCCGCCTCGACGAAGGGCTGCTCGCGCAAGCTCAGCACGACGCCGCGGACGAGGCGCGCAACGCGCGGCACTTCCGCGATGGTGATGGCGAGGACGACGTTGCCGAGGCTCGCCTTGGTCAGCGCCATGAGCGCGATCGCCAGCAGCACCGGCGGGATCGACATGAGCCCGTCCATGACGCGCATGATGATGGCATCGGCGAGGCGGCTGAAGCCGGTGACGAGGCCGATGGCGAGGCCGATCACCGTGCTGAGCGAGGCGACGCCGAGCCCGACCGCGAGCGACACGCGCGCGCCATAGAGCGTGCGGCTGTAGACGTCGCGGCCATAGGCGTCGGTGCCGAACCAGTAGGTCTCCGACGGGAAGCGCAGCCGCTTGATCGGCGCCACCGCCAGCGGATCGACCGTGCCGAGATGAGGCGCCAGCAGCGCCATCGCGCCCATGAGCAGCAGCAGCAGCGAGCCCGCGATCACCGTCGGGTGGCGGTGCACCGCCTCGCGCAGCCAATGGCGCGGCGCGACGGGGACGGCGATGTCGATGGGTGCGACGGCCACGTCAATATCTCACGCGCGGATCGAGCAGCGTGTAGCTGATGTCGACCGCGAGATTGACCAGCACGTAGGCCGCCGAGAACAGCAGGATCACGCCCTGGATGATCGGGTAGTCGCGGCGCAGGATGGCGTCGACAGTGAGCCGGCCGATGCCGGGGATGGCGAACACCGTCTCGGTGACGATGACGCCGCTGATGAGCAGCGCCAGGCCGATGCCGATCACCGTGGCGATCGGCACCGCCGCGTTCTTGAGCGCGTGGCGGATCAGCACGTCGCTGCTGGCGAGGCCCTTGGCCTGGGCGGTGCGGATGTAATCCTGGCTCAGCACCTCGAGCATGCTGGCGCGGGTGATGCGGGCGATGAGCGCGCCATAGATGAGGCCGAGCGCGATGCTGGGCAGGATCAGATGCTGGATGAAGGGGACGAAGCCCTCGCGGATGCTGACATAGCCCTGCACCGGCAGCAGGTCGAGCTCGACCGAGAACACCAGGATCAGCACATAGGCCAGCACGAAGGAGGGCAGCGAAAAGCCCAGCACGGCGATCAGCATCACCAGGCGGTCGATCCAGGTGCCGACCTTCCACGCGGCGATGACGCCGAGCGGGATGGCGAAGGCGATGGTCACGAGCAGCGTGGTCAGCGTCAGCGCGATGGTCGGCTCGAGCCGCTGCGCGATGAGCTGCGTCACCGGCAGGTTGGTGAAGATCGACGTGCCGAGATCGCCATGCAGCACGCCCCACAGCCAATGGCCGAAGCGCCACAGGAAGGGCTCGTCGAGGCCGAGCTGGGCGTGGATGCGGGCGATGTCGTCGGATGTCGCGAGATCGCCGGCGATCACCGCGGCGGGGTCGCCCGGCGCGATATAGAGCAGCGAGAAGACGAAGATCGCCACCACCCCCATCACCGGAATGGTCGCGACGAGGCGGCGGATGATGTAGGCGAACATGGCGGCGCGCGGGCGCTACTCCATCGACCCGCTCACTCCTTCTCCACGTTCCACAGGAACACCACCGGCGCGACCGTCACGCCCTTGAGGTTCTTGCGGTAGGCGGTGGGGATGACGAACTGGCCGGTCGGGATATAGGGCACGCCCTGGAACGCCTCGGTCTGGATCTCGGCGGCGACCCTCTTCTGCGCCTCGAGGTCGGCAGCGGCGAACCATTGCGTGCGCAGCGCCTCGAGCTTCTCGTTGGTCGGCCAGCCGAACCACGCCTTCTCGCCATTGCCGCGCAGCGGCAGGCTGAGCGCGGGGTTGGCAAGATCGGCGCCGATGAACCAGGTGAAGAAGATGTTCCAGCCGCCCTTGTCGATCGGCTCCTTCGACGCGCGGCGCGTGATCAGCGTGCCCCAGTCCATGGCCTGAAGGTCGACATTCACGCCGGCTTGGCGCAGCTCTTCCGACACGACCTGCGCCTGCGCATTGACGATCGGCTGGTCGGTCGCGGTCATCATGACGATGCGCTCGCCGTTGTAGCCGGCGTCCTTGAGCAGCGCCTTCGCCTTGGCGGCGTCGCGCTTGCCCTTGAGCGCGTCGGCGCCCGCCTCGCTCGCCATCGGCGTGCCGCAGGTATAGTAGGCGTAGCAGGTGCGCCAGTTCTTCTCGTCGCCGGCCAGCGCCGTCATCACGTCCTTCTGATCGACGACATAGAGCAGCGCCTGGCGCATCTTCTCGTTGTTGAAGGGCGGCTGCCGGTGGTTGAAGCGCATGATGCCGATGCTGCCGAGCGGATCGACGCTGGCGACGACCACGTCCTTGTTCTTCTGCAGCAGCGGCACGAGGTCGGGCGGCAGCTGCTGCCACCAATCGACCTCGCCGGCATTGATCGCCGCGGCCGCCGTGGCGCTGTCGGGGATGTAGACCCACTCGACGCGGTCGACCTTGGCGATTTTGCCGCCGGCGGCCCAGCTCGGCGGCTCCTTGCGCGGCACGTAATCCGGGTTCTTGACGTAGACCGCCTTGTTGCCGGGGACCCATTCCTCCTTGACGAATTTGAACGGCCCGGAGCCGGTGGGATCGGTGATTTGCGTGTTGGCGTCGGTCTTGGCGATGCGCTCCGGCATGATGAAGGGCACGTTGCTGGAGAGCTTGCCGATGGCGTCGAGCAGCAGCGGGAACGGCTTCTTGAGGTTGATGGCGAAGGTGCGGTCGTCCTGCGCCTTCATCTCGCCGACCGCCTCGGCCATCTGTTGTCCCAGCACGTCGCGCTTCATCCAGCGCTCGAGCGAGGCGATGCAATCCGCCGAGCGCACCGGCTGGCCGTCATGGAATTTGAGCTTGTCGCGCAAGGTGAAGGTGTAGGTGAGCTTGTCGTCGCTGACCTTCCAGGTGTCGACCATCTGCGGCTGCGGCTTGAAATGCTCGTCGAGCGCGAACAGCGTGTCATAGACCATGTAGCCGTGATTGCGCGTGATGTAGGCCGTCGTCCAGATCGGATCGAGGCTGCGCAGATCGGCTTCGGGAATGAATTTGATGGTCTTGCCCGAATATTGGGCATGCGCCGCCGGCGCGGCCACGAGCGCCGCCAGCGCAACGGCCGCCGCCACGCGCACAAACCTCGCCGAAACCTTCGTCATCATCCCGCCTCCCGTCCCACGCGGCTTTGATTTCCCGCAGTCTTTTGCAAGTTCGGTGCCGGGCACCTTACGCCATGGCGCCGCCCGGCAACAATGGCCAAGCCCGCTTGTCGCCGCACGCCTCTTTGCCGGATAGTGGGCGAAAGCCCGAGCCGCGGAGCATGCCCTTGAGCCCATCGTCGGATCGCGAAGTCGCCTTCCTCTCGGCGACCGAGCTCGTCGCCGCCTATCGCCGCAAGACCCTGTCGCCGGTCGAGGTGACGACGACCCTGCTGCGGCGCCTGGAGCGGCTCGAGCCCAAGATCAACGCCTTCGTGCTGGTGGCGCGGGAGAGCGCGCTCGACGAGGCGCGCGCGGCGGAGGCGCGCTGGATGAAGGGCACGCCGATGGGCCTGCTCGACGGCGTGCCCGTGACCATCAAGGACCTCTTCCTCACCAAGGGCTGGCCCACCCTGCGCGGCTCGACCCTGGTCAAGCGCGACCAGCCCTGGGAAGAGGACGCGCCGCCGGTGGCGCGGCTCCGGGAGCACGGCGCGGTGCTGCTGGGCAAGACCACCATGCCGGAATTCGGCTGGAAGGCCTTGGGCGACAGCCCGCTCACGGGCATCACGCGCAACCCCTGGAATCTCGCCCACACGCCGGGCGGATCGAGCGCTGGGGCGGCGGCCGCCCTCGCCGCCGGCATCGGCCCGCTGGCGCTCGGCACCGATGGCGGCGGCTCGATCCGCATTCCCTGCGGCTTCACGGGCCTGGCCGGTTTGAAGCCAAGCTTCGGCCGCGTCCCGGCCTACCCGCCGAGCGTCTTCGGCCTTGTCGCGCATAACGGGCCGATGGCGCGCAGCGTTGCCGACCTGGCGCTGCTGCTGAACGTCATCGCCGGCGCCGACGACCGCGACGTCTACGGCTTGCCGCCCGACGGGCGCGACTACACGCAAGGGCTCGATGACGGGGTCAAGCGCCTGCGCATCGCCTTCAGCCCGGCGCTGGGCTATGGCCGCGTCGATGCGGAAGTCGCGGCCGCAGTCGAGCGCGCGGCGCGGCGCTTCGCCGAGCTCGGCGCCGCGGTCGAGACCGTCGATCCCGGCTTCGACGACCCCGCGCAGGCCTGGCTCACCCTGTGGTGGGCGGGCGCGGCCAAGGCGATGAGCGTGTTCTCGACCGCGGAGCGCCGGCGGCTCGACCCCGGCCTCGAGGAATCCGCGCAGAAAGGCGCGCGGCTCAGCGCCATGGATTGGCTCGCCGCCGACCAGGCACGCGCCGCGCTGTCGCTGCACATGGCGAAATTCCATCGCCGCTTCGATCTGCTGGTGACGCCGAGCGTGGCGGTGCCGGCGCTCAAAGTTGGCGAGCTCGTCGCCGATCCGACGACGCAGCAGGAATGGATCGACTGGTCGCCTTTCAGCTATCCCTTCAACCTGACGCGCCAGCCGGCGGCGAGCGTGCCCTGCGGCTTGACCGAAGCCGGGCTGCCGATCGGCCTGCACATCGTCGGCCGCATGCATGAGGACGCGCTGGTGCTGCGCGCGGCGCGGGCTTACGAGCGGAGCGCGCCGCCGCCGCTCTGCCCGCTCGATTGAGCGCGGGCATGCGCGCGCGCCTGCTCGATCAGGCGGATCGCGCCGTCGGCGCCGTCATCGCCGCGGCGCGCTGGCTGGTGCTGCCGGTGAGCCTGCTGCTGTTCCTGCAATGGCCGCTGCGCGATCTGCTGCACGCCTGGTCGCGCGAGGCCAACGACCTCGCGCAATGGCTCTTCGCCCTCTATGTCAGCGTCGCCCTCACCGATGCGACGCGCGAGCGCGCGCATCTCGCGGCGGGAGCCCTCGCCCAGCGCTATGCGCCGGCGTGGCGCGATCGCATCGGGCGCGCGGGCGCCGCGCTGTGCCTGCTGCCGTGGTCGCTCTTCGTGCTCGTCGCCGGGGCGCCGACGCTGTGGCGATCGGTGCGCGGGCTCGAGCAATTCCCCGAGACCTACAATCCCGGCTATTTCATCATCAAGGGCAGCGTCTGTCTCCTCGCGCTGCTGATGCTCGTCCAGGCGATGCTCGATCTGCTGCGCCCGCGGCCACGCTAGGAAACACGGTGCGTGTCTCACCCCCCTCCCCACCCCTCCCCCTCAAGGGGGGAGGGCGCGCGCCGAGTTCCCCCTCTCCCCTTGAGGGGGAGGGTAGGGAGGGGGGTGCAGCGGCAGCACGGATGTCGGACAACGGGACCTAGCGCATGGCGGGCGCGGGCTTGTGGATGCTGGCCCTGGTCGCGGTCGTCATGATCGCCACCGGCCTGCCCGCCTTCGTCGCGCTGATCGGCGTCGCCGTGCTGTTCGCGATCATCGGCATCGCCACCGGTGCGTTGCCCTACGCGCTGTTCACGGCGCTGCCGCCGCGCGTGCTCGGCCTGCTCGAGAACGACCTGTTGCAGGCGCTGCCGCTTTACGTGCTGATGGGCGCGCTGCTCAACCGGCTGCCGCTGGCCGACATCCTGTTCCGCGCCGGCAATGCCCTCTTCGCGCGCACGCCCGCGGCGCCGCTGCTGTCGGCGCTGGGCCTCGGCGCGCTCCTCGCGCCGATGAACGGCTCGGTCGGCGCCGGGGTGGCGACGCTGTCGCGCGTCGTCCATCCGCGTCTCCTCGCCCGCGGCGTCGCCGCCGAGCAAAGCCTGGCGATCGTCTGCGTCGCCAGCACCCTCGGCGTCGTCGTGCCGCCCTCGCTGGTGCTGATCCTGCTCGGCGACGCCATGCTCGGCGCCCACACCCAGGCGGTCACCCAGATGGGGCGCCTGGAGCGGGTGATCAACACGCAGGACGTGTTCCGCGGCGCGCTCACCCCGGCCGCGATCTTCCTGCTCGCCTGCTTTGCCTGGGCGTGGTGGACGGGACGGCGCGCGCCACCGGCCGGCGCGGAGCGCGTCGGCGCGCGCGGCTGGCTGGCGGCGGGCGCGACCTTCGTCCTGATCCTCGGCCTCTTGTCGGCGGTCACTGCCGGCTATCTCTACGCCGTCGAGGCGGCGGCCGCCGGCGCCGTCGCGCTCTTCGCCTTCGGCCTCGCCACGCGCGCGCTCACGCCGCCGGTGCTGGCGCTGGTGCTGCGCAATACCATGGCGGTGACCGGCGCCCTGTTCGCGCTCTTCATCGCCGCCACCACCTTCACCCTGGTGTTCCGCGCCTTCGGCAGCGACCGTCTGCTGGCGGCGCTGGTCCAGGCTATCCCTGGCGGCGGCGCCGGGGCGGTGGCGGCGGTGCTGCTGGTGCTCGGCCTCTGCGCCTTCGTGCTCGACGCCTTCGAGATCATCCTGGTGGTCATCCCGCTGCTCATGCCGGCGCTGCTGATGCGCGAGCCCGACGCGGTCTGGGTGTCGGCGCTGACCCTTCTGGCGCTGCAGGCGAGCTTCCTCATCCCGCCTTTCGGCTATGCCGTGATGATGGCGCGAAGCGCGACGGGAGAGGCCGGGCGGCTGGGTCGGCTCACGACGGCGCTGCTGCCGTTCCTCGCCCTGCAGCTGCTGGTGCTCGGGTTGACGCTCGCCTATCCGCCGCTGGCGCATCTCGCCGAGCCCGGCTTCGCCCGCGCTGAGCGCCGGCTCCCCGATGCTGAGATCGACCGGCGGCTCGACAGCATCGTGCCGGTGCCGGGCCCGGACGACGATCGCTAGGAGTCTCCCGTCGCATCGGCCGGGAGCTGTGATAGGTTCGAGCGGGAGCGGAAGGCACGCGGATGACGGCAAGCCTGGCCAAGGCGAGGCGGCACAAGACGATTCCGGCGGCGGAGCCGCTGCGCCTCGGCCCGCTCGCCGATTTCGTCGGTTTTCACCTGCGGCTGGCGCAGGAGGCCTCGTTCCAGGCCTTCGCGCGCCGCGTGCGCGATCTCGATCTTCGCCCTGGCCGTTTCGCCGTGCTGGCGCTGATCGGCGAGAACCCGGGGATCTCGCAGACGGCGCTCGGGCGCGCCAGCGGCCGCGACAAGTCGAGCCTGACGCCGGCGCTCGACGATCTCGCCGGCCGCTCCCTCATCCATCGCCGCCGTGTCGCGCGCGACCGGCGCAGCTATGCGTTGTCGCTGACGCCCAAGGGCGAGCGTCTGCTGGCGACGCTGCTGGCGCATGCGCGCGCGCATGATCGCCGGCTCGACGCCATCGTCGGCATGCGCAACAAGGCGGAGTTCATCCGCACTCTGCGCCGCATCGCCATGGCGTTAGTATGAGTGGCGGCGGGGTCGCATGTTGCCGCCCTGCGGCGCATTGCGGTAAATTAGTTTGAACACAAACCATTATCGGCAACGACCGCGTCGGGAGAACGCCATGAAGAGACTGGGGATCGCACTTGCCTTGACGACGCTGCTGGCCGGGAGCGCGCTGGCGGCGGATCAGACGGTACAGCTGAAGCTGTCGCATTGGGTCCCGGCGGCGCATCCGCTGCACCCGGCGTTCCAGGCTTGGGCCACGGATATCGAGAAGGAGTCCGGCGGCACCATCAAATCGACGCTCTTCCCGGCGCAGCAGCTGGGCAAGGCGGTCGACCATTACGACATGGTGCGCGACGGCATCGCCGACGGCGCCTATGTCAATCCCGGCTACCAGCCCGGCCGCTTTCCGATCATCGCCGCCGGCGAACTGCCCTTCCTCATGGCCAACGGCATCGGTGGTTCCGAGGCGCTCGACGCCTGGTACCGCTACTACGCCGCCAAGGAGATGAAGGACGTGCATTTCTGCTTCGCCTTCGTGCACGATCCCGGCGGCCTCCATTCGCGCAGCAAGAAGATCGTGCTGCCCAGCGATATCAGCGGCCTCAAGGTGCGCCCGGCCGACGCGACGATCGGCCAGCTCGTGAGCTTGCTCGGCGGCACCAATGTCCAGGCTTCGGCGCCCGAGGCGCGCGACGTGCTCGAGCGCGGCGTCGCCGACGCCATCACCTTTCCGTGGAACTCGACCGTTCTGTTCGGCATCGACAAGGCGACCAAGTACCATATGGATTCGGCGCTCTACGTCACGACCTTCGTCTGGGTGCTGAACCAGGCGAAATACGACGCGATGTCGCCGGCGCAGAAGAAGGTGATCGACGATCACTGCAACACCGCCTGGGCCGAGAAGATCGCCGCGCCCTGGGCCGAATGGGAAATGGCCGGCCGCGCCAAGATCAAGGAAGAATCGGGACACGAGGTCTATCAGCTCACCGCCGAGCAGCTCGCCGCCTGGCGCAAGGCGGCGGCGCCGCTGACCGCGCAATGGGCCGAGGGCGCCAAGCGCGCCGGCGTCGATCCCGACAAGACGCTGGCCGCGCTCAAGGCCGATCTGGCCCAGTACCAATCGGCGTACTAGGCCCGCTTGAGTGAGCGAAACGGTGGCCGAGCCGAGCGCGCGCGGGGGCAGCAGCCCCCCGCGGCGCAATCGCATGGACCGGTTCATCGATGCGATCGAACTGCTGGCGGCGATCTTCGTCGGCATCGTCGCCATCGACATCTTCGTCTCGGTCGTGCTGCGCAAATTCTTCAGCGTGTCGATCCCCGACAGCTATGATTTCGGACGGCTGCTGCTGGGGATCCTGATCTTCTGGGGCATCGCCGCGACCAGCTACCGCGGCACGCACATCACCGTCGACCTCGTGTGGTCGGTGGCAAGCCCGCGCTGGAAGCGGGTGATCGACGTGTTCGCCACCCTCGTCCTGCTGCTGGTGGTGACGACGCAGACCATCATGCTGTTCGACAAGGTGCGCCTGACGCGCGCCGACCATGTGCTGACCTACGATCTGAACCTGCCGGTATGGCCGTTCTTCGCGGTCGCCTGGCTCGGCGACGTCTCGGCGGTGCTGCTCATCGCCGTGCGCACCTTCCGCCTGATCGTCCGGCCCGAGTCGCTCGCGGCAATGCCGATCAAGATGGTCGAGTGAGCGGCGATGGGCGCCGACGCCACCGCCGTCATTGGTTTCGTCGTGCTGTTCGCGCTGATGCTGCTGCGCGTGCCCGTCGGCATGGCCATGGGCCTGGTCGGCGTCACCGGCTTCGGCTACATCGTCGGCGGCCTGCCGGCGCTCAAGATGGTCGGCCAGACCTCGATGCGCACCGTCGCCGACTATTCCTTCGGCATCATCCCGATGTTCCTGGTGATGGGCGCGGTGGTCTCGACCTCCGGCATGAGCCGCGAGCTGTTCCGCGCCGGCAACACCTTGACCGGGCATTTCAAGGGCGGGCTCGGCATCGCCACGATCGCCGCCTGCGCCGGCTTCGCCGCGATCAGCGGCTCGTCGGTGGCGACGGCGGCGACCTTCTCGACCGTGGCCTATCCGGAGATGCGGCAATACCGCTACCCGCAATCCTTCTCGACCGGCGTCATCGCCGCCGGCGGCACGCTCGGCGCCATGTTCCCGCCCTCGACCGTGCTCGCCGTCTACGGCCTCATCACGCAGCAGGACATCGGCAAGCTGTTCATCGCCGGGATTCTTCCGGGCCTCCTTGCGGTGTCCATGTACATCGCCACCATCGCCGTCATCGGCTTCGTCCGGCCGGACTTTCTTCCGGCCGGGCGGCGCAGCTCGTGGAGCGAGCGCCTCGCCGCCTTGCGCCAAGTGTGGGCGCCGCTGCTGCTGTTCGTGCTGGTGATCGGCGGGCTCTATGGCGGCGTGTTCACGCCGACCGAGGCGGGCGGCGTCGGCGCCGGCGGCGCCATCATCATCGGCGCGCTGCGCGGACGCCTGTCGCCGGCGCAGCTGCTGCAGTCGCTGCTGCAGGCGACGCGCACCGCCGCGGCGATCTTCACCGTCCTCATCGGCGCGCTGCTGTTCGGCTATTTCCTCACGGTGACGCAGACGCCGCAGAACGTGACGGCGTTCCTCACCAGCCTCGGCCTCGGCCGCTACGGCGTGCTCGCCCTGATCATGCTGATGTATCTCGCGCTGGGTTGCCTGATGGACGCACTGGCGATGATCATCCTGACGGTGCCCATCATCTTTCCCGTGATCACGGCGCTGGGCTTCGACCCGATCTGGTTCGGCGTCATCATCGTGATGACCGTGGAGCTGGGGCTGATCCATCCGCCGGTCGGCATGAACGTCTTCGTCATCAAGTCGGTGGTGCCGGAAGTGAGCTTCCTCACCATCTTCACCGGCGTGCTCCCCTTCATCGCCACCGACATCCTGCGCCTGATCATTCTCATCGCCTTCCCCGTCATCGCCACCTACCTGCCCGAGCACATGCGCTAGAGAATCGCTGAAAGAGGCCCGCCATGGAACGGTCGTTCAAGAAGGAGATAGAGGCGCTGAAGCTCGGCGACGGCGAAATGTTCCGCGGCGAGGGCATCCTGGCGGTGACCAAGGCGCTGCTGCAGTCCGGCGTCAGCTATGTCGGCGGCTATCAGGGCGCACCGGTGTCGCATCTCCTCGACGTGCTCGTCGAAGCCGAGGACATCATCGGCGGGCTGGGCGTCCATCTGGAGACCTGCACCAACGAGGCCTCGGCGGCGGCCATGCTCGGCGCCTCCATCAATTACCCGCTGCGCGGCGCGGTGACGTGGAAATCGATCGTCGGCACCAACGTCGCCTCGGACGCGCTCTCGAACCTCGCCTCGCCCGGTGTCATGGGCGGCGCGCTGATCATCGTCGGCGAGGATTATGGCGAGGGCGCCAGCGTGATCCAGGAGCGCTCGCACGCCTTCGCCATGAAATCCTCGATCTGGCTGCTCGATCCGCGCCCCGACCTGCCGGTGATCGTGCGCATGGTGGAAAATGGCTTCGAGCTCTCCGAGGCGACCCACGCCCCGGTCATGATGGAGCTGCGCATCCGCGCCTGCCATGTCAGCGGCGCGTTCATCGCCAAGGACAACGTCCGCGCCGCGCATTCGCATCTCGACCCGATCGCCGCGCCGGCGCGCTTCAACTACGACCGCCTCGCCCATCCGCCGGCGACCTTCGCCCAGGAGAAGCGCAAGATCGGCGAGCGCCTGCCGGCGGCGCAAGCCTTCATCCGCGCGCACGCGCTCAACGAGCATTTCGCCGGCGACCTCGCGGATATCGGCATCATCGTCCAGGGCGGCCTCTACAACAGCGCGCTGCGCGCGCTGGAACGGCTCGGCCTCGCCGACGCCTATGGCACGACGCGCGTGCCGCTCTACGTGCTCAACGTCGTCTACCCGCTGGTGCCGGAAGAGGTGACCGAGTTCTGCGCCGGCAAGCGCGCCGTGCTCGTCGTCGAGGAGGGCTATCCCGATTACATCGAGCAGCAGGTCAACGTCTTGCTGCGCCGCGCCGATCTGCAGACGCGCGTGCTCGGCAAAGGCGCGCTGCCCGATGTCGGCGAATATACCGGCGAGGTGCTGCTCGCGGGCATCGCGTCCTTCCTGGCCGAGGCACGCCCGACCGGGCTCGATCTGGCCCCGGTCGCGGCGGCGGCGGAGCGTGTCGCCGCGCTGAAGCGGGCCGCGGCTGCCGCGGTCGGCGAGTTGCCGGCGCGACCGCCGACTTTCTGCACGGGTTGCCCGGAGCGGCCGGTGTTCAGCGCGTTGAAGCTCATGCAGCAAGAGATCGGGCCGACGCATATCAGCGCCGATATCGGCTGCCACTCCTTCGCCACCTTCGCGCCCTTCGCGATGGGCAACTCGATCCTCGGCTACGGCATGAGCCTCGCCAGCGCCGCGGGCGTCGGGCCCAACCTTGCCACGCGCCCGATCGCGGTGATGGGCGATGGCGGGTTCTGGCACAACGGCGTCATCACCGGAGTCGCCAGCAACCTCTTCAACCAGGGCGATGGCGTGCTCGTCATCATGCAGAACGGCTACACCTCGGCCACCGGGCAGCAATTCATGCCATCGAGCAGCACGACCCGCAACGGCGCGGCTCCCGGCATGAGCATCGAGGCGACGCTGCGCGCCATGGGTGTGCGCTGGCTGCGCAAGGTGCGCACCTACGGCGTCGCCGCCATGTTGAAGACGCTGAAGGAGGCGATGAGCACCGCCGAGCGCGGCCTCAAGGTGATCATCGCCGACGGCGAATGCCAGCTCGCGCGCCAGCGCCGGGTGCGCGCGGAGGATGCGGGCAAGCTGGCGCGCGGCGAGCGCGTGGTCAAGGTGCGCTACGGCGTCGACGACGAGATCTGCACCGGCGACCATTCCTGCATCCGCCTCTCCGGCTGCCCGTCGCTGACCGTCAAGCCCAATCCCGATCCGCTGCGCACCGATCCCGTCGCCAGCGTCATCGAGAGCTGCGTCGGCTGCGGCCTGTGCGGCGAAGTCGCCCATGCCGCGGTGCTCTGCCCTTCCTTCTACCGCGCCGAGGTGATCCGCAACCCGAACCGCTGGGACCGCGCGCTCGACCGCGTGCGCCGCCGCGCTATCGCCGCATTGGGCGGTGCGGAGGCTGCCGCGTGAGCGCGCCGGCGCGGCCCTTGACGCTGCTCATCGCCGCGCTCGGCGGCGAGGGCGGCGGCGTGCTCACCGGCTGGATCGTCGACGCCGCGGGCGCGCTGGGTCTTCCCGTGCAGAGCACCTCGATCCCCGGCGTCGCGCAGCGCACCGGCGCCACCACCTACTACATCGAGATCCTGCCGGCGCGCTGGAGCGAGCTCGGCGAGCGGCGGCCGGTGCTGTCGCTGGTGCCCGGCGCCGGCGATATCGACGTGATGGTGGCGAGCGAGCTGCTCGAGGCCGGCCGCGCCATCGCCGGCGCCTTCGTCACGCCCGAGCGCACGACGCTCATCGCCTCGACCCATCGCATCCTCGCCATGACCGAGAAAATGGCGGGCGGCGATGGGCAGTTCGATATCGGCCGCCTCCTCAAGGCGGTCGAGGAGCATGCGCAGGCCCATGTGCTGTTCGACATGGAGGACACAGCGCGGCAGTCCGGCAGCGTGATCAGCGCGGTCATGCTCGGCGCCATCGCCGGCACCGGCCGGCTGCCGATCCCGCCGGAGGCTTTCGCCGCGGCGATCCGCGCCGAAGGCAAGGCGGTCGACGCCAATCTGCGCGGCTTCACCGCCGGGCTCGAGGCCGTGCGGCGCGGGACGGAGGCGAGCCAGCCGGCGCCCTGGGAGAAGCGCCGCCAGCCGGCGCGCGCCACGCTGGAAGAGCTGGAGCGCCGGGCGATCGAGACGATGCCGCGCGCGGCGATCGAGATCATCCTCGAGGGCGTGCGGCGCCTCGCCGCCTACCAGGATCTCGCCTACGCGCAGCTCTATCTCGACCGGCTCGCGCCGATCCGCGAGGCCGATCTCGGCGCCGCCGCCGGCGGCAAGCTGCTCCGCGAGACGGCGCGGCATCTCGCCGTGCGCATGTCGTTCGAGGACGTGATCCGCGTCGCGCAGGCCAAGACCGATCCGGCGCGCCTCGCCCGCATCCGCGCGGACATGCAGCCCGCCGCCGACGAGCCGCTCGCGGTCATCGATTTCTTCAAGCCGGGCATCGAGGAATTCTGTTCGATCCTGCCACCCTTCCTGGCGCGGCCGATCCTCGCCATGTCGGCGCGGCGCGGCTGGCTGGGCAAGGTGTATTGGGGCATGGAAGTGCGCAGCAATTCCGTCGCCGGCTTTCTGCGCCTCAAGCTGCTCGCCAAATTGCGGCGGTGGCGGCGATTCACGCATCGCTTCGCCGAGGAGCAGGCGGCGATCAAGGCGTGGCTCGTTCTCGTCGGCGCCGCGGCGACGCAGTCAACCGATCTCGCGCTCGAGGTCGCCGACTGCGCGCGACTGATCAAAGGCTATGGCGCGACCCACGCGCGCGGCGGCGCCAATTACCGCAAGATCGAAACGCGAATCATTCGCCCGGCGCTCGCCGGAAGCTACACCATTCCCGTCGCGATCGACGCCGTTACCGCCGCGCGCACCGCGGCGCTCGCCGATCCCGAGGGCGAGCGGCTCGAACAGACGCTGGCCGAGATCGAGCGGCGCGGGGCGCGACGCGTCGCGGCGGAGTAGCGGCCGACGCCGCCTCGACCCTTACGCGGCGAGCGGCTTCATCACCTGGTACAGCGCGGCCTTCGCTTCGAAGCCGATGCCGGGAATGTCCGGCAGACCGACATAGCCGTCCGCGACCGCGATGCTGTCGGCGAAGCCGCCGAACGGCTCGAACACATCGGGATACGATTCGTTGCCGCCAAGATGGAGCCCGGCGGCGATGTTGAGCGACATCTGGTGCCCGCCATGGGGCACGACGCGCCGGCTCGACCAGCCGTGCTCCGCCAGCACCTCGAGCGTGCGCAGATACTCGACCAGCCCGTAGGAGAGCGCGCAGTCGAATTGCAGGAAGTCGCGGTCGGGGCGCATGCCGCCATAGCGCAGCAGGTTGCGCGCATCCTGATGCGAGAACAGGTTCTCGCCGGTGGCGGTGGCGCCGGCGTAGCGGCGGCACAGCTCGGCCTGAAGGGCATAGTCGAGCGGATCGCCCGCTTCCTCGTACCAGAACAGGCCATAGGGCGCGAGCGCCTCGGCATAGGCGAGCGCGGTCTTGAGGTCGAAGCGGCCATTGGCGTCGACGGCGAGATGCTTGCCGTCGCCCACCACCTCGAGCACCGCCTCGATGCGGCGGATATCCTCGGCGAGCGGCGCGCCGCCGATCTTCATCTTGACGACGCGATAGCCGCGCTCGCGATAACTTTTCATCTCCGCCTTGAGCGCCGACAAATCCTTGCCCGGCTGGTAGTAGCCGCCGGCGGCGTAAACCCAGACCTTGTCGTCGGCCGTGCCGCCGCGATAGCGCTCGGCGAGCAGGCGGTAGAGCGGCTTTTCCTCGATCTTCGCTACCGCGTCCCAGACGGCCATGTCGACGGTGCCGACCGCGACCGAGCGGTCGCCATGACCGCCGGGCTTCTCGTTGCTCATCATCGCCGCCCAGATGCGGAAGGGATCGAGGTTGCCGTGCGCCGCGTCGATCAGCGCGTCGGGAGCGGCGGCGAGCAGGCGCGGGATGAAGCGCTCGCGCAGCAGCGCGCCCTGGCCGTAGCGGCCGTTGGAATTGAAGCCGTAGCCGACGACACGCCGGCCGTCGCGGATGACATCGGTGACGACCGCCACCACCGAGGTGGTCATCTTCGAGAAATCGACATAGGCGTTGGCGATCGGCGAGGCGATCGAGACGGTTTTCTCGCGGACGTCGAGGATGCGCATGCTTTTTTCTCGCGCTGGTCGGACGAGGATATTGGTGGATGTCGCGCCCCAGTATCGGAGTAAGATGGCGTGATGTCGATCCGCTACGCGGATATGTGTCGGGTCGGCCCACGCGTGATCCGATCCGTGGGCGCGCGTGTTAGTAGGCTGTGAGATTGTGGGAGGTTATGTGATGCGTTGGTTGACTGCCGTTCCGCTCGCGCTTGCCACCCTGCTGCCGCTGTCGGCGGCGCAGGCTAGGGCCGATACGCACGACCTGATCCACCAGGCCTTCGCCGCAGCCGAAGGCTGGGCGGACCGGCTCGCCGACCGCGCCGATGATTTCGCGGCGGCGGCGCATGATGCCATCATCATCGGCGGCATCATCGTCTCACAGAACCGCAACGCCATCAGCGGCGGTGCGGTCGGCTGCACGCTGGGTGCCGCGACGGGCATGGGCTCGACCATGGCGCTGGCGGTGCCGACCGGCGGCGCGACGATCGCGGCGACGCCCAATGCGATGATGCTGGGTTGCGCGCTCGGCGCTGCGGGCGGCGCGGCTCTGGGCTATCAGCTGGATTATCCGTCGGGACGCTGAGGAAAGCGGCGCCGCGTCAGCGCGCCTGGGCGACCGTGCAACCCCGCTCGGACGCCTCGTTGCTGCAGCCGAGAACCTCGACGACATCCGGCCAGTGCATGTCGTTCAGGTGCGGCAGCGTGTGGCTGGTCTGGACCTGATGGGTCAGCACCAGACCCGTGACGATCAGCAGCACGCCCAGCAAGCCGATTGATTCCTCGTCCATCGTGCGACCTGCGATTCGCCGAATTCCCCGTACCGCGTAGCATGACGCGGTGGCGTTAATCGCCGGTGAATGCTTGGTGCAATTTTCGCAAAACGCGTCCGGTGCGGACGGCGCCTTCCGCGAGCACTATGGCGGAGAGACGTGCGCCGCATCCGCTCCGCTCGCAAGCGGAGCCCGATCCCGCACATTCGCCTCAATTGCGGCACGACGGGTGCCCACCCGTTCATGCTCATTTCATGACTTTCGGCGATGATGCTGACCCCTCACATGATCGCCGGCCTCATGCACAGCCTGACCGACAACATCGAAACGCCGGATCTGCAGCGGCTCTACGCCTATTGGGAAGGGTTGCGTCGCGGGCGCGAATTCCCGGCGCGGCGCGACATCGATCCGCTCGATTTTCGCTACGCGCTGGGCCACGTCATGCTGCTCGACGTGCTCCATCAGCCGCTGCGCTTCCGCTTCCGTCTGCACGGCACGGCGCTGACGCTGCGCGCCGGCTACGACATGACCGGCAAACTGGCGGACGAGCTGCCCAACGCGAAGAACCGAGCCATGCTGATCGAGCGCTGCCGCACCGTCGTCGAGCAGCGCCGGCCGCTGGCCATGACCGACAATCGCCTGCTGGGCCGCAGCACGCTCTGGTTCGAGGTGCTCTGGCTGCCGCTGGCGGAAGACGGCAGCACGATCTCGATGCTGATGGGCGCGCTCTACTATCGCGACGAGCCGGCCGAGACCGGGTTGTCGCGCGGCTCGGCGGCTTAGACCCTCTTCAGCATATCCGGATGAGCGGTGGGCGGATCAGGAGGCCGCAGTGGCCGCCTTGCGCGCCGCGGCGGTTTCGATGCGCCGCTTCAGGCGGCGCGCCTCGGCGCTGAGCTTGGCGTCCGAGGTGCCGAGCAGCCAGGCGTCGATGCCGCCATTGTGCTCGATGGTGCGGATCCCGCGGGTCGACACGCGGATGCGGATCGAAGCGCCGAGGACATCGGACAGCAGCGAGGTGCGCTGCAGGTTGGGCAGGAAGCGCCGCTTCGTCTTGTTGTTGGCGTGGCTGACGTTGTTGCCGACCTGAACGCCCTTGCCGGAAACGATGCACCGCTTGGCCATGACCCATCCTCGGAACGCGGCACGGCCCCTCCTGGCCGGAAGGACCGCGCGAAAGGCGGCTTTCTAGGCCATCCGCCCTGCTGCCGTCAAGTCGCGCGCGACCGTCCCCGAAAAGCCGCGAGCGCCGCGCGGGCGGCGGCTGTCGGGGTCACGCCGCCGGCGGCGACGTTGGCTTCGAGCTCGCCTAGGCGCTTGGCGACGCGCGCATCGGCCTTGAAGAGGTCGACCAGGCCCTCGCCGATCTCGCTCCACAGCGCGGCGCGCGCCTGGGCGGCGCGGCGGCGGTCGCGCGCGCCGCTCGCGCGCTGCGCCGCGAGTTCGCGCTCGACCGTGTGCCATACCTTGTCGATGCCCTCGCGCGCCAGGGCGGAGACCGCGAGCACCGGCGCATCGCCTTCGGCCGCGGCCGGGCGCAGCATGCGCATAGCGTGGCGGTAGTCGGCGACCGCGCGCAGCGCCGCCGGCTTCAGGTCGCCATCGGCCTTGTTGACCACCAGCAGGTCGGCAAGCTCGACGATGCCTTTCTTGATGCCCTGCAGGTCGTCGCCGCCGCCGGGCGCGAGCAGCAGCAGGAACAGGTCGACCATGTCGGCGACCGCGGTCTCCGACTGGCCGACGCCGACCGTCTCCACGATAATGACGTCGAAGCCGGCCGCCTCGGCGACCAGGATCGCCTCGCGCGTGCGCCGCGCCACGCCGCCCAGCGTCTTCCCCGCCGGCGAGGGGCGGATGAACGCGTCCGCGCGCCGCGCCAGCTCGGGCATGCGCGTCTTGTCGCCGAGGATCGAGCCGCCGCCGCGCTTCGAGGAGGGATCGACGGCGAGCACGGCGACGCGGCGGCCGGCGCCGGTGACGGTGAGGCCGAACGCCTCGATGAAGGTCGACTTGCCGACGCCGGGCGCGCCGGAGACGCCGATGCGCAGCGAATTGCCGGACGCCGGCAGCACCAGCGCGAGCAGCTCCTCGGCTTCAGCGCGGTGATCCTCGCGCGTCGATTCGACCAGCGTGATCGCCCGCGCCAGCGCGCGCCGATCGCCGGCCCTGAGCGCGGCGGCGAGCTTCCGGGCGTCGATGGCGGCTTCCCCCATGGCCCGCGTCAATAGCATGGAAGCGGCGGCGCCGGATAGGCGCGCGCCTCAGTCCGCGAGCGGGTCGGTGAGGAAGGTCTTGCCGATATCGATGCTGGAGCGGTGGTTGAGGGCAGCGAAATTCTGCTCGAGCCAGCGTCCGGTGGTGCGCCGGCCGAGCTCTTTCAGGTAGAGCAGGAAATCGAGATCGGTGTTGAGCTTGCTCGCGACGCCCAGCGTCTCCATCGCTTCCTCCGCCTCGATCATGTGCACGTGCATCTTCTTCAGGCGGTCGATCTCGGGCCCGCTGGCCTGGCCGTCGACCAGCCGTGCGGCGAAGGCGATCGCGCGCAGCTCGCGGATGAGCGAGGCGTTGAAGGTGATCTCGTTGAGGCGGTTGGTGATCTCGGCGGCGGTGCGCGGCACGCCTTCGCGCGTCAGCGGGTTCACCTCGACGATGACGATGTCGCGCGAGACGCATTTGTAGATCAGCGGCCAGAGCGACGGATTGCCCATGTAGCCGCCGTCCCAATAGGGCTCGCCGTCGATGATCACCGCCTGGAAGAATTGCGGCAGGCAGGTCGAGGCCAGCAGCGCGTCGAGGGTGAGGCCGGCGCGCCCGAAGATGCGCGGCTGGCCCGTCCGCACCTTGGTCGCGGTGATGAAGAGCTTGATCGCGTCGGGCGCCCGCAGCGCCTCCCAATCGAGCATGCTCGCCAGCAAATCGCGCAGCGGCGACAGGTTGAGCGGGTTGCTCTGATAGGGCGAGACGATGTGGCTCAGCTGGTCGAGCCAGACCGAGCTCGGCGATTCGTCGAGGTTCCACGTGCCCATCGCGCGCTCGTACCAGCCGCGATGCACCGGCGAGAGCCAGCCGAGCTCGCTCAAGCGGCGCCAGAAGCGGTCGAGCTCGGCGCGCGCGCCGGCGGCGCCGCCCTTGATGTGCCCCTGCGCCAGCACCGCCGCGTTGATGGCGCCGGCGCTGGTGCCGCTGATCCCCTCGATGCGGATGTGGCCGTCCTCGAGCAGCCGGTCGAGCACGCCCCAGGTGAAGGCGCCGTGGGCGCCACCGCCCTGCAGCGCGAGATTGACGGTGCGCGTATCGTCTGCGGTCTTGGTCTTGGCCATCACCTTCACTCCGCCACCGCGGCGAGCGCGGCGGCACGTTCATCCGCCTCCTGCTGGCGCGCCCACATGGCGGCGTAGACGCCGCCTTGCGCCAGCAGCGAGGCATGGTCGCCGCGCTCGACGATGCGGCCCTGGTCGAGCACGAGGATCTCGTCGGCGCCGACCACCGTCGAGAGGCGGTGGGCAATTACCAGCGTGGTGCGCTGCGCGCGCAATTCGTCGAGATTGGCCTGGATCTCCTGCTCGGTCTTGGTGTCGAGCGCCGAGGTCGCCTCGTCGAAGACGAGGATGCGCGGCTCCTTGAGGATGACGCGGGCGATGGCGACGCGTTGCTTCTCGCCGCCCGAGAGCTTCAAGCCGCGCTCGCCGACCATGCTGGCATAGCCGTCCGGCAGTGCCGAGATGAAATCGTGGATGCGCGCATGCCGCGCCGCGTCGACGATCTCGGCCTTGTCGGCGCCGGGCCGGCCATAGGCGATGTTGTAGCGCACGGTGTCGTTGAACAGCACGGTGTCCTGCGGCACGACGCCGATGGCGCGGCGCACGCTCTCCTGCGTCACGTCGCGCAGATCGTGGCCGTCGATGCGGATCGCGCCCTCGTCGACGTCGTAGAAGCGGAACAGCAGCCGGGCGATGGTCGATTTGCCGGCGCCGCTCGGGCCGACGATGGCGACGGTGCCGCCGGGCGGCACGCGGAACGAGACGTCCTCGAGGATGGCGCGGCGCGGATCGTAGCTGAAGGAGACGTGGTCGAAGACGATCTCGCCGCCGATAACGCCGAGCGCCGGCGCGCCGGCGCGGTCCTCGATCTCGGCCGGCACGCCGAGGAGGCGGAACATCGATTCAAGGTCGGTCAGCGACTGCTTGATGTTGCGATAGACCATGCCGAGAACGTTGAGCGGCGAGTAGAGCTGCACCAGGTAGGAATTAACCAGCACGAAATCGCCCACCGTCATGGTGCCCCGGGTCACACCCCGCGCCGCCAGCAGCATGACCGTGACCAGCCCGGCGGCGATGATGGCGCCCTGGCCGATATTGAGGGCCGAGAGCGTCGTCTGGCTCTTGACCGCGGCACGCTCATAGGCGCGCAGCGCCTTGTCGAAGCGCTCAGCCTCATGCTCCTCATTGGCGAAATACTTGACCGTCTCGAAATTCAACAGGCTGTCGATCGCCTTGGTGTTGGCCTCGCTGTCGCGCTCGTTCATCTCGCGGCGGAACTTCACCCGCCAGTCGGTCACCGTGAAGGTGAAGGTGATGTAGGCGACGATGGTCGCGAGCGTGGCGAGGGCGAAGCTCGCCTCGTAGAAACCCCAGAGGATGCCGCACACCAGCAGGATCTCGAACAGCGTCGGCACGACGTTGAAGAGCATGTAGGAGAGCAGGAACTCGGTGCCGCGGATGCCGCGCTCGATGGCGCGCGACAGCCCGCCCGTCTGCCGCTCCAGGTGGAAGCGCAGCGACAGCGCGTGCAGGTGGCGGAAGGTGGCGAGCGCGACCCGCCTGACCGCGCGCTGCCCGACCTTGGCGAAGACCGCATCGCGCAGCTCGGCGAAGAGCTGCGCGCCGATGCGGGCGCCGCCATAGGCGACGATGAGCCCGATCGGCACCGCCGCCGTCGCGGTGACGATTCCGGGCGACAGCGCATCGATGGCGCCCTTGTAGAGCAGCGGCACGTAGACATTGACCAGCTTGGCGACGATGAGGAAGGCGAGCGACACCAGGACCCGGGCGCGCAAATCCCAGTCGCGCGGCCAGAGATAGGGGGCGAGGCCGCGCACGGCCTTGAGCTCCTGCCTTAAGCCCACTTCCGACGCCGTGCCGCGAACGGGCTTGGCGGTGCGCGCGCCCCTCATGACGCGCGCGGCTCGCCTTGCGCCGCGGCGCCGCGCTCGATCTTCGGCCGCGGCAGGCGCAGCGCCATCGCCACCGCCAGCACCATCACCGCGGCGCCCGCGTAATAGGGCGCGTCGCGGCCAAAGGCCGAGAACAGCGGCCCGGCGAAGCCCGGCCCGACGATGCGCGCGAGGCTGCCGGCCGCTTGCGCGACGCCGAGCACGCCGCCGCGCTCATCCGCCGCCGCCTGCTTCGAGATGAGGCTGTTGATCGACGGGCTGAGCAGCGCCATGCCCAGCGGCAGCAGCGTGTTGACCAGCATCAGCCGCGGCAGGGTCAGCGCGAAGGGCAGGCCGATGAGCCCGAGCGCGATCAGCGCCGATCCCGCCGCGACCAGCCGCGCCTCGCCGAAGCGGCGCGACAATCGGCCGATGAGCACGGCCTGCACCACCACCAGCACCGAACCGACATAAAGGAAGACCAGGCCGACCTGCGCCGGCCCCCAGCCGAACGCGCTGTTGGTCCACAGCGCATAGGTCGTCTCCATCGCCGCGAAGGCGCTGATGGCGGCGAAGAACAGCAGGACGAGCTGGCGCAGCAGCGGCCGTCGCAGCACGTCGCGCGCCGCCTGGAGCCGGCTCGGCCCGGACCGCGCCTTGCGCGAATCGGGCGGCAGGCTTTCCTTGAGCAGCGCCAGGGCGAGGACGAAGGCGAGCGCGGAGAGGGCGGCGGCGACGAAAGCCGGCCGCGACAGGTCGGTTTGGCTCGGATCGCTGCCGGCGACGAGGCCGCCCAGCGCCGGGCCGATGGTGAAGCCCAGGCCGAAGGCGGCGCCGAGCATGCCCATGCCCTTGGCGCGCGCCTCGGGCGGCGTGATGTCGGTGATGTAGGCCTGCGCCGCCGCGAGGTTGCCCGCGCCGGCGCCCGAGAGCAGCCGCGCCGCGAACAGCATCCACAGCGCATCGGCGAAGCCGAGCCAGAGATAGGAGGCGACCGAGGCGACCAGGCTGGCGAGCAGCACCGGCCGGCGCCCGAGCCTGTCGCTGAGCCGGCCGAGGATGGGCGAGAAGAAGAATTGCGCCAGCGAATAGCACGCCATCATCCAGGTGACCGCGGTCGGCGACGCGCCGAAATGCACGCCGTAGAACGGGAGCAGCGGGATGATGACGCCGAAGCCGAGCAGATCGATGAAGACGATCAGAAAGAGGATGGGCATGGATGGGCGATAGATAGTGCGTTTCGCCGGCCGCGCATACCCCTGGCCAGCACGCGCGCCTCCACCCCTGCCCTCGAGGGCAGCGCCATCGCTTTGGGCTGGATCGGCGCGCAACGCCCCTCCTCCCACGCCCGGCGGAATTGGCTTCGTTTCGTAATTTTAATCTTTGCCGGCCGGCGCGCCGCGCCATCCTGTACGCTCCGGTGGTTCGCCTCCTGTGCCGCGCTCGCGATCGACCATAACTCCTCCCTGATGAACGCTGTTTGCGTACAGTCCTATATTGGCCGGACCGGTGCGTCGGTCAAGCGGCAGCCACACGACCTTTGATTTTTCGCGATGTGGGATTTTGCAGACCCAAAGCCTATCGGCAGTGCGCTCCTGCCTGGGACGTGTACTCATAAATGAACAGAAGGTCGCGTCCAGCTGATGTCCGGACCCGATCCCAATTGGGACCACCGAGAGAGCGGTGAGCGTAGTCGCGAATTGACCCCAGAGCGGCCTTTCATGGCACGATCCTGTCATAGGGTCCCAAAGCTACTCCCTAATGATCGTTAGGAGGTGTCTCATGAATCAAACGCCCGAGAAAGACAGCATCGTCGCGCTGATAAATGTCTTCACGGTCGAGCCGGTCAACCAGAAGCGACTTGTCGATCTTCTCACTCGCGCAACCGATGGCTCGGTCAACCGCGCGCCGGGCTTCATTTCTTCGACGCTCCATCGCAGCATCGACGGCACAAAGGTGACCATGTATGCCCAGTGGCGCAGCGCGGAAGACTATCAGGCCATGCGGCAGCATCCCGGCCCGCTGCCGTTCCTGGAGGAGGCGCTCACCATCGCGAAGTTCGAACCGGGCATGTACGAGATAGTGCAGACTTTCTGGCCCGCCGGCGAAAAGTCCCAAGGTTCGCCCTTAGGCGCGGCAACGGATTGACCAGGTCATCTCGACAATTTCACCGTGCTCTTGTCAACAGGGCTACCGCACACAACAGCGACCTTGTTGGCGAAACATGAATCCAAGACAGGCGCTTGGGAGGTCAAGGGAAAGGTCGGCAACGGGGTCGGGATGCGACTTTCGCGAAGTCTCCGCGAATGTCAGCTCGTGGCATGTGACACGAATGAGTTAGGCGAAGGTGAGTCCGGTTGCGGAGTCACTCCGGACGTTCATCGGCCAGCGCGCCACTTCGCACTCTGGACCCCGAGCAGACACGCTTGGGCCCGCACCTTGATCACCTTGGCCCACTTCTCGGTTTCGTCCGCGATGAAGTTGCCGAACTCGCCGGGCGAACCCATGAACGGTGTGGTGCCCAAGTCGGCAAGCCGCGCCTTGATCCTGGGATCGGCTAGTCCCGCGTGTTTTCCTGCACGCGGAAGGGGCCGCAAAGGCTGCTTTCCAAGGCCGGCCGTGCATTGCGTTCGTGGTCGGCCGTGGCGAGCCGGCCGCGCGAGCGGGCAAGCGGGGCGGCCGGGGCCGCCCCCTGTCCTGCTGACGACCAGTCGCCCTCAGTTGCTGCGGAACAGATCCTGCGGGATGCCGGCCGCGGCGAAGACGAAATCGCGCGAGGCCTCGAGCTGCTGGCGCAGGTGGTCGAGGTCGACGTCGAGCAAGTGCCCCTTCCACTTGCGCACCTTGCCCGCGACGATAACGGTCTCGACATTGGTGCGATCCATCAGCGAGACGACCGCTCCCGGCACCTGGTTGAGCGGCGCCACGTTGATCCTGGTCGCGTCGAGGATGAGGATGTCGGCCTCCTTGCCCGGCGTGAGCGACCCGACCTTGCCGTCGAGCCTCAGGCCCTTGGCACCGTTCATGGTGCCGTAGCGCAGCACGTCGCGCGTCGTGAGCAGGGGCGGCGTGCCGGGGGCCGGCGTCGGCCACTGCTGGGGCGGCAGGAAATTGCCTTGCTCGAGGATCATCTGGTTCACGACCATGCGCTGCATGTTCATGCAGACGCGCATCTGGGTGAAGAAGTCCGCCGTCATCGTGCACTCCACGTCCACGGAGAGCGACGGCTCCATGCCCAGGCTCTGCATCTTGATGATGGGCGGGATGCCGTGGCGCATGTTCATCTCGATCGGGAACGCGATCGAGACCTGGGCGCCCGCGTTCTTGACCGCCTGCCAGCCCATGTCGGACATCCCGGTCATGTGGATGAACAAATTGTCGGGCCCGAGCCCGAGCGTACCGCTGTCGCCACCCTTGCCTTGGGCGAGCAAGTCCAGGGTGGGGCGAATGCTGAACGGAGAGAGGATATGCGCCGCGACCTGGAGCCCGAGCTGGCGCCCGATCTTCCAAGCTTTCTCGTAGCCCGGAAGGTAGACCTCGCCGCCCATGATCATGGTGACGAGCTGGTCCGTCGAGGAGAACCACTGCTTCTTGATGCGGATCGCGTCGGTCGGATATTGGTTGCCGGGATTGCTGCCGATAATGGCGGCACCCGCGCTCTCGAAATAGCCGAAGGCGGCACGGCGGCCGGTATCGAAGAGCGCCTGGATGGCGGCGTCCGAGTGCTGCGGCGAGTGATGGATCTGCGAGACGTCGTGCACCGTGGTGACGCCGTCATCGAGCTGGGAGAGACCGCCGAACAGCTCGTTGATGTACACGTCCTGCGGCCGGTACACAGGCGCGAACTTCAGCAGAATGAATTCGAAGTAGGTCGTGCTCCCGCTCGGCGAGCCCGACCCGTCGTTGATGAGTACCCCGTCGGCGAGGAAGCTGCGCAGCACGGTCTCGAACTGGTGGTGGTGCGTATCGATGAAGCCCGGCATGACGATGCGGCCGCGCGCGTCGATCTCCGCCGCGTCGCCCGCGTGCAGGTTCGGTCCGACGGCGAGGATCTTCTTGCCCTCGACCAGCACGTCGGCCTCGGCGAAGTCGCCCACCTTCGGATCCATCGACATCACCGAACCGCCGCGAATGACGTAGCGCCGGCCCCGCTGGCCGCTGCCCTTGGGCGCATCGTCGGAATCTGCCGCGGCGGGGCGTGCCGCGAACAGGTTGAGCCCGGCCGCGGCAACCCCGGTCGCCGCCGCCCCTTTGAGAAAGTTGCGCCGCGAAGCTGAATGGTTCTGCGGCTTGCCGGCATCGCACAGGATGCACATGTTGGTTTCTCCTCCCTGCGAGTCATTCTGAATGATGACTCTGAACTCACTCTGCCGTTGATGTGCGTCGGTGTATACTTCAATCTTCGGTGTATACTTCAATCTTCGCTGGCCCCGCCCGACTGACAGGGAAAGACGGCCCGCGCGACGCGGCTTCCGTCCGCAAGGACGTAACAGGGGATTTCGATTGGCCCGATTCTGAGCGGGCGATCTGGCGCGCCGTACCTTGCAAAAAGCGACATTAGAGGCGGCCGTAAGCGTCCTGCGTAAGCCCTACTTTCACGACGAGGGGGCCGCCGTCGCGTTGCTGGAAAGCCTGCGGTGGCCGTCCGGCCCGGCATGCCCGCGGCGCGGCGCGCTCTATTTGGTGATGTTCAAGATCGAAGAAGGCGGAGATTTAACGCCGGTCCAGGGCGGACATGCACAGAGCTCAACGGGAGAGATGGAGGCCGTCGCCTTGGCCTACGCCGCCAGCCGCTGCTTCTCGATGAGGCGCAAGATCTCGCCGGCGGCGGCGGGGATGTTGGTGCCGGGGCCGAAGATGGCGGCGACCCCGCCTTGCTTCAGGAAATCATAGTCCTGCGGCGGGATGACGCCGCCGCAGATCACCAGCACGCCGTCGGCGCCTTCCTTGCGCAGCGCGGCGATGAGCGCGGGCACCAGGGTCTTGTGGCCGGCCGCCTGGCTCGACACGCCGACGACATGGACGTCGTTCTCGACCGCCTGGCGCGCGGCTTCCTCGGGCGTCTGGAACAAGGGCCCGACATCGACGTCGAAGCCGATATCGGCGAAGGCGGTGGCGATCACCTTGGCGCCGCGGTCGTGGCCGTCCTGGCCGAGCTTGACGACGAGCATGCGCGGCCGCCGCCCTTCGCTGCGCGCGAAAGCCTCGACCTCGCGCTGGATGCGGCGATAGCTTTCGTCGCCCTCATGCAGCGCGCCATAGACGCCGGAGACCGAGCGGATGGTGGCGCGATGGCGCGTGAACACCGTCTCGAGCGCGTCGGAGATCTCGCCCACCGTGGCGCGCGCGCGCGCCGCCGCGATGGCGAGCGCGAGGAGGTTGCCGTTGCCGCTGCGCGCCGCGTCGGTGAGCGCGCCGAGTGCCGCCGCCACCCGCTTGCCGTCGCGCGCTTTGCGGATCTGCTTGAGCCGCGCCACCTGCTGCTCGCGCACCTTGCTGTTGTCGATGTCGAGGATGTCGACTTTCTCGGCGCTGTCGGAGCGGTATTTGTTGACGCCGACGATCGCTTCCTCGCCGCGATCGATGCGCGCCTGGCGCCGCGCCGCCGATTCCTCGATCTTGAGCTTGGGCATGCCGCTCTCGACCGCCTTGGTCATGCCGCCCAAGCCCTCGACTTCCTGGATGAGCTCCCACGCCGCTTCGGCCACCGCATGCGTCAGGCTCTCGACGTAGTAGCTGCCGCCCAGCGGGTCGATGACATTGGGGATGCCGCTCTCCTCGGCGAGGATGAGCTGCGTGTTGCGGGCGATGCGCGCCGATTGCGGCGTCGGCAGCGCCATCGCCTCGTCGAAGGAGTTGGTGTGCAGCGACTGCGTGCCGCCGAGCACGGCGGCGAGCGCCTCGATCGTGGTGCGCACGACGTTGTTATAGGGATCCTGCTCGGTCAGGCTCACGCCGGAGGTCTGGCAATGCGTGCGCAGCGCCAGGCTCGCGGGGTTCTTCGGCTCGAACGGCTTGACCAGCCGCGCCCAGAGATAGCGCGCGGCGCGCAGCTTGGCGATCTCCATGAAGAAATTCATGCCGATGCAGAAGAAGAAGGAGAGCCGCGGCGCGAAATCGTCGATCTTGAGCCCCTTCGACATCGCGGCGCGGACATATTCGAGCCCGTCGGCGAGCGTGAAGGCGAGCTCCTGCACCGCCGTCGCCCCCGCCTCCTGCATGTGGTAGCCGGAGATCGAGATCGAGTTGAATTTCGGCATGTGCTGCGCCGTGTGCTCGATGATGTCGGCGACGATGCGCATGGAGGGCGCCGGCGGATAGATGTAGGTGTTGCGGACCATGAACTCCTTGAGGATGTCGTTCTGGATCGTGCCCTGGAGCTTCGCCTGGGGCACGCCCTGCTCCTCGGCGGCGACGATGAAGCCGGCGAGCACCGGCAGCACCGCGCCGTTCATGGTCATCGACACGCTCATCTGGTCGAGCGGAATGCCGTCGAACAGCGTCTTCATGTCCTCGACGCTGTCGATGGCGACGCCGGCCTTGCCGACATCGCCGACGACGCGCGGATGGTCGCTGTCATAGCCGCGATGGGTCGCGAGGTCGAAGGCGACGGAGAGGCCCATCTGCCCGGCTTTCAAATTCTCGCGGTAGAACCGGTTCGACTCCTCCGCCGTCGAGAATCCCGCATATTGCCGGATGGTCCAGGGCCGGTTGGCGTACATGGTGGCGCGCGGCCCGCGCAGATAGGGCGGGAAGCCCGGCAAGGTGCCGACCGTCTCGAGCGTCTCCAGATCGGCGGCGGTGTAGAGCGGCTTGACGGAAATCCCCTCGGGCGTCTGCCAGGCGAGCGCGTCGATGCTCTTGCCGCCGAGGCAGCCGCGACTATAACGCCTGCGGCGCGGCTGCGTCCACGCGGGGAGAATGAAGCGCGTGCCGCGCCACCACCGCGGCGGTGACCAGCAGCAGCGCGCCGGCCTGGTGCGCGACCGCCAGCGGCAGCGGCACCACCAGCAGCAATGTCGCGATGCCGAGCCCCGCCTGCAGCGTCGCCAGCGCGGCGAGCGCGTGCAGCGCGGCGCGCGCGCGGCCCGGCAGGGCGATGCGCCAACCGTAGAGCCACAGCGCGGCGATCGCCGCCCAGGTGAGCTCGGCGAGCAGGCGATGGTCGAACTGCGCCGTCGCCGGATCCTCGAACCAGCTGCGCCACCAGGGTGCGAGCGGCGCGTAATCGGGCGGCACGAAGCTCCCCTCCATCAGCGGGAAGGTGTTGTCGAGGTAGCCGGCGCGCAGCCCCGCGACGAAGGCGCCGGCGATCAGCGTCACGAGAACCAGGCCGAGCACGGCGGTGGCGCCGCGGCGCAGCAGGACCCAGCGGCGGTCGAGCGGCGGCGCGGCGCGCGGCCAGAGCAGGTCGAGCGCCACCCACAGCGTCGCGGCGTAGATCATCACCGCCAAAGCGAGGTGCGCGGCAAGCCGGTATTGGCTCACCTCGATGCGCTCGGAAAGCCCGCTCTCCACCATGTACCAGCCGAGCGCGCCCTGCAGCGCGCCGAGCGCGAAGAGGCCGGCCAGCCTTGGCGCCAGCCGCCACGGGATGCGGCCGCGCAGCAGGAAATAGGCGAACGGCACGGCGAAGGCGACGCCGATGAGCCGCCCCCACAGGCGATGCAGATATTCCCAGAAGAAGATCTGCTTGAATTCGCCGAGCGTCATGTCGGGATGGATGGCGCGGTATTGCGGGATCGCCCGGTATTTGTCGAATTCCGCCTGCCATTGGCCCTCGCCCAGCGGCGGCAGGACGCCGCCGACGGGTTGCCATTCGGTGATGGAGAGACCGGATTCGGTGAGGCGGGTGACGCCGCCGATCACCACGATCAGGAACATCATGGCGCAGCAGGCGAGGAGCCAGTAGGCGATCGGCCGTTCGGCGGCGGCGGCGGCGGGCAAGGCGATTGAGGACACGGGCGCGGAGGGCTGCTTCACGGGTTCCGGGCTGGGCCGATCGTCCGAGAACCTGCGCATCCCGCCCGCGCTTGGCAAGGGCTTGCGGCGGGCCCTCAGTGCAGGTTGAGCGACATGCCCGCGTGGCGCAGCTCGCCGGCGGTGACGATCGGCATACGCGCCACTTTCACCGAATGCAGCTTGCCCTCGATGTTGCGCGTCCAGAAGTCGAGGAAGCGCCGCAGGACCGGGAATTCCGGCGCAATGTCCAGATGCTGCCAGATGAAGCTCTGCAGGAGGGTTGGGTGGTCGGGCAGATGATAGAGGATCTCCGCCGTCGTCATCCGGTAGCCTTGCAGCTGCAGCCGCAAATCACTCATCGCCGGTTCACTCCACTCGTTGCCACCGAAACCGTCAACGAGTGTCAATGCTATCGCGTCACCACTCAAGAAAAAATTAATGACGTCATAGGCTTAGCAGCCTGGCCCCGAGAGTGCTGCCAGCCCCTCAGGCGGTGGCGAAGCGGGCGCGGGCGGCGCGCTCGATGGCGGCGCCGATGAGTCGGTCGATGCCGAGGCGATGGCGCAGGATTTCGAGGAGCCGCAGCTCCTCCTGGCTGGTCTCGCCATCGGCCGCCGCGATGTCGCAGGCGATCACATAGGCCGTCTCGCGCAGCTTGGCCGGCAACGCCCCCTTGATGTCCTTGAGGGCGACCTCGAGCCCGTCATCCTTGCCGAGCAGCTGGGCACATTCCTTGAGATCCTTGGTCAGCCGCTTGCGGTCGTAGTCGCGGAAGACGGGCAGGTGATTGACGGTGTCGCCGATGATCTGCAATTCCGAATCCGTCATGTCGGTATCGGCGGCGGAGACCAGCACCATGGTGTAGATGATGGCGGCGTGATGATCGATCATGGGCGCGTTCCCTCGGGAAATGTCGTCGAAATGGGCGCGCCTGTCGCGTCACCCCGTCGAGCCTGCGCCGCCACCATGCAGATGTCGGCGGTCGCGGTCAACGAGGCCGGGTTGACCGCTCGTTAACCGTTCGCTGCGAAGATGCCACTATTCGGGGCTGTCGCCGGCGTGCGGGCGCCTTAGCGTGGCGAAAAATACGTGAATTTACGCAATCTACGGTTGTGATGGAGTTGCCCGACAGACCTGCGCGCCCCGATTGCGCGACCACCCAGAGGGAGCGATGGCAGTCATCCTGGTGATCGACGACGCCGCCACGGTGCGGCACCTGATGCGCCGCGTCCTCGCCGAGGCCGAGCATACGGTGATCGAGGCGCAGGACGGCGAGGTCGGGCTGAGCCTGTTCGAGGCGCAGCGGCCTGCCCTCGTCATCACCGATCTCTTCATGCCCAACCGCGAAGGCATCGAGACCATCCAGCAGCTGCGCCGGCTGAGCCCCGACGCCAAGATCATCGCCATGTCCGCCAGCAGCACCGCCAGCGGCAAGCTCTATCTCGGCGCCGCCAAGAAGCTCGGCGCCGACGCCATCCTGCCCAAGCCGTTCAAGCCGGCGGACCTCCTCGCCGCCGTGGAGCGCGTTCTGGCGGGGCCGCCGGAGCAGCATTCAGTCGTTCCATAACGCGCGCCAGCGGCGCGTCAGCGGCGGAGAAAGGCCGCGCTGCGCTCGACCGCGTCCTTGAGGCCGACGCGCTCCATGGCGACGCCCTCGGGAAAGGCGCCGGCGAGGCGCGACGGCATCATCGGGTCGAGCAGCACGAAGACGCCGCTGTCGTCGGCGCGCCGCACCAGCCGGCCGAAGGCCTGCTTGAGGCGCAGCCGCGTCAGCATGTCGTCATAGCGCGCGCCGCCGAACGCGGCGCGCCGCGCCTTGTGCAGGATGTCCGGGCGCGGCCACGGCACGCGGTCGAAGACGATGAGGCGCAGCGAGCGGCCGGGCACGTCGACGCCGTCGCGCACCGCATCGGTGCCGAGCAGGCACGCATCCTCCTCGGCGCGGAAGATGTCGACCAGCGTCGAGGTGTCCATGCCGTCGACATGCTGCGCCAGCAGCGGCAGCCCGGCCGCCTCGAGCGGCGCGGCGATGCGCTGGTAGACCGCCTTGAGCCGGGCGATGGCGGTGAAAAGGCCGAGCGCGCCGCCGCCGGCGGCGAGGAACAGCACGCGATAGGCCGCCGCCACCTGCGCCACGTCGTCGCGGCGCACATCGGTGACGACGAGAACGCGCGTCTGCTTGGCGTAGTCGAAGGGCGACGGCACGCGCGCGCGCAGCGCCGGGCCGACGAGATGGCGCGCGCCGCTGCGCGCCTCGGCCGCCTCCCAATCGCCGACGGGATCGCCGCTGCCGTCGGTGAGCGTCGCCGACGTCACCAGCACGCCATGCGCCGGCTTCGCCACGAACTCGGCGAAGGGCCGCGTCGGGTCGACCCAATGGCGATGCAGCCCGACATCGGTCTCGTGCGCATCGCTGCGCTCGACCGAGAGCCAGTCGACGAAATCCTCCGGCTGCGGGTTGGCGATGTCGCGCAAGGCGCGCTGCCAGCCGCCGAGCTCGACGATGCCGCGCCGCTCGAGCCCGCGCGCCGCCGCCTCGATGCGCAAGCGCTGGCCTTGATCGAGCTCGGCCGCATCGTCGTCGAGGCGATGCTTGAGCCGCTCGGCCAGAACGCGCATCGGGATCGAAACCTTCTCCAACGCCAGGGCCAGGCTCTCGCCGGCCTCGACCAGCCCGTCGATCGGCGGCCGCAGCTCCGTCTCGAGGCTGTAGGCCTGATCGCGCGAGGCGGCGCGCGCATGCACCTGCTGCCGCACCAGCGCCAGGAACGCCTCGGCGGCGCCTTGTGGCCGCGCCTCGGCGAGGCGCTGCGCCCAGCCCTCGGCCGGCAGCACGCGCGCGCCCACCAGCACCGCCGCCAGCGCGCGCTCCGCGGTGTCGTCGCCGAGCACGAGATCCTCGAGCCGGCGGCGCAGACCCCGCGCGCGGCCGCGCCGCCCGCCCTCGGCGCCGACCAGCCAATGCCGCAGCTCGGACGCCTCCTGGCCGGTAAGCGCGAGCGAGAAGGCGCCGTCGGCGGCGTCGAAGACGTGATGTCCTTCGTCGAAGACATAGCGCGTCGGCAGATGCGTGTCGTCGAGCCCGCCCAGCGCCGCCTGCACCATCACCAGCGCGTGGTTGGCGACGACGATGCGCGCGCGCCGGGCGCGGCGGATGCTCTTCTCGACGAAGCAGCGATGGCAATGCGGGCAGGCGGAGTGGATGCACTCGCCGCGGCGGTCGGCGAGGCCGAGCGACCGCGCGCGGCCGACGACATCGGGCAGCCAGCCGGGGAAATCGCCGCCGACCATGTCGCCGTCGCGCGTCGCCGCGATCCAGCGCGCCATGATGCCGAGCGCCGCCGCGTCATAGGGCCGCATCGGCAGCGCCGCGACGCCCTCCTCGAAATTGAGCAGGCAGAGATAGTTCTCGCGGCCCTTGCGCAGCACGACGCGGCGGTTCTTGACGGCCGGGTCCGGATAGAGCCGGTCGAGCTCGCCGGCGACCTGGTGCTGCAGGTTGCGGGTGTAGGTCGAGATCCACACCGCGCCCTGGTTCTTCTCCGCCCACAGGCTCGCCGGCGCGATATAGCCCAAGGTCTTGCCGACGCCGGTGCCGGCCTCGGCCAGCACCATCTGCGGCTCGTCCGCCGCCTGGCGCGGGCGGAAGGCGGCGCTGACCGCGGCGGCGTAGTCGGATTGCTGCGGCCGCGCCTCCGCGCCCTCGCCGAGGAGCTCGGCCAGGCGGCGCCGCGCCTCGCTTTCCTCGACCGGCTGGTTGCCCGGCGGCGGCTCCGGCGCATGCTCCGCCCATTCCGGCAGCTTGCGCCAGACGGCGAGGCCGGCCGCGCCGCCGCCTTCGGGCGCGTCGCCGAGCGCCGCCAGCACCGCCGCGCCCCAGCCCCAGCCGCCGCGCTCCATGGCGAGCGCCACGGCGCGCGCCTCGGCATCGGGGCCGCGCGCCTTGAGCTCGGCCAGCAGCGCCCGCGCCGCGGCGATCAGCGTCAGCGCCGCGCCGGCGACGCCGCTGCGCGGCAGTGGCAGCCTCAGCGCCGCGGCCAAGCCGCGCGGCGTGGGCAGGCAGAAATGCGCCGGACGCACGAAGGCATAGAGCTCGAGCAGGTCGAACGCGGGAAACACATGCACGCCGAGCCGGCGCGCCGTGGCGCGGGCGTGGCAGAGGAAAGGCGGCGTGTCGCGCGCCCGGCGCGCCGCCTCGGCCAGCGACAGCAGCGCGATCTCGCCGTCGGGCGAGAGCCACGCCGCCTCGGCGACGCCGGCGACGAGCGCCGGCGCCGCCGGCAGCGCCACGGCATCGGCGGAAATGTCGCTGGTGTTCGGCGCGCGCACGGCAACCGGTATAGACCGCGCCGGCCGCGAGGTCACGCGCGCTCGGCAGGCGGCGGCGAAGGGAGCGCTGCCGCCGCGCCCTTGTCGGCGCGGTCGTGCATGCGCTAGCGTCCGGTCATGGTGCAAGGGTCATGACCGCGCTGTTCGATCTGGCGCTGCCTCTGCTGCGCGCCCTGCCGCCGGAGGCCGCGCATCGCGCGACGATCGGCGCGCTGCGGGCGGGCCTGGCGCCGCGCCGGCAAAGGCCCGACACGCCGAGCCTGCGCATCAAGCTCTGGGGCCGCGACTTCCCGAACCCGGTCGGGCTCGCCGCCGGCTTCGACAAGGATGCCGAAGTGCCCGACGCGATGCTGCGCTTCGGCTTCGGCTTCGTCGAGATCGGCACGGTGACGCCGCGGCCGCAGCCCGGCAACCCGCGGCCGCGGCTCTTCCGCCTCGCCGAGGACGCGGCGCTGATCAACCGCCTCGGCTTCAACAGCCAGGGGCTGCCGGCAGCGGTGACGCGCCTCGCCCTGCGACGGCGGCGCGGCCTGGTCGGCGCCAACATCGGCAAGAACCGCGACACGCTCGACGACATCGCCGATTACGTGCAGGGCGTGACGGCGCTGGCGCCGTTCGCCGACTATCTCGTCGTCAACGTCTCCTCGCCCAACACGCCGGGCCTGCGCGAGCTGCAGCGCAAGAGCGTGGTGGTGGCGCTGATCGAGCGGCTGATGGCGGCGCGCGCCTCGGTCAGGCCCGACCACCCGCCGCCCCTGCTGCTCAAGATCGCGCCGGATCTGGCGCCGGACGAGCGCGCCGACCTCGCCGCCGCGGCGCTGGCGACACGCATCGACGGTCTCGTGATCGCCAACACGACCGTGGCGCGCCCGCCGACGCTCGAAAGCGCGCAGGCGCATGAGCCCGGTGGTTTGAGCGGCAAGCCGCTCTTCGCGCCCTCGACCGCGCTGCTCGCCGAGATGTACCGCCTCACCGGCGGCAAGCTGCCGCTGATCGGCGTCGGCGGCATATCCTCGGGCGCCGACGCCTATGAGAAAATCCGCGCCGGGGCGAGCCTCGTCCAGCTCTACACCGCGCTCGTCTACCAGGGACCCGGGCTCGTCCGGCGCATCAAGGAGGAGCTCGCCGCGCTGCTGGCGCGCGACGGCTTCGCCACCCTCGCCGCCGCGGTCGGCAGCGCCGCGCATTCGCCGCGCGCGCCGGCGCATGGGCGCTGACGAATCGCATCGATGACCGCCCTCAAGCTCCCTTTGGTATGCCGATGACATTGAATAGACCGTTGTTACTGCTCGGCATCACCTTCGTGGTGTTCGCCGCGCTCGCGTTCGCGTTCACCGGCCTATACAGCCTCGCCGTGCTTGCGGGCGCGTTGATGTGCATTCTTTTCGTGGCGGTTAGAGCGTTGACGCGATGACGAGGGCGGTCTGATCCGCGCCGGATGACACTTACTCTTCTGACCGGCCTGCGTGAGATCGCGCCGCGCTATGACGGCTTCATCCTCGATCTCTGGGGCGTGCTGCATGACGGCAGCGCGCCGTTCCCGGGCGTGCTCGACGCGCTCGCCCGGCTCAAATCCGCGGGCAAGCGCCTCGCCGTGCTGTCGAACGCGCCGCGCCGCGCCGCGCTGGTGGCGAGCCGCATGGCCGAGATCGGCATCCCGCCGGAACTCTACGACCATGTCCATTCCTCGGGCGAGGAGGCGTGGCAGCACCTGAAGCGGCGCGACGATCCCTTCTACGCGTCGCTCGGGCGGCGCTGCTATCACATCGGCCCGGCGCGCGACGACAACATGCTCGAGGGGATCGACCTCGAGCGGGTCGCCGACATCGCGGCGGCCGCGTTCATCCTCAACACCGGCCCGGCCTGGGGCTGGGAGGAGACGGTCGCCGATTACGAGAAGCTGCTGCAGGCGGCACGCGCGCGCGACGTGCCGATGGTCTGCGCCAATCCCGATCTGGTGGTGGTCCATGAGGGCCGGCCGGCGATCTGCGCCGGCGCGCTGGCGCAGCGCTACGAGGCGCTGGGCGGGCGCGTGCGCTGGCACGGCAAGCCGTTCCCCTCGGTCTACCAGACCTGCTTCGCGCTGCTCGGCATCGCCGAGCGCCGGCGCATCCTGGCGGTGGGCGACAGCCTGCGCACCGACATCGCCGGCGCCGCGGCCGCTGGCATCGACAGCGTGCTGGTGACCGGCGGCATCCATGGCGACGAGCTCGGCGCGGCGCCGGGCGAGCTGCCGGATCGCACGCGGCTCGCCGCCGCCATCGCCGCCAGCGGCCACCATCCCACGGCGGTGATGGCGCGCTTCCGCTGGTGACGGAAGGGCCTTAGTGGTGGTGCGCGCGGTGCAGCAGCGTGCCGGCGAGGCCGGTATCGTAGGCGAGCCCTTCCGGCATCAGCACGACCGCCACCGGGAAGTTCGACTTGATCAGCCCCTTGCGCTCGAGCGCCAGCCAGGCCGCTAGGTTGGCGAGGCCGGTGGCGTCGCGCGTCGCCACCACTGCATCGCCGACATGGAAATGATCGCCATGGGGCTGCGGCAGGTTGGTGACGATGACGGCGCCCGGCTCCTGCGCCGGCCGGCCATGATCCGGCAGGCGCGCCAGCTCCTGCAGCAAGGTCAGCGTCTTGAGCTGCAGCGCGTTGAGGTTGAGCGGGTTCTTCTTCGGCATGCGAGGATTCGTCGGTTCGCCGCATAAGACCCGATCGCTCCGGCCGCGTCAAACCCCGCCGACCCGAACCTTCGCCGGGGCTTGGCGTTAGCCGACCGGGGCAATTGGCCCCCGGGACGGCTGTGGATGGGCGGAGAAATCTGGTCGGACATCACTTCCCGCCCGGCCGAAGAGTCTGCGGCCGGGCCCGTGGTGTCGCGCGTGGAGACGCCGGGCTTGCCGAGCAGCATGCGCTCGGTGGCGGTCACCGGCATGTTCGTCATGGCGATCTTCTATACGCTCTATTTCACCGGCGAGATCGCCATTCCGCTGGCGTTCGCCGTGTTGTTCAAGCTTTTGCTGCAGCCGGGCGTGCGCCTGCTCGGCCGGCTCAGGGTGCCGCAGCCGCTCGGCGCGCTGGCGATGATCGTGCTGCTCTTCGCCCTGCTCGGCGGCGGCGGTTATCTGCTGGCGGGGCCGGCGACGGCCTGGCTCGAGCGGGCGCCGCAGAGCCTGCCGCGCCTCGAGCAGCATCTGCGCGTCTTCAAGCAGCCGATCCAGCAGGTCCAGGAGGCGACGAAGCAGGTCGAGCAATTGACGCGGGCCCCGGGCGAGAAGGCGCCGGTCACGGTCAAGGGGCCCGGGCTCGTCGAGTACCTCTTCTCCGGCACGCGCCACCTGATGTCGGGGCTCGGCATCACCGTGCTGATGTTGTTCTTCCTGCTGACCTCGGGCGAGCTCTTCATGCGCCGGCTGGTCGAGATCCTGCCGAGCTTTCAAGACAAGAAGCGCGCCGTCGAGATGTCGCACGAGGTCGAGGAGAACATCTCCGCCTATCTCGTCACCATCAGCATCATGAATGCGCTGGTCGGCGTCGCCGCCGGGCTTGCCATGTGGGCGATCGGCATACCCGACCCGA
>WNFE01000145.1_pt1 | contig 46662 bp, 41 predicted proteins | sample 5400451 | NCBI WGS metagenome assembly WNFE01 (sample SAMN13153344, study PRJNA577476) | soil metagenome | isolation source: 200 cm saprolite under Douglas fir tree site 2 hole 2 | place: USA:California | collected 2015-04-18
CACCCTCCCCCGGCTTCGCGCCCTGCGCCCTCTTGATCTGGAGATCACTGGCGTTGACGAGGTACTCCGACGTCACCCCGAAACGCCCCGACGCCACCTGCTTCACGGCGGAGCGGCGGAGATCGCCGTTGGGGTCACGCACGTAGCGGTCGGCGTCTTCGCCGCCCTCACCGGTGTTCGACTTTCCACCGATGCGGTTCATCGCGATCGCCAGGGTCTCGTGCGCTTCCTTGGAGATCGACCCGTACGACATGGCACCGGTCGCGAAACGCCTCACGATCGAGCTCACCGGCTCGACTTCGTCGATGGGGACCGGCGGACGCGCACCCTCGCGGAAGGTGAAGAGGCCGCGCAGGGTCGCGAGCCGACGGGCCTGGTCGTCGACCAGGCTGGTGTACTCCTTGTAGACGTCGTACCGCTTGGCGCGTGTTGCGTGCTGCAGCTTGAACACGGTGTCGGGGTTGAAGAGGTGGTACTCCCCTTCCCGTCGCCACTGGTACTCGCCACCGAGCTCGAGGTCGCGATGGGCGCGCTCCTCCGGACGATCGGCATACGCCACCGCGTGACGGCGGGCGACCTCTTCGGCGATCTCGTCGAGCCCGATCCCACCAAGACGCGACACGGTGCCGGTGAAGTACTCGTCGACCAGCTCGCGATCGAGACCAATCGCCTCGAACACTTGCGCGCCGCGGTAGGACGCCACCGTGGAGATACCCATCTTCGACATCACCTTGAGCACGCCCTTACCCGCGGCCTTGATGTAGTTCTTCAACGTCTGCTTGGGGTCGAGACCGTCCAAGCCGTAGAGGCCCTGCGCGATGAGATCCTCGATCGACTCGAACGCGAGGTAGGGGTTGATCGCGCCCGCCCCGAAACCCGCGAGCAGCGCCATGTGGTGCACCTCGCGGGCATCACCCGTCTCGACCACCATCCCCACCTTGGTACGGGTCTTCTCCCGAATGAGATGGTGATGAACCGCCGAGGTGAGCAGCAACGACGGGATCGGCGCCCACTCCTCACTGGAGTCGCGATCCGAGAGCACGAGGATTCGCGTGCCCTCGGCGATCGCCCGCGACGCCTCGGACCGGACCCGGTCGAGCGCGTCCTTCAAGGCAGGACCGCCCCCTGCCACCTGGAACAACCCGGAGACGACGTGTGAAGAGAACTCGGGGCGGTCACCGTCACGGTCGATGTGGATGAGCTTGGCCAGGTCGTCGTTGTCGATGATCGGGAACGGCAACTCGATCTGCACGCACGATTCCGGATCCGGCGCGAGGAGGTTGCCCTCGGCGCCAATGGTGCACGACAGCGACGTGACGAGCGCCTCGAAGTTGGCGTCGAGGGGCGGGTTGGTGACCTGGGCGAACAGTTGCTGGAAATAGTCGAACAGCAGCCGCGAGCGATCCGAGAGGACCGCAAGGGGCGTGTCGGTGCCCATGGAACCGATGGCCTCGGCGCCGTTCTTCGCCATCGGCGCGACGAGCAGCCTGAGCTCCTCGTGGGTGTAACCGAACGTCTCCTGGCGCCGCAGCACCGACTCGTGGCTGTACACGACGTGGACACGATCAGGCAGCGCGTGCAGGTGGACCAGCCCTTGATCGAGCCACTCGCCGTAGGGATGCTCGGCGGCGAGGTCGGCCTTGAGCTCGTCGTCGTCGACGATGCGGCCCTGCGCGGTGTCGACGAGGAACATGCGGCCGGGATGCAGGCGACCCTTCCGCACGACGCGCGCCGGGTCGATGTCGACCACACCTGTCTCGCTCGCCATGATCACGCGATGGTCGTCGGTGACCCAGTACCGGCTCGGACGCAACCCGTTGCGGTCGAGCACTGCGCCGATGACGGTGCCGTCGGTGAACGCGATCGACGCGGGGCCGTCCCACGGTTCCATCAACGAGGCGTGGTACCGGTAGAAGGCGCGCTTGTCGGCCGTCATGGTGGCGTGGTTCTCCCACGCCTCCGGGATCATCATCAGCACCGCGTGCCAGATCGGCCGGCCGGCCAGATGCAACAGCTCGAGGCATTCGTCGAAGCTCGCGGTGTCGGAGGCACCAGGCGTGATGATCGGGAACGCCCGCTCGAGCCCAGGAATGGCAGGCGTCGCCATGAGCGCCTCACGCGCGCGCATCCAGTTCCGATTGCCCTGGACGGTGTTGATCTCGCCGTTGTGCGCGAGGTAGCGGTACGGGTGCGCCAGCGGCCACGACGGAAAGGTGTTGGTGGAGAAGCGGCTGTGCACGAGGGCGAGCGCCGACTCGACCCGCTCGTCTCGAAGGTCGGAGAAGAACGCTTCGAGCTGCGGAGTGGTGATCATCCCCTTGTAAACGAGGGTGCGGCTCGACAACGAGGGAAAGTACACGTCGACGCCGCTGCCGATGCCATGGGTCGGGCGGGCGTCGGCAACCTCGTGCTCACACCGCTTGCGCACTACGAACAGCCGACGATCGAGATCGATGCCCACCGCGCCGGCGGGATCGTCGACGAACAGCTGGCGAAAGCTCGGGATCACGCCACGGGCGGTCGGACCGATCATCGACGAATCGACCGGAACCTCGCGCCAGCCGAGCACGCGGAGCCCTTCCTCGTTGACGATGCGCTCGACCTGCGCCATCGCCTTCTCACCGAGGGTGACGTCGAGCGGTAAGAACGCGAGGCCCACCCCGTACGAACCCACGGGCGGGAGCTCGAAGTCGACCACCGCGCGCAAGAATCGGTCAGGGACCTGGAGGAGGATGCCGGCGCCGTCGCCGGTGTTCGTTTCCGCACCGGACGCGCCACGGTGGTCGAGGTTGCACAGCGCCCCGAGCGCGGTGGTGACGATGTCGCGGCTGGGACGGCCCAGGATGTCGACGATGAACGAGACCCCGCAGGAGTCATGCTCGAAGCGCGGGTCGTAGAGCCCGAACGGGCCAGGAGTGCTGCTGAACGGCAACGGCCGCAATGCGGGATGATCCGCCTTCGTCATCTCACATCCACTCAGGTCCACGCAGAGGACACAGAAGCAATACGCAGGCGATCGGTGGACGCAGAGGGACGACTCTGGCCCGGCTGCGGTCGGGAAAGATTAGCCGGTACCTGTCTCGATCGGCCAGGGAGAAAAGGCGCTAGACAGACTCGATGGTCGAGCGGAACCAGCCCACGTTGGTGGCAGTGCTCGGCGGCGGTCAGCTCGGCCGCATGCTCGCGCTCGCAGGTGTGCCCCTCGGGTTGCGGTTCCGCTTCCTCGACCCACATCCCGACGCCTCCGCCGGTGAGGTGGGGGATCTCGTGGTCGGCAATCTCGGAGACGAGCAGATGCTGGCGGCAGTAGCCGACGGAGCGGCGGTCGTGACCTACGAATGGGAAGGAGTACCCGCGGATGCGGCCCGGTTCCTGGAGCAGCGGGTGTTGGTACGACCTGGTACGCGATCGCTCACGGTCGCCCAGGACCGGCTCGCGGAAAAGGAGATCTTCCGGCGACTCGGTATCGCCACACCGCAGTTCGCCGCCGTCGACCGAGCGGACGATCTCGACGCCGCGATCGGTGCCGTCGGTGGACTACCGGCAGTGTTGAAGACCCGGCGCGGCGGGTACGACGGCAAGGGCCAGCGTGTGCTGTACACCGCCGGCGACGCCATCGGCGCGTGGGACCATCTAGGGGGCGTCCCCGCGATCCTCGAAGCGCACGTGATGTTCGATCGTGAGCTCTCGGTACTCGCGGTGCGCGATGCCGACGGGGGCATCGCGTGTTGGCCCATAGCGGAGAATCACCACTCCGAAGGCATCCTGCGTCTCACCCGTGCACCGGCACCGAACCTCGACGACGATCTCCAAGCACGAGCGGAGACCATCGCGGCGGCGGTGCTCGCCGATCTCGGGCACGTTGGGGTGCTGGCGGTGGAGCTCTTCGATGTGGGTGGTGAGCTGCTCGCCAACGAGATCGCCCCGCGCGTGCACAACTCGGGTCATTGGACCATCGAGGGCGCTGTGACCAGCCAGTTCGAGAACCACCTGCGCGCGATTCTCGATCGTCCGCTAGGACCGACGACGGTGCGCGGTGTGAGCGTGATGGTGAATTGCATCGGCGGGATACCCGACCGCACCGCGGTGACCGCCATCCCGGGTGCATATCTCCACGATTACGGGAAGGTACCTCGCCCGGGACGCAAGGTCGGTCACATCACCGTGATCGCGCCCGACAATCGTTCGCTCGAGCAGAACCTCGATCGTGTCCTCGCGCTGGTGGGGAACGCGCTCCCCACTCAGCCGGGCTGACCGATCGCGCCGTCGGCGAGGAGCTCTCCGACTTCAGCATCGGAGAAGCCCCACTCGGTGAGAACCATCGTGGTGTGCTCTCCCGGGCGGGCGGCGGGTCCCGCCACCGCGCCCGGTGTGCGCGAGAAACGCGGGGCAGGTGCCGGCTGTTCGATGCCGTCGTGTTCGATGAGCGTGGCGCGCGCCTTGATATGGGGATGCTCGACCGCTTCGCTCATCGTGAGCACCGGCGCGAAGCACACGTCGGTGCCTTCCAGCAGCGCGCACCATTCTTCGCGTGTCTTGGCCATGAACACTTCGGTGAATCGCTCGCGCAGCCGAGGCCACCCGTCGCGGTCCATCTGCTCGGGAAGGTCTTCGTCGGCCAGACCCAGGCGACCGAGGAGCTCGGCGTAGAACTGCGGTTCGAGCGATCCGATGGAGACATACTTGCCGTCGGCCGTCTCGTAGACGTCGTAGAACGGTGCCCCGGTATCGAGCAGATTGGTGCCCCGCTCATCACTCCACGAGCCCCTGGCTCTCATGCCCCAGATCGCGCCCATCAACGATGCCGCGCCGTCCACCATCGCCGCGTCGACCACCTGGCCCTGACCCGACGTGCGTGCTTCCAGGATCCCGCACACCACGCCGAACGCGAGGAACATCCCGCCCCCGCCGTAGTCACCTATCAGGTTGATCGGCGGCGTGGGCTTCTGGCCGGCTCGCCCGAAGTGGGCGAGCGCGCCGGCGAGCGCGATGTAATTGAGGTCGTGCCCGGCGGCGTTCCCGAGCGGACCGTCCTGCCCCCAGCCCGTCATGCGCGCGTACGTCAACCGCGGGTTGCGGGCCAGACACACGTCGGGCCCGAGCCCGAGGCGCTCGGCCACGCCGGGGCGGAAGCCCTCGGTCAGCGCGTCGGCGTGCTCGACCAGGCGCAGCACGCACTCGACACCGCGAGGATGCTTGAGGTCGATGCCAATCGATCGGCGCCCGCGCCCGTTCACCTGGTCGGTGTTGGGCCCCCCGCGCGCCACCACGTCATTGCGCTCGACCCGCACGACCTCGGCGCCCATGTCGGAGAGCAACGCGCCCGCGAACGGACCCGGCCCGATGCCGGCCAACTCGATCACCCGCACACCCGTCAATGGTCCGCTCACCAGGATCCTCCTCCACCACCACCGCCGCCCGAGAACCCACCGCCACCGCTGGAGCCGCTGGAGCCGCTCGAACCGCTCGTCGACGCGGGGATGCCCGCGGCGCCACGCGGCCAGCCCCTTTCCTTCCGGGTCGCCTCGGGCCTACTCTCCCACGACAACTAGCACACATCGCCGGTCGAGGTAGCACATGCGAATCGAGTCGTCGGTCACGAGCATGTCATGGATCCCATCCGAGGCGGTCACCGGACCGTTCCTCAAGGGCACCTTCGACTCCGGGTTCACCCACTACGACGACCCTCCGGACGACCACATCGACGACCTCGAGGCGCTGCGCGACGCCGGCGCGTTCCGGTTCGCGAATCGCCTCGTCGGGTGGGCCGAAATCGAGCACGGCCGGATCGTCGACGCCGGGTACTCGGGTGGCGGGTTGATGGGAACAACCACCGTGCAGCTCGCGAAGCTCCGCGCGACGTTCGAGCCGGTCGCGCTGCCCGACATCCGCCACGAGCCGGAGATCACCGACGAGAGCGTCCGGTTCGTGCAGACCACCGGTGGACGCACCGGGCTCCCTGCGCCGCGCCGCGTGAAGCATCCCCCTTTCGTGCAGTTCAAGGCCCCGACGGTGTGGACCACGCTCGCACTCACGATCCGGGCCGACGGAACGTCGAGCTTCGAATTGCTCGGCGCGAGCGCGTTCCCGCGCCATTGGGTCTACGACGCCGATGCCAACCTCGCGGCGAAGGTCGGGATCGCCGATTTCAAGGACTGGTATCGCCACGCGTTCGGCAAGCACACCCCGTGGGGTGATCAGGACTCGAAGGCGCTCGTCACCGCGGTCGAAACCGCATTGGAACGCCAGCTCTCGCTCACGATCATGCAGAAGGGGGCCAAGCCCGAGATTCGGAAGCTGAAGAAGGGCAAGTGTCTGGTGGAGCAGGGCGATCAGGGCAACGAGCTCTTCCTGCTGCTCGACGGCGTGTTGGCCGTCACCATCGACGGCGAGCTGGTCGCCGAGGTGGGCCCCGGTGTGATCCTCGGCGAACGGGCGGTGCTCGAAGGTGGCATCCGCACCGCCACGCTCGAGGCGAAGACCAACGTACGGGTTGCCGTCGCGGCCGCCGACAAAGTCGACCGCGACGCGCTCGTCGAGCTCCGCGAACACCGCTACAAGGGCGTGGGCGACGGGGAGCACTGACCGCGATCCGGCCGAGCTACGCCCAGCGCCGCGATGGCGGACGCGTCATCCAGGAAGGAGCTCGACCGACGCGAGGTGCCCGGGTGATGCCGCCAGCCGCCCATCGAAGGTGAGCAATGGGGCATCGAGGATCTCTGCGAGCGCCAGGTATACCGCGTCGTAGGCGGTGACGTTGTCGCGCAGCTCCCAGACCCGGCCGAGGAACGGCTCGTGCGCGTAGCGGGCGATGTCGAGGGCCGCGAGGTCCGCGAGCGCGGCGGCGGCGATCTCGACACCGATCGATTGTGCAGCGACGTAGCGGCGAAGCACCTGGGTGACCTCGACCGAGAGCAGATGGGGAGCGTGAAGCGATTCAGCTTGGTTGGAGATCCGATCTCGGACCAGCGAGCCGCCCTCGGTGTTGAGGAGTAGCTCGAGGACCGCGGACGCGTCGAGCACGATCAACGGACGTCTCGCTCGGCTCGCACCGCAGCGGCCGGTGAGCGCCGAAGGCGACTCGGCGGGCGGGTAGCGATCCTGGCGAGAATTTCGTCTCGGGTCGGGCGCTCGGCTGCCCGGCGCAACTCGGCGAGCGCGTACTCGGACAAGGACATACCCGCCAGAGCCGCCCGAGACTTCAACGTGCGGTGGACGTTGTCGGGAACATTGCGGATCTGCAGCAGCTTCATGCAATCAGCATACTTCCATGCATTCCTCATGAGCAGGTGCTTGCGAACGAATGCGCCAGATCACCCGCTGACACCCGGTTGGCTAACTTCGCGCAGATGCGCATCGCTACCTGGAACGTGAACTCGCTGAAGGCGCGTCAGGAGCGAGTGGAAGAGTGGCTGACGTACGCGCATCCCGACGTCCTCTGCCTCCAAGAAACAAAGTTCGCCGATGCCGCCTTCCCACACATGGCGTTCTCCGCGCTCGGCTACGACTCGGTTCACCACGGCCACAACCAATGGAACGGCGTCGCGATCCTGTCGAAAGTTGGTGTCGACAACGTGACGACCGGGTTCGACAAGGACGTGGTCGATCCCTACGAAGGCGATGCCCGCCTCATCGCCGCGACCTGTGGTGGCGTCCGCATCGTGTCCGTCTACGTGCCGAATGGGCGTGAGGTCGGTACCGACTTCTACGAGCGCAAGCTCCTGTGGCTCGGGTGCTTGCACGATTGGCTGGCCGCGACCGCATCAGCCGAGCAGCCCCTGGCCGTTCTGGGCGATTTCAACGTGGCGCCGGAGGATCGCGACGTGTGGTCCCCCAAGGCGTTCACGGGCTCGACCCACGTCACCGAACTTGAACGCGCCGCCGTGAGCCGGCTCTGCGATTGGGGCATGGTCGACGTGTTCCGGGCCCGGTACCCCGACGATGGCCTGTTCACGTACTGGGATTACCGCCGGGGCGATTTCCACGAGCACCGCGGCATGCGCATCGATCTCGTGCTCGCAACTGCACCACTTGCGGATCGGGCGACCTGGGCCGTCATCGACCGCAACGCCCGCAAGGGCAAACTGCCGTCCGACCACGCCCCCCTGATCGTCGACTTCCGAGATTAGGCAGGCGGTTCGGGTACCCGCGTCGGCCGGACGAGGTTGCTACCGTCACCACGATGCGGCGAGTGGTCTTCATCCTCGGCGGAATCATCGTCGTGCTCGTCATCGTGCTCGCGGTGGTACTCGTCACCAGCAAGGACGAAGACTCCAACCACGCGGCCACCACCACGTCCGTAGCCGCGTCGACGACGGTGGCGACGTCCGTCCCGGCGACGACCGCCGCTTCCACGACCATCGCGCCACCCAAGACGACGGTTCCGCTTCCCCCGATCACCGACGATCCCCAGACCTACGCCCAATATCTCCTCGTCGCGTGGCAGAACAACGACCAGGGCGCAGCCGGGAACGTGGCGAGCGCCCAGGCCGTGAGCCAGATGTTCGCCCAGCCGTACCAGCCGATCCAGACCACCAACGGGCCCAAGAACCCGTGGACACTGGCGAGTTGTGATCCGGCGGCCGGTTCGCTCTATTGCACGTGGAACGGGCAGGGCTCGGCCAAGATCATCATGACGGTTCGCACCCTCACGGGGGGCCTCCCCATCCAGGTGGTGATGGTCCAGCGGCAGGGCGGATAGCACCGGGCCGAGCGCGGAGCAGTCTCACGGCTCGAGGCCGACAGCCAGCTGTCAGCATCAGTTCTCACAGACTTTCTCGTTCCGTGACCGGCCGGTCGAACCGGCTTCCTAACGTCGGTCCAGTGAAGTTGGAAGAGTTGGCTGCCTTGCCGCTCGACGGTTACGTGATCGGCATCACCGCCGATCGGCGGGCCGAAGAGCAGTGCGAGATGTTCCGCCGTCGGGGGGCACGCGTGGTGCTCGGGCCTGCGGTGCGTACGTTGTCGCTCGCGGCCGAAGCCGGACTCCGAGCCACGACCGAGGCGATCGTCGCCGAACCACCCGACGTCCTGATCGCCCACACCGGTATCGGCATCCGCAGCTGGTTCGCGGCGGCCGAGAGCTGGGGACTGGACGAAGCCCTCATCGATTCCCTGCGCGATGCCCGGATCCTCGCTCGCGGCCCGAAGGGAGCAGGCGCCATTCTCACCGCCGGGCTCCCTGTCGAGTGGCGGGCCCCGTCCGAAACGCTGGCGGAGATTGTGGCCAAGCTCCTCGGCGAATCGGTGACGGGATGCCGGGTGGCGGTGCAGCTCGACGGCGCCGCACAACAGCGCCAGGTCGAGCACCTTCGGGCCGCGGGTGGGGACGTGCTCGAGGTGCGCGTCTACGAATGGACCCGTCCGGTCGACTGCGAGCCCGCGCTACGACTCCTCGACGCCGCGTGCGCCCAGCGCCTCGACGCGGTCACGTTCACCAGTGCGGCTGCGGTTGCGAATCTCTTCGCGCTGGCGGAGGAGCACGACCGAGCAGAAGCGCTGCGCGACGCGTTCAACGACTCGGTCGTCGCGATGTGCGTGGGCCCGGTGTGTGCCGACGCGGTCTCAGCGCTGGGAGCACGTCCCGTCCAGCCCGAGCGAGCGCGCCTCGGCGCCATGGTCCACCGACTCACGGCTGAGCTGGATTCCCGTTCACGTCATCTCCGGCTTGCGGGGACCGAGGTCGAGCTCCGGGGAACCACTGTCGTCATTGACGGCCGCCGAGAGTCGTTGAGCGACCGCGAGCGCGAGGTGCTCGAGCTCCTGCTCACGAGAGCGGGCGCGGTGGTGTCGCGCGGCGAGATCATGCGGGCGGTGTGGAGCGCCGACGCCGACGATCACGCCCTGGAGGTGACCATCACGCGCCTGCGGCGCCGCCTCGGCTCGGCCGGGAAAGCCATTCGCACAGTGGTGCGCCGGGGCTATCAACTCGAACTGGACTGAGCACTTTCCCCCGTCGCTCGCCTCCGCTCGCTCCGTCCCTCACGCGACCAACGACTGATCCCTCGACAGCACGCCGACGAGACGCTCGTACACCTCGTGATATGCCGGATCGTCGATCAGGGTCTCACGTTGACGGGGCCGCCCGATCGGCACCGGGATGTCATCCACCACCGATGGACCGGGATCCCCCGACATCACCACAATCCGGTCGGCGAGGAAGATCGCCTCGTCGATTCCATGGGTCACCATGACCACGGTCTCGGTACCGGACTCGTCCTGCCACAGCTGGATGAGCTGGCCCTGGAGCCGTGCGCGCGTGAGCGCGTCGAGCGCGCCGAACGGTTCGTCGAGGAGCAGGATCCGCGGCTCTACCGCGAACGCGCGCGCGACGGCAGTGCGTTGCTGCATTCCGCCCGAGACCTCGTGCGGACGCTTCGTCCGATGCTCCCAGAGACCGACCCGAGTGAGGTAGCGCTCGGCGAGCTCGTCGGCCCGTTCGGCGCTCTCACTTCGTGCCGCGCGCACAGCCGCGCGGACGTTGCCGAAGAGCGTCAGGCGCGGGAGCAGTGAGTAGTTCTGGAACACGATTGCGCGATCAGGCCCGGGCCCGTCGACGATCTCACCGTCGAGCGCAACCGAGCCCGCGCTGGGCGATTCCAATCCCGCAATGACGTTGAGCAGCGTGGACTTGCCACAGCCCGAGTGACCGATCAGCGACACGAACTCGCCGGTCTTCACCTCGAGGTCCACGTTGCGCAGCACGTGTTGCGGCGCGCCACCCCGTTTCCCCGAGAACCACTTCTCGACGCCATTGATCTCGAGGGTCATCGGACAACCTCCCCGGTGTAGCGACGTCCCGCCGACAAGAACACGAAGTCGAGCGATACCCCGACCAACCCGATCAGGATGATGGCCGCCATCACCGCCGCCAGGTTTCCGCCGTTGTAGGAGTCCCACACGAAGAACCCGATGCCCGAGCCACCCGACAGCATCTCGACCGCGACGATCACCATCCAGGCGACACCCATCGAGAGACGCAGGCCGGTGACGATCGACGGCACGCTGTGGGGGATCACGACCTGCCGCAGGTAAGCGATCTTGCCGAAGCGGAAGACGCGCGCAACGTTGTGTTGATCGCGCGGCACCGACGCCGCGCCGGCAGCAGTGTTGATGACGATCGGCCACAGCGCGGTGATGAAGATCACGAAAACCGCCGCGTTCGGCGAGTCCTTGAGCACCACGAGCCCGATCGGGAACCACGCGAGGGGTGACACCGGGCGGAGGATCTGGACCACTGGATTCACCGCCTGGAACGCGCGCTTGCTACTGCCAATGAGCAGCCCGATCGGAATACCGACGAGCGCGGCGAATCCGAAACCGCGGAGCGTTCGCCAGAGCGAGGTGAAGAGTTGAAGCCCGATCCCCTTGCCGTTCGGGCCGGAATCGGCAAACGGCCGCGACATCAGGTCGGTGAGCGAATCCCAAGCGTCGAGTGGCCCCGGAAGATCCGGGGAACGCCACGACACGAACGCCCACAGCGCCACGAACCCCGCGATGCCGATGAGCGCGAACCCGAGCGAGATCGCGAAGGCGCGAACCCGGCTCTGAAGGCGCGCGGGCGGCGGGCCGCCATCCACCTTCACGTTGACGGCCGACAGGCGCCCGCCCGCCTCCTCCGGCGTGGACCCGTTCGTTGCGGGGCTCATCGTTTGGTTCACGCTCGTTTCACCTCCGCGGCCGGCTTCTTGGGATCGAAGGTCGCGTTATCCAGCTTCACAGTGAACGGCGCCATGTCATCGCCGGGCACCGCGATCTTCTCGGCCTTCGCCACGCTCTCGTACAGGTCGCGCAGGATGATCGCGTCGGCGATCTTCGTGTAGTCGGGATCGGTGCTGAGCAACCCGAGGCGTCGATACTGCGCCATGAACCAGATCGCGTGCGCGTGCCGGGGCGCGTTCACCTCACCGTTGCGGTGGAAGACCATGTAGTCGTTCGTGAACGTCTTCGCGCCGAGGCCGGCGCCGAGCTGGTACTTCCCTTCCAGGCGACCCTCGATCGCGCTCGCCAGCGCGTTGACGTACTGGGGCACACCCACCACCGACGCGGCCTGGGACCGGTTCTTGCGAACGTCGAGCCATTTGCTGGCCTTGAGCACTGCGGCCATCACATCTTTCAAGGTGTCGGTCTTGTCTGCGGCGAACTTTTCGTTGACAACGAGCGCCTTCTCCGGGTGGTTGGTCCAGATGTCTTGGCTGGTGATCGCGGTGAAGCCGATGTTCTGGTCGACAGCCACCGCGTTCCACGGCTCGCCGACGCAGTAGCCGTCCATCGTGCCCACGTTCATGTTCGCCACCATCTGAGGCGGTGGGATCGGGATGATCTTCACCGCGCTCGCGTCGACCTTGGCCGCCCGCAGCCAATACCGCAGCCAGATGTCGTGGGTGCCCCCGGGGAAGGTCATCGCCATCGTGGGCGTCTTCGCCTCGAGGACCTTCTTCACCTTCGCCAGGTTCCCATAGCCGGCCGCCACATAGTCCTTCTTCAGGGTGATCGCCTGCCCGTTGTTGCTGAGCACCATGGCGATCTTCAGCGCGGTGTTCCCAGCGGTACCACCGATGCCGGTCGCCACCGAGAAGGGCATGCCGAACAGACAGTGCGCCCCGTCAATTTGGCCGTTGAGGAGCGCGTCGCGCGTCGCGGGCCACGACGCCTGCTTCTCGAGGGTCACGTCGAGATCGCGTTCGGCGAAGTAGCCAAGCTCCTTCGCCATCACGAGCGATGCACAGTCCGTCAGTGCAATGAAGCCGAGCTTGACCGGTCGGACGGGCTTCTTCTTGACCTTCGACGGCGCGGTTGCGCGTGCAGGGGCGTCATCGAGGGCGGAGATGAGGGAGGCGAGCGCAGGGGTTGTCGCTGCGACGCCGGCAAGTTTGATGAAGGTTCGTCGGTCCATGGCTCGGCACCGTACGAGCATCCGACGACAGCACAGTTTCCGTGTCATCACAGATGGGTGACGCCCTGCGCACCACGGCGCGCGGCAACTTGTGCGCTCCCGTTCACGGGGCGGACGTCTGATCAAACAACGTGCTCGACGGGATGAACCTCGCATGTGAACGGCGTGTTTCGCCAGGTTCACTGGAGGATCACTTCCTGTGTGCATGCCTCGTCGCGGCGCGTTCACGGAGCGGCAACTCATCGCACACGCAGCCCGACGATGCTTGCGCCATGCGCACGGGTGGATATCGATGACGCACCGCCGGACACTTGTCGTCATCGGTCACGGGATGGTCGGGCACAAGCTGCTCGAGATTCTGACGGAACGGAGCGCCACCGCGGAGTGGGACATCGTCACGTTCTGTGAGGAGCCGCGCCCCGCCTATGACCGGGTGGGCTTGAGCTCGTTCTTCGAGGGGAACACCGAAGAGGACCTCTCACTCGTCGGTCCGGGTTTCTTCGACCAGCCCCACATGGAGCTCCATCTGGGCGATCCCATCGTTGCCGTCGACCGCGACACGCACACCATCGAGTCGCGGCAAGGACGCGTGATCCAGTACGACGCGTTGGTGCTGGCGACGGGGTCGTATCCGTTCGTGCCGCCCATACCCGGTCACGACGCCGAAGGTGCGTTCGTGTACCGAACCCTCGACGATCTGGTCGCCATCCGCGAGCACGCCGCCGGCGCTCGCGTCGGTGCCGTCGTCGGAGGAGGCCTCCTCGGGCTCGAAGCGGCCAACGCGCTGCGCAGCCTCGGGCTGGAAACGCACGTGCTGGAGGCCGCGCCGCACCTCATGCCCGCGCAGCTCGACCCGGTCGGCGGCCTCACCCTGCAGCGTCGCATCGAAGCGCTCGGCGTGGTGGTGCACACGGGGGTGGCCGCGCAGGAGCTCGCCGTCCGCGACGGTGTCGTGTCGGCGGTGCGCTTCCACGACGCCGACGAGTTGCCCGTCGACTTGGTCGTCTTCTCGGCCGGCATCCGTCCCCGGGACGACATCGCCCGCGCCTGCGGCCTCGAGCTCGGCGAGCGCGGCGGGATCGTGGTGGACGAGGCGTGCCGCACTGCCGACCCCCGCGTGTACGCGATCGGGGAATGTGCGCTCGTCGGCGGACGCATCTACGGTTTGGTGAGCCCGGGCTATCAGATGGCCGCCGTGGTGGCCGACCGGATCCTGGGAGGCGATGCGACGTTCGGCGGCGCCGACCTGTCCACCAAGCTCAAGCTGTTGGGCGTGGACGTGGCGAGCTTCGGCGACGCCCACGCAGCCATGCCCGACGCGCGCGTCATCGCCTTCCACGATCCCGTGGGCCACGTCGCGAAACGCCTCGTGGTGAGCGAACACGGCACCGTGATCGGCGGCACACTCGTCGGCGACGCCACGGCCTACGCGATCTTGCTCCAGATGGCGCGTGGTGGGATGCCGACGCCCGAAGATCCGTCCCAGCTGGTGCTCCCCGCGGCAACCGCAACCAACGCGATCGGGCTCGACGCCCTCGCCGGTTCCGCATCGATCTGCTCGTGCAACAACGTCACCAAGGACGCCATCCTCGACGCCATCGTCAAGCACGACCTGATCGAGTTGGCCGAGGTGAAACGGTGCACCAGCGCGGGGACCGGCTGCGGTGGTTGCGTACCGCTTGTCACCACGCTCCTGAAGGAGCAACTACGGGCAGCCGGCCGCGAGGTGCGTGACGACCTGTGTGAGCACTTCGCGTACAGCCGCCAGGAGCTGTTCGACATCGTGCGCGCCGAACGGGTCACGTCATTCGCGGACCTCGTCGCCCGTCACGGCCGCGGTCACGGTTGTGAGATCTGCAAGCCGGCGGTCGCTTCGATGTTCGCGTCGCTCGGCACTGGCTACATCCTCGACGGCGAGCAAGCGACGCTGCAAGACACGAACGATCACTTCCTCGCCAACCTGCAGCGGAACGGGACCTACTCGGTCGTGCCGCGGGTTCCCGGCGGTGAGATCACACCACAGCAGCTCATCGTGCTCGGTGAGGTGGCGCGGGACTTCTCCCTGTACACCAAGATCACGGGAGGTCAACGCATCGACCTCTTCGGCGCGCGAGTCGAGCAGCTGCCGGCGATCTGGCGACGACTCGTGGACGCCGGTTTCGAGTCGGGCCATGCCTACGGCAAGGCGTTGCGTACGGTGAAGTCGTGCGTGGGGCAAACCTGGTGCCGCTACGGCGTGCAGGATTCCACCGCGCTGGCCATTCAGCTCGAGCTGCGCTATCGGGGCCTGCGGTCTCCGCACAAGCTGAAGAGCGCGGTGTCCGGTTGTGCACGCGAGTGCGCCGAGGCGCAAGGGAAGGACTTCGGTGTGATCGCGACCGAGCGCGGCTGGAACCTCTTCGTGTGCGGTAACGGTGGGCTGAAGCCGCAACACGCGGTACTCCTCGCCGAGGGCCTCGACACCGAGACGCTGATCCGGGCGATCGACCGCTTCTTGATGTTCTACATCCGCACCGCGGACCGGCTCGAGCGCACGGCGACGTGGTTCAACAAGCTCGACGGCGGCGTCGAGTACCTCCGCCGGGTGATCTTGGACGACTCGCTCGGCATCGGCGCCGAGCTCGACGCGGCGATGGCCCACCACGTCGCCACCTACGAGTGCGAGTGGAAGGCGACCATCAACGACCCCGAACGGCTCCGACGCTTCCGCACGTTCGTGAACACCGACGAGCCCGACCCCCACGTGCGCTTTGTGCTCGAGCGAGGCCAACCGCGCCCGGTGACGGCAGCGCTTGGCTTCGGGGCGACCGTCGGTTCGCAGGCGGGCGTGTAACGGTGAGCACGGCCCTCGAAACCTCGGATACCAGCCGCCGCGCGTGGCACGACGTGTGTGCGAGCGACGAGCTCGAGCTCGATCGGGGTGTCTGCGCGCTCGTGGGGTCACGCCAGATCGCACTCTTCCGCGTGTCGCCGGACGGCGAGGTTCATGCGATCTCCAATTACGACCCGTTCAGCGGCGCATGCGTACTGTCGCGCGGCATCGTCGGCTCGGTCGATGATGTCCCCACCGTGGCCTCGCCGGTGTACAAGCAGCGATTCGATCTCCGTACCGGCCGCTGCCTCGACGACTCGTCCGTCACGCTTCCCGTGTATCGAGTGCGAGTGTCAGACGGACGAGTTGCGGTCGAGCTCCCGTGAGCATTGTCACGTCGAACCGCTCCCACCACGGGATCACCCCCGACGGTCCCGAGCTCCTTCCGCTCGATGCGGGCGAGCAGTATCGGTTCAGCTTCGCGATGGACTCATGCATTGGTTGTCATTCGTGCGAGGTCGCCTGCGCGGAGCAGAACGGCAATCCGGTGGGCGTCAACTGGCGCACGGTGGGCGAGGTCGAAGGCGGAACGTTCCCCGACACTCGACGCTTCAGCATCTCGATGGCATGCAACCACTGCCTCGAGCCCGAGTGCCTGACGGGCTGCCCCACCAACGCGTACATCAAGCTCTCGAACGGCGTGGTGCAACACCACGCCGACGACTGCATCGGCTGTCGGTACTGCATGTGGAACTGCCCCTACGACGTTCCCGTGTTCAACTCGACCCGACGGATCGTCACCAAGTGCGACTTGTGCCAGCCGCGGCTGTCGGTAGGCATGAATCCGGCGTGTGTAGAAGCGTGCCCCACCCACGCCATCAACGTGGAGAAGGTCGACGTGGCCGCGTGGCGCCGCGAGCATGCCGCCGCTGACGCGCCCGGTCTTCCACCGTCCGACATCACGATCTCGACCACACGCATCGTCGTGTCGGAGCGCATGCCGGCCCAGTTGGTGGTTGCCGATCATCACCGGGTCGAGCCCGAGGACCCGCACTGGCCGCTCGTGTTCCTCACGCTGCTCTCACAGATCGCGCTCGGTGCCGTCGCCGCCACCGCGGTCATCCATTCGATCAGCGCGATCACCGATGTTGACCACGCGGTCACGACCGGCGCGCTGAGTAGGTCGGCGTGGGTCGGGTTCGTCATCTCTGCTTTGGCGCTGGGCGCGTCGATCTTTCACCTGGGCCGGCCGGCCCACGCCTGGAAGGCGATGCGCAATCTCCGCACCTCGTGGCTGAGCCGGGAGGTCGCGTTGCTGGGCGCGTTCTCCGGCACGGCGCTGCTCTACGCGCTGGCCCAAGCGGTCTCGGCGCCGGCAATTTCAGTCGTAGTACCGGCCGGCCTGCTCGCAACTGCGCTCGGCGCCGCCGGAGTCTTCGCCAGCGGGCGCCTTTATCTCATCCGGGCGCGACCAATGTGGAACTCGCCCCGCACCATCGTGGGGTTCTTCGCGTCGGCACTGACGATGGGTCCCCTCGTCGTCGTGCTCGCCTTCGACCCGGCCATCGATCCGGCGTGGTGGAACCGCGCGCTGCTGCCGGCCGCCGCCGCCGGTCTCGCGCTGCAATCGGGCGTGACTCGCCATTTGCTCCGTACCGCGTCGGGCAACCCCGCCCGCGAGTTCCGCGGCGCGGCGATCCTGCTCCAGGGTCGCTTCGTGGCGATCCGTCAAGCACGCGCCGCGCTGACCACCGTCGCCGTGGTCGGGCTCCTGACCGCGAGCATCTCCAAAGGCGAGGAGATCGTGGTGTTCGCAGCCGGAGCGTTCGTGTGCGCGCTCGCTGCCGACGTCATCGGTCGTCACCTCTTCTATGCGACTGTCGTTCCCATGCGCCCCCCGGGCCGATTCTTCGGCCACGACCGATGAACAGGCCGCGATGAGCAGGCCGGGCGCCGGTGCGATCGGGCGACTGCTCGGTCTGGGCACGGTGGCTGATGAGTACACCTACGAGCACGACGCTCGTTTCGGCCCGATGAGTAGCTCGCGAGCTCCGACAGAATGGGTGCGGACAACATGCGGCTACTGCTCCGTTGGATGCGGCATGTTCATCGGAGTGCGTGACGACAAGGCGGTGAGCGTCAAGGGGGACCCTGACCATCCGGTCAACCGTGGCCGCTTGTGCCCGAAGGGGCTGGCGGAGCATCAGATCATCGACGCCGAAGGACGGCTGACGGTACCGCTGCGACGAGCAGCCGACGGCATGCAGGTGCCAACCACATGGGACGACGCGCTCGGAGCGATGACCGGAGGGTTCCGACGTTTGCTCGACGAGCACGGTCCCGACGCGGTGGCGGTGATCAGCACCGGTCAGCTCGTCACCGAGGAGTTCTACACGCTCGGCAAGCTCGTGCGCCTCGGCCTGGGGCTTCGCCACTACGACGGCAACACGACGCTGTGCATGTCGAGCGCGGTGTCGGGCTACAAGCGCACCTTCGGCAGCGACGGGCCGCCGGGCGCGTACGAGGATCTCGAACGGGCGGATTGCATACTGCTGGTGGGCGCCAACATCGCCGACAACCATCCGCTGCTGGCACCGCGCGTGCTCGGCAATCCCGACACCACGGTCATCGTGGTAGATCCGCGGGTCACCAAGACCGCGATGTTCGCCGACGTGCACCTGCCGGTGAGACCGCGCACCGACGTCACCCTCTTGAATGGCATCATCAAGATCCTGATCGACGAAGACCTCGTTGATCACGACTACATCGCTGCCCACACCGAAGGCTTCGTCGAGCTCGCCGAGCACGTGCGCAGCTATGGCCTCGATCTCGTGTCCGAAGTGTGCGGGATCCCGGGTGACCTGGTACGGAAGGCCGCGTTGGCATTCGGACGCGCGAAGCGAGGGTTCGTCGCCTGGAGCATGGGCGTAAATCATTCCGTGCAGGGCACCGAGACGGTCACTCTCTGCAACACACTCTGCCTGATCACCGGAAACGTCGGTCGCGAGGGTTCGGCGCCCTTCTCCATCACCGGTCAGTGCAATGCGATGGGGTCACGGGAAGCGAGCGGGACGTCGTCGCTGCCGGGGTATCGCGCATTCGATTCCGAGCCCGACCGAGCCGAGCTCGCCGGGCACTGGGGTGTGTCGCCTGATCGCATCCCGACCGAGCGAGGCCGTGCCTACCCCGACATCATCGAAGGCATCCACGACGGGACCATCAAGGGCTTGTGGATCATCGCCACCAATCCTCCGGTGTCGTTCCCCAACCGGCAGCGACTCGAGGAGGCATTCGCGCGGCTCGAGCTGCTGGTCGTGCAGGACGGCTTCGCCACCCCCACCACCGAGCTCGCCCACATCGTGCTCCCCGCCGCGATCTGGGGCGAGAAGGACGGCACGTACACCAACTCGGAACGTCGGGTCTCACGCGTGCGCCAGGCGGTCGCGCCGCCCGGCGAGGCTCGTTCCGACTTCGACATCTTCCTCGCAATCGCGGAGGCGATGGGTTCGCGCGACGAGCTGTTCCCGGAGTGGCACGACACCCACGACGCGTTCGTCGAATGGACGAAGGTGTCCGCGGGCCGATTGTGCGACTACAGCGGCATGACCTGGGACCGCATCGACGAGCTCGGAGGCATGCAATGGCCGTGTACGCCGGGAACCAAAGGCACCGCACGCCTCTACGAGGACGGCCGCTTTCCGACCGAATCCGGCAAGGCTCGGCTCTGGTGCGTATCGCCGGAACCCGTCGCCGATGCGCCCGGCCTGAACTTCCCGTTCCTACTCAACACCGGCCGCACGGTCGAGCACTGGCACACCCGCACGAAGACCGGCCGGGTGGGCATCCTCGAGTCGCTCGCTCCGGAAGGGTGGGTCGAGATGAACCCCACCGACGCCAAGCGGCTCAGGATCGGCCAGGGCGATCGTGTCCGGCTGGTCAACCGCCGCGGCTCGATCGACGATATCCCCGTGCGGGTCACCGACATCGTGCGCGCAGGGGAGGTGTTCGTACCGTTTCACTACGACGAGCTGTGCGCGAATCGCCTGACCGTCGACGAGTTCGACCCCATCTCGCGCGAGCCCAACTACAAGCAAGCCGCGGTGCGTGTCGAGCCCCGCCCGAGCTACTGACTTTTCCCCGGATCGCTAACTCCGCGCCTCGAGTGCCTCGATGAGCTTGGGCACGACCTTGTGCACGTCACCGACCACGCCGAGGTCCGCGATGGCAAAGATCGGAGCTTCGCCGTCCTTGTTCACCGCGAGGATGTTGTCGGAGCCCTTCATCCCCACCATGTGCTGGGTCGCGCCCGAGATCCCGAGCGCCACGTACAGCTTCGGCTTCACGACCTTGCCGGTCTGACCGACCTGCTTCGAGTACGGCACCCAGCCCGCGTCGACGATCGCCCGGGAAGCCCCCGACGCGCCGTGGAGGAGCTTCGCCAACTCCTCGACCAGCGGCTCGTAGGCCTCCGCGCTGCCGATCCCGCGCCCACCCGACACCACCACTGGCGACTCTTCGAGCTTCGGTCCTTCACGTTCCTCGACGTGGCGCTCGAGCACCTTGGCCGCGCCGGCGCGACCGGTGTCAGGGGTCGGCACCACAACTGCTTGCGCGGGCCCACCGCCGCTCGGCTCGGCGACGAAGGACTTCGGCCGGATGGCCGCAAGGAACGGACCCTCCCCCGAGAACTGGGTGTCGACCAACGTGTTGCCGCCGAAAATGGCGTTGCCGACCACCAGTGTGTCGCCGTCGACGCGCAACTCAGTGCCGTTGGTAACCACCGGACGATCGAGCTTGACCGAGAGACGAGCGATCGCGTCGCGGCCGTCGTAGCTCTGCACGAACAGCACGACGTCGGGCGCATGCTCACCGACGAGCGCCGCCAACGCTGCCGCGCCCACCACACCCGGCAACGCATCGCCGGGGTCGACCGCGTACACCTTGTCGGCACCGTGTTCGCCCAACACGCCCACCAGCGCGTCGGTGTAGGTGCCCACGTAAACCGCTTCCACCGTGTCACCGAGCTCGCGCGCCTTGGTGAGCAGCTCGAGCGTCGCGCTCGTCGCCTTGTCGCCCTCCGCTTCGGCGAACACCCAGATCTTGGAGATTGCCATCGTTCCCGCTTCCGTTGCTCGTACGACGAGATGACCCGTTGAGGAGATGACTAGATGACTTTGAGCTGCTCGAGGAACTCGATGATGCGCAGGTGCGCCTCGCCGTCGTCCTCGATCTTCTCGCCCGCTTGGCGTTCGGGCGCCGCGCTCACCGTGACGATCTGCTGGCGAGCACCGCTCCACCCGACCTGGTCGTTCCCGAGCCCGAGGTCGGACGCGGTGACCTGGTCGACCGGCTTGTTCTTGGCCGCCATGATCCCCTTGAAGGAGGGGTAGCGCGGTTCCACCACGCCCGCGGTGACACTCACGACGGCAGGGAGCGACGCCTCGACCGTGTCATAGCCGGCTTCGGTCTGGCGCTGGATGGTCACCTTGCCGTCACCAACCTCGACGTGCTTGGCGAAGGTGAGCGACGGCCAGCCGAGCAGCTCGGCCACCTGCGCAGGAATGGTGCCCGTGTAGCCATCGGTGGATTCGGTGGCGGTGAGGACGAGCTCGATGCCACCGGCGCGCTCGACCGCCTTGGCGAGCACTTTCGCAGTCGACAAGGCATCAGACCCGGCGAGGGTGTCGTCCGACACCAGCACTGCGCGTGCTGCGCCCATGGCGAGGGCGGTGCGCAAGCCCGAGACTTCACCGTTGGGAGCCATCGACACGAGGACGACCTCGCCGCCGCCGGCCTTGTCGGCCAGTTGGAGTGCCATCTCGACGCCGTAGGAGTCGGAATCGTCGAGGATCAGCTTGCCCGCACGTTCGAGGGTGTGGTCGGCCTCGAGCTTGCCCGGCACCGCCGGATCGGGAATCTGCTTCACGCAGACTGCGATGTTCATGACCAGACATTCATGGCGATTGGCTCCGGTTCTGGACGCGCCAACCGACGGCGGCGCCCGTGCAGAAGCATTGATTCTTACCGCGAATGCCACGCTGGTGCGAAACGGGCCGCTCGAGAGGCGGCAAGCCGCGACGAGAGCGGTACGGTCGTGCGGTGGCGCAGGCAACCGATGTCGAGCTGCTCGTCGTGGGAGCCGGACCGTCCGGGATCGCGGCGGCAGTGGAGGCCAAGCGGCTCGGGATCGACGTACTCGTGGTCGACAAGGCGTCGTTCCCTCGCGACAAGACCTGCGGCGACGGCCTCACCGCCGCCGCGTTGCGCACCCTCGAGCGTCTGGGCCTCGACGTGCGAGCGCTCTCGTCGTACGCGCCGGTGCGCGAGACGGTGCTGGTGGCGCCGGGTGGTCGTGACTACGTGCTGCCGCTGCCTGGCGACGGTGTCTACGCCGCGGTGGTGCCACGCGTCGAGCTCGACGCCGCGCTGGTCGACCTCACTCGCTCACGAGGTGTGGACATACGCGAGCGCGCCGCGGTCCGCGCGATCGAGGAGCAGTCGTCGGCCCTGATCGTCGAATTGGCTGACGGTTCCACCGTGCACGCCGCCTGGGTGATCGGCGCCGACGGGCACTACTCCACCGTGCGCCGGATGCTCGATCGACGAGATCATCGCGATTCCGATCGCGGCGCGGGTCCCGATCTCGGCACGTGGCACGCGTTCCGCCAGTACTTCCGCGACGTCGACGACCGCCGCCTCTGGGTGATCTTCGACGAGGGCTTGCTCCCCGGCTACGCGTGGGTCTTCCCAGTGGGTGGGGGTCGGGCGAACGTCGGGTTCGGTGTGTTGCGCGATCGTCCGCACCGCCGCGGCAAGATGATGGCCGCGCAGTGGCGTGAGCTCGCATCACATCCAGCCGTTCGCCGCGCCCTCGGACCACGTGCACAACCGGACAGCGCGTATCGTGCGTGGCCGATCCCATCCGCCTACGACCCGCGGCGAATCGCGCGCGGTCGCGTCCTCTACACGGGCGATGCGGCGAATGTCGTCGATCCGATGACGGGCGAGGGGATTGCCCAAGCGTTGGAGACGGGTGAATTGGCGGCGCGGGCGATCGCGGCATCGCCCACGAGCCCGGGCCAGGCCGCCGCGCGGTATCGCGACATGGTCGACTCCACCCTCGGGGCGGACCTGCGGTTCGCGCGCCTGCTCCAGCAGATCCTGCGCTCGCCGGTCGGTGCTCGCAGCGCGATCCGCGCCGCCGGTCTGACGCCGTGGACCCGCCGCAACTTCGCACGCTGGATGTTCGAGGACTACCCCCGCGCCGCCATCGTCACCCCGCGCCGCTGGCACCGCGGCATGTTCACCAGCGCCGGCGCCTATCGCGCCGCGCCCGCGCCCCATTCGGCACGTCCTTGACCACCGGCGTGACACCGAGTTCGTAGACTTGGGGCATGGCCGTCACCGATCATTGGCTGAACACGCCACACTGGTCGACCGACATTCCCCTCGCCACGCCGCATCCCCGCCTCGAGGCGCTGGCCGAGCACGGGTACGTGGTGCTACACGACTTCCCGTCGGACGTCCCCGAAACCGAGTACTTGTCGCTCGAGTACATGGATTGGAAGAGCGGCGGCGACACCAACTTCGCTCCAGTCGCCACGGCCGACGGCGAGCTCGACTGCCGGGGTTTCTGGAAACCGGGCCACGAACGACCCGACAAGGGCGGCCGATTCACGTCGAACGCGCCCCTCTGCCCCACCCTGGTACGCGAGGTCGAGTCGGCGGGTGCCAATTTCGGTCGGGTGCGGGTGATCCGGCTCGAGCCCCAGGGTTACGACGAGGCGTTGGGGCAGATCCACCGAGATGACAACAACCGGTTCAACCCGCCCGACGAGGGCTGGGTCGTACGATCGTGGATGGAGCTCACCGACTATCCGGGGAGCTCCATGATCCTCATGGAGCAGGGCCCGGATGGCTTGCCCGATCCGGCAACCGAAGTTCGGCTCCCGCTTCAGCGCGGCGCGCGGTTCGTGCTCGACACGCAACGACTGTGGCACGTCGTGTGCCATCCGGGAACCGGCTCTCGTTACGCACTCATCTCGAGTTTCGAGAGCGGTCCTGCCCTCGGTCACTGGATCGCCCAGCAACGCTAGAAAAGTCAGCTCTTCAGCTCCGAGACGATACGACTCCACATGTCGGCGTCACTGCGGTACGGCGCGTAGAAGCTGATGCGGTCGACGATGCCGGCGAAGCGCCCACGCAATCGAGTCGCAACATCGTTGGGCGCCGCAACGATGGCGAAGGTCTCGAGCATGTCGTCGGTGACCAGCTCGCCCATCGCCACCCACTCCCCCTTGCGCGAGAGCCGGTTGAGCTGGTCACCCACCTCGCCCCACCCGTGTTGCTCGAGCACACCGCGGTAACCCGGAGTCGACCCGTAGAACGCGATCTGTTGCTTGGCGCCGGTACGCGCACTGTCGATGTCTTCGTCGTTCGCGCCGGTGACCACGAAGATCGGCGAGCTGACCTCGAAGTCCGCACGGTGCTTACCAACGGCGGCGAAGCCGCGTTCCAGCGCGGGCATCGTGACCTCACGCACATACTGCTCGGTCGTGAACGGGTGCAGGATGATGCCATCGGCAACTTCGCCCGCGACCTCGGTCATCCGATCGCCGACCGCGGCCAGGAACACCCTGGGCGTGCCGTGCGGGTTCGGATCCGGACTGAAGAACGGCGTCATGAGCGTGTGCGTGTAGAACTCGCCGCGAACGTCGAGCTTCTCGCCCGTGTTCCACGCCGACCAGATCGCGCGCAGCGCCAACACGAACTCGCGCATCCGCGCCGCAGGGTGCGACCACGGCATCGAAAAACGCCGCTCGATGTGAGGCTTGGTCTGGCTACCGAGCCCGAGAATGAAGCGCCCGTGCGACACGGCGTGAAGGTCGTTTGCGATCTGCGCGATCGTCATCGGCGTCCGCGCGAACGCGACGGCAATGGACGTACCGATCTCCATGCGTTCCGTGTGCTCAGCCACGAGTGCCAACGGTAGGAACGGATCGTGAGACGTCTCACTGGTGAACGCGCACGCGTATCCCTCGTCTTCCAACTCCTGCGCCTTGCGGGCAATGTCGTCGAACGAGCCGCTCAGTGCCGAATCCACCAACATGTGCCGCTCCTCCTGTGTGACCCCCGGGACCCTATCGGGACGTTCGCGACATCCGCATGACCGTCGCACCCCGGAAGTACCCTCCGACGCATGGGGTATTCGCCGCCGTGGTCGCTCTCACCGAGTGCGTGTTCCTCGTTCAAGTCGTGCCCGCTCGCCTTCCGCTTCTCGTACCTCGAACGCCTGCCCGAACCACCGTCGCCCTGGACGAGCAAGGGCACGCTCGTGCACCGCGCTCTGGAGCTCCTCCTCGACCGCCCGGCCGACGAGCGCACCCTCGACGCTGCGCTGGCCGACCTCACCTGGGCCCGTCAGGAGCTCGCGCCGCATCCCGACTTCGCCGATCTGTGCATGACCGAAGACGAATGGGCCGCGTTCGACGCCGATGCCGAATCGCTCGTGCACAAGTACTTCGAGCTGGAGGATCCCCGTTCGATCCGCCCGATCGGTCTCGAGCTCAAGCTGCAGGCCGATCTCGGCAGCGTGCGGCTGCGCGGTGTCATCGATCGGCTCGATCTCGACGAGCACGGGGAGCTCGTGGTCACCGACTACAAGACCGGCTCGGTACCGTCCGAGCTCTGGGAGGCCAAGAGCTTGAGCGGCGTCCACATCTACGCGCTGCTGTGCGAGCGAATGCTCGGTCGCCGGCCCGCACGCGTGCAGCTCTACTATCTGTCGAAGCCCGAAGCGATCATCGCGACGCCCACCGACCAATCGATCATCGGCGTCGAACGGCGCACAGTCGCGATGTGGTCGGCGATCGCTCGGTCGTGTGAGCGCGACGACTTCCGTCCCCATCCCGGGCGGTTGTGCGACTTCTGCACCTTCAAGCCGTACTGTCCCGCGCACGGCGGCGATCCCGTGCAAGCCGCTGAACTGCGTGGCCCCGGCACCGTGATCGCGGCTCCACTCCCGCTCGTCACCGCCGGCTGATCTCACCCGACCAACCCGCCGGTACGCTTGTCCGGTGAGCGAAACACTCAAGAGTGAGCGAACAATTCGCGCCGGTGAATGAGGGATTCAAGAAGCGCGTCGGCGAATTCGACGCTCGCGTCGATGCACGGGTCGAGCGCATCCGCGGGCCCCGCCTCGATCCAGTGTTCTACGGCGCCTCGAGCGCGGCCGACCACGGGCTGCTGTGGCTGGCCGTCGGCGCCGGTCGCGCGGCACGAGCGGGCGATCCTACGATTGCGTTGCGGATGGCCGTCGCGCTCGGCGTGGAATCGGCACTCACCAATGGCCCGATCAAGGCCTGCTTCCGCCGCGTACGTCCCAACGACGAGCGACCGGAAACGCCGCTCCCCTACGGCATGCATCGGCCGATCACCAGCTCGTTCCCCAGCGGGCATGCGGTCAGTGGGTTCACCGCGGCGATGCTCCTCGCCGACTCGCCGTTCGCGCCGGCGTGGTTCGCGCTCGCCGGCGTAGTGGCGGCGTCGCGGGTGTACGTGCGACTGCATCATGCCTCCGACGTGATCGCCGGGGCTGCCATCGGGCTGGCCCTGGGCGCGATCGCCCGCAGGGTGATTCACTTGAAGGGTTGACGCGTTTCGGCGGTAACCTCGAAACCTCGTCGATCGGGAGGCCGTCCGTGGCCCGTTCCATCACCGTCACCTTCGATTACCGCTGCCCCTTCGCGTACAACGGCAATGCCGCCGTCATCGCGGCGATCCGAGCCGGCAGCGACGTCGACTTCCGCTTCGCGCCGTTCTCGCTCGACCAGATCCACGTCGATGAAGGCGAGCCTCCGGTGTGGGACCGCGAGCCCGAAGCATGGGGCAGTGGTGTGCTGTCGCTGCTCTACGGCATCGCGGTGCGCGACCAGTTCGCCGACCAATTCTTCGACGCGCACCTCGCCCTGTTCGCGGCGCGTCACGAGCACGGCAAGCAACTCCAAGAGGAGGCCGTCTTGCGCGACGCAGTGGCAACGGCCGGGCTCGACCCTGACGCGGTGGCGGAGGAAGCGTGGAGTGGCCGGCCGCTGAAGACACTGGCCGCGGAGCACACCGAAGCCGTCGATGGGTGGCGTGTGTTCGGCGTCCCGACCTACATCGAGGGCGACGAAGCAGTCTTTGTACGGTTCATGGAACGAGGGCGCGTCGACGATCTCGAACGCGTCCTCGACATGCTGCAGTGGTCGCGGCTGAACGAGTTCAAGCGCACCCGCATCCCACGGTAGAAGGCCGCGCCCGCGTACCTCAGCTCAGGCCGGCCGTCGCGTCCGACCATTCATCGAACCCGGGATCTCGCCAGGCCCGGTGCACACATTCGGTGGCGAGATCACGCACGTAGAGGTGCAGCGTGGGCGCGTCGTCGGCCAGCTCGATCAACTCGCGGCCGCGCGCGATGGGGGGCGCCTGGGTGAGGAGGTCGACCAGCGCGACCACCGCGATGATCCGGCTCCGACAATCAGGGCACGCCGATACGGTTGCCGCCTCGAGGTTGTCGGTGAGCGTCAAGAGGCCAGCAGCCTCCTGCTCATCCAGCAACACGTCACTTCCGTCGTCGTCGAGAATGGCGACGACGGAACCAGTCACACGCGAACCGTACTCTCGCCCCGGAGCTCAGCCGATGTACACGGTGATGCGGGTCGGGTACTCGGCTGCGTCGACGACGAATGGCCGCACGCCGTCGAGGCCGATCACCCACATCACGGTGTTCTCGGCGTCGGCGAGCTTGCGGACGATCTGCAGGTGATGGTGCTCGCCATAGAGCAGGGTCAAGTTACCCAAGTAGGTCTGCGGCCGGCCGTCCACGAACGGGTTGTTACTGAGCGCGGGAGCGATCTTGACCACCAGGAACGCATCACCGGGGAGGAAGATCGGTTCGTTACCGTCCTTGAATGGCTCCTTGCTCGGATCTTGGTACTGCACCACATAGCCCGGAGGCGTGCCGTCGCCGAGGGGCTGGAACGTGAACGTCACCTCGTCGAGACAACCCGCCGCGCCAGCGGTGGCGTCGATCAACAACCCCCCCTGCCCGGCCGCAATGGAGCGCAACGGGGTCGTCACTCCGCGGAACCGCGGACAGTCGCTCATCACGTTCGTGGACGGTGCACCACCGCGCGTCGTGCTGGTCGCGGGCGCGGCCGAATTGCCGGAGCCACCCGTGCACGCCGCCATTGTCACTGTGAGCCCGACGAAGATCACAAACGCGTGAGACCGGGCAACCGAACGTGACACTGCGCGGAGGCTAGCTGGAGCAATCAGGAGAAAGCGCCGCCAGGGGCGCAGTACGATCCGCCAGTGGCATCCCATGCCGACGTCGAAGCCACACTGGTCGAACGTCTCGGGTACGCGCCCGGCACCAAGCTGCTGATCGTGACCTGCGACGACCTCGGCCTCACCCACTCCACCAACCTGGCGGTGTACGACGCCGTCCGCAACGGGGTCGCAACCAGCGCGTCCCTCATGGTCCCGTGCCCTTGGGCGCGTGACGCAGCCCGTCGCTACCGCGGCGAGGACGTCGGTGTGCATCTCACCCTCAACGCCGAGTTCGAGCCCTACCGCTGGGGCCCGATCACCCACTCTCCCAGCCTGCTCGATGGCGACGGTGGCTTTCCGCGCACCATCGAGGATGCCTGGGATCATGCCGACCTCGATGAGGTGCGACGAGAGTGTCGGGCGCAGATCGAGCGGGCGATCGTGTGGGGATTCGACGTCAGCCATCTCGGTAGCCACTTGGGCGCGCTGCAACTTCGCGCCGACTTCTTCGACGCGTACCTCGAGCTCGCTCTCGACTTCGGCTTACCGCTGCGGCTCGGTGACGCGGCCGCGGAACGGATCGCTGGATTCCCGTTCCGTCGTCTCGCCACCGAAGAGGGCGCGGTGTTCCCCGACCATCTGGTGACATGTCGTCCCGGCGCGCGTCGTCACCTCGAGCGAGCGCTGTTCGAGCTCCGACCCGGCGTGACGGAGATCAACGTGCATCCCGGGATCGACACCGACGAGCTGCGGGCCGCCTGCGACGACTGGGCCGGCCGGGTCGAGGATCACGTCGCATTGTGCCGCGACCCTTGGGTGCGCGATCTCATCACGCGAGCCGGCGCGGTACTGGTGAGCTGGCGCGAGCTGCGCGACCTCCAGCGCGCCTGACTCAGACCTCGGTCGTCGCGGCGATTCGCGCGCGTGCATCACGAAATGCAGAGGACGACGTCGCCGCGAGCAGATCCAGGAGTTGGCCCGAATCGCCCGCGGTCTTCATGCGTCCCTGCATGAACGCCACGCTCGGTTCCAGCGCCCCTTGCACGATTGCCACCGCGTCGGCGTAGGTGACAGTGAGCACGATGTCTGCATCGGCAGCAGGTCCGAGCTCCGCGTCGACCTTCTCGTGGTCGACCCGCGCGTGCCACGTGGTCTCGCCGTCGGGAGCACCGTTCACCACGATCTGCACACTCGTTGAGTGTGCAGCGCCTCGTACATCACGACCGACGACGGAGGTACGTACGAGGTCGACCCACTCGCGGGTGAGGAACTTCACGGTTTGGGCCACACCGCGACGTTACCGCGCACCGCCGCACCCGATACATTCCAGCGATGCCGCGTCGCGTCCTCGCCTCGTTCGTCGCGCTCGCGTTCGGCTGCACGGCGATCGCGGTGGTCGGACTGCGCGCGAACGCCGTCGACGACCGCTCGGCCGCCACGCACATCGCATGGAAGGCATGCGGCGGCCGCTTCCAGTGCGCCACGCTGTCGGTGCCGGCTGACTACACCGAGCCCCAGGGTGAGCAGGTGCGGTTGGCGCTCACCCGACAACGCGCGACCGACACCGATCATCGGCTCGGGTCATTGGTGATCAACTTCGGCGGACCAGGTGATCCGGGCAGCAGTACCCTGCGCGACTTCGTTGGCGAGGTCCCCTCGGAGATACGCGCCCGCTACGACCTCGTGAGCTTCGATCCGCGTGGCATCGGTAACTCGAAGCCCATCCAGTGCATCGACAACCGGACGGTGGAGATGCTGCTCTCCGAGGATCCCACCCCCAATGGACCGGCCGACCTTCGTGCCTTCTACGACGGCACCAACGACAACATCGACCTCGTGCAGGCGTGTATCGATCGGGCGGGCGAGTGGCTGTCGCACATCGGCAGCCGCGACGTGGCCCGCGACCTCGACCAGTTGCGGAGTGCGCTCGGCGATGCACAACTCCACTACCTGGGGTTCTCTTACGGCACGGTGATCGGCTCGGTGTATGCGCAGATGTTTCCGACCCACGTCGGTCATCTGGTGCTCGACGGGCCGGTCAACCTGTCATGGTCTCCGCAACAGGAGCTGGCGGCCAACGCCGCGTCGTTCGAGCAGGCATTCGACGAGTTCCTGGCCAACTGCGCCAAGCGTCGTCGTTGTCCCTTCCATTCCAACGGTGATCCGCGGCAGGCGTTCGTCGAGCTCCAACGGCGGTTCGAGGCCGGGCTCAGCCTGGCGACGACCAGCCCGTCGGGAAGGCGTAGCTCGCGGCGCGCGGGCGTGGCGGCGTTCTACGTCGGTGTGTTCTCCGCGCTCTACGACAAGCGATCCGGGTGGCCGACTCTGGCCCAGGGACTTCATGAGGCAGCCACGAACGGAGACGGCACGGTGCTCCTCCTCCTCGCCGACGCCTACAACGGGCGCCACGATGACGGCAGCTACGACAACAGCAACGAGACCATCGGGGTCATTCTCTGCGACGACCATTTCGACCCGGTGCCAACCTTCGACGAGTTCGTCGCGCAGTACAACCAGATGGTCGCGACCTACCCATTGCTCGGCGCCTTCGCCGGATCCACACTGCTCGGCTGCGATCCCCGCTTGCCCCACCCCCGCGTCGCCGACCAGCTCGGCGACGTACGCGTGGCCGGCACTCGACCCGTCGTGATCGTGGGCACCACGGAAGACCCTGCCACCCCGTACGAGGGCGCTCGGGACCTCGCGCAGCGAATCACCGGCTCGCGTTTGATCACGTTCGCGAGCACCGAGCACACCGCCTACGCCAAGAGCCAATGCATCGACACCGCGGTCGACGCATATCTCCTGCACGGCAGGTTGCCGGCCCGCAACCTCCGCTGCAACTGACGACGCTGCTCCCAGTTCTTCCGCGGCGAGCTCAGCCAGATTCGTAGCCGTGCGGGACCTTCGCGCCTTCCGCGCGCTCGCGGCCGACCACCCGGCTGAATCGCCAACCCCCCTCCAGCAGCACGACGGAGACCGCCGCGATCACCACTGCCTCACCGACCACCTCGGCGGTGGGGAACTGGAGCGCGTAGAAATCGCGCAAGCCCGGGACGACCATGATCACCGCGACCGACACGATCATCGCGACCACGAGCAACGTCTTCCACCACACGAACGGTCGCGCCTGGAGCACCAACACCCACAAGCCGACCACGACAACGACGAGGGTTGTCGTCGTACGCGATTCGCGCAACGAGAGGTCGTATCCGAAACGCGCGATGCCATAGCTCACGAGTGCAGCCGCCGCGACCACGAAACCCGCCGGGGCGGTGAAACGCAACACTCGCCGGATGAAGCCGGGGATGTAGCGGCGCGTATTGGGTGCCAATGCGAGGAAGAAGCCCGGGATCCCGATGGTGAAGGTACTGATGATGGTCAGGTGACGAGGGAGGAACGGGTACTTCCAGTCGAGGATCACGACGGCAATCGCGATGATTGTCGCGTAGACGGTCTTGGTCACGAAGAGGTTCGCGGAGCGTTCGATGTTCGCGATCACCCGTCGTCCCTCTGCAACCACACCGGGCATAGTGGCGAACTTGCCGTCGAGCAACACGATCTGGGCCACCGCGCGAGTGGCGGCGGCGCCCGAGCCCATCGCGATGCCGATGTCGGCGTCCTTCAGCGCCAACGCGTCGTTCACCCCATCGCCGGTCATCGCGACAACATGCCCCTTCGACTGCAACGCTCCTACCATGGCGCGCTTCTGCTGGGGTGTGACGCGACCGAACACCGCGTGCTGCTCGAGCACCTCGGCGAGCTGGTTGGGATCGTCGGGGAGCTCGCGGGCATCGAAAGCGAGATCGGCATGCGGTAACCCGACGCGCGATGCCACGGCCGCGACGGTGCGCGGATTGTCACCCGAGATCACCTTGAGCGCCACCCCCTGCTCGCTGAAGTATTTCAGCGTGTCGGCGGCGTCGGGACGGATCTTCTCCGCGAACATCACCAGCGCCGTTGCCTGCAGTCCGTCCGGCAACTGCTCACCGACGAGTGGTGCGTTGGTGTGGGCGAGAACGAGCACCCGTCGACCGCCCGCGGCCAGCTCGTCGGCGCGCTGACGCTCCGGCCGCGCGGGATCACCGAAGACCATCTCGGGCGCACCCATTACCCAGCTCCCCTGAGCGGCGAAGCTCGCGGCGCTCCATTTGCGCGCCGACGAGAACGGAACCGCGTCGACACGCGTCCAGCCGGCGGGCGCGTCGAACGCCGCCACCAACGCGACGAGGGTCGCGTTGCGGTTCTCGTCGGCGGCCAGTGCCCCCAACACGGGTGCCGGGTCGGAGCCGTCGAGCGGCTCGACCTCGTCGAACACGATCTCGCCCTCGGTGAGGGTCCCCGTCTTGTCGAGGCACACCACATCGACCCGGGCAAGACCTTCGACCGCCGGCAATTCCTGCACGAGGACCTGGCGCCTCGCCAAGGTGACCGCCGCGACCATGAACGCGACGCTGGTGAGCAGCACCAGACCCTCCGGCACCATGCCCACCACCCCCGCGACCGTGCTGCGCAACGCCTCGTCGAGCTCGTTGCTACGAAGCTGACTCCAGATGAGCAGCGCCGACGTGGGGATCAGCACCCACGTCACGATGCGAAGGATGGTGTTGATGCCCTCCATCAACTCCGAGCGGGTGACTTGGAACCGACGGGCCTCGGCGGCCAACTTCCTTGCGTACGAGTCACTACCGATCCGGGTCGCCTGGAAACGGCCGGAGCCGGCAACCACGAAACTGCCGGACAGCACCTCGAGGCCGAGCGCTTTGTCGAGTGGGTCGCTCTCACCGGTGAGCAATGACTCGTCGATCTCGAGTCCACTGGCCGAACGGACGATGCCGTCGCACAGAATCTGGTCGCCAGTTCGCAACTCGAGCAGCTCGTCGATGACCACCTCCTCCACCGCGATGTCACAGACCACCCCATCTCGCACGACCCGAGCCCGCGGCACGTTGAGCACCGCCAGATGGTCGAGCGTGCGCTTCGCCCGAACTTCCTGCACGATTCCGATCAAGGCATTGGCCACCAACACCACGCCGAAGGTCGCGTCCTGGATCGGCCCGACCACGAGGATCACGGCCAACATGGCGCCGAGGATGGCGTTGAACCGTGTCAGCACGTTGGCGCGGACGATCTCGCCGATGGTGCGGCTGGTGCGTTCGCCGGTGTGGTTGACGAAGCCCCGCGCGATCCGTTCCTGCACCTCGGCGGCGGTGAGACCAGTCGGCGGCGTGATCGAGCTACCAGCCGGCGCGCCCGGCTCGCGCCCCTCCTGCTGCGTCTGCATCCGGTGTGGCGGTCAGTCGCGCGGGAGTGCCGGGATCAAGGCGACCTCGCCGGTGGCGTCGTCTTCGAGGAGGCGGTAACCGCCCAGCTCGGCGAGTCGGGATCGACCTTCGTCGGGGCCGATCGCGATCAGCTCGTCGCCGGCCTGCAGTTGCACCGGTCCGCGTGGGCGGTAGAGATAGCGGCCGGCGCGACGGATGGCGAGCAGGTAGAAGCCGGTCTCGAGCTCGAGTTGCGCTTCGGCGAGAGTGCGGCCGTCGAGGAACGCATCGGGAGACACCGGCACTCGGGCGATCACCTCATCGGTGTCGCCAAGTGCCATCGCGAGCACCGGGTGCATCTCCTCGCCCTCTTCGACAAGCCACACCAACTGCTGCGCGGCGTCTCCCAGCTCCTCGGCCGCCCCACCCAGATGGAGCAGACCACGAAGCGGTGACGGCTCAAGCTGTTCCGACGCGGCACGAAGGACCCAGATCTCGAGCCGTTCGCGCATCTCGTCGAGCCGATCTTCGAGCTGGCTCACTTCGGCGGCGAGGCTCTGGTCGTTGAACAGCAATGCCGAGTACGCGAGGCCGATCGCGACTTCCGACACGTTCTTCATCTCGACCAACACGTCGACGGCGCGATCGAGGTCGGTGATCACCGCGGGGTCCTCGATCGCGCCGGGTGGACGCCACTCGGGGGCCCCGGCCAGCTCCCGCAATTCGCCGACGCCACCCGACGGCCCGCGCAGGATCAGCACATCGTCAGGAAGCAGCGTGTCGTCGCCGTCGGGATCGATCATCCAGTCCTTGCCGCGCCGGATGGCGACGACCCGCATGCCGACTTCGACGGGAAGGGCGACGTCGCCCAACGATCGGTGCGCGAGCGCGGCGTCGGGCCGAATTCGCACCCGGTGGGAAATCTCCTCTGCGGTCGCCAGATCGGCCACCAGCGCAGCCGGGATCCCCAACCGATGGGTGACGATCCGCGCGATGTCGACCGCGGCGTTACCCATGCGTTCGATGGCGGAGAGCACGTGGAGCACGCTCGACATCTCCTCGGCGTCGCGCGGCGAACGCGCCGCCAGCACGCAGACCTCACGCATCGCGTGGGCGAGATCGGACAACCGCTCCTCGAGCTCGTGGACCTCTTCAGCCATCCCCACGTCGGCAAAGAAGAGCGCGGCGTACGCGAGGTCGACCATGAGCTCGGAGGTGTCCTTCGCCTCCGAGAGCATCGTCTTGAGATTGCGGGGTTGGTCGTCGGGTGCCATGGACTCCGGCTCGGGCGTGCGTGATCAGGATAACCCAGGCCATTCCGGTTGCACGGCCCGATCGGCGGCTCATCATGCAAGTCCGAGGGCGACGATCGCGAGGATCAGCGCGATCGCACCGAGGAGATCGAGACTCGAGGTGACGATCGGGATGCCATGGTTGTCGGGATCGAGCCCGAGCCGGTGTGCAGCCACCGCGCCGTAGAACCCGACGAGCACCGCGAACGTCGTGGCCACCACGCCGGCCAACATCGACACCGCGATCATCTCGAGGCTCCCCGGGCTGCGCAGGCCAACCGCCGCTGATGCGATGTCGGCCGACACCCCGAGCAAGAAGAACACCGGCACCGCGTACATCGCAACGAGCAGGACGTCTTCTCCCACCGCGCGCATGCTGCCACGACCGGGTACGAGCGTGCCGAGGTGCAATTTGGTGGCGACCCGCGCGCTCAGGATGCCGCCCAACGCGCCGGAGTCCTCCAGGAACGGCGGTACCAACACGAGCAACGCGGGATACGCGAGGAACGAACCGAAGCGCTTCTCGATCGTCAGTCCGGCCACGATGTCGACAGTGCCGGCCAACGCGAGCACGGGCAGCGACTCGCGCACGATGCGCCGCAGGATCGGTGCGGGAGAACGGATGCTCGCGACCAACGCGAGCATCGCCCCCACCGAGCACAGGATCGCGATCGCCGGCGTGACCCATGCGACACCCACGAGATACGTCGCCAAGAACAGCGCGGGCAGCGTGACCATGTCGCCGGCCGCGGTGACGATCGGGCTGGCCACGTTGTCGAGGTCCCAGCTCCGGCGGACACTGAGGGTCGCGACCCCGACGGTGATGGCCATGACCACGATCGACGACAGGAAGCCGCCGATCACCGAGATCACGACGAAGTCGGCAATCGAGATGGTGTGCTCGAGTCCGAACGCCACCGAAACGGTCTTGGCCAACACCGCCAGCACGAGCGAGATGGACAGCGACAGCGCCAAGGACGCCACGAGGTTCTGCCCGACGAGCGTGTCCTTCCGACGCGACATTCGGAAGGTTCCGGTGTGGACCGCGGTACCGAGGCGGCTGCCGAGCGCGCCGAACACGTTGCCGCGCATGCCGATGGCGGCGGGCACCAAGACGAGAAGGCCGGGGAGCGCTTCGAGGGTTCCAGTGATGGAACCGAGGGTCAACCCGGCGAGAAGATCACCGCCCGAGCTGAGCAGGAGCGCGACGAAGCCGGCTCGGACCCCGGCGGCATCCGAGTGCAACACCGCGCGAAGACGCGCGACGACAGCTCGCCACGAACGCAACATGGGTACTCGGAGGCTCTGACTTCACAGATCTGCTCGATGCTTGCGTAGGCGCAATTCAACGTCGGGACGCGCGCAGACATCTCCCATCTCCACTCGTCCCGTCAGGCACTTAAGGCTAACGCCTCCCCGCTCCGGCGCGCCTCTCCACTTCTCCTCCTCTTCTTTCTGCCTCTTTGAGCTGCCTCTTTGAGCTGATCACGACAAGCTGATCACGACAATCTGATCACGATCCCGATTGACCCACTCTCTCGAACAGACGTTCGAGAGAGTGAACCACCCGTCCTCGATTCGACCATCGATCGACATGACCTCTCATCTAGAGTGCGCACCATCACACGGGAGTCCGGGGGACCGGGCTGAGAGGGGAACCGATCCGTTCCCGACCGTCGGAACCTGATCCGGATCATGCCGGCGCAGGGAGGAGGCACATGCCGATCGGCCGGTTGCACGTCATCACCGATACGAGGCCGGGTCGCGACCCGTTGGCGATCGTCGCCGCAGCCATCGAGGCGGGTGCACCGGTCGTGCAGGTACGGGGCAAGGAGCTCAGCGACCGTGAGCTCTACGACCTGACCTGCCGCGTGCTCGAGCTCTGTGTTCACGGAGGCGCGACATGCTTGGTCGACGACCGTTTGCACGTCGCAGTGGCAGCGGGTGCGGGTGGCGCGCACGTGGGTGAGCACGACCTTCCAGTTGCGGCTGCTCGCCGGGTGCTCGGGAACGAGCTGGTGTTGGGTGCGACCGCGCGCGCTCCGGAGACGGCCCTCGCGCACCAGCGCGACGGGGCCACGTACCTCGGCGTCGGCCCGTGCTATCCAACGGCAACCAAGTCGGGGCTGCCTGCGCTGTTGGGTCCCGCGGGGGTGGCTCAGGTCGCGGTGGCCGTTGACGTCCCGGTCATCGCCATCGCCGGTGTGACCGCGCCGCGGATACCAGAGTTGCTGGCCGCCGGCGCGTTCGGTGTCGCCGTCATCGGCGCGATCAGCACCGCGGACGACCCGCATGCCGCCACCGAGGAGTTGTTGCGGGCGTTGGAGAAGGCGCCGTGAACGACGCCGCGAATGATGTCTCGGTCGTCGGGGGCGGCGCGATTGGTTTGGCGTGCGCGTGGCGGGTGGCACAGCGTGGTCTGGGTGTCACGGTCATCGATCCGGAACCGGGCTCCGGGGCCTCGCATGCGGCGGCCGGGATGCTGTGCCCGGTCACCGAGGTCCAGTACGGCGAGGAGCCGCTGCTGGCGTTGACGATGGGGTCGGCCCGCCTTTGGCCGGCGTTCGCCGCCGAACTGATCGCGGTAACCGGTGTCGACATCGGCTACCGCACCGAAGGAACATTGACGGTCGCGTTCAACGACGACGACCTGGGCGCGCTCGAAGATCTGTTCCGGTTCCAGCAGTCGCTCGACTTGTGTGTCGAACGATTGCGGCCTCACCAGTGCCGGGAATTGGAACCCCAGTTGTCGCCGCGGGTGCGCGGCGGGATCTTCGTGCGCGGCGATCATCAGGTCGACAACCGTCGGTTGGTCTCTGCGTTGCTGATCGCGTGCGAAGGGGCAGGAGTGCGGTTCGTGCGGCGCCGAGTCGCGTCGTTGGCAAGCGACGAGGAGGTCGAGCGCGCCACCCACGTCGTGCTGGCTGCCGGGTGCTGGTCGGCGTTGCTCGCGGCAGGGGTGATGGTGCGCCCGGTCAAGGGCCAGATCCTGCGGCTCCGGTTCGAGCCGTCCGACCCACCCATCACCCGCAATGTGCGGGGGTTCGCCGATGGCCGCTCCGTGTACCTCGTTGCTCGTGCCAACGGTGAGCTCGTCGTGGGGGCGACGGTCGAAGAGCAGGGCTACGACACCACGGTCACTGCCGGTGCCGTGCACGACTTGCTCCGGGCCGCCACCGACCTCGTGCCGGGAGTGAGCGAGCTGGAGCTGGTGGAGTCGTACGCCGGTCTGCGCCCCGGCACGCCCGACAACGCGCCGATCATCGGGCGGGCGTGCGACCATGGTCGGCTCGTGTACGCGACCGGTCATTACCGAAACGGGATCCTCCTGGCGCCCGTCACGGCCGATGCCGTCGCATCGCTGTTGGTCGACGGTGTGCTGCCTTCAGCCGTGGCCCCGTTCTCGATCGATCGGTTCCGGCGATGAACGTCATTCTCAACGGCGAGGTACGTCAAATCGGCGAGGGCACGACGGTCGCCGCGCTGATCGAAGGCTTGGGCCGCAGCCCGAAGGGCTTGGCCATTGCCATCAACGAAGACGTCGTCCACCGCGGGGCATGGTGTGACGTCGAGCTGCGCGCGGGTGATCGGGTCGAGATCCTCACCGCGGCCCAGGGAGGTTGACATGGACGACCCGTTCATCCTCGGTGGCGATGCATTTTCGTCTCGACTCGTCCTCGGGACGGGCGGCGCGCCGAGCCTCGACATACTGGAGCGCGCGATCCTCGCGTCGGGCACCGAGATCGTGACGGTGGCGCTGCGGCGGGTCGACCCCACCGCGCCCGGCTCGATCATGGATGTGCTCGAACGCACCGGCGTGCGCCTGTTGCCCAACACGGCCGGCTGCTTCACTGCGATCGAGGCCGTGCGCACCGCTCGCTTGGCGCGTGATGCCTTCGAGACGAACTGGATCAAGCTCGAGGTGATCGGCGACGAGCGGACGCTGCTCCCCGATCCGGTCGAGCTGCTCGATGCCGCCGAGCAGCTGGTCGACGACGGCTTCGTCGTGCTCCCGTACACCAACGACGATCCGATCACCGCCACCCGCTTGAGCGACCTCGGATGCGCGGCCGTGATGCCGCTGGGTGCACCGATCGGGAGTGGCATGGGCATCCGCAACCCGTACAACCTGGCGATCATCCGCGAGCAGGTATCGGTGCCGGTGATCCTCGATGCCGGGGTCGGTACCGCCTCTGATGCCGCGTTGGCGATGGAGCTCGGCTGCGACGGTGTGTTGTTGGCGTCGGCAGTGACGCGGGCACGCGACCCAGAACGGATGGCTGCCGCCATGCGACACGCGGTCGACGCGGGACGTCTGGCCCGCCGGGCAGGGCGCATCCCCCGGCGGCTGTACGCGGAGGCGTCGACGACGTGGGAAGGTCGGCCCGAGCTCGCATGAAACTCCCTCCGCTCCTCGTGATCACCGACCGCACAATTGCCGAGACAATTGCCGAGCGGTCGCTGGTCGACGTGGTCCGCGCCGCGGTCGATGGCGGCGCGGAATGCGTGGTGCTACGCGAGAAGGACCTCCCACGCATCGAGCGCGCGGGGCTGGCCGAAGCGCTCCGGGCCATCGTGGCGACGGTGATCGTGGCATCAGATCCGACCATCGAGTCGGACGGCGTGCACCTCGCCTCGCTCGACGCGTTCCCACCAGTCCGGCCTCGACTCGTCGGCCGCTCGTGCCACTCCCCATCGGAGTTGGCGGCCGCCGCCGCCGAAGGCTGCGACTACGCGACGCTCTCCCCGATCTTCGCCAGCGAGTCCAAGCCCGGGTACGGGCCCCCACTGGGCGCCGCCGCACTGCGGGATCCGCCGCTGCCGGTCTACGCGCTCGGCGGCATCGACCCCTCGAACGCGCGAGCGTGCCTCCGTGCGGGCGCGGCCGGTGTCGCGGTCATGGGTCATGTGATGCGCGCGGATGATCCGGCCGCAGCAGTCAACGAGCTGCTCTCATGAACCCGCCGGTGGTGTTGAGCATCGCCGGAAGTGACTCTGGCGCCGGCGCCGGCATCCAAGCTGACCTCAAGACATTCGCCGCGCTGCACGTCTTTGCGACGACCGCGATCACCGCGGTCACCGCGCAGAACACCGCGGAAGTGCGCGTCGTGCATCCGCTCCCGGTGGAGGTGGTGCGAGCCCAGATCGAAGCGGTCCTCGACGACTTTCCCCTGACCGCCGTGAAAACCGGCATGCTCGCCACCCCCGAAATCGTCGAGCTCGTGGCCAGTCTCGCCGAGGCGGGCCGGCTACCGAACCTGGTGGTCGACCCGGTGCTGACCTCCTCCACGGGAACGCAGCTGCTGGAGGAAGAGGCCGCCGATCTCTACCTGAAGCGCCTTCTGCCCGTGGCGACGGCGTTCACGCCCAATCTGCTCGAAGCCAGCGTGTTGCTGGGCCGCGAGCTGCGCATCGTGCCCGACCAGCGGGATGCGGCACGAGAACTGGCCACGCACACGCACGGTATCGTGGTCATCACGGGCGGCCACGCCACCAGCGATTCGGGCGATCGCGCGTGTGACGTCATGAGCGGCGCGGGTGTTGACGACGTCATTGCCCGCTCCCGCATCGACACGGTCAACAACCACGGCAGCGGATGCTCGTTCGCGTCGGCAATCGCGGCGTACATCGCGCGCGGCGACGATCCGGCCCGCGCCATCAGGTCAGCAAATGCGTTCGTGCACCGCGCCATCGAGGGCGCGGCGCGTTGGAACCTCGGGTCGGGACACGGCCCCCTCGATCACTTCCATTGGGAGGAACTATGAACCAGAAGATCTACATCGACCAGGTCCCGTTCAAGGAGATCGCCCTCACCAACGGGGAGCGGGTACACCTGTACGACACCAGCGGCCCGGGTTCGGACCCCGCACACGGCCTACCGCCGCTGCGCGCGGAGTGGATCGAGGACCGGGGAGACGTCGAGACCTACGCCGGTCGCAGCGTCAGCCGGCGCGATGACGGTCGCGCCGCAGTTCGCCGCGGTACCGACGACGGCGCTGAGCCGTGGCAGGGCCCGACCCGTCCGCAACGGCGAGCCAAGGCGGGCCGGCGCGTCACCCAGATGCACTACGCCCGACGGGGCGAGATCACTCCGGAGATGCGGTTCGTCGCGGCTCGGGAACAACTCGACACCGAAACGGTCCGTGACGAGATCGCGCGCGGCCGCGCCATCCTTCCGGCCAATGTGAACCATCCCGAGTCGGAGCCGATGATCATCGGGCGCAACTTCCTCGTGAAGGTCAACGCCAACATCGGTAACTCCGCGGTGTCGTCGTCGATTGCCGAAGAAGTTGAGAAGCTCACCTGGGCAACGCGGTGGGGCGCCGACACGGTCATGGACCTCTCGACCGGCGCCGACATCCACACCACACGCGAGTGGATCATCCGCAACAGCCCGGTACCGATCGGAACGGTCCCCATCTACCAGGCGCTGGAAAAGGTCGACGGTGCGGCGGAGGACTTGTCGTGGGACGTCTTCCGCGACACGGTGATCGAGCAGTGCGAACAGGGCGTCGATTACATGACGATCCACGCGGGTGTGCTGCTGCGATACGTGCCGCTCACCGCGAAGCGCGTGACGGGCATCGTCAGCCGGGGCGGATCGATCCTGGCGGCGTGGTGTCTTGCTCATCACCAGGAGAACTTCCTCTACGCGAACTTCGAGGAGTTGTGCGAGATCCTCGCCGTCTACGACGTGTCGTTCTCGCTCGGCGACGGGCTGCGACCGGGGTCGATCGCCGACGCCAACGACGAGGCGCAGTTCGCCGAGCTGCGCACCCTGGGCGAGCTGACCCACGTCGCGTGGGAGCACGACGTGCAGGTCATGATCGAAGGTCCCGGTCACGTACCGATGCACAAGATCAAGGAGAACATCGACCTCCAGCTGGAATGGTGCAAGGAAGCGCCTTTCTACACACTCGGTCCCCTCACGACGGACGTCGCGCCGGGATACGACCACATCACGTCGGCCATCGGCGCCGCGATGATCGGGATGTACGGCACCGCGATGCTCTGCTACGTGACACCGAAGGAGCACCTCGGTCTCCCCAACCGAGACGATGTGAAAGCCGGCGTGATCGCCTACAAGATCGCCGCCCACGCCGCCGACTTGGCGAAGGGGCACCCAGGCGCGCAGGCATGGGACGACGCGCTTTCGACGGCCCGCTTCGAGTTCCGCTGGGAGGACCAGTTCCAGCTGTCACTCGATCCCGAGACTGCCCGCGCTTACCACGACGAGACACTGCCGGCCGAGCCGGCCAAGACTGCGCACTTCTGCTCGATGTGCGGACCGAAGTTCTGCTCGATGCGGATCACCCAGGACGTGCGGCGCTACGCAGAAGAGCACCGCGTCGGCGAGCAGGAAGCCATCGAGCTCGGGATGAAGGAGAAGGCGACCGAGTTCGTCGAGACCGGAGCCGAGCTCTACCGAACGCCGTGACGCGATCGCCGGACCAGCCGATTACTCGTGGTCGTTGAGGAGCTCGTAGATCGGGTTCAGGATCGCGAGGCGGCCTCGATCCTCGCCGACCATCCCCTCGGCGACCAGGCGGGTTCCCACCTTCACACCCTGGATGCTGCGGCGTCCGAGGAAGACGAGAGCCACTCCACTGCCCGTCTCGTCGACGATCGTGCACTCCAGGCTGCCGACACCACCATGCGGTTGTACCCGCATGGTGTGCACCTTGCCCGCGATGCGAGCGCGTCGGCGATACTCGATGCCCTCGATCGGGGTGCAGTCGCCAGGAATAGCCGGCGCACCAAGGACCTGGGCGCGCCGGTCCTTGGCGGTGACGGCGCGCTTCTTCTCCTGGCGAGCTTTCGCGAAGCGCCCGTTGGCCGAGGGAGCTGGAACCGTCGTGCTCCGACGAGCTCCCAGGTGGTACGGGACGATGGTGACGTTGCTGTGCGGGAGCGTTGACAACGCCTGAGTGATCGCGTCAGCAGTGCGGTCGTGCAGGAAGCGGTGCCAGAAGTGTGTGTACTGGCGTCGCGGCACCAGCACACTCACTTCTGTCTCGCCGTCGGCCAGCGCGGTGGCGACGACCTCCGCGGCCGCTCGCGGGATCCTGCGATCCGGACATTCGACGATGTCGAGTGGCAGCCGAGTGAAACCGAGATTGCGCCAGGCATTCGAGAGGTCTTCCGTCTTGATCGGGTCGAGATCGAAATGCACCGCGCGCAGATCGTCGGGCGCGAGGGTACGTGCGTACTGAATCGCCCGGGCGGCCGCGACATCGAGCTGGTCGATCAGCACGATCACGGCATGACGGCGGAGGACCGGTGCCTGCGCCGCGGCCGGCGCGTCCTCCTTGAGCTCCTCGAGCTCGTCCTCGTACTGCTTGTTCAGCCGTACCAACCCGGCGACCATGACCGGAACCAGGACGATGATGAACCACGCGCCGTGCGTGAATTTGGTGATCGCGATGATGACGTCGACGATCAACGAGAGGGCGGCACCGATGCCGTTGATCACGAGGCCGGTTTTCCAATTCGGTTCCCGGTGGGTGAGATGGTGCTTGGCCATCCCCGCCTGTGACAGCGTGAAGCTCGTGAACACCCCGATCGCATAGAGCGGGATGAGACGGTCGACCTTGGCGTTGGTGACCAGCAGCACCCCGATCGATGCCACTGCGAGGAAGATGATGCCGTTGGAGAACACCAGGCGATGGCCGCGCTTGGTGAGCTGGCGCGGCATGAAGTTGTCTTCTGCGTGGAAGCTCGCGAGTCGCGGGAAATCGGCAAAGCTGGTGTTGGCCGCCAGCACGAGGATGAGCATCGTGCCCGCTTGCAAGCCGTAGAAGAGCACGTCGGCGAGCGAGCCGTGGCCGTACACCAGCCGCCCGATTTGGCTGATGACGGTCGGGGTGCCGTCCTTGTACGGCGCGGCGTGCACTTTGGACGCCAGGATCGACAGGCCGAGGAACATCGCCCCGAGCGTCGAGCCCATGATCACGAGCGTGATACGAGCGTTCTTCCATGCCGGCTCACGGAACGCGGGCACACCATTGGAGATCGCCTCCACGCCGGTGACCGCGGCGCCACCCGACGCGAACGCGTGCAACACGATGTACAACGTCGCACCGAGGAAGATGCCGCTCCCCGCGCTCCCCACGGACACGAGCCCGTGATGATGGATGGAGTCGACCGCGAGGTGCCCGAACCCCATCTTCCAGAGGCCGAGGCCGAGCAACACCACCATGTTGAGGATGAAGAAGTAGGTGGGCAGCGCGAACAGCCGGCCCGACTCCCGCACGCCTCGGAGGTTCCCGTAGGCGATGATGGCAACGAACGCAATCGAGATGAGCAGCGAGTAGGACGCCAGACCGGAGAAGGCCGAACCGAGTGCCGCGGTCCCCGCGGCCACCGACACCGCGACCGTGAGGATGTAGTCGGTGAGGAGCGCAACCCCGGCCACCTGGGCGGGGAGCAGCCCGAAGTTGTCGCGGGTGACGATGTATGCGCCACCGGCGCTCGGATAGGCCTTGATCGTCTGCAGGTACGACAGGATCAGGAACGCGAGCACGACGAGCAGCGCGAGCGTGATCGGCACGACCATCGCGAACGCCGCCACCCCCACCGCGGGCACGAGCACCCGGAGGATCTCCTCGGTCGCATAGGCCGACGACGAGAGGTTGTCGGACGCGAACACCGCGAGCGCGGTGGGCTTCCCGAGTCGTTCGTGCGCGAGCTGCTCCGTCGCGAGCGGTCGCCCGAGCAACCGGTTCTTGATCCGGTACAGCCGCGGTTCGGGGGGCGCCGCGGCCGGCGGAATGAGCGTCGGCCCTGTGTGCAGCCCATGGCCTGCTTGCAGTCCGGCGATCTCCGGAGTGGGTGCTTGCAGGTCGGTGCTCACACGTGTGCTCCTGTCCGGACGGCTGCGGAGGGCGGCGACTCACCGGGCTCGTGAGAGGTCGTAGACCACACTTACCGGGGACCCAAGGGGCAGCTCCTATCTCTTGACGCGTTCTTGACGCGGCGTGCAAAAGTCTTGACGCCTTCTTGATGCCGGTCTCCCGACAGCCCGGGCGCGGTTGCCTAGAACGTTGGTATAGCTCCGCGCTCTATGTCACCAGGGCATCGGTGGACGGCGAGGTGGGGCTCGGCGGTTGGGTGGCAGCGGTACTGAGCCCGCTTTCGGTCTCGGGTGTGCTGGTCGCAGTACGGGGCGACTTCTTCACGACCAACGCCGCGCTCGTCCTCGTCCTGTCGGTGCTGGCTTCGGCGATCGTGGGGGGACGGTGGGGCGGAGTCGTCGCAGCCGTCATCGCCGCGTTGTGCTTCGACTTCTTCTTCACTCGCCCCTATTACTCGTTCACCATCAATACCCGCGACGACCTCGAGACCACTGTCGTGCTGCTGATCGTGGGCATCGTCGTGGGCGAGCTCGTCGTACGCGCTCGTCGAAGTCAACGCCTTGCACTGGAACGCGGTTTGCCGGGCGAAGTCAGCGAACTTGATCGGCGGCGCTGATGACCAGCACAAGTGGTGTGAACTGACAGCAGTGGAGGTGATGAGAGGACTTTCAAACGCTCTGCACCCTGCAGCGCCTTGATTTGGAAGGCCGCGAACGACGGAGACGAGTGAGGCGTGGGACAGCCGCTCAGGCTACGTCCACGAGTCTGACGGACGTCGCTGGTTTGGGGACAGGCTCACCGTGGGTGCGGAGACTCTTTACGTGGACTCGAATGGCTTCTCGAATCAAGAGTTCGACTTCGTCCACCGTTTCGCCTGCTGCTACGCAACCAGGTAGGTCGGGCACATAGGCGGAGAAGGAGTTCTCCTGCCCTTCGATGACGACGGCGTAGGTGCTCATCTGCTCTGTCCTTTGAGACCTGCTTGTCGAAGAACGCTCGCCAGCGTACCCGCCTTGAGGTCGTCGCTCGGCTTGCCAGCAATGGTGACCGTTCCTGACTTCGCGTGATGCCGGAACTGCCGATGGCTACCTCGCTGGCGGTCGAGATACCAGCCGTTCTCTTCGAGCAGAGCGATGACGTCTCCGACCTTCACGCGTTGACAATAGGAACTGTCTGTGACAGCGATCTTGGGCGGTGTGATGAGTTTGGAAAATGCATCGTCGAGACGATCAAGGCTCTCGTAGGGTGGGTCCGTGGCTGTACCCCGAGACACCTATACGCATGGCCATCAGGACGCGGTGCTTCGGTCTCACCGTTGGCGTACGGCCGAGAACTCTGCCGCGTACTTGCTTCCCTTCTTGCGAGCTGGCGATCGACTCCTCGACGTGGGCTGTGGACCCGGAACGATCACGGCCGACATGGCTCGCGTGGTGGCTCCGGCTCAGGTCATCGGGATCGATGTGGCCGGCTCCGTGGTGGCGGAGGCATCTGCCTACGCCGAACAGGTACAGGTTCCCAACGTCTCCTTCCAGATCGGCGACTTTCGGGAGGCGGGATTCAAGGCGGGGACGTTTGACGTGGTCCACGCCCACCAGGTTCTCCAGCATCTCCGCGATCCTGTGGGTGCGCTCACTGATATGGCGAGGCTCGTCCGCCCGGGTGGGATCGTCGCTGCGCGCGATAGCGATTATTCGGCGTTTACCTGGGCACCCAGGAACGCGGGACTCGAACGCTGGCGGGATGTGTACCTGGCGGTTACTCGCAGGAATGGGGCCGAACCTGAAGCGGGAAGATGGCTCCTTGGATGGGCACATGCCGCGGGACTGTCGAATGTGACGTACGGGTCGTCGACGTGGACGTTCGTCACCCCAGATGAACTGCGATGGTGGTCCGAGCTCTGGGCCGAGCGCTGCGTCGCCTCGTCGTTTGCCGAACAGGCGGTCGAATACGAGATCGCTAGACCATCGGAGTTGACGGCCTTGGCGGAGGCGTGGCGCGCGTGGGCTTGCGAGCCCGACGCGATGTTCGTCATACTCCACGGAGAGATACTCGCCCGGACCTAGGGGTGTCCGCTGTGGAGTCGAGCAAACGTTGTCATTCCGACAACAGCCGTGGAGGTGATGAGAGGACTTTCAAACCCTAACCACCCTGCGGCCGGGCTGATCCGGGGCGCCGCGACCGATGTCGATGCTTGAAAGCCCTGGATCGGGGATCGGGGGCGTCCGCTCGCTAG
>WNFE01000268.1_pt1 | contig 46550 bp, 57 predicted proteins | sample 5400451 | NCBI WGS metagenome assembly WNFE01 (sample SAMN13153344, study PRJNA577476) | soil metagenome | isolation source: 200 cm saprolite under Douglas fir tree site 2 hole 2 | place: USA:California | collected 2015-04-18
GCGCCGCCGAGCATGGAGACATTTTTCATGAACAGAATCATTTGGATCTGCGCCATCATGGGATCGGTTACGGTCCAGAACTTGTGCAACATCAACGTGACCGGAATCAGGAACAGCACGATGAGCCAGGCGCCAAGTTTTGCGCGGTAGCCCAGCAAAATGCTGAGGCCGCCTGCGATGGCCACTACGCCAGAAAGAGGAACCGCGATCCAAGCCAAGGGCACGCCCTGAGAGGCCGAGAAGGCGATGGTTTGCCTAGAAAAGTGGTTGGCTCCAGCCATCAGGAAAATCAGCGCGAAGAAAAACCGTCCCAAAACGACCACCGCTCCCTGCCAAAAGCTTATTGCTTCCACATCTTTGGAAATTGCGATCGAATTCGTTGCCATGTACTTCCTCCTTTTGCTTGTTGAATCCGCTTACGAACAACCGCGCAAACTAAGTTTGTCTGCACCGGCTAAAATCGATTTCCGTTCGTTTTCGATTACAGTGCAGACGAGTGGGCGTTCTTTGCAGCCTGGAAATTCACTTGTGCCCACGCCGAGAACTTTGTCGGCTGCCGGCCTGCGATTTTGTTTGCGAGCGCAACTTGGTCGCGCGAATCGGAACCCAAGTACGTGTGCGCCTGAAAGTAATTGAACATTTCCGCTATCTCGGCGGCTCCAGGAAAGAGACCCGCGAAGACTTCCTTTGGCACTTGGTTGAAAGAGAAGTTGTGACCCTGTCGATTTAGCGTATCGATGATTTCATTGAAGCTCATGAAATCGCCGACTAGGGGCAGATACTCGCCATGGCCGGCCTGATCGGGGTTCGCGAATGCTCCGGCCACGATGTCACCCAGTTCTGTGATATCGCCCATGTGAATGCTCCGCACAGTTGGATCAAGCGGGAGAGCCCAGCCCACGGATCCGTCAGCCTGTTTTTGCGGAGCAAGAACGCCGATAAGGTTCTGATAGTAGAAAGGCGCGATGACGAACGTATGATTCGCAAACCCGGCTTCTTTCACTATCCGATCAACCTTTGCCTTGCCGGTAAAGTGGGGAACGTGGAGCTTGCCGCCGCTGATTCCTTCCACATCAGGCAGGGTGGACCAGACAAAGTGTTTGACACCGGCATCCTTGGCGGCGCGTACCGCAGCGGTTGCCTGCTTGAGTTCGTCCGTACCTTCTTCCCACAAATTAGTGACTAGAAATACGCCGTGCGCCCCTTCAAACGCAGCCGTAAGGGTTTCGGGGCGATTCAAGTCCGCTTGGATGACTTCGTCGGCGAGTTCGCTATGCCTGGCCGGATTGCGAGTCAGGGCGCGCACGTTGAATTGATTGCCGGCTTGAAGGGCACGTACTACGGCGCCTCCTTGTTGCCCCGTTGCGCCGACTACGGCGATGAGCTTCTTATTTGTGCGTTCCATATGCAGTGTGCCTCTCTTTCACTATCTATTGATGCCAAGTCTATTGATAGAGATACATTATGCTGGACATTGGTTATGCGAAATGTCAAAATAGTTTGCTCATGGCCAAGAACTCGCGAGACCCGGTTCACTGTTGGCTGGTATTGGGGAAGGCCTTTCGGGCGGCCGCGAAATATCTGTATGCGGGACTTGAGGAGACGGGAATCGACGATACCGACTTCCGGATACTGGAAGCACTCCTCAACAAAGGGCCTTTGCCGGTAAATACGATCGGCCCAAAGGTGTACCTTACGCCCGGCTCGATCAGTGTGGCCATCGACCGCCTGTTGGATAGAGGCCTGGTAAGCCGGGTCGAGAGTCCTGAGGATCGGCGCGTCCGGATCGTATCGCTCACCCCAAAAGGCAAAGAATTGATCGCGCCGATTTTTCGCAAACACGCAGCCGAAATTAGGAAAGTCTTTGCCGATGCGAGCCCGAAAGAATTGCGAGCTCTTGAAACGACATTGAAAAAGATTGGCAAGCGCTCCGAGAGTCTGGGGACCGGAGTCAACCCAAAGTGTTTAAGCCAACGATGACATAGCAGCGTGGTGCGCCGATCAATCGAAATGAAAGTTGTCCCGGAGAAGTGACGTAAATGCAGATTGGAATCGACAGTTTCGCAGCAGCTATTTCCGACCCGGCCACAGGTCTCACGCTCAGTCCTGTGAAGCGCATGCACCATCTACTCGAAGAGATTGAGCTTGCCGATAGGGTCGGCCTCGACGTCTTCGGCATTGGCGAACATCACCGGGCGGAATTCCTCGACTCAGCTCCCGTTGTAATCCTCTCCGCTGCCGCCGCCCGCACGGAAAATATCCGTCTCACCAGCGCAGTCACGGTTCTCAGTGCCTCCGACCCCGTTCGCGTTTTTCAGGAGTTCGCGACTCTCGACTTGATCTCGCGGGGCCGCGCCGAAATTGTCGCCGGACGCGGTTCCTTCATCGAGTCCTATCCCCTCTTCGGCCTACGTCTTGAAGACTACGACTCGCTCTTTGCAGAAAAACTCGACCTTCTCCTGAAAATCCGGGCAAGCGCGAAAGTGCACTGGTCCGGCAAACACCGCGCCGCGCTTACCGGCCAAGCAATCTACCCTCGCCCGCTGCAGGATCCGCTGCCTATCTGGGTCGGTGTCGGCGGCACTCCGGAATCTTTCGTTCGTGCAGGCATGCTCGGACTTCCTCTTATGGTGGCCATCATCGGCGGTGAGCCGAGGCGCTTCCGCCCGCTCATAGACCTCTACCGCGAGGCTGGTCGTCGCGCCGGTCATTCTCCCGAGCAACTCACCGTAGGTCTTCATTCCGTTGGCTTTCTCGCGGACACCACGGACGAAGCAGCAGAAATATTCTTTCCAGGCTATGCGCACACTTTTACCGAAATCGGCAAGGAACGCGGCTGGCCACCCGCCACACGCGCTCAGTTTGACGCCGTCCGCGGACCTACCGGTGCACTGCTGATCGGTGACGCTGAAACGGTCGCAAAAAAGATTCTTTACGTGAACGAAGTTCTCGGCGGCATCTCCCGCGTCACATTCCAAATGGGTGTCTCTACGCTGTCACACGAAAAAATGCTGCACGCCATAGAAATCCTCGGCGCTCAAGTGGCGCCTATCGTCGGGAGCGAGCTCAGTGTCACTCCTGTACGTGCCTGATGCATTTCCTGGCGATGGTCCGTGAACTGAAAGGACATGGTGATGCCGAAGGGCGAATACGAGATTTTTGAAACTCTCAATCCTTTCTTCGAAGTCGTCATGGAAGGCTTACGCGGACTCGTTGATGGCGACTATTATTTCGACACGATTGCCGAAGACGCATTCTTCGAGTTCCGCTATCGTTTTCCGGGTTGGCCGCTGACGATTCGAGGACGAGCCAATCTGATGGCTAGCTTCTTGGGATACGGCAAGACCATCAAGCTTCACTCCGGCGACGCGCTTGTTGTGCATCGTTGTCAGGATAGTCGCGTCGTGATCCTCGAATACGAAGTGCACGGGACAATTCTCTCGGACGGTGCGTCCTACGACAACAGGCTCATTTCGGTCATCACGATTGAGAACAGAAAAATCGTTCATTGGCGAGACTACATGGACTCTTTAGCTGCATGGAGCGCGCTGAATGGCTCCTCTTAATGAACGTTAAGCGCAAGCTGCTGGCGATGGCGGGTGGTTTCGCGAGGGGACGCGAGCACCTGAAGAAATTGTCTTGAGCGGAAGGCTGTTCTGTCGCATTCAGAACAGTGCCTTAGCTAAAGCTATTGCTTACGAGTTTGGACGAGTTGGTCGCTCGCGCCTTGAAGAAGACCCACTAAACCGAGTTCCTATCTTTCTTATTGCTGTTGCAGTTCACCTCATGCGGCGGAGATCTGGGCTCGTCCTGACTCGACAACTTTGTGAGTTGACACCTCGGATGAGAACAGAGGTATGAGACCTTCGACCAGCGTTGGATGAGTCAGGACGGCATCGCGCAGCGCGGTGTAGGGCAATCCTGCGGTCATCGCAATCTGGACGGTGGCGAGGATCTCCCCGGCACCGACACCGAAGGCCGTAAACCCGAGGATGCGATCGCTATCAGCCTCCACGAGGGCCTTCACGAACCCGCGGGTCTCCGAAAGCGTGCGTGCACGCAGGTTGCTTTCCATTGGGACCAGCTGGCAGGAATTACTGCGAATTCCCTTCGGTCAACTCCGTAGAAACCGCCGTCAAATAACCGAACAAACCTTCGGAGCCGTGGTTTGGTCCGGAGGTGAAGTATATCTCTGCGGCCGCTGCTCCTGCGGCATCGTTATTAGCCGGGCTGACGTTCCCAGGGCTGAGTGCCCAGATCCCATTAATGGCTAGCGGCTTGCCGCTTGCATCCTCGAGAAGTCCGTCGAATTCTCCGGTGGCCAGGTCATAGGCGGCGATGAATCCACTCGACTCGGTATCTCCGCCACCTGCGAACTGCCCGATGAGCAGGTCGTGGCTGAAGCGCCCGAAATCGAGTGGAGCCAAAGCCACGCCCCACGGGGCGTTCAGCCAATTACCGTGCTCGAGACGCTGCAAGAGGCGGCCAGAGGAAGTATAAATGTCCACAAAACCTAATCCCGGGCCGTCGGTTTCAAAGCGCGAACCATCCTCGTGCAGCACATAGGTGACGACAATATCGTTGCCGATGGCTTGCACGTTGAAAGGCACGTAGGAGTGCGGCAGCTCCTCATCCACGAAAGGATTTTCAGCGGAGTGGCCGCTATCGTGATCGGCGGAGTCCTCGTTGAAGTGCTGCTTGGACAGGTCTACCAGGTGAAATGCATTGTCATAAACATCGACGCGGCCCTTGGTAAAGTTTGCCGCGAACAGGAAGCGCGTGCCATCAATGAAAGCGCTGGTCAAGCCTGTGTAGCTGGAGCCGTCGGTGGTTTTGATCACAGTCACCGCATGCGTAGAAGGCGGTGCGGCGCCTTGTGCTACTGCAACGGTGGGTTCCATCCGGCAATCGTCCCATCAATCGTGGAGAAGAGGAACAAGCTGGGTTTGCCCGGGGCCAGCAGAAATCTGTTTGGCTGCTGTTGGCAATGGTGCCGGTGGGTGTACCTAGTGGTGTGTTCTTGTTATTTGGATCGGCTTGCGGAATGGTGACGACAAGGGACTGCTTGGCTCCAGCGCCGTTGTAGAGCGTACTAAGTCCCGTCGCGTTGTCAGAAATCCACCACGGGCTGCTGGAACTCCGCGACAAACCCCACGGATTGACCAACTGAGGGTCGGTAACCGGGGCCACCCCTGACGTGTTAGAAACCAGGTTGGTTTGCGCGTAGTGCTGCGCAAAGCAAACGGCTCCCATAATCAGAGCCAAGAGTACACCAGCGGTAAAACGATTACTGATCACGTTCCAAAAGCCGACATCACAGTACTAATTTATATAGCGTTTCCCGGAATACTTCTGTGATCAAACTCGCATGCTGCCGGAAGCCGTGGCTTCACCTCGCTGCCGCCGTAGGGTCGCTTTTCAGTTTGGGCTCGATCTCCGTCGCCGCAGAACCCGCCGAGCCATACTTCAGGCCGGCTTTCTGCAATCCCTGCAAGAACTGTGCCACCTCATCTTTGTCCGGATCCCACAACTCTATATCCTCACGGACATTTTCAAGGTCGAGAAATGTCGGGTTGTATTTGCGCAGAGACTCAGTGGCCGTGCGAGCTTCCTCATGGCGCCCCAGCATGCCGCAGGCGGCCGCAGTCATCAGTTGCATCCAGTGGAACTCCGGCATGTTGATCTTTTTGGCGGTTTGCAAGGCTGCTTCGTACTCGCCTTTGCGATATTGATGGTGAAAAAAGTTTTGCTGTGTGGACCTGCAATCGTGCCGTTCACGTGCCCTTTGTCGAGTCCTAGAGTGACTGCGTTCTTTATGACGCCGCCGGTACGCCAGTTCACGATTTCCGGCTCTATGGCTACTATTTTCCCCTTCAGCACCTGATATACGCCGACTGATATACGCCGACTTCATCAAGAAACTGAGTCGATTCTGCAGGCTTCACCGAAACAGTCGCAGACGGCGCTGGCGCAGCTGTAGCCGACGCCGTTGCAACCGTGGGCTTGCGCTCCGCGTCCGTGGAAAGCATCGCCTGGATTACCGCCTGGCTCACTCCCAATTCTTTCAGTCTCAGTAGCGCGTCGACGGACAAGTCAAACGAGGAACCGTGCGTCTCGATCATCTTCACGATCGTGGAGTCGCCGAAGCTCGCTTTCGTCATGCGCACAATGTCTTGGTTTGTCAGTGCATGCGTCGGCACAGCGGCTGAATTTTGCTGAGCGCCAGGCGCAGCGGATCCAGCCGCGCAGAGGATCGTCAGGCAGATAAGCAAAGAAACAGGAAATCGCATTGTGAAACCTCGTATTTTTGGGACCGCGAGGAGGCTACATGTGTTGTACGCGGCTGTCCAGTTAAGGTTTCATCCGCCGAGCCCATTCTTCCGACGCCAATATTCGTCGAAATTAGGAGCAAGCGATTCCAGGCTGTACCGGGCATCCCTTCGATGATCCCAAAGCAGAACGCGACGGCGACGGCTCCGAGACCCCACAGGGTAGGGGTCCTGACTTGGCGCAGGGCCTAAAACAAGGTGCCTATCCAATCGTAATAGTAAACCACTAAGGAAAACTGCAGGCCCATTGCGAACTCATCTTCCTTCAAGGACTCACAGTAAGTAATCCGCGCACGGGAGGGAAGGCGCTCTTGGGGCAGTTTAACTAGAACGCTGTCGTTCGGGCTCCAGCGCCTTTTGGTGACGACGCGTGCTCCGTGAGAACTGACATTCTCTGTGAAAGTGATTTCGTAAATGCGAGGTTCATCTGGACCGGAGAGTTCCAGCCCAACCCTCGTCGGAATCCGAGCTTCCGTTCGGTGCTCTTCGGGCTTTCTTAGTGCTGCTAGAATCTGCTCTCTCTGGGAAAAAAACCAGAACACAAGCATCACGGCAAGTACCGCGCCGAGAAATATCACGATGGTGATCAACCAGATCATTTGCGATTCGCACTCAAACCGACGACTGTGTCGAGCCTACTGCAAGAGGGGCCTTCCTTCAATGAGCGGAATTGTACATCCGACATCGGTCGCTCCAAAATCAACTCTATTTCGAACCCTGACCGCTCGCTTCTGGTGGCGTGATGAATCAACAGCTTGCAGGTGGCATTTTGTGGGGCTTTTCGGAACCCGATTCCGCAATGTCTTCCGGTTCCCCAGGGAGGGCCGCTATTCTAGCCTGATGGTCCACGGACGCGGCTGCGCGGCTATTCTTGCTGGGACCTTCCACGGTCAGGGGCTATCGCGTCGGCCATGCGAAACACAGCCGCAAGTACTTCGAGGACGACACGACAGTACAGAATCCAGAAAAAGTACCCTACCAATGCGCCGAGGAGGGCAAGCAAGCCTTGTACTGGGGCCTGCTGGAATGACAGCACGACCCAGGCAACGCCGGCGACAAGTCCTACGAGCAGGTGTAACGCATAGAGAAACTTGAGCATCCTCGGGGTGGCATATACGCGGAAAGAAAAATCGAGCAATCCTTCCCACATTCCCTTAGCTTCGTGCATTCGTACCTCCTAAAGATCGACGAGAAACGGAGACTCGAGCGCGGAAAGCTGCCCCACGGCGAAACTGAGACTAGCGAATCTCGAATTGGACGAGGTCCACTACGACATTGGTTTGTCGGTTGAGCAGAACGATCTGTCCGCCTACCAGCACGTGCGCGCACCCAGGGGGAGGAGGAGGCAGGCGGCGCTCCAGGTCTACGGGAACAGGTTGGAGGCGCTTCTGGATGCCTGGTGGGAGCGTGCCGCGGCGCACAAGTTGCTTTTCCAATCCAGGAGGCAAACGATCTTTTTTGGCGAGGCCTGGGGGTAGATTGTTCTGGTGCTCGTCATACCATCCGCGGGCAGATTCGCGGTCGCGGTCTTTGTAGTAGTGGTCGTCCTGATCGCCAGCTGCCGCATGTTTGTCGTGACCCTTGCCGCGGCCGTTTCCCTGCCCCTGGGCAAGGGCGAAATTGGTCGTGAGCATGAAGATCCCCGCCGCAAATGCCACCATCCATTTTGTCGAGCGCATCGTTTCTCTCCGATCTTAAAGTGTGATTCCCAGATTCGTTTTCCCAACTACCGGTTGCCGAGCGGCTTTATTCCTTAAGCGATACCGGATCGGACTCGTTCTTGGGGGAATGCTTGTCCAACAAGGCGACTAATTCGCGGCCAGAGGCAGGGATGCCGACCTTACCTTGGCGGACAATCTCTTTAGCGCTGATGTCACGGCCATACAGTTTCTTGTTGGCGCTGCCGTCAGACCGAAGCGTCGAACCCTCGAGCGAGATCCCGGCAAACAGCCCACGCGAGCGGGAATAGGTCAGTACTTCCGCCCTCATCACGATGTCGGTATCCGCTGCCGCGGTACGACCCTTGGGCCCGACCGCTGCAGAGGCATCGGCGCCAAGCTTGACTTTGCTGCTCATAATTGAGTTCGCCCCTTTGGGATTCATCACCAATAGGACGAAGTCCGTGGCCTGGCCGCCCAACTGGAATCCGATGTTCGCGCCTTCGAGTGCGAACAGTGCAGGGGCGCTCCAACGCCCGGTGAAATGTTCGCCGGTGCGACACGTGATTGCACCCCGGCCGAAATCGCCTCCGATGCCTATCGCGAACTTCAGGACGGAAGGAATCACAATGACACATTCGGCCTTGTTGAGCAGGTCCTTCGGAATCCCGTCGGGGATGTCCATAATTTCCTTGAACACCTGGCCGCACGTTTCGAGGCGCTTTTGTTCTCTGCTTTCATTCGCTGCGAATGTGGGACACGCTAGGAACATGGCGACGACAAGAACACTGGTTTTTCTCATGACACGACCCCCGAGCATCTACTTCATTCTTACGTCGGCATAGGCAGGTCACAACTGCCCTACTGGCCAGCCGTGTCTCAAATGGAAACGGATGGTTTCCCAGCGGCGTTGACCCGGGGAGGCGAGCTCAATCGGAACGCTGCGCGAAGGACCAGAGCGATTACGGCTGGTGTCTCTGTAGAGCGATTTTTCGGTTTTCTAGCGGCTCGGCATCGCGAATGAGTTGTGCATGCCGGAAATTGCCGTTTCTACGCGTAGAACAACTAAGCTCGGGACAATTCCAGCACCGTAATTTCCGGCCGAGCGCCGACTCGGATGGGGAACATGGTGGTTCCGATGCCGCGGTTGACGTAAAGTTGGCCGCCCGATTTTTCGTACCATCCGCTGACATAGGGCGTATCCACTCGGGCGAGACAGAGGCCACGATGGAGGAACTCCAGCGATAACTGGCCGCCGTGAGTGTGCCCGGCCAGTGTCAAGTCAATGCCGAGCTCGACGGCGTGATCGAAACCATCGGGGGCTTGATCGTGGACCAGTAGAATGTTGACCGTGTCCGGCATCATCAGGCGCTCGACCCCCTGTAAGTCCGGGTGGCTGTCATCGATGCCGATCAGATTAAGCGCGTCGCCGCCCAATCGGATGGGCGCGCGCTCCTGACGCAGGATGTGGATGCCTTGCGCGGCAAATAATCGGGTGATGGATTCTTCCGTTTGGGTGATCGTCTCGTGGTTTCCGAGGCAGCCGAATACGCCATGGGGTGCATGAAGTCCCGCGAGCACCTGAACCACTTCTTCTTGCGCTGCGGGGTCCCACAGGAGGTAGTCCCCGGTCATCACGACCAAGTCGGGTTTCAATTGATTGGTGATCGTGACGCAACGACGAATCTCGTGCGCGGGCATGAAGGGACTGATGTGGACGTCAGAGAGCTGGACGATGCGAAAGCCCTCGAAGGCTTTGGGAAGGCGGGCCAGCCGGATATGTTGGCGAGTGACTTCCGCGTCGAACCGGCCATAGAGAAGCCCGTACGCGGAGGCCACGAACGGAGTGGCGCTTAACGCTATGGCGGTCTGCTCGAGGACGCGGCGGCGGGCGGGCGAGAAAACAGCTATGGGAGCACGCTTCGGAGCGGCGACGTGAGCTGCCGCGGCACCGTGCGCGCGACTGTAGACCCAGGCTAGGGCGCGCGCCGCACGATCCACGGTCCAGAAAACCATCACCAAGCCGAAGCCCACCCACGACCCGACAAACCACCACGAGAAAACCCCGTCGATCAGAACGCTGCGCAGTCTCGGGTCGGCGGGGCCGGCTATATGACCCATCGTAGCCTGATGAATCACTCCCAGGTGGGTGAAGCTGTAAGTGAAGAAGAACAGATAGACAGCACCCGTGATCATCGCGAGCCCGGCGCGCCGGGGCTTCCCAGGGATGAATCGCTCCCCAATGTCGAGGATGCGGCGAATCCAAAAGAGCTGGCTGGCAATAACCACCACCAGGAGGGCGAGGAAGAACAAGTCTAAGAAGCGTCCGTCCTCGTCGGGGTGAACGACCCGGAAGGCAGCCCAAGCAAAGACCAACGACCAAACGATTGCGCGCTTGTGAGCGATGACACGCTGACAGACTGTGGGGAAGCTGACCATCCTCGCGATGCCGTGCCGGATAGACTACCACTAACCAGATTGTATCCTCGAAGCCCGCTGGGCCCCCCATTGGGATGGTTAGTCTGTGGAGACGCCTGGCTCCGGTTCAAAAAATCTTTTCCCGAGTTTTGGAACCCTCCAGGACGACGCGATAGATAGTTCCGACCCCAACTCCCATCCCGGCGGCGATCCGCTTCCACCCGAATCCTTGCGCTCGAAGCGCAGCAATCCTCTTCGTGTCCAGAATCTTTCGTGGACGCCCCAAGCGCTTGCCCTTTGCGCGCGCATTTCGTAGTCCCGCCTTCACGCGCTCCACAATCAGCGCGCGGTAGCTGAACTGGAGCGTTCGAGACTCGCAAAAATGGACGCCCACGCAAGTATCGGAACAGCGAGGAATGCCGCGCGGCGAAGACGCTACAGCAGAAGAATTATCGTTTGAGTCCAGGTGTGGAAAAAACTGTCTGTATTCAATCGAAAATAAAGGACTTGCAGGCGCGAAAAACGCCTCTCTCGACTCTCCCCCTTACCCCGTTGTTTCCAGTCCTACAAACGGCCTATGGCGAGAATGGGAGCGTAAGCGTCTAGGCGATGGGGACGGCAACAAAACTCGTGCAGGTTCCGCATCGTGAGGCAGAGCCGCGGATGTGCGAGCGGCACTACTCGCCGGCCGAGTTGGGCGAACTGTGGAATCTCAGCGCAGACACAGTGCGCCGGATGTTTGAACAAGAGCCTGGCGTGCTGGTGTTCGAGAATCCAGTGCGCTCCTCGTCGCGCAGATTTCGTACATTGCGGATTCCTGAGTCCGTCGCCGAGCGCGTGTACTCACGTTTCAGCAACGCCGACCTGAAGTTAGGGAATAGAATGCGCGCATGACTCTAACCCTCTATCGGCGACACAAAAAAACTTGTCCTAATTTCTCCAAGGCCGGAGAGAAGTGCAGAAGAAGTGCAATTGCAAATTCTGGGTGGATGGAGTTATCGGCGGCCGCGAAGTCAGGCTGTCTATCGGCACGCGCGACTCGAAGAAAGCAAACGAGAAGGTTCACGAGAGGGAAGCGAAGGACCGGGTAATCGAGCGCGGCGCCGCTGTCACTCTGGCCGATGCTTGGACAAGCCTGCTGGCCGATCTCGAAGCCCGCAAGCTGTCTCACCAAACGGTGCGGAAATACAAACTGCTTCAGCGCCAGATGAAAGCCTACGGCGAAGAGCGCGGATTTAAGATGCTCGCGCAATTCGACCTCGATGTGCTGAGCAAATTCCGCGCGACCTGGAAAGACGGCCCGCGCACGGCCGGAAAGAAACTTGAACGATTGCGCGCCTGCTTCCGGTTCGCCCATGATCGTCAGTGGGTGGAGTCGAATCCGGCGACGAGAATCAAACTGCCGAAAGTTTCGATTCGTCCGACGATGGCGCTCACGCATGACGAGATGGTGAAGATTCTGACGGCCTGCGACGGGCTGCAAATCTCGACGCCGATCGAGGGCAAGCTCAACGCGCACCGACTCAAGACTCTCGTGGTTCTGATGCGCTATACGGGTATGCGTGTGTCCGATGCCGTGACGCTGACAACGGACCGACTCGACGGCAAACGGTTGTTTCTCTATACGCAAAAAACAGGTGTGCCGGTCTACACCGTTCTTCCGGATTCGGTCCTAGATGCGCTCGAAGCGACTCCGCGAATTACGGACACGCGATATTTTTGGAGCGGGCAGGGGAAACGCGAAAGCGTGATCTGTCATTGGCAGATGCGGCTGAAGAAAGTATTCGACCTGGCCAAAGTCTCGAAGGGCGAGGGCAACGCGATCTCGCATCGCTTCCGTGACACATTCGCAGTGGAGTTGCTACTCGCCGGCGTGCCCATCGAGCGCGTCTCGATTCTCTTGGGGCATCAAAGCGTGCGGGTCACTGAGCGGCACTACAACCCCTGGGTACGCTCGCGGCAAGAGCAGCTTGAAGCTGACGTTGCGAGCGCATGGAAGCTTGATCCGGTTCTAAACCAGAAAATCATCGGTACAAATCGGGTACACTTGGCGAATGGGAAGCCTAACTGAATGAAAAGACAATCCAAGATATGGCGGAGAGGGTGGGATTTGAACCCACGGTACGGTTTCCCGTACGCTCGCTTTCGAGGCGAGTGCTTTCAACCGCTCAGCCACCTCTCCGCGGACGGAGAAGCTAGATTAGCAGAGGAATTGCCGGAGCCACAATGCTGTGCTGGCAGTGGGTGCTCTGCAATATAAAATTCGCGAAGAGGGCGGCACTCAACGGCGTGCGGTGAAAAACTTCTGCAAAAGCGCGGCACACTCCTGCTCCAGAATCCCCGCGGTGATCTCCACCCGGTGGTTCAACTTCGGATGGGTCAACACTTCAAAGCACGTGCGCACCGCGCCGCCTTTCGGATCGTCCGCGCCATAGACAACCCGCGCCACACGCGCCTGTATAATGGCGCCGGCGCACATGGCGCACGGTTCAAGCGTTACGTACAGGGTTGCGCCGCTCAGCCGGTAATTTCCTTCGCGTCTTGCAGCTTCGCGCAGGGCCACGATTTCCGCATGCGCAGTCGGATCGCAATCGCGAATCGTGCGGTTTCCCGCGTGCCCAAGAATTTTTCCTTGGCTCACTAGTAGCGCCCCAATGGGCACTTCGTCAGCATCGGCGGCAGTACGCGCCTCCTCCACTGCGAGCTTCATGTAATCGCTATCGTCCATGTTGAGGTCGGCTGTATCCGAAGAATAGCACGCAAGGGACCCGCGGAATGCCGAGGAATGAGCAGCACGGCGGTCGATCGGCTTGACATTGCCGGCAGGCGTTAAGAAACTAAGGCGCGACGAAAGCAATTTTTTCAACGGTAGAAAGATGAAAAATTGAGCGAGAGGTTGAGCGAACAGCGTCTTGCTCCAGGGTGGAAGAAGCCGAAATGGAAATTCGCAGGGATCCTATAACACAGAGCTGGGTGGTGGTGGGGCAGCGCGAGCCTGCCGGATCGGACGCTTGTCCGTTCGAACGCCCGGCAATCGACAAGCAGCAGACGATCCTGACCAGTCCTGCGGAGGGTGCCTGGCAAGTGCGGGTGTTGGCGCATCCTGATCCGCTGTACCGCATCGAAGGCGAGCCTGGTCGGCTGCCTGATGGCATGTACGACCGCATGGGCTCAACTGGCGCGCACGAAATCGTGGTGGAAACTCCGGATCACAACAAGCGCCTCTCGCAATTAAGCGACGAAGAGATTGATCGCGTACTGTCGGTATGGGTCTCCCGAATCGCCGACCTGAAAAAGGATATGCGGCTGAAATATGTGAGTGTGTTCAAAAATCAAGGCGAGCTGGCTGGCGAGGAGTGGGCGCACGCACATTCGGAAATCACCGGCACGATTTTTGTACCGCGTCGCATAAAATATGAATTGCGAGCAGCGCGCGAGTGGTTCAAGGAAAAAGAACGCTGCGTTTTTTGTGACATCGTCCGGCAAGAGGAAAAAAAAGCCAAACGGATCGTGGATGTGCAGGGTGATTACTACGCGCTATGCCCGTACGCCTCGCGAGTTCCGTTCGAAGTATGGATTTTGCACCGCCGCCACAATCATTTGTTCGAACAGCCCAAGGCTGGTTCGAACCGCAAGCAACTCGCAGCGTTGCTGGGCAGGGTTCTGCGCCGGCTGGAAAAAGTTTCGCTCGCTTATCATTTGGTGGTGCACACCGGTCCGAGCACGCGCAGCAAAAAAGGCGAACTGGCTGGTTATTGGAAGACGCTGGCCGACGACTTTCACTGGCACATCGAAATTCTTCCTATCGTGGAGACCAAGAGCAAGTCCTACAGCATCAAGGAAACCTATTTCAATGCCGTGTTGCCGGAGCAGGCGGCGGAGCAACTGCGCGCCATCGATCCAAATTCATGAAATACACGAAATGGCGCGATGAACGTGGCGGAATCATTTCCACCCTGATTGCGCTGGTTTTTCTGGCCGTGCTGCTGGGCGGAATTTACCTGGCGCGGCGCCCGCTGCTGCGCTTTGCCGGCGAAAGCCTGGTGGTAGAGGATCCGCTTGAGAAGTCCGACGCGATCATAATTTTAAGCGACGACAATTTTTATGCGGACCGCGCGACACGCGCCGCCGAGATATTTCGGCAAAAGCTCGCGCCGCTAGTGGTGGCCAGCGGAATACGTCTGCGCCCAAATGCTGGAATCGCGGAGCTGATGACCCATGATCTGGTTGAGCGGGGTGTTCCGCGGGAAAACATCCTTCCATTTCCGCAGGACGCCGACAACACCAAGGAAGAAGCCGAGTCTTTGCGGAAGCTGGTGCAAGAGAAGAACTGGAAAAACGTGATTGTTGTGACCTCGAATTACCACACGCGACGTGCCAAGTACATCTTGGGAAAAGTTTTCGCTAAAGACGTCAGCATCCGAATGGCCGGTGCGCGCGACGCAGACTACGATCCCGAGCATTGGTGGGAGCAGCGCAAGTCAGTTAAGCGCTACTTCCATGAGATCGGGGGGTATGTGGTTGCGTGGTGGGAACTTCGCTAAACCACGGCCCAAAAAGTCGCCGCCGCCCCCCGCTCAGCACCCATTTGTTGTGGGCCTGCTAGCCTCAAGAACAGCCGACAGGGTGTTGATTTACCGGGCACCTCCAAGGACCGCCGCTGCATTCCACTTTACATACGCTAAACCCTGTACTATCTTGAAGTTTCTGAGTCGCGCCGCCCTCCAGCCCGACGACTTCGAAAATCCAACCATTTCCGTCGAGGTGTCTGATGTGGAGGAAAGACGAAGTAAAGCCGCAAGGAGCGCCGCAAGCGACTGCTCCCGGAACCGCGAACACCAGTTTTCCGCCCGCTAGTACCGCTATCGCTCCGGCTAGTGCCGCCCCTAGCGCACCAGCGCAAAATGCAGCGCCCTCGCCGCTGCCAGTGTCGCCGCGCGCCGCGGCTTGCATCAGCCAAGGGATTCGAATTAAGGGCGAAATTACCGGCAAGGAAGACTTATTCGTGGACGGAACCGTGGAAGGTAAGTTGGATTTCGGCAACGCCAGCGTGACGGTTGGACCGAATGGGAAAGTGAAGGCAGACATTTCTGCGCGCGAGGTTATCGTGCGCGGCACGGTGGATGGAAAAATCGAAGGAACGGAAAAAGTGCAGTTGTGGAATTCGGGACGTGTGACCGGCGAAGTACGAACCGAGCGCCTGGCGATCGAAGACGGAGCTTTGCTGCGCGGCAAAGTGGAAGCAGGGAAAGCGCAATCGCGCACTGTGGAAGCCAAGCCAAAAAGCGTGCCAGCCGACGCGAGTGAGTCCGGCAAGAGCAATAGCGCGGCGGCAAGTTCGCGTTCAGCGGTGATCTAACTCATGGGGCTACTGAACAAACTGGGAATCGGAAATAGTGGCGCCAGCCGCAATATATCGCGGCAGACGCCGCCTGCGAACGCCGGCGGCCATCAAAGAGGAGCTGGTGCGCCGCCGATCGCGATCGGTCCACAACGCACCCCGTCGCCGGTTCCGGAAACCAATCGTGTTTCGAATGGCTTGAAGGAATTTCTGTGGAACCTGGGCGGACTGGGACGCGGAACGCTTCTGGATTTGGGCCCGGCTTGGCAGACCACGCTGAATTTTTTCATCGAGCGAGGTTTTCGCGTTACATCCGACGACTTACTTCATTCCTGGAAAGACTTTCTGGCGGAAGAAGAAAAACGTTTGCAGAAGGCGGCGACTTCGACTGAAGCGATTGACCTGACACCAACCGGGCGCGCAGCAAGATTTGTGCAGGCCTGCCTGCAATATTCCCCGTCATCGTTTGACGCTATTTTGTTGTGGGACAACCTGGACTACCTGGAGCCTGCGGTCGCCAAGCAAACCGTCAGCTGCCTGACAGAAATTTTGCGGCCGGGCGGCATTGTTTTTGCAATGTTCCACAGCAAGAAGCCGGAAAGTTTTCAGCGCTACCGTGTCGCTGATTCGAACACGCTGCAGGTGATCGGCGCTACGGCCCCTTGCGCGGCGCAACGCGTCTACCAGAATCGCGAAATTCAGGATCTCTTCGGAAGATTCAGAACCGTGAAATCGTTTGTAGGCCGCGACCAACTACGCGAATCGTTGTTTGTAAAATAGCGTTCGTAGTCCGGTCGGCAAATAGCGAGTCCGTTTTTCCTCTGTTGGAAAAAATCAACCGCATTTTTGTGTTGCGATTTCTCTTGCATTCCGCGTTGCACGGGGGTAAATCCAAGTCGTGAGCTCACTTGCCACGGAAAGAGGCGGTATGGCTCCACCGGGCTTAGAGCGAAACACTAGCTAATCACACCGCGCACGCGGTGCGCGTCGCTCACGCGAAACTCGCGCAGTAATGCGCGGGCTGCGAGGGCGACAAAGCGAAAATAGCAAAAACGGGGAGCCGCCTGGCTCCCCGTTTTGCATTCGTTTTGCATTGCAAAGATAGTCTTCGACGTTTTGTGCAAAGAATCAGTTTGCGAGTCTGCGCGAGATACGCGCAATTCGAGCTGTGTGACGGTTAGGTTGGCTGGCTGTGCTGTTTCGAAGCACGGTGCCGCTTCATGTGGTGCGAATTCTTGGTGCGCTTATGGTGACGCCGCGCATGGTGAGTATTCGTCACACTTTTCGAACTGGTGTCGGGCGTCGCCTGTGGCTGCGCCGATGGTTCTTGCGAAGCAAGCGTCACCAACGGAGTCGCCGCGAGTATTGCGATCATCAAAATCTTTTTCACTGAATGTCTCCCCAACGAAAATTCCCCCGCGTCCGAGAGGTTACACCAATGCAGGGAAATGTCCAGACTGCGCACATCGGAAACATCGGAATTGTGTCGAAAAGTTGAACATACGGCAACTTACTTTGAATCTGTGGCGAGGAACGCGCACGCAATCGCTCAGTTCATGCAGGCATCTTGGAGCGAGCGAGACGGACTTAGCCGCCGAATTTCATTGTTTCGAGAAACCGAATCGCGTCGCGCTGATTGGCGATGATCTGCGCTTGCCAGATGATGGCGACCGACAGCAAGCCCATCAGAAATACGCAGAACGCAAGCGCGACATTGGTGTGCGACTCAGCTGCCGGGAGACGAAGGGCGCGAACCAACCAAGACATAAAGGATCTCCTAGTACCTCTAGTGCTACGAAGCTTTGTTCACGCTGCAAAGCTTTCGGTGAGGACGAGCACATTGGAGCAATCTCAGTTCCACCGTGCGGCCATTGAGCAGGGCCCGCAATTCATTGGCGAAATTCAGCATTTTCTCGCGTTGCGTCAAATTGCCGGGTCGCTTTACTGGAATTTGTACAGTGGACCTTAGGTAACGGAGTTTCCTTTTTGAGCGCTGCGGGCCACGAATCGTGACAATTGCGAAGCGAAAACTAGTCCTATGGGTACTATCAAAACAGCGCCACAGCCACGCAAAATCACACCTACCGGCGCGTGAGTAGCGAGGCCAAAACACTTTCCCAAAGGTCGGGCGAGTGGAGTGGAAAGGAGTTCGCAGAGTGGGGCTCTGGATTTTCGGGACTTGCCGGTATGTGGATTTCACCTGTGGAATCGTGTTCATCAACTTCTTCAACCTCATCGGCTTCTTCAAGGTCGTCGAGGCTGTCCAGATTCTGAGAGTCCGATGACGGCTGCCGCTCCGCGAGAAAAATTGTTCGATCGCAGGCCGCGGCGAGAGACTTGAGCCGCATATCGGAATTTACTGCGTTCGTGGTTTCGGCGGTCGGCGTCACGACGACGCCTACGCGAAGCGCATGGTAGCGTAGCGCGCGGTCGTAGAGTGCGCCGAGTTCGCGAATGCATTTGGCATAATCCCCGCCAACCGAAAACGACCAGAAAGAACCGAGATTTTGCAGAGTGAAGCCGCGGGTTTTCGCTTCACCAGCAAATTTCGCGATGTCGGAGTCTGATGCTCCGGCAAAGAAAAAAAGCTCGTCGAAATCGCGCATGCGAATGCGCTCGGCTTCGCTGGCGGGCAAACCGGTGTTCTGCACCAGTTCCCGCGGCGAGAGGCTGCGAAGCGAAACTGCTGCGATGTCGAGATCGGTCGAGAGTTCTTCGAGAGCTTCCGCTGCGGCGGGCTGCGGCTTGGCGATAGGAATACAGGTGAAGCGGCCGAGGCGAATGGTGTTGCCGGACTTCAAGTGAAAATAGTCTTCGGGAAGATAAACTCCGCAGCCGCTTTCTCCAATGAAGGGATCCTCGTGGCCCAGGCGGCGGCGCGGCTCATCCAGTTGTGCGCGGGTCAAACCGGTCAGCCAGATGCAAGGGAACTCCGCTTCATTGAGACCTTCAAGGAATTGGTCGAAATGATGGAGAACAATTCCGCGAAGGGAAAGAAACGGGTCGAGGGTGACATAGATGGTTTGTGTGCGGCGAAGGGAAGGCATGGTCGATGTGAATCATTGTAACCCACGCCTCCCGCCTGCTCGCCGCGGCGGGCAAGCGGTGGGCAGACAAGGACCGAAAGCGTGGGTCCACGCCGGAACTCGTCACCTGACTTACGACGGTGCTGCCTGTCTTGGCTACTTTGCAGGTATAAGGTCGAACTTGCCGGAGCCTTCCTGATAAAAGAGAGCGCCCTCGGTTTTGTCGCCGCCGCTCCAGTGTTTGTGGCCGCCAGGGATGAATATATATTCGCCGGGGCCGACACGCTTTTCGCCGGCTTCGTCCTTGTATAGATAGGCGCCTTTGATGACCACGCAGGAAACGTCGTTGGTGTGGGTGTGCCAGCCAGCATCGAAGCCAGGCTCGAACTTGGTGAATGTTGCGTGAGGACCTTTGTCCGGGTCGCCGTGAAGTACCTGCATGGAAGGCCCGCCCCCAGGCCTCGGTGTATAAGTGGCTTTCTCCGAAGATACGTAGACGACCTGTTTAGCTTTCTGAGCCTGCGCAACGCCCACGAAACCGGCGACTACGATTGAAGCTGCGACTGCCAACACGATCAGTGATTTTTTCATCTTTAATCTCTCCGTGATTTTCTAGACCGGTGTCTGGGTTTGACCGCCGGTTGCGCACGGTTATACACCAATACGGGTCGGGTGGGGCTATCTATTGGCAAAGCGGGCGTGAGCGCGTTCGTAGTCGTTGTTTCAACGAGTTTGCCACCCGCCAATCAGCCCAGTGGCCATCATAGTCCGGGAGGTGCGACGCCTCCGGGAACATCGGGCGGGAGCTTGCCGACGATTTCCTCCGAGAGGCCGAACTCTTCGACGAGTGAGGTCTTGCGTTCGGCTTCGCTGGGTTCGGTTTTGGTTAGTGTGCCGTCGGCTGCCAGGTGAAATTTACTCTTCCGGCCCATGGTGAGGATCGACTCGGGGAAATGACGGCAGACGAAAATGGCATCGTTGAAAAATCCAACTGCTTTCGTCCGATCGTAACGAGCGAGGAAGAAGGCGTGATCGATCGGGTCATACTCGGGTTCGGGGCGGAATCGCAGCGGCTGTTCACGGTTAAAGCCAGCGTAGGTGATGATCTCAAAGCCGCTGTCAATTGGCACGGCGCGTACATCGTGGATTCCATCACCGGTCGACGAGGACTTGCCTGGCACTAACGGCAGGACCTTGAACGAGGCCATCCATGCGTCGACCAAATAGCTGATACCGTCCAGGTTCACCAGCACCGAACCATGATTGGCGCCTTGTGGGTATCCCTCGACGATGACCGAGCCGACGATACGGCGGGCGTTAAAGCCGAGCGCATATGCCAAGGCGTACATTGCACCGTTGAGCGGCCAGCACGTTCCGCCCGTGCCATGTTGCAGCCAATTGTTGAAGAACTGGTTGGGATCTCCACTGGGGAGCGGGGTGGTTTGAGGACTCGCGAACCAGATGCGCTTTTGGACGTTGTCAAAGGGGATGCCGGCGGAGAAGGCCGCATATAGGGCGTTCAGCCCAGCCAGGTCGAGCGCTGGTCGCCGACGCAGGCCGAGCTTTGTCATCACGCGTTCGACGAGGCCAGGAGCAAGTGCTGGCTCTGCGATGGGGGAGAAACCACTACTAGTTGTCATTGCTCAATCCTGTGCGGCGCAATAGATCCTGGAATCGCGGTTCCGCACGCAGCGAATCATAGGTCGGGTCCGCGATGATGCCTGGGCCTATTTGCAGAGAGCGGTCTTCGTAAGCGGCGCTTAACGATTCGAGGGCTTTGTCTTTCTCGCCGAGGCCCGCATAGATAGTGGCGATAAATCTCGGCGAAATATATTCTTGTTGTGACAATAACTTTAAGCGGTCGCGAACTCTTTGTGCTTCGTCCTTTTTCCCGGAGAGGGCATAGACGTATCCTAGTGCCGCTACTGCGTATGGGCTGGCAGAAACAGGCGCGGCCGCCTCTTCGCACTGTTCTATAGCCTCTTTGCACATGCCCTTTTCGAGATACGTTAGCCCGATATACTCTCGTGTGAGGGCGAAACTTGGGTCCATTTCCCGGGTCTTGAGCAGTTGCTCGATTGCCCGGTCATACTGTCGTGCCAGGTAGTATGCCAATCCGAGATTCCTGTTAACTGGGAGTGAGAGCGGATCAAGTTCCTGCGCGCGGCGGTGCTCCGCGATGGATTCTTCGAAGTGCCCCGTTCTCCACAAGGCATAGCCGTGCCACTGGTGGGCAGTCGCGTAGTTCGGATTTAGGGCGATGGCTCGTTGGAATTCCTTCTCCGCACCTGACCAGTCCCAGGTGTAGTCCGATTTGATAAATCCCAATGAGACGTGAACTTCAGAGAGAGTGTCATCCAGTTCCAGCGCTTTGAGGGCCGCATCGTTGGCGCGGGAATAACCAATTTTGGGAGGCAAAAAACCGTAATTGGCATGCATGCTGTAACAGTCTGCCAATCCGCAATAAGCCAAAGCATAGGTGGGATCTGTTGCGATGGCTTTCTGAAAGCTTTCAATACCCTTGTTAATCCCGTCCTCGGTTCTTTTGTTCGACCAGTAGCGGCCCTGCAGATAGCCTCGGTAGGCTTCGGGACTAGTGGTATAGGTCTTGGCGAGGCTCTTCTCTTCCTGCCCTGTCAAACGCAGCCGGAGCGCCTTGGTGATTTCCTTGGCGATTTTTTCCTGGAGGGCGAAGATGTCCGCCGGCTTACGGCTGTATTGCTGGCCCCAGATGTGGCTGCTGTCCGTGGCATCGATCAGCTCAGCGCTGATGGCCAGATTGCCGCCGAACTGTGTGACCCTGCCCTTCAAAACGCTTCGAACTCCTAGCTCTCGCGCCACTGTTTGTGCATCCGTGTCTTTCCCTTTGTAGCGGAAAGCGGAATCGCGGGACATCACTTTCAGATGGGGCAAGCGCGATAGGCTGTTGATCAGACTCTCGGCGATCCCGTCGCTGAGATACTCCGCGTTCGGATCTGCGCTACCATTCTCAAAGGGCAGCACCACCAACCGCCCCCGCCACCAAGGGTCAGTGGGCGTTTGGGCGACCGGGGATGTCACGCTTGATGCCGCAAGATGAGTAGCGATCTCGCTCAAACCTGCTGTTGCGTCCGCAACCGCCACCCTCGGACCAGAATCGATCTCACGCTTCAGCCGCTTTAGGTCGGTTCGCAGGTCTGCTGCCGAGTGGTAACGAAGGCCAAGATCTTTTTCCAGCGCCTTATGAATGATCTCTTGCAGTTTCAGCGGAACTTTTGGATTCAAGCGTACCGGCGAAACAGGTTCGCGGTTGAGGATAGCCTCGAAAACTACAGCGGGCGTGTCGCCACGGAAAGGGAGTGCACTGGTAGCCATTTCGTACAGCACGACGCCGAACGAGAACAAATCTGTTTGCGCGTTCAGTTCTTCTCCGCGGGCCTGCTCCGGAGACATATAGCTAATCGTTCCCAGCATGCTTCCCGAAGTCGTCAGATGGTCCGGGTCTATTTGCTGTGTAGCCAATGTTTCCGCATCGGCGCCCGAGTTCTTTGCGGAGCTCATTTTGGCAAGACCAAAATCCAGAATTTTGGCGTGACCACGCTCAGTGACAAATATGTTCGCAGGCTTGACGTCTCTATGGACGATGCCTTTCGAGTGCGCCGCGTCCAAAGCGTCGGCGATTTCTATGGATAGGTTAAGCAGGTTCTCAAACTCGGTGGGCCGGCCTGTGATGATGTGCTTTAAGGTTTGGCCTTCCAGATACTCCATGGCAATGAATGCTCTTCCGTCTTGTTCACCGATGTCGTAAATGGTGCAAATATTCTGATGATTTAGCGCAGAAGCGGCCCGTGCCTCGCGCTGGAAACGAGCGAGCGCCAGGGGGTCTCTGGCCATGTCCTGCGGCAGGAACTTCAGAGCGACGGGGCGGCGAAGGCGTGTGTCTTCGCCCTTGTATACCACGCCCATTCCTCCACCTCCCAGCTTGTGGACGATGCGGTAGTGCGAGATCATTTGACTGATGAACGTGTCGGGACCCGCCATAGGCCGCAATGTTAGGTTGCGTTTGCAGCGCAAGTCAACGAATCGCTCGAGCGAGAGCAACTAGGTGAAGTACCTGATAAACGCTAATCGGAAATTGCTCCACGGATCAGGCGATTACGTTGACATTCGTGGGGCCGGTCCTTAGAATGGATGTTTGTCTCTACAGGGAAAGGTGTGACTGATTGCGATGAGGACGTACGTAGCCAAGGGTGAAGAAGCCGAAGCGCTGAAAGTGGGCAAGAATTGGTTCGTGGTGGATGCGACGAACGTGGTACTGGGCCGTCTGGCGACCAAAGTGGCGCGGGTGCTGATCGGCAAGGACAATCCGAGTTTTACGCCGTATCTGGATTCGGGCGATCACGTAGTGGTGATCAATGCGGACAAGATTCGCTTGACCGGCAACAAGATTGAGCAAAAAGTTTATTACTCGCACAGCGGGTATCCCGGCGGATTGAAGGAAGTTCCAGCCAAGCGGGTGCGGGAAGCCAAGCCGGAATGGATGGTACGGGAAGCGATTATTGGCATGTTGCCGAAGAACAAGTTGCGCGCGCGGCGGTTAAAGAAATTGCGGATTTATCGTGATGCGGCGGGGCTGGCTCGGCATACCGGGCAGAAGCCGACGCCGATGGCGGTTTGAAGATATTGCAGGCGGAATGAAGCAAAGAAGTAAAGAAGTTGCGACGAGATTGAAGAGATTTGGTTTTGTAGGTTTTGGGTAGTAGGTAGTTCAGCGAACTTCCGCACGTTGGTGTTCCTTAGCAGGGAATTATCCGATCGCGAAGTTTGGGTCAGAGATTGATTGGAGGCGCGTGCCTCCGTCTCTTTATACGGGCGGGAATCGCTCTGCGAACGGTTTCGATGGATTAGGAGGAAAGTTGAGCACTGAATCGACGGCAAATACTTTCAAGACATGGATTCACGGAACGGGACGGCGCAAGGAATCGGTGGCGCGTGTGTTTTTGCGCGCGGGAAGCGGCAAGTTCACGATCAATAAGCGGACGGTGGATGTGTATTTCCCGAACTTCGCGTGGAAGCATGACGCGATTGAGCCGCTGAAGTTCACGAGCCTGACGGATCAGGTGGACGTGGTGATTACCGCGCATGGCGGCGGCGTTGGCGGGCAGGCTGGAGCGGTGCGCATGGGATTGGCGCGCGCCATTTCGCGCTTTAATCCGGAGCTGCGGCCGGCTTTGCGGACCAATGGATTTCTGACACGCGACTCGCGCATGAAGGAACGTAAGAAGTACGGACAGAAGGGCGCGAGAAAGAGATTCCAATTCACAAAACGCTAAACGTTTTGTGAATGGGTCGTTTTCCTGTGCGACCGCGAAGCGGTCGGCTTCACCAATCGCTAATCGCGCTTGCGTGGATGGCGCGGGATGGATTCCCGCGGCGAACTCCGTCCCGATGAAAATCGGGACGAGATCACGGCCGGCAAGCAGCCGGCAAGAGGCTGTTCTGAGGCAGTTCGCTTTTAAGAAAGAGCCGGGCTAAAACCCGGCACTACGTTAAGAGCGAATCAGGAGCTTGCCACCTAAAGGTGGCCGCTACGAAGAGCCGCAGCAAGCAGCTATTTAATAAGGAGGAATAGTGGCAGTAGAAATTACCATGAAAGAGTTGTTGGAGGCCGGAGTACATTTCGGTCACCAGACGCGGCGCTGGAATCCAAAGATGAAAGAATATATTTTTGGCGAGCGCAACGGGATTCACATTATTGACCTGCAGAAAACCTTGAAGATGTTCCGCGAAGCGAGCCGCTTCGTGAGCGATCTTTCTGGACAAGGCAAAACAGTTTTGTTTGTCGGCACCAAACGCCAGGCCCAAGAAGCTGTCTCTGAAGAGGCGAAAAAGTGCGGAGCATTCTTTGTGAACCACCGCTGGCTGGGCGGCACGCTGACCAACTGGGCGACCCTGCAGAAGTCCATCAAGCGGCTGAAATTGTTGAAAGCAATGACCGAAGACGGCCGCATGGAACAACTTTCGAAAAAAGAACGCGCGCGGCTGGACCGGGAAATGAAGCACCTCTTCCAGAACCTGGAAGGCATCGAGAACATGACGCAGATTCCCGATGCGATGTTCGTGATTGATTCCAATGCGGAAGAAATCGCGGTGAAGGAAGCGCGCCGCATGGGCGTGCCGGTAGTTTCGGTGGTGGATACGAATTGCGATCCTGACGTGGTGGATTGGATCATTCCAGGCAACGATGATGCGTTGCGGGCGATTCGTTTGTTCACTTCAAAAATTTCGGAATCGGTAGCCGAAGGCAAGGCGGCGTACGAACAATCGCGAGTCGGCGATCAGAAGGCTGCCGCCGACCAGGCACTGGCGGACGGCGTGGAATATGTGGACACCAGCGCCTACGAACAATACGAAAAGCAGGAAGGCGACTTTGTGGAAGCCACGACCGAAGAAGCCCCGGTACCGGCGGAAGCCACAGTCCCTGCGGAAGACGTCAAAGCATAAGAGCAGCCTACGGGCAGAAATGAAAGAAGGCCCGTTCCAAGGCGACTTGGAGCGGGCCGTTTTGTAGCCGCTAGCGAGATCGAAATTCAGAAACAGAAAATCAGAAAGAGAAAAAAAGGATGAGTACACCGAATACAGCCATGGAAGTTCCAGCGAAGCTCGTAAAGGAATTGCGTGACCGCACCAACGCGGGATTCAACGATTGCCGCGCAGCTTTGGCAGAGGCGGGCCTGGACATCGAGAAGGCCATCGCTATTCTGCGCAAGAAGGGGCAAGCGGCGGCCGCGAAAAAGGCCACACGCGAAGCTACGGAAGGGCTCGTGGGCAGCTACATCCACGCCGGCGGAAAAATCGGCGTGCTGGTGGAAGTGAACTGCGAATCGGACTTCGTCGCGCGCACCGAGGCTTTTCAGCATCTGTGTCACGACATTGCGATGCACATCGCGGCGCTGGACCCGAAGTACGTCCGGCGCGAGGAAGTGACGCCGGAAATGTTGGAAACGGAGCGCGAGATTTATCGCGCACAGGCGCTGGCGACCGGCAAACCGGAACCGGTGGTGGAGAAAATCGTTACCGGCAAAATGGAAAAATTCTACGAGGACAACTGCCTCTACGAACAGCACTATATCAAGGACGAGGGCACCACGATTCGCGAGATGGTGGCCAGCGCCGTGGCGAAGCTTGGCGAAAACATCAGCATCAAGCGGTTCGCGCGGTTCAAGGTTGGCGAAGTGACGGGAACGAGCGGGCCGGAGACGGCGCCGGTTCCTGCGCCGGTCAAAGCCTGATTCGCGTTTCAAAAAACGTTTAGAGCGCCCCGCGTTTTGGCTGGGGCGCTTTTTTGTTGGCCGCAGTATGGGGAGCCTTCGTTGGATTGGAATTCGCGGCGATGATAGTTGGCACTTAGTTTGTTACAATTCCGAGGATTTGAACGGACGGTACTAGCTCAGGGTTTGTAAGTGCAACTTGTTTTCCTAAGGGTTTGTAACACGAACCCTTAAACCCTGAAACCCTGTCAGCTCATGATTTTCAAATAGAACGGAGCGATATGGCCGCGAGAAAGACCGTAAGGAAAAGCTCCAGAAAAAAGCCGGCGTACAAAAGAATTTTGCTGAAGCTTTCCGGCGAATCGCTGCAGGGACCGCTGAGTCTGGGCGTGCACGGTGAAACGCTGCAATCGATTGCGCGCGAATTGAAGGAAGTTCGCGCGTTGGGTGTGGAAATTGCGATTGTGGTGGGCGGCGGAAATATTTTTCGCGGCGGGCGGCAAAAGGGATTCGAGATCGAACGCTCCACCGGCGACTACATGGGCATGCTGGCGACGGTGATTAATGCGTTGGCGCTGCAGGACGCGCTGGAAAAGGTGGGCGTGTTTACGCGGGTGCTGAGCGCGATTGAGATGCACGAGGTTTGCGAGCCGTTTATCCGGCGGCGTGCGATGCGCCATCTGGAAAAAGGCCGCGTGGTGATTTTTGGCGCGGGCACAGGGAATCCGTATTTTTCCACGGACACCGCAGCGGCGCTGCGCGCGATGGAAATGAAGGCCGACGTGATTTTGAAGGCCACACGCGTGGAGGGCATTTACGATTCCGATCCCGAGAAATTCGCCGACGCGAAATTCATGGCGCAGATTACCTATCGCGACGTGCTGCACCGGGATTTGAAGGTGATGGATTCTACGGCGATTTCGCTGTGCATGGACAACGGCATGCCGATCGTGGTGTTCAACATGAATCAGTACGGGAATATCAAGCGCGTGGTGATGGGTGAACGGGTGGGTTCCCTGGTGCGGCCGGCGTAGTGAGTTAGTTTCTAGAAGATTATTTCGAGAGACATCTGATTAAGAGGATGCGATGACGACGATTGCGACGACGAAAGAAGCGATAGCGGCAGCCAGAACGCGGATGGAAAAAGCTGTCGACGATTTCCGCAAAGAGCTGGCGACGGTGCGGACTGGCCGCGCGAACGCGGCGATCCTGGAAAGTATTCGTGTGGATTTTTACGGAACGCTGACGCCCGTCAATCAGCTTGGAACGGTGACCGTGCCAGAGGCGACGATGCTGGTGATTTCGCCCTGGGACCCGAGCGTGGTAGGTGCAATTGATAAGGCGATTCGCGCGAGCGATCTGGGTCTGAATCCTACCAATGATGGCAAAGTGGTGCGAGTGCCGATTCCTTCGCCTACGGAAGAACGCCGCAAGGAGCTTGTGAAGCATATTCACAAGGTTTTAGAAAATCACCGGACGGCGGTGCGCAATATTCGCCGCGATATTAAAGAAGCTATCGACAAACTAGAGAAGGATAAAAAAATCAGCCAGGACGAGCAGAAGCGTTCGCTGGATGAACTTGAGAAGGTTTCTCACTCGGAGACGAAAAAGATTGAGGATTTGAGCGTGATGAAGGAAAAAGAAGTGATGGAGTTTAGGTGAGTCAGTTCTAAGTTGTAAGTAATAAGTTTTCAGTGAAGCTAGAAAACCCTCCGACATGGAGGGTTTCCTATTTGGCGATTTCGGACTTTGCGAATTACTTCGCTGACATGTCAGCGCGCTGCAGGGTGAAGAGTTGCGTTTGATCGGCTTGCACGGCATGCAGGAAGGCGTTCAGGTCGCCTGCCCGCGTGGCCGAAATTTCCCGTGAGATGAAGTGAAGTTTGCGCGTCGCGTGAACTGTGTTTCCTTTTGCGGAATACTTCGAAGAAAAGGTGGCGTAGTCGCGCTCGACAGAAGTGCCGGTGGGCGCCTGCGCCGTCGTTCCTTCTGGCAGCGTTACAGTGGCATCGAGTTCGATTTCCAGCGGCGTCCCGAGATCGATGTACTTTTTCGATGAGGAGTGGTGCGAAGAGGACGTTGGGTCAGGAAGTCCTGGCGATGGTAAAAGTGCAGGAACCCGGACTGGCTTCTTTGACCAGTCGATAAATTTTGGCTGGGTAATTTCGTATTCGACCAGAAACGGTTCCTTTGTCGCGTAAGGATCGGATGCGGTCACATTCGTAATCTGTCCACGAAAGCCGTCGGAAATGGCAAGTAACTGAGCGACGTCCTTCCATTTTTCCTTCGGGGTTTGATGAAACGCGACACGCAGGAGCAACTCATTGTCTCCTCGAAGAGTGTAAGAAACCGCCGCATTGAGTTGACCTTGCGCGTCGATTTTAGCCCGAACGTCAACCTGTTGGGAGGAAGGGAAGGGGATGGGCGCCAAGGCGGTGACCCAGTGTTGATCGATCGCAGGGCCGACAAGAAAAACTGATTTGTTCCGAAATTCCGTCGGTATCATTCGAAACGGCGCAACTTCCAGGTTCAGATCCATCCAGAAATTTATGGACGGGTAGCCAGACATCGTCAGGAGATGGTCGAATCTCGCCGGACTGGCCGGAAGTTTTTCCGGAGATTGGATGGCGCTCGAAACGAATCCAGCTCGCGCAGGTCCGAAAAAGTTGTTTGAAAGAGCGGCAAAGAGAAAGAACTTATCCTCGGGTGCGCCATAGCCTGACGCAAGTATCTCGGGAGCGCTGCGAGTGCGAAACCCGAGGGCTCCCGCCGGCAAATCAATGGTCTTTATTTTAGTCGACACAAAATCATAGATCGCCTCCGCTTTCGCATCAGCGCTGGAGTCCATGGAGACGAGAGAAATAGCCCTGTCCCACAAGAGGCGCGAGTCGCTCTCCCTCGGAACCACAAGCTTGGAGAGTCCTTCGGCTAGAGCATCCCACGACTTGAACGTGGATAACGAGATGTCCGGTTTAGCGGCATCTGGTTTCTCGGTATCTGTGAGCTTGGCAGGCGCTTTGCGGTTCCAATGATAGATGCTTCGCGAGGGATCGTTTCGTTCGGCCGGCGATGACGGTTCAGGCGGAGTTTTCGGGTTGATGGCCGGCGCGATTTGCAGGGACGCAGGAAGGTCGAGTCCGAAGATTTCTTCGGAGACGATGCCGGAGCGGTCGAAGGTGTGGTCGAGCCAAAAATCGGGGGCGAGCGGATGGTGGGTGGTGGTGGTGACTACGCGATATTCGAGGAGATCGCCGGGCTGGAGGCCGAGGATGCGGACGGATTTTACGCGCACGTCCTGATAGGCGGGAGCGTCGACTACGGCGGGATTGGGGTTGTCGGTGATGGCGCTGGGGAGAATGTCCGCGACGCCGCCGCTCGGGTGGGTGATGCGCACTATCGGAATTTCTATTGCCTGGAAGCTGCGGTTGAAATCGAAATTCAAGCGGCCGAACTGCTTCACACCGAGTTCGTTGTTGATTCTGACGCGCGTGTGGACTTCTTTGCGCGAGTCGCCATTTATTTCGAAGCGGTGTTTGGTTTCGAGCAGTTCGATTTGCGCGGCATTTTTTTCTGTTTCGGCGGGCTGTGATGAGCCTGACTGCTTCGTATCCTGCTTGGCGTCTTGCGGCGCGGTTTTTTCTGCGGTTTGCGTGTCAGCGAAAGCTGTAAGGAGAATGGCGACGAGGAGCACGCCAGTGGCGGAGGCCGGGCTATAACTTAGTACGGAGCGGCGAAAAAACACCCGCACCGAAGAAGAGCAGGAATGGAAAGAGAAGAAGCTGTGCACGAGATCCTCATTGATAAGTCTAGGCGCGGTGTAGAGCGCGGTAAAGAATTGCGTTGCCATGAGTTTCGAAAAAGGCCAGTTCACCGGATGCGGAAAAGTGAAACGAAATGCTGGCAATTCCGTCTGAGATCATAGGCTTTGGTGTGCAAAATTGAAGCGTGACCGCATATGCGCTGGCTATCAGGCAAGCGAGGAGAAAAACGGATGAGTAAGTATCTTGCAGGGCTGGCTTTGTTCGGCCTGCTGGGCGCGGGTGGATTTGCGCGGGCAGATGAGGTGCCCAAGGGTCCGGACGAAGACGGAACCAAGCCGGCGCTTACGCGAATCGCCGGCGAGGGCATGATGAACTCGCACGCCTTTCAGTACTTGACGGAACTGAGCGATGACATTGGTTCGCGGGTCACCGGCTCGCCGGCCGAGCGCAAAGCGGAAGAGTGGGGCGCGGCGAAGATGAAGGCCATCGGCCTGGAAAACGTGCATCTGGAAAAATATAGGATCTGGAAAGGCTGGACACGCGGAAGCGCCGATGCGCAATTGTTGTCGCCTACAGCTCACAAACTCCATGTGGATGCGATGGGATGGACCGGCTCGACGCTAGCGGGCGGAGCGGAAGGCGACGTGGTCCCCGTCAATAAGTTCGATATCGACGAGGAAATTAAGAATGTCGCGAAATTGCAAGGCAAAATAGTTTTGGTGACGCAGAAAAGTGCGCCAAAAAAGAATTTCATGAAGTTGTTTGCCAGCTTTGGAGATTTTCTGAAAGCAGCGCACGATGCCGGCGTGATCGCGGTGATTGGCGGACAGGGCGGTTCCAAATCACAGGGCATGAATTTGACGCACACCGGAATTCTTGGATTCGATACTGACTTTGCGATTCCCGTGGTTTCGATGACCGCGGAAGATCAAGGCCAGCTGGAAAGATTGATAGCACGCGGAATAACGCCACGAATGCGCATCAATGTGCAAAACACCTTGACCAGCGGGCCGGTCGAGGCGGCCAACGTCGTGGGTGAAATTCGCGGGACAGAGCATCCGGAACAGATTCTGGTGGTTGGCGGACACCTTGATTCGTGGGATCTGGCCCAGGGCGCGACAGACAACGGTTCCGGCACTGCGACCACCTTAGGCGCAGCGGACGCCATCATGCGTTCCGGGCAGAAACCGAGACGCACGATTCGTTTCGTATTGTTTACCGGCGAGGAACAGGGGCTCGACGGCTCGTTCGCTTACATGAAGCAGCACGCCGCGGAAATACAGAATCACGTGGGCGATTTGATTCTGGATGAAGGACAAGGACCAGTGACGGATTTCATGCTCGGCGGGCGCGACGACCTGGTCGCGGCGTTTCAGCCGTTCGCCTCATCGCTGGCGAATTTGCGAACGATTAAAGTAAACGACAAGGTTGAGTCCGGCACGGATACTTTGCCATTTTCGATCGCAGGATTGCCCGGAATTAACATGAACCAGGACACTTCCGATTATAAGTACACGCATCACTCTGCTGCGGATGCGCTGGAGGCGCAGAAACCGGACGTACTGACGCAGAATGCTACTCTGATGGCGCTGACGGCGTTTTGGATTGCCGACCGGCCAGAGCGGCTGGCAAGTCCCTGGCCGGCCGAACGGACTGCGAGGATGTTGCGTTCGCAGGGGCAGTATGAGGAGCTGAAAGCATTCAATATTTGGCCCTTTGGCGACCTCGGCGCGGACGAAAAACGCCCTGTAAAGCACTGATGACGCTCAGATTACGTTATACCCGGCGAAGGGCGCGGCATGCCGTGCCGCTACCGGAAGAGGGCCATCAGGGCGACCTTATTTGTTGAGAAAACCTACCAAGGGCGAGCACTGCGGTGGCCTAACTGAGCGGGTCGAATCGAGTTTTCCTCAGTCGTTTGAAAGAGATTTGACACATCGGATTTTCTTCTCTATACTCTGTGATTCGTCAGGGTTTATTTACCCTAGCAGTAGTACGGTACCGCAACTGTGCCGTACGTAGTTGGAAGGATCTTTACTCCCGGAACATTGCACGACGGATTGGGAGTAAGGAGCGGCCGGATATGGGACGCCAGTCCCGCAAAGCCGAGTAAGCCTCTCCAAATCGATGCCAAGAGCGGAGTTCTGCCTCTTGGGGTGCGTGCGGAGTTTCTTGCTGGTACCTCCGGATTCGCAGTTCACCTTTCAGCGTAGTGTGCGCTCGCTGCAGTTGTCTGCGCGCGAAGCGAGCGGCGTGAAAATTTGTGCGCGCATTTGCGTGCCGAGTTTTGCACGCGGACTTTTTTAAGTCAGGGTTGGTAAGTACAAACCCTGAGACCCAGAGAGGGAAGACTGTGCCGACATTTTCGCAATTGGTCCGATTGGGACGCGAAGGAATTCGCACCAAGACAAAATCGCCTGCATTGGCAGGCTGCCCGGAGAAGCGCGGCGTTTGCATTCGCGTGTACACTCAGACACCGAAGAAGCCGAACTCTGCGTTGCGCAAAGTCGCTCGTGTGCGTTTGACGAATTCCATTGAAGTCACGACGTACATTCCAGGGATCGGCCACAACTTGCAGGAACACTCGATCGTGCTGGTGCGCGGCGGACGCGTGAAAGATCTGCCAGGAGTTCGTTATCACATCGTGCGTGGCACGCTGGACGCAGCCGGTGTTGAAAACCGCAAGCAAGCCCGCTCGAAATACGGAGCGAAGCGCCCGAAAGCCGGCGCAGCGAAGTAGCAGCGGGTAAAAAGTAAGAATTTCGAAGGAGCAAAAGAGCAATGCCACGTAAAGGACTCGTCAGCCGCCGCAAGCAGGAAGTCGATCCGGTCTATGCCAATGACCTGGTGGAAAAGTTTATCTGTTCGATGATGTGGGACGGCAAGAAGAGCACGGCACAACGTGTGTTTTACGGCGCGATGGATCAGATGGCCAAGAAAACCAACGATGACGCGTTGAAGCTTTTCAAAAAGGCGGTTGAAAACGCCAAGCCGTTGCTGGAAGTAAAGACCCGCCGTGTGGGCGGCGCGAACTATCAGGTTCCGGTGGAAGTGAATCCCTTTCGCCGTCAATCCCTGGCGATTCGCTGGATTTTACAGTATTCGCGGGAACGCGCTGGCAAGACCATGGTGGACAAACTCGCCGATGAACTGATCGACGCGGCCAACGCGCGTGGCGGAGCGATCAAAAAGAAGGAAGACGTCCACCGCATGGCGGAAGCTAACAAGGCGTTCGCGCACTATCGCTGGTAAGAGGGCGTTGGTAAAAAGGGCGCTGGAAAGAATTTGAGGTTTTTGTGGCAGAAACAGCTGTAATTCGACCGGGAGAAAAAAAAGCTAGTCCAAGAACCATGGGCCGCGTATTCAAACTCGAAGACACCCGCAACATCGGGATTATGGCGCACATTGACGCCGGAAAGACCACGTCAACGGAGCGCATCCTGTTCTATACGGGTGTGACTTATAAGATCGGTTCGGTGGACGAAGGCACAGCCACCATGGACTGGATGGAGCAGGAGCGCGAACGCGGCATTACGATTACTTCCGCCGCGACCACCGCATCCTGGGACCGCAACGACAAAAAATATCGCGTCAATATTATTGACACTCCGGGCCACGTGGACTTTACGGTGGAAGTGGAACGTTCCCTGCGCGTCTTGGATGGCGCGGTGTGCGTATTCGATTCCGTCGCCGGTGTGCAGCCACAATCGGAAACCGTCTGGCGCCAGGCTGACAAGTATCGCGTGCCGCGGATCTGTTTCGTCAACAAGATGGACCGCATGGGCGCGGATTTTGATCACGTGGTTCGCACCATTCGCCAGCGCCTGGGAGCCCACCCGGTACCTCTCCAGTTTCCCCTCGGCCGCGAAGACAATTTCATCGGCATCATTGATTTCCTCGAACAAAAAGTAGTGGTGTGGCTCGAAGAAACGCTGGGCGCGAAATTCGAAACATTTCCAGTGGAAAAGTTGTGGGACAAGGAGTTTGTCGATTCACGCGCCGATGTCGCGGCAGCGTTGAAGGGCTCCGCGATCGACAAAGCGTTTTACGACGAGCATCGCAACAAGGTTGTCGAATACATTGCCGAGCACGACGACGAAGTTTTGGACAAGTATCTTTCCGAAGGTACTTTGAGCCTGGAAGAGATGCGCAAGTCCATCCGCAAATCCACGCTGGCGCTGAAGATTGTGCCGGTGCTGGCTGGCTCCGCGTTCAAGAATAAGGGCATTCAGCCGCTGCTCGATGCGGTGATCGATTTTCTGCCGTCGCCCACGGATGTTCCTCCGGTGGAAGGCATCAATCCGGACACGGATGAAGTGGAATTGCGCCGCGCTTCCGATGAACAACCATTCTCCGCGCTGGCATTCAAGATTATGTCTGACCCGTTTGTCGGACACGTGACCTACATTCGTGTGTATTCCGGCGTGTTGCGTTCCGGCAGCTACGTGTTTAACTCCGGCAAACGCACCCGTGAACGCATCAGCCGCTTGCTGCAAATGCATGCCAACAAGCGGGAAGAGATTGAAGAGATTTATGCCGGCGACATTTGCGCGTGTGTGGGACTGAAAAGCGTCAACACTGGCGACACGCTGTGCGACGAAAACAAGCAAGTGATCTTGGAGTCCATCGAGTTTCCAGCGCCGGTTATTTCCGTGGCCATCGAGCCAAAAACCAAGGCCGATCAAGACAAGCTGGCTGTGGCCATGCAGCGATTGGCGCAGGAAGATCCGACTTTCCGTGTTTCCACCGAACCTGATACCGGCCAAACGCTGATCTCCGGCATGGGCGAGTTGCACCTGGAGATTATTGTGGACCGCATGCTGCGCGAGTACAACGTGCAGGCCAATGTGGGGCGCCCGCAGGTCGCGTATCGCGAAACCATTCGCAAGAAGGCCGAAGCCGAAGGCAAATACATCAAACAGACCGGCGGTAAGGGCCAGTATGGCCACGCGGTCATCGAGCTGCATCCGTTGCCGAGCGCTCAGCACGACAATAAGGCGGAGCTGTCCACGGATGACTTGGATGAGCTCGCGAAGAAAGTTACCGGCAGCAGCAACCCCGGCAAATGGAAGTTCGACAAAGAACACCGTTTCCTTTTTATCGACAAAGTGGTTGGCGGATCGATTCCACGAGAATTCATCGCGCCAGTGGAAGCTGGCATTCGTGAAGCGCTGGACAACGGCATTCTGGCCGGATTTCCCACGGTTGACATCGCAGTGGTGCTGACCGACGGCAGCTATCACGACGTGGATTCGAACGAAATGGCGTTCAAGATTGCCGGTTCGATGGCCTACAAGGAAGCTTGCGCAAAAGCCAAGCCGGTATTGCTCGAACCGATCATGAAGGTGGAAGTAGTGGTCCCGGAAGAATATATGGCCGCGGTATTCGGCGACTTGAATGCGCGACGTTCGGCGATTCAAGGCACGGAGAATCGCGCAGGCAGCAATGTGATTCGTGTGGAGGTTCCGCTGGCGCAGATGTTTGGATACGCCACGGACTTGCGCAGCCGTACTCAGGGCCGCGCAACGTTTACCATGCACTTTTCTCATTATGCGGAATTGCCGCCAGCTTTGGCGGAAGAAGTCATCAAGAAACAGCGCGGCGGGAAGTAGTCAGCTAGCAAATGGTCTCGGCAGTTGAGCAAGAATTCGATTAGGGTTTCGGGGTTTTCAGGGTTTGTTTTTCAAACCCTTAAAAAAACAAGTTGTACTTGCAAACCCTGAGATAACGAGGAGCGTACGGAATGGCCAAGGAGAAATTTGAGCGCAGTAAGCCGCACGTGAACATTGGGACCATTGGTCACATTGATCATGGCAAGACGACGTTGACGGCGGCGATCACCAAAGTTTTGTCGAAGCACAACCCGAAGGTGCAGTTTCGCGCGTTCGATACGATTGACAACGCTCCAGAAGAGCGGGAACGCGGTATCACCATTGCCGTATCGCACGTGGAATATGAAACGCCCAACCGGCACTACGCGCACATGGATTGCCCGGGACATGCCGACTACATCAAGAACATGATTACCGGAGCGGCGCAGATGGATGGCGCGATTCTGGTGGTGGCGGCGACGGATGGTCCAATGCCGCAAACGCGGGAACACATTCTGTTGGCGCGGCAGGTCGGCGTTCCGGCGATTGTAGTTTTCCTGAACAAGTGCGACATGGTGGAAGATCCGGAGTTGCTGGAACTGGTGGAACTGGAAGTACGCGAACTTTTGAAGAGCTATGGTTTTCCTGGCGACACCATTGCCATCGTGCGCGGTTCGGCATTGCAGGCATTGAATGGCGATGCCAAGTGGGAAGGCAAGATTGACGAACTGATGGAAGCGGTGGACAAGAATGTGCCGCTGCCGGTGCGCGATATTGACAAGCCGTTTGCCATGCCGATCGAGGATATTTTTTCGATTTCCGGACGCGGCACGGTGGTGACGGGCAGAGTGGAACGCGGCAAGGTGAAAGTTGGCGAAGAAGTTGAAATTGTAGGATTCCGGGAAACGCAAAAGAAGGTGGTTACCGGCATCGAAATGTTCCGCAAGTTGTTGGATGAAGGGCTGGCGGGCGACAACGTAGGATTGCTGCTGCGCGGTACGGAAAAAGAAGATGTGGAACGCGGGCAGGTGATCTGCAAGCCGGGTTCGATTACGCCACACACCAAGTTCAAGGCGGAAGCGTACGTATTGACCAAGGAAGAAGGCGGACGGCACACGCCGTTTTTTTCTGGCTACCGTCCACAGTTTTATTTCCGCACCACGGACGTTACCGGAGACATGCATCTGGCGGCGGGAGTGGAAATGGTGATGCCGGGAGATAACGTGAGCTGCGAAGTGACGTTGATCACGCCGGTAGCGTTGGAGAAGGGGTTGCGATTCGCGCATGAGACAAGGCGACAAAATTAGAATTCGTTTGAAAGCATTTGATCACCGCATTCTGGACCAGTCCACGCGGGAGATTGTGGAAACAGCGAAGCGTACCGGCGCGGAAGTTGCCGGCCCGATTCCTCTTCCGACTACCATCAATCGTTGGACGGTTCTGCGTTCGCCGCACGTGGACAAAAAGTCGCGCGAGCAGTTCGAAATGCGCACCCACAAGCGTTTGATCGACATTCTCGAGCCCACACCAGATACGGTGGACGCTTTGATGAAACTCGATTTGCCGCCTGGCGTGGACGTGGAAATCAAGGCGTTCGGTCACGCAGTGAAGTAGTGGTACTGCCGGGCACTAACCCGGCGAATTTGCACGGGAAATTTGAGCAGTACGCAGCCAATACCCTTAAGAACGACCGAGGCAAGCTGCGAGAGAGAGACAGGGGAACATGGCAGTCGAAGGAATTATCGGAATTAAATTGGGCATGACGCAGATTTTTGCCGAAGACGGCAATCTGGTCGGCTGCACGGTATTGCAGGCTGGTCCATGCGTGGTGGTGCAGATGCGTACCAAGCAAAAAGACGGATACGAAGCGGCGCAATTGGGATTGGTGGAATTCGTCAAACCGCAACGTGTGAATAAAGCGCTGACCGGTCATTTTAAGAAAGCCAATGTTCCGCCGATGAAAGTGATGCGCGAAGTGCGCGTGTTCGAGTCCGAAAAAGGCGAATCGAAGGACGAAACCAAAGTCGGCGACCGTGTACTGGTGGACGGTTTCAAGGCTGGGGAGCTGGTGGACATCAGCGGCGTAAGCAAGGGCAAAGGATTTGCCGGCGGCGTGAAGCGCTGGCACTACGCGGGCGGCGATGCCACGCACGGTTCGATGTTTCACCGCGCACCGGGCGGCATTGGCGGCAGTTCGTTTCCATCACGTGTCTGGAAGAATCAACATTTTCCGGGGCATATGGGCAACGCCAACGTAACCGCCAAGAATTTGAAGGTGATCAAAGTGGATACCGACGAAAACCTGCTGTTGGTGCGGGGATCGGTGCCGGGGCCGGCGGGGCAGTACATTTTCATCAAGAAAGCGCGTAAGGCCAAGTAAGCGGTCGAGGGTAGGAGTTTTATAACAAGATTTTCGAAATACGGATAAGGAAACGAGATTATGCCAGTCGTGGATGTAGTCAATCTGGATGGAAAGAAAGTCGGCGAAGTCGAGCTGGCGGACGGGGTATTTGGCGCGAAGGTGAATCCGCATCTGCTGCACGAAGCTTCCCGCTGGTACCTTAACGGGCTCCGCAGGGGCACGCACAAGGTAAAAGAAAAGAGCGAAGTTTCGGGCGCCGGCCGCAAGCTCTGGAAGCAAAAGGGCACTGGCAAGGCACGTGTTGGCTCCATCCGGTCGCCGTTGTGGCGGCATGGTGGCACGGTTCACGGTCCGCGGCCACGCAGTTACAGCTATGCAATGCCGAAAAAAATGCTACTCGGCGCTTTGCGTTCGGCGCTGTCGGCGAAGCTGGCTGACGAAAAGTTGACCGTGGTGGATGGCTGGCAACTGGAGTCGCATAAGACTCAGTCTCTGCTGGCCACACTTGGAAAATTGAGTTTTAGAAAATCCGCGTTGCTGGTTTCGTATGGCGAAAACCGCAACTTGGAACTCGCCAGCCGCAACCTGGAAGGCGTAAAGCTTTCCGCACCGAACGCGCTGCAGCCTTATGAAGTGCTGAAGCATGATCGACTGCTGCTCTCGAAAGATGCCGTAGCGCGCTTGGTGCGTACGCTCGATCCGGAAAAGACGCCGATTGCTGTTCCGGACGTAGAAACAATCGCTGCCGCGCCGGCAAAGAAAGAAACCGCCGCTGTAAAAAAGCCGGCAGCCAAGAAAGCCGCCAAGCCTGCGGCAAAAAAGAAAACGGGGAAGGGATAATTCATGTCAACCCCTCACTATCAGATTATTCGCCGCCCGATCATTACGGAAAAGGGACTGGGCGTAAAAGAAATTCACGGCACCGTGGTATTCGAAGTTTCCGCCAAGGCTACCAAGACGCAGATCAAGGAAGCCGTGCAGCAGATTTTCAAGGTGAAAGTAGCCGCTGTGCGTACCGCAAATTTCTACGGAAAAATGCGCCGCCGCGGGCAGACCGAAGGCTATCGCCGCGACTGGAAAAAGGCTTATGTAAAGCTGGCCGAAGGCGAAAAAATGCTCGAGTTCGCGGAGAATTTGTAGTCGGGTTTCCGGGTTTGTATTACAAACCCTGAACGAAAAAAGCAGTAACGAGCGGCAGGTGCATGCCGCCGAGAGATGAGCAGGGCAAGAGGCAGAGATGGGACTGAAGAGCTTTAATCCATATACGGCGTCGCGGCGGTTTATGACCGTGCTCGACAAAAGCCATATCACCAAGCAGACTCCGGAAAAGAGTCTCTTGGAACCGAAGAAGCGCTCCGGCGGACGTAACAACCAGGGCGAAATTTCGGTCTGGCATCGCGGTGGCGGGCACAAAAAGCAATACCGCAAAATCGACTTCCGTCGCGATAAAGACGGAGTGCCGGCCAAGGTCGAAGCGATTGAGTACGACCCCAACCGCAGCGCCAACATCGCGCTTTTGCACTATGCCGATGGCGACAAGCGCTACATCCTGCATCCGATCGGTCTTGAAGTTGGCGCGACCGTGTCAACCGGAGAAACGGCTGACATTCTTCCTGGCAATGCCATGAAGTTTCGTCACATTCCTCCCGGCACCATGGTGCACAACGTTGAGTTGTATCCGGGCCGTGGCGGTCAGCTGGTTCGCACTGCAGGCGCTTCCGCGCAGTTGTTGAGCAAAGAAGGCGATGTGGCGCTGATCAAGCTGCCTTCCGGCGAAGTACGCAAGTTTCCGATTGATTGCATGGCGACGGTTGGCCAGGTTGGCAATCTGGATCACGAAAACGAAACTTACGGCAAAGCGGGTCGCACGCGCTGGAAGGGTATTCGTCCCACAGTTCGCGGCGTGGCCATGAATCCTGTGGATCACCCGCACGGTGGTGGTGAAGGCCGCGTCAAGGGCAATCACCCGCAAACGCCGTGGGCCTTCCCGACGTTGGGTAAGAAGACCCGGCATAACAAGCGTACCGACAAGCACATTGTCGAGCGCCGTAAGTAGGTAAAGAGAGTTTGTAACGCACTTGAGGGAGAGCATTCGCGGCTCAAGCACACTGCGAATGAAGAGCGGAAGCGATGCGAGCGACACGGACAAGCCGTACAGCAGGACGCCGGACAGCGGTACGGTCTGGCGCGAAGCGGTCGAGCAAGCGTGTAGCAAAACGAGTGGCGCCGAAGGCGGTCGCGAAACCGGTGGCCAAGGTTGCAGTGTTCGTTAAGAAGCAGCCTGCGATTCCGCTGGAGCCGGCTTTGTACAAGCTTTGCAAGCCGGGATGGGCGGTGATTGTGGACCGCGCGCCGAATGCGATGGGGACGAGGTTTGTTTGCCCGTTCTGCCCGAAATCGCATCGCGTTCCTGGCCCGGTACGTGGATTCAAAAAGATGCGGCACGCCCCTTGGGGACGTTTGCGCCGCGTCGAGGAATAGAGGAGAGAGATGGCACGCTCACTGAAAAAGGGTCCGTTTGTTGACGGGCACCTGCGCGAAAAAGTCGAAGGACTGAACACGCGCAACGAAAAGAAAGTGGTCAAGACCTGGTCGCGGCGTTCGACGATTGTGCCGGACTTCATCGGCCACACCATCGCCGTGCACAACGGCAAAAAATTTATTCCGGTGTATGTAACGGAACAGATGATCGGACACAAGCTGGGCGAATTCGCTCCGACCCGTACCTTCAAAGGCCATGCCGTAAAGGCAGCGCTTGAGAGGGCAGCGGCGCCCGCTCCTGCAGGAGGCGGCGCTGCTCCGGCAGCACCGAAGGCATAAGAGATGGCTGAGCTACAGACACAAGCTCCGTTGATTGAAGCGCACGCTCTGGCGCGCCATGTTCGTATGTCGCCGCAGAAAGCGCGCCTGGTGATCGATCTGATTCGCGGCCAGGATGTGCAAGCAGCCTTGCACACCTTGCGGTTTACTCTCAAGCGCGCCGCCAAGCCGATTGAAAAGCTGTTGCGCAGCGCGGTAGCCAACGCGGAACGCAAGGCCGACGATGCCGGCGCTCCGCTCGATGTAGACACGCTTTTTGTTTCGAAGTGTTTCGTGAATGAAGGCACACGCTGGAAGCGGCTGCGCCCAGCTCCTATGGGGCGCGCATTCCGCTATCAGAAGCGCACGGCGCACGTTTGGGTTGCGGTGTCCGAGCATCATGTTGCGGCGGCGGAACGTCACGCCAGCAACGTGGCGGAAGCGGAAGCCAACAAGGGCGTTCGTGGAACAGCTCGCCGGGTACGCAAAGCATTGACCGGAAAACAGCAGGCTGCAAAGAAGGGTAAGAAGGGATAACCCAACTAGGGAAAACCATGGGACAAAAGACACATCCATACGGATTTCGCCTCGGTTATAACAAGCCGTGGAAGTCGCGCTGGTACGCCGGCCGCGATTACGCCGAACTGCTTCACGAAGATGTGAGGCTGCGCAAGGAATTGAAAGAAAAGCTCAAGTCCGCGGGCATCAGCTCCATCGAGATCGAACGGGCCGCCAACAAGCTGGTGGTACGGATTTTCACCGCTCGTCCCGGCATCATCATCGGCCGCAAAGGCGCGGAAATTGACAAGCTCAAACAGGACGTGCAGAAGCGCACCAAGCGTGAAGTGCACATCGACATTCAGGAAGTACATCGGCCGGAGCTGGACGCCACGCTGGTCGCGGAATCGATTGCGTTGCAACTGGAAAAGCGCGTGGCCTTTCGCCGCGCCATGCGCAAGTCGGTTGATTCGGCCCTGCGTTTTGGCTGCAAAGGAATCAAGGTGCGCGTTGCCGGCCGTTTGAATGGTGCGGAAATCGCGCGCAAGGAATGGTATCTGCAAGGCCGTTTGCCGCTGCAGACCCTTCGTGCGGACATTGATTTCGGTACGGCAGAGGCGCACACAACCTACGGCGTCATTGGCGTGAAGTGCTGGATTTATCAAGGCGAAAACGTTCCGAAGCGCAATACCCGGCCGCAGGAAAAGCCTGCAGCCGTGGCAGCAGACTGAAAAAAATTAGTGGAATATAGGGAAGCGAGAATATAGCGATGTTGATGCCCAAGAAGGTGAAATACAGAAAGCAGATGCGCGGCCGCCGCAAAGGCAAAGCCTGGCGCGGCGGTGCGCTGGCGTTTGGCGAATACGGACTCAAGGCCATGGAAAATGCCTGGATTACCGATCGCCAGATTGAAGCTTCCCGCGTGGCCATTTCGCGATTTATCAAGCGCGGCGGCAAACTTTGGATCAGAATTTTTCCGGATAAGCCATTTACCAAGAAGCCCGCGGAAACCCGCATGGGCAAAGGTAAAGGCGCTCCGGAAAAGTGGGTTTCGGTGGTAAAGCCCGGTCGCATCATGTTTGAAATGGCCGGGGTCGATGAAGTCACGGCGCGCGCAGCGTTGCGATTGGCTTCGCACAAGCTGCCGATTCCAACCAAATTCGTTTCCCGCGCAGGAGAACTCTAATATGCCGCGGCGTATGGAAAAAATTCGCGAAGCGGGTGTCAACGAACTCGCAGCGCAGCAGAAAGAACTGAGCGAAACGATTTTCCGGCTGCGTTTCCAGTTGTCCACCGGACAAGCGGAAGCGCTGAAGCGCTTGCGTGAATCCAAGAAAGATTTGGCGCGCGTGAATACGCTGTTACGGGCACATGAGTTGTCTACGGCGTCGCAAGCGCAAGTTGCGGCTGCTGCCGCTGTTAAGGCGCAAAAGAGTTCGGCCGTACCACGGTCACGAAAATCGAAGAAGGCAAAGGCATAGAGGACTGGAATGACAGCAGAAACACAGACTACAGCAGCAACGCAGGCTACGGCAGGATCCGAACGCGGTGAACGTACCGAGCTGATTGGCAAAGTCACCAGCGCGAAGATGGAAAAGACCATCGTCGTCGAAGTGATTCGCCTGGTGCAGCACGCCAAGTATCGCCGCGTGATTCGCATCACCAAAAAGTTTTATGCGCATGATGAGAAGCGCCAGGCCAAGCCGGGTGACACCGTGCGCATTTCGTCATCGCGTCCGCTCTCGAAGCTGAAACGCTGGCGGTTGAAGGAAGTGCTGACGCGGAACGCGTCGGCACAGTAAGCGGAACGGGGAGATTAAGCCATGATTCAAATGCGAACCTGGCTGACGGTGGCGGACAATTCCGGCGCGCGCAAGCTGATGTGTATTATGCCGGTCGGCGGTGATGTCGGTTTGAAAGCCGGTCTGGGCGACATTGTCACCGCGTCGGTGAAGGAAGCCACTCCGGAAAGTCAGGTAAAGGAAGGTACGGTTGTGAAGTGCGTGGTGGTCAGGATGCGCAAGGAACATCGCCGTCGCGACGGAACTTACATCCGGTTTGACGATAACGCCGCGGTTTTGATTAACGACGCCAATGAGCCTGTCGGGACGCGCGTTTTTGGCCCGGTGGCAAGAGAGCTGCGCGAGAAGAAATTCACCAAAATCGTCTCGCTGGCTCCGGAAGTCTGGTAAAGAGAATGAGCCCACAACAGCAAATTAAGCGCTACAAGATACTGATTCGCAAAGGCGACCAGGTAAGAGTAATGGCCGGAAAAGATGCCGGCAAAAGCGGCCGAGTGCTGGCCATCAATCCACGCAAGAATACCGTGGTGGTGGAGCATGCCAACATCATCAAGCGGCATACCCGCCCCAATCCGTCGAAGAACATCAAGGGCGGCATCATCGAAAAAGAAGCGGGCATCAATGCCTCCAACGTGGCGGTAATTTGCGGCAGTTGCGGCAAGCACACGCGTATCGGCCACAACACTGCCAAGGATGGCAGCCGTTCGCGGGCCTGCAAACGCTGCGGAACCGGGTTGGACAAGTAAGGAAATAAGTAAAACGAAATTCAGGATCACAGGAAAAAGAGAAGAATCGAAATGAAGAGCAGAATGCAGGAAAAATACCGAAACGAAACCACTCCAGCGCTGATGAAGCGTTTTGCGTTGAAAAACGTGATGGCCGTGCCGAAAGTCTCGAAAATCACGGTCAACATCGGCTTGGGCGAAGCCAGCCAAAACGTCAAACTGCTGGACACCGCAGCGCAGGAATTGGGTCAGATCACCGGCCAGAAGCCGATCATCACCCGCGCCAAGAAATCCATCGCCAATTTCAAGATTCGCAAAGGTATGCCTATCGGTTGCGCGGTTACTTTGCGCGGCGACAAAATGTACGAATTTCTCGATCGCTTGTGCAACGTCGTTCTGCCCCGCGTGCGCGATTTTCGGGGACTTCCGTCGAACGCCTTCGATGGCCGCGGCAACTACACGCTGGGCCTCAAGGATCAGTTGGTATTTCCGGAAATTGATTACACCCGCGTGGACAAGATCAAGGGCATGAACATTACCTTGACCACCACCGCAAAGACTGACGAAGAAGGCCGCGAACTGCTGTTAGCTCTCGGCTTTCCTCTACGCAAGCCCGGAGGAGCAAGCTAATGGCACGCACCGCAAAAATCGTCAAGGAACTGAAGAAGGCCAAATTCAAGGTTCGCAAGCGCAACCGTTGCCGGGTTTGCGGCCGCGCGCGCGGTTACATTCGCAAGTTTCAGATGTGCCGTATCTGTTTCCGCGGCATGGCGCTCAAGGGAGAAATTCCCGGCGTCACGAAAGCCAGTTGGTAAAGACTTAGGAGAATTATGCAGACTGATCCCATATCCGATTTTCTGACCAGCATCCGCAACGCAGTAGCTGCCAAGCATCAGCGTGTCGATGTCCCAGCGTCGCGTTTGAAGAGCGAACTGGCCCGCATTCTGAAGGAAGAGGGCTACATTTCGACTTTCAAGATGGTGGACGAGAACAAAAGCCACAAAACTCTGCGCGTTTTCTTGAAGTACACGCCGGATCGCCGCAGCGTCATTTCCGGCATCAAGCGCATTTCGCGTCCCGGAGCGCGTCTGTATGTCGGCTCGCACGACGTCAAGCCGGTGGTGGGCGGGCTGGGCATCAGCATTGTCACCACTCCCAAAGGTTTGATGAGCGGACGCGCCGCGCGCAAAGCTAATGTTGGCGGCGAACTGCTCTGCGAAGTTTGGTAACAAAAGCTTTCTACAAGTTTTGCAACACGCAGCACAAGATTTTACGAAGGGTTGAACCAGAACAATGTCACGCATCGGAAACAAACCAATTCCACTGCCCTCCGGCGTAAAAGTCGCCGTAGTCGCGGACAAGATTGATGTGCAAGGCCCCAAGGGCAAAATGAGCCTGGCGGTTCCGTTTGGCATCTCCTTTGAACAAAAGGATGGCGTGTTGAACGTGAAACGCGCCAATGACGAGCACCGCGCGGTGCACGGGCTGGCGCGCGCGCTGGTCGCCAATGCCGTGCAAGGCGTGACCCAGGGCTTCAAGAAGGATATGGACATCGTCGGTGTCGGCTATCGCGCAGAGCTAAAGGGCAAGATCGTGAATTTCGCGCTGGGCAAGTCGCATCCTATCGAGTTTCCCGTTCCCGAGGGGATTCAGATCGCGGTCGAGAAGCAGACGCATCTGGTCATCAGCGGCGCGGACAAAGGACAAGTTGGCCAGGTGGCCGCGGATATCCGTTCGCTGCGTCCGCCCGATCCCTACAAGCAAAAGGGAATTCGTATTACTGGCGAACGCCTGAAGAAGAAGGCTGGCAAGGCCGGAGCCAAGGCAGGCGCATAGTTTTATTGTGGTCGCGGATAAACGTTTTTAGAAGTTTTTTGAAGGAGAAGAACAGTGGCATCCGTACCGGTTCGCAGATTATCAAGAGACCTCAAGCGCCAGCGTGTTCACGACCGCGTGCGTATGAAGGTTTCCGGCACTCCCGAGCGGCCTCGTTTGTGTGTGTATCGCTCGCTCGATCATATTTACGCGCAGATCATTGACGACCGCGCGGGCAAAACGCTGGTGGCCGCGAGTTCCGCGGATAAAGGCACGAAAAAGAATTTGCAGGGCGGCGGCAACGTCGCGGCAGCCAAAGTGGTCGGCAAGGAAATCGCCGAACGCGCCAAGGCCGCAGGACTAGCGAAAGTAGTGTTCGACCGCGGCGGGTACAAGTACCACGGCCGCGTCAAGGCGCTCGCGGATGCGGCGCGGGAAGCGGGGTTACAGTTCTAAGCCTATGTCGAAGCAAACATTGCGGGACAGTTTGTCGGTGCGGCGGTTGTTGGACGTAAATGCTTCCGATTTGAAGGACGACGTCATCGCCATCAACCGCGTCACCAAGGTGGTCAAGGGCGGCAAGAATCTGAGCTTCTCCGCGCTCGTCGTCGTCGGCGACCATCGCGGCCACGCTGGATTTGGCATGGGCAAAGCGCGTGAAGTGCCGATGGCCATCAAGAAGGGCATCGAACAGGCGAAAAAGAATTTGATCCAGTTGAATTTGACCGGTTCCACGATTCCGCACCAGGTGCTTGGCCGTTATGGCTCGGCGCAAGTTTTGCTTAAGCCCGCTCCTGAAGGTACTGGCGTGATTGCTGGAGGCCCGGTACGCAAAGTGATGCAAGTCGCGGGAATTCACAATGTGCTCACCAAGTCGCTAGGTACATCGAATCCGCACAACGTGGTGAAAGCCACATTTTCCGCGCTGCTGGGTTTGAAAGATGCCGCGCAGGTTGCGGAAACCCGCACCAAGACCGTGGAAGAAATTACTGGCCGCGAAAAGAAAGCGGAGAAGGCAGCAGGGGAATAATGGCAGCAGAAAAAAAGGCCCCCGTAAAGGCAACGGCCAAGGGCACGGTCAAGATCAAGTGGGTAGTCAGCTTTATCAGCTGCACCGACGATATGCGGCAAACCATTCGTGGGCTGGGCCTGCGCCGTTTGCATCAGGTGGTGGA
>WNFE01000152.1_pt1 | contig 45852 bp, 47 predicted proteins | sample 5400451 | NCBI WGS metagenome assembly WNFE01 (sample SAMN13153344, study PRJNA577476) | soil metagenome | isolation source: 200 cm saprolite under Douglas fir tree site 2 hole 2 | place: USA:California | collected 2015-04-18
ACTGGCCACCAAGGTTGCCGTCAGCGTTATCCTCACTGAAAGTAACCAGCCGGATGTTCTCAAGCCCTGGTTCTCCGAGGGCGATCTGGACGTGCGTCATGATCCCGCCATTGGTGAGCAGATTCTGGCCTTCCTCAAGCCTTGCGCACCCCGCTCCACGGAAATGCCTCGACGCCCTTGGCCACTAATACTCGCGCTCGGCTTCCGGGCACAGGCGATTTTGTGAAGATCAGCGAGCGTGGTTAGTGCGTCGCGCAGCGCAATGTATTCCGAGATGCCGCCCCCATTTTCATTTTGGTCTTTCATCAAAGCATCGATTCGTGTGTTTATGGCGCCCTTCGCGCGTTCGATGCGCTGTCGCAACTTAACTCTGTTCGGCTCAAACAACGCGACATCAAAGAGTTCGCACCAGTCTCCCGTGTCGTTTGCAGCCATGAGGCGCCTCCTCCTGAACATGAACGGGCTTTCTTGCGACTCTAAATTCACTTGTCAAATTGGTTGTACGTTTTTCGCGCTTCTTACGGAATCGAGTTGGCCGACGGCAACCATTTGAAACAAACCTAGAAGAGTAAAACTGCTTAGCAACAGGAAATAGGCCACCACGGCGCCGCTAGGAAACCGCCTGCAACGGACAGCTTGCAAGTAGATTAGGAGGACGAGAGGATCTCGAATTACAAGCAACGGAGCACCGAGCGACGAGACGATCCACTTGCGGAGAGCCCCTTCGCCGATCAACAGAACGAAATATAGCCAAATCATCCGCCGCAAGGCAATCAACCGCTTCTTCTCCGCGAACGTGTCTTGGCCGAAGCGTTTGAAACATATCGACGCTTGGGGGTTAACCCCAGATCCATCCACACGTACACTTAAGAGGTATGGATAGTAAATGCTTATAGAGATCACGCTTACAACACGGACACGATCGTCGCCACATACATCCTCCTTACTTGCCCAACAACACTCATTGGTAACGTTCAACCCATGTCCTTCCTCAAGGGAGAGAACCATATTGGTAAACGCTGGTAGGCCACAAGCGGGTGATAGTCCCATGGACTGGGGCCTCCCGTCGCTCTTCTTCAGGGCGGTGCATATCTCCCTACCAATTATTCGTGGCTGTTCTGGCAGAGGCAGAAGCCCCAGAGCACGACAGAACTGTTCGTACCTACAGTCGGGGGCGGTCATCCTCAGTGTCGACCAGACCGGAACCAAATCCGTCAACGCTTGACAATACTGTTTCAGCTTGTTCGCCCCCCACCTCCATGTGAGACTACCGTGACTCAACTTAGGCCGGCGTCTTTCGTTCAGCCGCGCGAGCAATGCAGGAACCTTTATCGGTCGAGGTCAGCATGGGTCGATGACGCTTTCGCAGTTTTCTCACAATTCGACACCTACGCAGGCAATCCGAGTTTTGATCGCTGATCGAAACCGAATGAGCAATCAGCTTCTCGCGGAGTCGCTTGGACGTGATCCACGCTTTGAAATAGTCGCTCTTGCAACCCCTGTTGATATTCTGTCAATTGTCACAACCCTCCAACCGCATCTGGCTTTGATCAGCACAGACTTTGATTGTGCGGCAAAAAAGGGGCTTCAAGTCGCTAGAAGCCTCAATGGTCGTCACCCTTCTGTCCGAATCGTGATCTTGCTCGAAATGAGCACGCAGAAATCGGTCATGGGTGCTTTTCGATGTGGCGCCGCCGGTGTCTTTTGCCGGACCGAGTCGCTCTCCGAACTTCCCAGTTGTCTTGAGCGTGTCAGTCGGGGCGAGATTTGGGCGAGCCAGGCCCATTCAGAGTTCTTGCTCGAAGCCCTCAGAAGCACTCCATCCTACGAAGGCATCGAAACCGGCGAGATTGACCAGCTTTCCCGTCGGGAAGTTCAAGTGGCCGATCACGCCGCGCAAGGCGAAAGCAACAAGCAGATTGCAGATCGACTCGGGCTCAGCGAGCACACCGTCAAGAATTATCTGTTTCATGTTTTTGAGAAACTGGGTGTGTCGAACAGAATGGAACTGCTTCTCCTGTTCAAGGGCAGCGGTCAGGCTACGAGTCCAGGTGGACTATCGTTGGGAAATGACGTCAGCCAACCGATAGGAGCCTACCTCAAGGCTGCCGAGGAGGGCGTAGTTGCAGCGCAATTCATTGCCGGACTGGCCCATCTTGAAGGCTACGGCATAGAGAAGAATGAACGCTCTGCATACTACTGGCTAAGAATGGCCGAAGAAAATTCTGGTGCGATCGAGCAGCGAAGTCGTGCTCTTGTCGAACGACTGCGCAGCACTGTGAAAACAGACGACATCGAGGCGGTGGAACAGATGGTCGCGATCCGGGTACAAGAGAACAAGCTTCTCAGAAGCAGCCGCCCCGCCGAATTCGTCAGCACGAGTGCGGATTTAGAGCCCCTACAGATGCTTCGGGAATCCCCGCGCAGTAAGGCCAAAGCAGCGTCCTAAATATTCTCCGTCGTTCACCCAAGTCCGGCCATGAATGGCTTCATCTCAAGGAACAACCGCGGAAGGAGCAGTGCGGTTCACCATAGCTATCGCTCGAATCAGCGGCCCATAACTTGCTTCGATCAAGAAGGCAGCAGCTTTTTCAAACCACACGCCATCATAGCGATTCGGCGAAACGTGACCGAGAAAATACGGCATTAACTTCCTCATGCGTGCGTGCTCTTTGTCAGTTAGTGACGCTTTAGGAAAAGCCGCTCCCCAAAGCTTCCCGCTCAGCCAATTTGTCTGAAACGTAGTGCCTTTTAACGTCAAGTATTCTTGGACGAACGTTGTGCTGGCGTTCACCAAGGCTCTCAACGCCGATTCGCTACGACCTTCCTTCGCCAGGCGTCGCGCAGGAAGAGCAAGTTGCCCCACTGATGCTCGATTTGATGCGCCTCCTCCTGAACATGAACGGGCTTTCTTGCGAATCTAAATTCACTTGTCAAATTGGTTGTGCGTTTTTCGCGCTTCTTACGGAATCGAGCTGGCCGACGGCAATCATTTGAAACAAAGCCAGAAGAGGCGAGTTTTTCAACAGCCACAAGCGTTTACACCACTAATCTGGTTGTTGGTGTAATGGCGATATTTCAACAGCTACGCTCAACACCCGCCGCCTTAATTCGACGAAAGAGCCTGAATCTTCGCCCAGAAAAGGCCCGAGAAGAGTCCGGCGACCGCGTACTGCGGTGCAGAAATCCCGAGTTTTCCACAGTTTTTTCTGAAAAATGTCGATTTCGGTAGGACACTTTCGTCTATATGTAGAGGGCTGTCCCGAGGTGTGTACCAAACAGCCTTGGGCGACGAGCTTTCAGCGCCAATTCATAAACCAGGAACCAACAAAGCTCAAAAGGAGACAAGTAGACATGAGTACAAAGCCGACGTACGAACAAGCGCAACTACATCTTCAGGTTTACGATCAGCGCCGCGAGGCCAAGCTGCGCCAAGCGCGTGACTGGTTTTTTAAGAACTATCATGTGACAAGCCTTGACGACGCCATGCGGGTTGCTCCCATGGGGTCGGAAACAGGCGCGTTCGCCAGTATGGTCATCAGTTATTGGGAACAAGCTTGTGCTCTGCTCAACTATGATCTGCTACATGAGGACTTGTTCTTCGAAACCAGCGGAGAGTTTTTTGGTGTCTGGGAGATGGTCAAGCCGGTTGTCCCCGCATTCCGAGAGCGTTTCGTCGACAAGACGTTCTGCACCAACCTGGAAAAAGCTGCGCAGCGTTATGAGAAATGGATCGAAGGCCGCTCGCCAGGCCACATCGCAGCGATGCGCGAGTTCATGAAACAGATGAGCGCCCAATTGGCGAAAGCAGCTTAACCTCTCGCACGGGGTGCCCCGTCCTGGTCTCTCCGTTCGTTTGAGAGACGGGGCGGGGACTTTTTTGAACTCACCCCTTCCGCCTTTCCTTTGTGGATCAATAGAATCAGCTGCCAATCGAAGGTGGCGCAATCTCAAGGCGCCCAATTTGCTACTCTGATTGTCGGATTTGTCGATAGAACCGAGGCGGTTTCCACGAATTACGGGTCAATGAGTAATGATTCCATGACAATGTCGGCTCCCTGGACCCGAGTAAACTTGGTGGTGCCAAAACCAACCAAAAGGCTCTCTCGAAAATACTCACATCGGCTGTGTAGCAGGTGTGAGGGTGACTTGGTAGCCGAGCCGTTGCAGCCGACGGACAAGAGAGTGGGAGAGACCCGGTGCACGAAGCTTCTGGTAGTAGTCGCCTCCGAGTTCACGAAACGGGCGATCGTGTTGGAGCAGGTAGTGGGCTAGGACGAGGATCTTGTGACCAATGGCCACGATGGCTCGTTTGCTTCCGCGTTTTGCTGCCAGGCGGTGGAAGCGCGCAGCAAAGTAAGTATTCTTGGTGCGGACAGCGGCCCAGGCTGCCTGGTTCAAAGTTCGACGGCCCTGGTCCACTACGCAGAACTGCCCGTCTTCCGAGGTGATCAGAGCATGGTCGCGGGAGACGCGAGGATCGGCCACTACCAGGTCCTTATCAACTTTTCGTCCTACGGTGAACGGAGTGTGATCGAGATTCATCATGCGCTGCTCGTTCCCCTGCACGAATACCAGGATGGGGAATACCCCCGAGCCGGGTGACGAGGTGGAGCCAGTGATTGGTTGAAAAGCCATGGGCACGCCACACCGCATCATACTAAACGTGCTTTGGGTCTGGGTCGTCAGTTACCACTTTCATGTCGCGGTGTCCAAAATCCCCCAAAATTTCCGCCCGCTAAGTGCTTTCCCTGCACTGCTCGAAAATCACTTTCTCGGGTGTCATCAAACACTTGATCGTGGAACGTATTTGGAATGTGCGGAAGCCCGGTGGTTCGCCTCAGGGCGGCTAGGAAAATTAACCGGCGATCGTTTCGTGGAGTTTGCTCAACCGTTTCCGGATAGCGAGAGGAAGGCTTAAGAGATAGTCGGCGGACACACTCTCAAGGTAGTAGCAGTGCTCTTGCAGGGCAGACTGGAGTTCATCAAGTGCAGCTTCCAGTTCCGGCTCATCCGGCGCTAGCACGACCTTATGGCGGAGCTCATCGATGAGATCTTCGGGGGTCATCGGGGCGCCCCTATGGAATGTTTCCATACCGTACTTATTTATATTGTCCGGAATACCCTCGTCAAAAACAATGGCCCCGTTGGCGGGGTATCGCCACCGAAGATGATGGGGGCGTGCCTGCCCTTCCGGAGGAGGATTTAGGCTATTACCAGCAGCACCGTTGCCGCCCCGGATTAAAGCCCGGCCAAACGGAACCGTTTCTCGTGCGTCACCAGTTCGACATGATCTACTCGTTCTAACTGAGGATGATGCGAGCTGCCATTTAATCGCAAATTGATCTAGGCTTGTGGGATGACTCTTTCTGCTCGCAATCAGCTCAAGGGAACCGTCGAGGAAATTCAGCTTGGTGGCGTTATGGCCCACGTCGTGGTCCGCGTTGGGGAGAACCTCATCGAAAGCGTGATCACACGGAGGAGCGCCGAGGAGATGGCGCTCAAGAAGGGTGACGCTGTGAAGGTCGTAATTAAATCAACTGAGGTAATGCTGCAAAAAGACTGACACCTCCATCAGCCATGGAGCCGGCAGCGTAGACAGCACCAGGAACACTGTTCCTTTGCCCCGCTGGCGAATTTTGGCGAGGGTGGTAGTCCTGCAGCCTTCCGATAGCGCTCCTTGCGGTCCAAGAGGAACGCACGGCGAAAAAGCTTCTGGCGCTCTTTGTCGCAGGTCTTAGCCCCGCGGCGTACTCGTTTGAATGAGATCGCGTCCGCCACCGCCGCCCGGGCCTCAACTCGCTCGGCATTCGCCCCAACCCTCGATACTTGCGCGCCGTCTTAGCATCCATGCCCGCTTTGGCCGCCGCTATTTCCAGACTGTTTTCCACTTTCGCCAAGGCAAATAACCTCCTCACCTGCTTGTCTGTGACCAAATTCTGATGTCGCCAAGAACACAAACCAGAGCTTGGCTATTGTCGCTGATCGGGAATTCTAATTGTCGTTGGCCGGGACTTCTAATTGTCGCCCATCAGGCAGCAGACTGATAATGATGAAATCTTAAATAGGGTCCTGGGTGACGGTACTGCAACACCTGCCAAAGGCTACGACGTGGTGCGGCTGCGTGAGGACGTCACGAAGGACTGAGATCTGCTTCATAGTTTCGCCGAACGTGCCGGGAAAGTTACCAGGGCAAGTGACCCGAAATTGGCCGCGCTCGTTGAGCAACTCACCGAGATTCTCAAGAACGCGGATGCGGATGGCTTGGATGACAAAGACAAGCGTAATAAGCGGAAGATCATCATCTTTTCGTTCTTCGCCGATACAGTGGATTGGATTCGAGAATATCTCGAAGGCGTATTCGCTTCTGACCTCAAACTTGCTGCCTATCGCGGACGACTAGCCTGCGTAATCGGGGATGAGGGCCACGGTGGAGTATCGAGAGAAGCGGCCATTTTTAGCTTTGTGCCTGAATCGTCGGAGGCACCAGCGGGCCGCCAAGACGATCTTTATGACGTTCTGGTCACAACGGATGTATTGTCCGAGGGAATGAACCTTCAGCAGTGCCGCAATATCATTAACTATGACCTACCGTGGAACCCTATGCGTCTGGTTCAACGGCATTGCCGCCCTTGGCCACAAGAGATTCAAGAACTAATCTTGCGGGACGGAACGCGGGTGAAAAGTGGCGGCCCGGCTGTGGAGGGGTTCCCGGTCGAAAGCCCTGATCGAGCACGGGTGGCCGGACTGGTCTCCGCAGTACCAAAAGGCCATGAAGGCAAGTCTTGATCCACGTCGAAATCACGCGACGAGCTACCGCACCGCAGGGGATGAGAGTAGAATCGGGTTTTCATTTCGGCGAGTTGCAGAAAATGCACGTTCGACTCTCTTGCGCCATCATTCCCTTATTGGTGGTTTCGGCTGCGTGGTTTGCTCTTGCACAACAATCATCCCAAACAGGTGCTCTCATGTCGGACCGCGACAGAGCCGCCCTTCGAGGTCCAGTTAAGACAGTGCTCGATGAGCAAACTTTTTCGGGTGCCGACGGGCAGCAGCTGCTCACGACCACCACAACGGATTACGCACCCGATGGCAGGATTCTGGAAGTGCAAACGGGCAACCCGGACGGCTCGAAATGGGTAACGAGCTATACCTACCACTCCGATGGACGTCTCCTCAAAACCGTTTCCGGGAAAGTGGTCTCCGCCCCCAGTTCTGAGACGACCTACTCGTACGACCAGGCACGAAGGCTCGTTGGAATGAAATCGGGTGGCAGGGACAAAATTCGCTACCAGTATGACGACAAAGGGCGCAAGTCCGTCATTGAAAGCTACGATTCAAAGCCTCTACCTCCGAACACGGCTTACTCGACACATTGGGAAGGAACCGACTTGGGGTTTGCCCCGTATCCCGGCGGTACTCTCACCACAGCGTACAACGAGCAGGACGTGGCGACGAGTGCGCAACTGTGTGATGCCGAGGGAAACCTCGTGGCCCACATTGTGCGCAAGTTCGATTCAAAGGGTCGCATCGTCGCAGAGGAACAGATCGCGGATGCCCCTAAGTTGATGATTCCTGAAGAGCTGCGGTCAACGCTCAATCCAGAACAGGCCAAGTTCATGGGCGCGTTCTTGGCTGGCGGCTTGTATAACAGAGCTATCTCCTACTCTTATGACGCCAACGGTCGTGTGACGGAACGGCACAGGAGTGGTGGGGTCTTTGGCGAAGAAGTGACTATCACAACCTATAACGACCACGGGGACAAAGACTCGGAGCGTACAACCACGGTCATGAATCCGGAAGTAGGGAGGGAATATGGCCTCAGTGAAGCCGGAGCTATGATTCCGGTCGGGCAGCCTCAACCCGCCCAGCACCCCGCCACCTACGAAACACAATACATCTATCAGTACGATGGCTATGACAATTGGACAGAGCAGACCACTGTCGCCCGCTCTCGTCCAGACGCAGCCTTCGGACCGGGCTCCATCCGTCGTCTTAAGCTCACCTATTACTGACGTCTACCGTGTTCAGCAAGAAAGTTTAGAGCGTACAACCACGGTCATGAATCCGGAAGTAGGGATGCGTTTTGCGAACGTGAACATCGCTGACAGTGTTACCTTGATGTGACGTGGCGTGAGCCAAGTCTCCGGTTTCAGTCTTGTTCGCGGTTTCAATCTCGCACATCAGGTTTTCACCGTCCACAGTCCTGAAGTCCCTTACGCGACCCCTCATTCGATCTTTGATGTCGCACCGCCAAGAATCCCTGTAACCCTTGACCGAACTCTTAGCCAGCCTCTTCTCAATCGCGGGGAAATAAGTCTTCTCCACGAAATCACCAATGCTGACTCCGGCGTCGTAGGTGAAGCCGATCAGGTTGAGCCTGTCCATGTACTCCATTTTTCAACGGAATGACCTCGGCTTTCTTGGGGTATTCCGCCAGACTTGCCAACCTGTAGGCAACCGGGTTCTTCATCCCATACTCACGGTATCTTACGTACCACGCACCGTGCGATTGAAACAGACTTCCTTGCTGAGTTCTCATTAAATGGCTCCTCCATTTTCTTGAGACCCAGCCTTGCGCGTTGTTGTGTTGTAGCCAGCACGACGATCAAGCCAGTCATTCATTTCGGGAGAGCCCCAGCGATACCGCCTATGCTTACCCAGTCGGAAGACCGGCATGGGATCAGATGTGCGGGACCGCTTGCTCTGGTCTATGACCCAAGATTCCCGAACCTTGAGCAGCCGCGCAAGCTCTGCAGAAGTTAACACTTCGAAATCGAAAACACTAGGCCCGAAACGCAATGTTGATTTTGGGTGGGAGCGATGAACCCGGAACAGCAGGAGAGGTAGGCTGGACAGGGGAGTTGTTTTCGCCGCTTTGCGACGGTGAATTGTGCTGAAACAAGGAAACACTCCTTGGCCCACGCCAGAATGTTTGGCGTCAAGGCCGAGGGGTAACAGGTACAGCACAACGCCCTCGTGGATTTGACTTCTTCTACTTCTTCACGCCCTTCGTAGCTCATTGAAGCATTGAAGCGCAACCCGACTGCTATAAAAGAACGAATGATTGCGGCTACTTAAAAGACGCTTGATCTTGGCGACTGTCGTGAAGAGACGAGGCGATCAATTAACCTCGAAGCGGCCCCAAATGACGACCATCAGCGAACACTCAACGTTTCCAGTCTTCCACAGAAGCACGTTGGAGCCATTCCCAGAGTGCGGATCAGAACGTAGGCTGGTTGTGAGCAGACTTCGTGGGAGGGTTGTTCGACACGCGTCCCGTGACTCTTTGAGTCTGGGCTTTTGTTTTTGGGGGTGTCGTAGATGTCAGCCTGTCTGCGATGGAACATGTTTTCCCTGTGGAATGTTTTTGCATTGCGCGTCAAATGCCACCTGTATGTCAACGCGAAAGAGAGCTTGGCAGAGAACGCCGCTTCTACGCTCGCCGTCGGCTAAAGTCCCTCTCAATAGTTGGAATTGCGGCGTCCGATCAGCACAGGGCAATGGTCGCGGCTCTCGCACGCCAACGCAAATCTGGTTTGGCATCGCAGTTGCTCCTGTCTAACCGATAGCCCGTTTGGGGCCCCGCGAGGGGTCCTTTCCCCAGATTCCCGCTTTCCCCCGAGGAAGCCCCCGGATTCGGCAAGATCGCACACATGGTGTGATAGCGATACTGGTTCGAGAAGGCAAGTAGGCAACATGCCCTATCTCGGTGTTGGAAGCATCTCCGGCATCATCCACATCATAGCCAGAATTCCTCATGCCGCCAGAGCCGTCGTGGTTGTTGCAGTGTTGATCGCCATTTGGCGCTGAACATTAAGGAGAGCGTGGATGACATTTGAACTGCTCAACTCTAGGCAACCGGGTGCTTGTTTGCTCGTACGCCAGATGCAGATTCCTCGATGCGGAAGGGCCTGTGTGCGGAGACCCCGTCGGTGAGCCACAATGACAGGGATTGGCTCGACGTTTATAGAGCCGCGGCAATGGAATTCGACCGGGACAAGTTGCCAGCGAGCATCGACGTGGCTGAGAAGGCTATCCACCGACGCTTACGGGGATTGCCGATTGCACACTCTAAGGAGCATCGCAAACTGAGAGATGCGCTCAATAGTCTCGCGGTTCTCAAGAGAATGCTCTAGCACATTTGGCGTGTTGAAGCATTTTCTGTTGGCCTTGAAACCGAACTACTGCGGGATCGATCCTGCATATCGTGCCACCCCCACTTCGCAGTCCAAGCGTTGGTCAGCGGCCTTCAGGCGAGCCTGTATCCTGAGAACGTGTTTCTAACTCGCTCCGTAGCACGGTTAAACCGTGGAGCGCATCGCTGATAGCCTGTCGTTCCTCAGGCGCACCTCCGTGGTCTAGCTGCATTTCGTGAAGTCGGGCGTCAATCGCGGCCTTTGCTGCATAAATCCGCTTATGTAGCTTCTCATCGTCGGATTCGAGGACTGCGGCTTTGTAAAGCTCTTCCCAAATATGGTCGGCTTTCATCGTCGTTCCTCTCTTTGGCATCGAGGAACCGCTCGACCTTGCCAATAGGGCAGATGCGCTTAATAAGAGAAAACGCATCCTCGGTCTCGCATAAGGCCGGATAAAAAGAGTCTGGGAGAGCAGCTGTTCCTGCTCCCTGCGCGACGTTTCGTCAGTTCTCGCAAGGAACCGTCGCCCGGAGGGTGCGGCGGAAGGATGAGAAAAGTAACATAGCTATTCTACTACCAGTTTGAAGGGCTGAGGGGTCAATCACGTGGCTAACGACGACGCGGAATGCTCCGCGCCCGTCGAACTCGCCGAGGTAGTCACCAGCACGGCGGTCCTTGGTGATTTTGTGGATCAGGACTGTTACCTCGGGGACTGGGGGAGTCATCCCATTGAGTAGGCGCAACTCAAAGGGCAACGCAACCTTCCTGAATCTCTTGGTCCAATAGAGTTTGATCTGGCGATACTCGATCTTCTTGGTGCCCGCGATGATCTGAGCCAGCCACTCGCGTTCAATTGTCGTCGTTATTCGGTCGTAATTCACTCGCATAGTTCGCCTTCGGTACGTGAAAGTGTGGCGAGTTAATTCTCGTGCAGTGGCCGAATCTCTTGCAAGTGGCGTCTGAAATAGTCTCTCCGTCTGGCATAATCTTCCCCTGTGCTAGTGACCGTCCCAGCGAAAGCAGAGGGGTGCGAGGAGTACCCGGTGAGGGCAGCAAATGGAATACGTGATTGGCTTGCTACTGGCGGCGGCCGTGGCGGGTTCGGCGGCTGTGATTGGCTTTGACCGGGAGCGTGCCTTTTATCCGACCGTGCTGATCGTGATCGCTTTCTACTATGTATTGTTCGCTGCGATGGGAGCTTCTAGTCGCACTCTGATCATTGAAAGCGCGGTTGCGAGCGGCTTTCTGCTGGTTGCCGTGCTCGGCTTCAAAAGAAATCTCTGGTTCGTAGTCGCAGCCCTTGTTGGGCACGGGATTTTTGATTTCGTCCATCGCCGCTTCATCGACAATCCCGGTGTACCCCACTGGTGGCCGGGTTTCTGTTTGCCATTTGATGCGGTTCTCGGCGCTTTCTTGGCTGTGCACCTGATAAGACACCCTGAACGAGTAATGTAAGAGGCCCAGAACTATCGTTGCAGTGGACTCTCTTCCGCAATCCAGAGGAAATGAACGCCGACGTAAGTTCCAATCGCCTCCATGATGAGCAATAGATACGCGGTTAGGGCAAACGTGGTACCCCATCCACCCGATGGCTGCGAATGGATGTGATCTGGGCTAACGACCAGAAAATGGTGATACAAACCAAATAGCAATGACCTGAACATCGAGATCGACAGGAGAGTGAGGCCGAGTCGTTTCTTGGCTGTCCAAAGGAACCCCGTTGCGATCAAAGGCAAGATCAGCACAACCGCGATGACGAAGATCGAGGCAAGCGGAGCAAGCCCGACGTGGAGTTCACGATGGGCACGACCATGCACGATGTTGACCATCAGGTGAGCAACAACAATAGCGGTCGCGTACTCGGCTGATCGGTTCATTCGGTTTAGGGGCTTGCTGCGTTATCAGTCCAAGTTCTTCTCAGTTTGAGGCGCACTGTGCCAAGGTCGGCTATCGGGCACGCTTCCCATATTCGCAAGATGCGGGAGGTTCATCGTGCCATCATCCAACATGAACAAGAAGCCTACAGTAGTACGCGGCCTTGGCGAGATTGCGCTCCGTGTCGAGAATTTGGACGCCATGCAGCGGTTCTACGAGCAAGTTATCGGCTTGCCGCTAATGACCCGATTCCCGAATTCGGCGTTTTTTAATATTGCGGACGGCTTCGGCGGTCACACTCAAGTGCTCGCCTTGTTCGACCGATCACAAAGCCCCGGCTATCGCGGGGCGGACGCCGCAACCTCCACCTTTGACCACATCGCATTCGAGATTCCTCTCGCTGACTTTGAAGTCGAACGGAAGAGATTGGAAGCATTGGGGCTGCAAGTCGAAACCGCCCAACACGCATGGGCGCATTGGCGCTTGCTTTACGTGACCGATCCCGAGGGAAATCAGGTGGAACCAGTCTGCTACGATGCCAGCGTGTGAGAGCCCGACATGGCGAAACGGAAGAATGAATCGCAATTATCCATGGTTAACAACTACTGGTCACCTGCAATCTTGTGCGAACGACCTCTCGAAACTGACTTCGTCCGTGATGGCTTCGTGGTGCTTGAAAGCTTCGTGAACAAAGTGGAATTGAAAAAGATTGTACCGCTCGTCGAATCGATCCTGACTTCATCCCCCGAACTGACGTGCACACGCCCCACAATATTCTTGTACCGCTACGATGGAACGATCCTATCGTTCGGCTGCTGCCGAAATCCGACCGCAGAGTCCAAGCCTTGACAGATGGCTTACGTGCGGACGATCTTAAATGGATTTCCGGATACGTGAGCGTCAAGGAACCGCATAGCCCGCCCTTGTGGTGGCATCAGGATTGGTGGTGCTGGGATCATCCGCTGAGCTATCGGCGAATGGCCCCACAAATAGGAGTTCTTTGTTATCTGGCGGACACAAATGCCCAAAACGGTGCTCTGCGGGTCTTGCGGGGTTCTCATCTCAAGAGCGCACCGATCCACGCCGTCCTTCCCGAGGCGCACGGGCACAGTGCGGAAGGACTTGAGCCGGGACATATCGCTCTGAGCGACCTCCCGGACCAAGTGACACTCGGCTTGCGAGCGGGCGATGCTGTAGTGATCGATTACCGACTGCTTCACAGCACGCATGGCAATGCGGGCAACACCAGACGCGACCGCATTCTTCTCTCTTTCACGCCTTCTTGGCGGGAACTGCCGAACGATATTAAGGCTCACCTGATAGCCCACCCCGCACAACCGTCCGGTGGTGAGGCGTTAAAGACTTCATCTATGCTCGCGAAGCTTTTCCCAAAGTTCAGCGGCTCCCGGCAAGACCTCCCGCTGAATCGGAACGCACCATCGAACTTCGAAGTTGTCGATTAGCTGAAGGTTCGTAAGGGGACTGTGGCGCATGGGCAAGGCAACCATTACGTTTTCTAAGCTGGTCGATAAGCTCCAGTAGCACTATGGCCGTCCCGCGCCGCCGCCCTCGACCGATCCAATGGAGCTAATCATCTGGGAGAACATCGCGTATCTGGCGAGTGACAAGCGTCGTGCCGAAGCGTTCGCCACCCTAAAACAAACGATTATCGAGAAACCAGCCACGAAGACTCTGTGCCCAGACGCTTAGCCCCGCCAATCCAACCGCGCCAAGAAACCGAGCGGCAGGCAGCACGCGAGAGTCGAAAGTGCAGCTACGACGGCTGCGACCGGAGTTGCTCGTTCTGCGACCTCATGCCATCCGATTTGCATGGTCGCGCTCTCGGCTTCGTGGTTCGTCCGCATGACAAAATCATACAATCTGGAGTGTAGTCCAGAGTCAAGCGGCAGGTGAAACAATAGCGAGGGTGGAGCAAAGCTGAGGAGAGGACGAAATGCTCAAGTCGTTCGCAAGAGCGGCCGGGTTTCTAGCTTATTTGCTCATCACGCTGGAAATGCTCTTCATGGTCACTCCCTTCGCTCTCTACTACTACTCCGTCTACAGCCCGCTGCTTGCGGGGCCTTTCGGCCTTCCGGCTACGGCATGGCTGCCAGCTTTTTTCCTGCCTCACCTCTCGACAGAAATTCTTCCAAGCATCGGGGGCTTGATCTTTTTGCTCGGTTTGGTCGGCTTCGTCTTGTGTGCTGTTCAACTTTACTACACCAAATTCAGACGGCGAGGGGTGGTAGGAAGCGGTTTTTACAAGCGCATTCGCCATCCCCAATATCTGTTTCTCGCATTCGCTGGTCTCGGACTGCTGATCGTGTGGCCGCGCTTTATCCTGCTGATCGTTTACATCAACATGCTCTGGTTCTACTACCTGCTGGCAAGTAGCGAAGAGCGTCGGATGGATTCCCGCTACGGAGAGGTTTACCGTGAGCAAAAGCGGCGAACTTGGATGTTTTTGCCGGGCGAACCGGGCAGGCACTTGCAGGAGCGGTTGTTTGGCTGGATACGCCACCGCCGAGTGAGACTGATCGTCATGTTTACCGTCTCTCTGGCCGTCACGATCAGCGCGGCATTCGGGCTTCGCGGGGCCAGCTTTGCTCTGACCAAACATATGATCCTGCCGGAACGCAAGATCGCGGCGGTATCGTTTCTATCGGGGGATGACCGACAGCTACGAGACCTTATCCGATCAGCGGAGGCTGCTGGAGACGTTCAAAACCAAATGCGAGGAGGAGACAGTTGGATGCTCGTGCAAGCGATGGAAGGAAAGCGTCGGGTTGTTCATGTGATGATTGATGCGGGTATGACGGCTCCACGAGCTAGGAACATGCCTCTCACTGACCAAGGAGTGAAATTGGTATTTTCGCGACCAAAGGACGGGCTTGCGCAGGAGCATCCTTTTGGCACTTCGGTGCGCTGGCAACCTGTTTTCGTGGCCGAAATGAACGGCGGCAAAGTGTCACACGTGATGACCCTTGACCACGGTCTCCTCGTCGGTAATCCAGTGATGCCAGTTTTCTGACTCATCGACGTGGATGGTGCCGATTGTTCCGCCAACGCCCATTCCGCGATAGGGCACTTCAGGACGGAGATTCAGTAATGCCAACTCCAGAGAATGAACTTAAAGAACGACTGGCCCGCTACCGCCAGATCAAGCTTAGCGTGATTGGCAGGAAGTCTGGGCGCACGATCTCTGTTCCAGTCTGGTTCGTGCTGGAAGGCGAAAAGCTATACCTCCTCCCAGTGCAAGGCTCGGACACGCAGTGGTACAAGAACGTGCTCAAGAATTCGTTGATTCGGATTGATGCGCGAGGCGTGGAGGCGAAGTTGCGTGCTGTTCCCGTCACTGATGCCAAGACGGTGAAATCCGTGGTCGAGAAGTTCCGAATGAAGTACGGGGCAAAGGATGTGAAGAAGTATTATTCGAAATTCGATGTGGCGGTTCTCGTGGAACTGGGCTGAACCGATCAGCCCGGTGCCACTTTTTCGCTCTCGAAGTTGATCCGGCCTTGCGTGGGCTATCCCCTGCGCTGTCGATGCCCCAGCAACCTTCCATAATTCTCGCTCCGAAAGAGTGTTTTCATGTTCGAGCGTTACACTGAGAAAGCCCGTCGCACGATCTTCTTTGCGCGGTACGAGGCCAGCTAGTTCGGGTCTCCTTATATTGAGACGGAGCATCTGCTTCTGGGACTTTTGCGTGAAGACAAAGCCCTGACCAGCGGGTTCCTGCCTTCCCATGCTTCGGTCGAGTCCATCCGCAAGCAGATCGAGGGCCACACCGTCATCCGAGAGAAGGTATCGACCTCGGTCGATCTTCCCTTGAGCAATGAGTCAAAACGTGTGCTGGCTTACGCGGCTGAGGAAGCGGAGCGCCTTCAGAACAAACATATCGGAACTGAGCGCTTGTTGCTTGGATTGCTACGAGAAAAGGACGCTTTTGCCGCTCGACTCCTCAAACTCGCAAGGTCTCTCCCTCGACGGTGCCCGGGAAATCGTCAACAAGTCAGGAAAAAGGGCCGGATTGGTCCCGGCCCTCCTTGAAATAGCGGATCGGGTTCTCAGTTCGAGTTCACTCGCCGGTAAAGAAGACCCCATTGTGCTCGTGCCCGATTAGCGACAATTCATTGACCGTGGTGTCGGCCGGGTCGGAGACGAACTGGATACCGCTTTCAGTTGCCGCCCATGCGATGGTCGCTGGAGTATGCACGTAGTGTCCGGCAAAACGATTGGCCGCATCCCGCAACTCGAAGCGGTCGGTTGCGCCCAACCAGTGGATGTCGAAGGATACCGTAGCCTCTACGGAAGGTCCATCTTGCAAGGCATTGACTATGTCATGGTAGTCCTCTACATCGAGCCCGCTGACATGCAAGGAACCAGTTCCCTTTCCAAAATGCACGTCCACGCTGCTCTCCGGAAGGGGAATCGTCCAGAAAAGACCGTTTTCTGCAATGCCGGGATTAAAGTCGTGGATTTGATGTGCGGGGTCCACCGGACCCTCATAGACATCGAGTCAAACAAAGGCAAAGGCGTTTCGGTGCACTCGCCCGTCTTCCCCGACATAGACACCCCGCATGAAGCGCACATCCACATCGAAAGCCAGTCGCTTGGACGTGTTAGTGTTTGTGTCCGTCTGCGTGCCCATGCCTCCTACGTTGGCGACCCCGACCTCGCCGTTAAAGTCGGTGATTGTGGAGGGCTCGAAACCGGGGGCTGGCAGGTGAATGTGGAATATTTCTGTTCCCGGGCCAAGAGGCTGAATGCCGCCCGGGATAGGCTTGGGGGTGCTGGAACCTTTCCGAGCCGTCTCCGCCACTGACGGTGCGGCCAGACCCCCGAACAAGAGACCAGAAGCAGCTGCAGTCATTCCCAGAAATCCGCGCCGCGAAAGCGCAGCACGTTGAGCAAAATGCGTATGGCCGCGCGGGTTCATGGGATGGAATGCTTGAGCCGCAAACCGTGGCTGTCCTCGCAGGGAAGAATCAGGTAGGGTATGGAGATTTTTGAGCGACACTGCTCGCCTCCTTTTTATTCATTGAGCTTGGGTTCGGCCCGTTGGCAGCGTGGGAAACGTTCCACCGCGCTGATTTGTCGCCTCGCTGAGTAGGATCAAAAGGGAGTGGGGGGACTGGAGCCGCAGCTAGGCGATTCGGACGCAATGCTAAGCTTGGTTAACATTCCTTGTCAATGAGGAAGTGGGCCTTGTCACACAGTAGACACCCGCGGCACTGGCTATTATGCGACTGTGCAAATCTGCGGCCACGGATACATGGTTTCAGTCTCGGACATGCTGCCAGCCTACCACCCCCAATGGTGGGCCGAAAAAATCGGCTAGTCCAGCGACCAATGGCGCAAAAAGCCCGACCACATCGGGCTTTTTGGCAACAACGACACGCAAAATCCGTGACCCAGATTTCCTGAAAAATCCGGGGACCTACCTCCTCGCCTGCAGGCCCGTGCGCATCCGTCAGCCCGTCCGCCGATCCCATCGCTGTTAACCAGATGGGTAGGGTGTAGCATTCTTGCCGTCGCCATACACTACCCCCACTGAACGTTGACCTTCCCCCTATCCCTGAGAGCAAGACAATCTGCCTGCCCATGGGCGCAGAGGTCCGGCCAAGCTATCTCAAGTTGTTTGTATGGACGTTCCTGGACGTTCCGCCATCCGTTGACTTGCCCCGTTAGCGTACCTAACATTGCGGCCCTGAGTTAACTGCGTTCCCTATGATCGACCAAACCATCTCGCACTACCGCATCGTTGATGCTCAGCCTCTATTTCGCGCTTGGCATTTTCCTGCTGATGGAAGTACGTAATCCATCGGCGAATCGCACCCTGATTGCCTTCGCAGCATGGTCCAGCAAGTGATGCTGCTATGAAATTTGAGCGGTTACTTGGTACGTTGATTCTTCATTCGGGAGACCGCGTGAGAAAACACTTTGTCAGCAAGGGGGTTGTGGATATCAGCCCAGACAGGAACATCCCACCGCTCCCATCGGCGCCGAACACCCGGGTGTTCATCGGGAATATCTAGCGCGAATGATCCGCCGGCCCAAACGTGACAGTGAAAGAGAATCGCCGCGAAGGACTGGCCCACATTCGGGCCCATTTTTTCCTGCCGAGTGACGCCATTTGACCCCGGGCCAGACAGGCCATCTCGGTGATTCTTATCGTAGCGGGGTCCTGACAGTTCGCTTGGTGATCGGCAGGTCAGCGGTTCAAGTCCGCTCGTCGGCTCCAGTTTTCTACCGCATCTGCACCACCGACGTTGCAAGTTGCCTGCTTTGATTCCGTTATCAGTCACTTTCCACTTGCGACAGGGAGTAACTTTTCCGATAATATGGAGAGAGTCTTACTATCAACGTGTACCGATACCATCGAGCGGACCTGCTTCGCATTCTTCGGCTCACGGCGCGTCAGTTAACAGCTTGGGAGAAAGCTGGACTGGTGGCCGCAGGCGAAAGCTATTCGTTTTTCGACCTTCTGCAAATCAAGAAAGTGCGTGACCTGTGTGCTCGCAAGGTGCGGCCGGCAGTGATCCGGCAATCGCTCGAGGCCATGCAGAAGCAGGTGGCGGGAATGGAGAACCCGCTGCTCGAGGCCGGAGCTTTCTCCGCCGGCCACCGGATCGCCTTCCGCCATCAAGGCAAAGTGGTCGAACCCATAGCCGGGCAGTTCATGTTCGACTTCTCCACCGGCCCGCGGGTTGTAAGCAGTGCCCCCGTTTCCATCAGCGCTGAGCCGGCGGCAGCGGACGTGGCAGAGCTTTTCGCCCGCGGCATTGCGTTCGAGGAAGACCCCAACTGTCAGACACAGGCGGTCGAGATGTATGAGCAGGTGCTGGAACTCGATCCCGACCACGCCGCGGCCCATATCAACCTGGGCACGCTGAATTACAACCGGCAGGAATATGCGCTCGCGGAAAAACATTACCGCCGTGCGATTGAGGTGGATCCACGCTACGCCCTGGCCTACTTCGACCTGGGCAACGTACTGGATGAGACCGGGCGGGTGGCCGAAGCCATCCAGACCTACGGCACCGCGTTGCAACTCGCGCCCACTTACGCCGACGCGCATTACAACTTGGCCCTCGCCTACGAAAAGATTAAGGAGCCGCGCAAGGCCCTGAAGCACTGGCGCGCCTATGTGAAGCTGGACGCGACCGGCCCCTGGTCTGTGCACGCCCGCAACCAGATCCAGCGCATCCTGCAGGCGGACGGGCTGAAGCTGGTGTACGGCGGCAAACAGGTCTGATCCTCCACCTCAGGAAACCGTAGCACCGGCGTCTCGCCCGCCCATCGGGCCGCCGGGACGACGGCGCAGTGCTAGAATCCAAGGTTCATCAAGTTCAGATTCGCCAAGTCCAAAGTTAGCCGTCCCCAGTGTGAAGGTATTTCCATGCCGGAAACCACGATCCGAGTCCCATCGCCTTCTCCCCTGACCTCCTTTACCGAAGACGAGATCATGTTTCGCGATAACATCTGCCGGTTTGCCGACGAAAAAGTCAGGCCGCTGGTGAAGGAGATGGACGAAAAGGGCGTCTTCGATAAAGACCTGATCCGCCAGTTTTTCCAGCTCGGGTTGATGGGCATTGAAATTCCGGAACTCTACGGCGGAGGCGGAGGCAAGTTCTTTGAGGCGATTCTGGCGGTGGAGGAAATGTCACGGGTCGACGCTTCCGCCGGGGTTGTGGTGGACGTGCAGAACACGCTGGTCAACAATGCATTGCTGCGCTGGGGTACCGAAGAGCAGAAAGGGCAATATCTCCCTCGCATGGCGGCCGATACCTGCGGCGCCTACGCGCTCAGCGAAGCCGGTTCCGGCTCCGATGCTTTTGCCCTGCAGACCCGAGCCACACTGAAGGGCAGCGACTACGTCCTCAATGGACGCAAGCTTTGGATCACCAATGGCAAGGAAGCCGGACTTTTCGTACTTTTTGCCACAGTAGATCCGGCGGCGGGCTATAAGGGAATTACGGCCTTCCTCATCGAGAAGAATTTTCCCGGCTTCACGGTGGGCAAGAAGGAAGACAAGCTGGGGATCCGCGCTTCGTCCACCTGCGAACTGATTCTCGAAGACTGCCGCGTGCCCACGTCAAATGTCCTCGGCGAAGTAGGCAAGGGCTACAAGATCGCGATTGAGACCTTAAACGAAGGCCGCATCGGAATCGGCGCCCAGATGGCAGGAGTGGCCCGCGGTGCGTGGGAATACGCCGCCAAGTACGCGCAGGAGCGCAAGCAGTTCGGCAAGTCAATCGCCGATTTTCAGGGCATCCAGTTCCAGATCGCGCAGATGGCCACCGAAATCGAAGCCGCGCGGCTCATGGTGTATAACGCGGCGCGGATGAAGGACGCCGGAGTGCCCTTCGTCAAAGAAGCGGCTATGACCAAATTGTTTTGCTCGCAGGTGGCGGAGCGAGTGACCTCCCTTGCCATAGAAATTTACGGCGGCTACGGATTCACCAAGGATTATCCGGTGGAGAAGTACTGGCGCGATTCCAAGATCGGTAAAATCTACGAAGGCACATCGAACATGCAGTTGGCGACCATCGCCAAGCTGGTGATGGGAGGGAAGTAGTCCGGCAAACCAACGCGCTGAATCTCTCCCCAGGATGCAATATTTCCGAGCAGGCTTGCTTACGAACGCGCGGCCAGCCCGTCGAATCGTCGGGGCCTTCCATCTTTCCAGCTACGTTTGGATTTTCCCAAAAGGAGCACGTTTGAATGACTAACTATCTGATCATCCTGATTGCCGCTTCCAGCTTGAGCCTTACGGCCTCCTCCCAGACTGCCGACGAGTTGGTCCAGAAGAACATCGAGGCCAAGGGAGGGATGGAAAAAATTAAGGCCATCAAGACGGTGCGCCTGACGGGCAAACTGGACGCGGGCGGCGGTTTCACTGCCGCCGTCGGCCAAGAAAACAAACGTCCCAACCTCGTGCGCGAGACCTTTACCCTCCAGGGAATGACCCAGGTGCAGGCTTATGACGGTTCAACCGCCTGGGAGGTGCGGCCCTTCGGTGGACGCAAAGATCCGCAGTTGATGGGTGACGATGACGTGCGCGACCTGCTCATCGACTCCGACCTTGACGGACCCCTCGTGGATTACAAGGAAAAAGGAAATCAGGTCGAATATCTTGGCCATGACATTGTCGATGGCGACGACGCGTTGCGGCTGAAGGTTACGTTGAAAAACGGCGACATCATTTACTACTATCTCGACCCCGATACCCTTCTCGAAATTCGGACCGAGCGGCGCGAATTCATCCGCGGCGCGGTGCACGACAGCGTTGCCGATCTCGGTTCCTACAAACCCGTCGCCGGCGTGATGTTTCCCTTTTCCGTGAACGGGGGGCCGAAAGATGATCCCACGCAATGGCAGAGCGTCACCTATGAAAAAATCGAAGCCAACCTGCCGCTGCAGGATTCCGATTTCGCGGTTCCGGCGTCCTTGAAGGAAGCCCCAAAAAAAGAAACGGCCAGGAATTAAGTCCCTTGCATTTTTGCGATTCTGTGTCCCAGGGCGGGGGCGGGGTGCCCCCGCGACAGCCGGCGGGATGCCGGCGCTACGATTGAGAGGATTTTTGAAGATGAGTGATCGCTCACGCCGTACTTGCAGCCTGCCAACTTTCTGTCTCGCGCTACTTTCCCTTCTTCCCTCAACCCTGTCGGCGCAGCAGGCGGTCAAGTTCGATGCTGCCACAGTTTCCGGCTTGCCGGCCCGCAACATCGGCTCCGCCGCCATCAGCGGCCGCATCGCCGCCGTGGACGCTGTGACTGAAGATGGCCGCCTGAGTGTATTCGTCGGCTCCGCCAGCGGAGGTGTCTGGAAGTCGATCAACGGGGGGACCACCTTCAAGCCTGTATTTGACCGCGAGCCGGTGCAGTCGATTGGCGCCGTCGCGATTGATCATTCCAATCCCAAGATTGTTTGGGTGGGAACGGGCGAGTCGTGGGTGCGAAACAGCGTCTCGATCGGAGATGGCATTTACAAATCCACTGACGGCGGCGAGAACTGGACCCCTGTCGGGCTGCACGATTCCGAGCACATCGCAAAAATCCTCATCGATCCGAAGGACGGCAATACGGTCTTCGCGTGCGCCACCGGCCACCTCTGGGACGACAGCCAGGAGCGCGGGGTTTACAAGACCTCCGACGGGGGGCAGACCTGGAAAAAAGTGCTGGGCGGTGCCAATGGATCGACCGGCTGCGGATTTATCGCCATGAGTCCTCAGGAACCGAAGACGATCTTCGCTTCGCTATGGGACTTCCGCCGCCAGGGTTGGACTTTTCGCTCCGGCGGCCCGGGTAGCGGCCTCTACCGGTCCACCGATGGCGGCGAGCACTGGACTGAACTCAACGAAAGCAGCAGCAAGGGACTTCCTGAGAAGCCTTGGGGCCGGGTCGCGATCGCCGTTGCGCCCTCCAAGCCGCAAGTTGTCTACGCTAACATCGAATCGAAGAAGAGCGCTCTCTACCGTTCCGACGATGGCGGCAATCGCTGGACCCGCCTCGATGCCAGCCGCTTCGTGATCTGGCGACCTTTTTACTTCGGTAACCTGATCGTGGATCCGAAAGACGAAAATAAAATCTTCAAACCAGATGGGCCGCTGCTGACCAGCGTGAATGGCGGGCGCAGTTTCAGTGTGGTTTCCGGCAGCGCCCACGGCGATTTTCACGATGTATGGATCGACCCGGCCAATTCCAATGTCGTGTATGCGACTGATGACGCCGGTCTCTGGCGCAGTGAAGACGGCGGAACTCGATGGAAGCACCAGCTCAACCTGCCGGTCGCGCAGTTCTATCACGTGAGCGTAGATAATGCCGATCCCTATCACGTCTATGGCGGTCTGCAGGACAACAGCGCCTGGATCGGGGACTCATCGTATCCCGGCGGCGTGACCAACTCCCGCTGGGAAAATATGTTCGGCGGCGATGGCTTCTGGATGTTCGAAGATCCGTCCGATCCTGCCTACATCTACGCGGAAGCGCAAGGCGGTGAGATCGGACGTGTTAACCGCTATACCCACGATAATCGGCCGATCCAGCCCCTGCCGGAATATGGAGAGAAAAAGTTACACTTCAACTGGAACACGCCGATTCACATGAGCCCCAACGAAAAGGGAACCATCTACATCGGCGCGCAGTTCCTTTTCCGTTCCCGCGATCACGGCCAGTCCTGGGAGCGTATCTCCCCCGATCTCACCACCAACGATCCCGAAAAGCAGAAGCAGGAGGAATCCGGTGGCGTGACGGTTGACAATTCCGCGGCCGAGATGCACACCTCGATCTACTCCATCTCGGAATCGCCGAAAAATGGCCAGATTATCTGGGTGGGCACCGACGACGGCAATCTGCAGATCACGCGCGATGGCGCCAAAACCTGGACCAACGTAGTGGGCAATATTCCCGATCTGCCCAAATACTCGTGGGTTTCTACCGTCGCGGCCAGCCGCTTCGCGGAAGGTACGGCGTATGCGACGTTTGACCGTCACACGTTTGGCGACATCAAGCCCTACGTCTACAAAACTACGGACTACGGGAAAACCTGGAATGCGTTGCCGGTGCGGGAGAATAACGTTCACGGCTATGCCCACGTGATCACCGAAGATACCCTCGATTCGAACCTGCTTTTTTTGGGCACGGAATTCGGCCTGTGGATCTCGACCGATGGCGGACAACGCTGGGGGCAGTATAAGGGAAGCGATTTCCCGGCGGTAGCGGTGCGAGACATCGTCCTACAACCGCGTGAGTCTGACCTGGTGCTGGCCACGCACGGACGCGGCATCTGGATCATTGATGACATTTCGCCACTGCGCTTTCTAAAACCAGAGTTGATGGAGAAAGATGCGGCCGTGATCGAGAGTCCGCCAGCAATTCAATATTTCCAGGCGAACGGCGGCTGGCCGGAAGGGGACGAAACCTTTAACGGCCCCAGCCGTCCCACCGACGCATTCATTACCTACTACCAGAAGAAGCGGCACATCTTCGGCGATCTGAAGATCGAGATCTTCGACCCGAACGGCAAGTTGTTGGACACCATCGCCGGCGGCAAGCATCGCGGTCTCAACCGGGCCACCTGGGGAATGCGGCTTAAGCCACCTCTGATCCCGCCGGCAGCGACAGTGTTGTTCGAGGCGTCGCAAGGCCCACGAGTATTGCCTGGTACCTACACCGTGAAGCTGATCAAGGGCGACCAGACCTACTCGGGAACGCTGAAAGTAGTGCTCGACCCGCGCGCCAAATACAGTCTTGACGATCGCAAGGCGCAATTCGATCTCAGCATGAAGCTGTACCGCTCGCTGGAACACATGAGCTACGCCACGGCTGCCATTCAGGGCGTGCGCGACGACGCCAGCGCCCGCACCGCCAAACTCGGCGACCAAGACCCTCTTCGGGCTCGTCTGCAGAAGCTGGCGGCGGATTCGGACGCGCTGCGCTCCAAAATTGTGGCCACCAAGGAAGGCGGGATGATCACCGGTGAGGAGCGAGTCCGCGAACTTCTGGGGAAATTATATGGCGATGTGACCGGTTACGAAGGGCGACCCACTGACTACCAGGCGGACCGCACGGACTCCCTTGCCCGCGAGCTGGAAGATATCGTCATTGACTTCCATAAACTTACCGCCAAGGAGCTGCCCGGAATCAACGCCACCCTGAAGAAAAAGAAGCTCGAAGCTATTCAGATACCCAGCGAAGACGAGTGGAAGAAGCAACACCAAGGGCAAAGCGCTTCAGGCACGACTGCTACGCGCGCTTTTCGCGAAATGGATTGAGGCCGCAGTACTGAATCGGCGGCAGAGCATGCGCAATGGGCAAGGGAAAAACGATGATGAAACGAATGGCAGCTGGTTTGACAATTGCGTTCATGACTGCGTCGGCGCTGTGCACAACGTCAATAGCGCAGACGCCCAGCACCGGAGTGGCCGACTCAGAGAAAACCTACGCACTCCTGCCCGGGCTGGACAAACGTCTGATCGACACGACCGCTGACCCGTGCGTCGATTTCTTCCAGTATGCGTGTGGTAACTTTACCAAGCTGTATCCCATCCCAAACGATCGTTCGGCTTTCGGAACCGGTGCCATGATTGCCGAGCATACCCAGTACGTTCTGCACGCCATGCTGGAAAAAGCGGCCGCCGGTGGCGCCGGCCGAAACCCGAATGAGCACCCGAACAAACAAAAGATTGGCGACGCCTATGCCGCCTGCATGGAGGTGGACGCCATCAATCAGAAGGGATTGAAGCCGCTGCAGCCGGAACTCGATCGCATCGCCGCACTCAAGAGCAAGGACGAATTGCCCGAGCTCCTTGCCCATTACCAACTGATCGGAGTGAATGCCTTCCTCGCTTTCGGCCAACAGCAGGATTTCAAGGATGCACGGAAGCAGATTGCCGTGGTCGATCAAGGCGGTCTGGGTCTGCCCGAACGCGACTACTATTTCCGTACTGGTGAAGCGCCGGAGAAGACCCGCACCCAGTATGTGCAGCACATCGCTAACATGCTGAGACTCATGGGCGATCCGGAAGCCAAAGCGGCCAGCGAAGCGCAAGCCACCATGCAGCTGGAAGCCGCGCTCGCCAAAGTTTCCATGGACATCACTTCGCAGCGCGATCCGAACAAGGTCTACCACCTGATGCCGGTTTCCGACCTGGCAACGCTGGCGCCAGGAGTGGCATGGAGCCGCTTTCTGACTGCATCCGGAGCTGCTCCGGTTACCGAACTCAATGTCACCAATCCTGAATTTTTCAAGGGACTGAATGCCCTGCTCGCCTCCACCGATATGGAAACGATCAAGACATATCTGCGTTGGCAACTGATTAACTCAATCCCGGGGTATGTGTTGCCTAAGACCTTCGATGATGAACACTTTGACTTTTACGGCCGCAAGTTGAGGGGCCAGCCCGAGCAGCGAGCCCGCTGGAAGCGCTGCGTGCAGGCAACTGACCAGGGATTAGGCGAAGCTCTGAGCCAGTTGTATGTAACCCAGGAATTTCCTCCCGCGAACAAACAAGCCACGCAGCAAATGGTGAAGGATATCGAAGCAGCGATGGATCAGGACATCGACACCCTGGACTGGATGAGTTCTGCAACCAAGGTTCGTGCCAAGGAGAAGCTGCACGCGGTAGCCGACAAGATCGGGTACCCAGATCATTGGCGGGACTATTCCAACCTCACGATCGCACGGGACGATGCTTTCGGGAACGCGCTGCGTGCGACAGAATTTGAGAGCCGCCGCCAGTTGGCCAAGATCGGCAAGCCCGTCGATCGTGGAGAGTGGCTGATCACTCCCGCGACGGTCGATGCCTATTACAACCCCAGCATGAACGATATTAACTTCCCGGCCGGCATCCTTCAGCCCCCACTCTACGACAGTCACGCGTCCGATGCGTCCAACTACGGCCACGTTGGTGGCGTCGTGGGGCACGAACTTACTCACGGATTCGACGACCAAGGACGTCAATTCGATGCCAACGGAAATCTCACTGACTGGTGGACGTCCGAGGACGGAAAAAAGTTTGACGAGAAAGCCGACTGCGAAGTGAAAGAGTACGGCAACTTTGTCGCGGTTGATGACGTCAAGCTCAATGGCAAACTGACCTTGGGCGAGAACACGGCCGACAATGGCGGCCTGCGTCTGGCCTACATTGCCCTCCTGGCCGATGCGAAGAGAAAGAACATCGACCTGACAAGAAAGCAGGACGGCTACACGCCGATCCAGCAATTCTTTCTGGGTCACGGACAGAGTTGGTGTGGCAGCACCCGCCCCGAACAACTCCGGCTGCAAGTGCAAACCGACCCTCACTCGCCGCGGCAGTTCCGAGCGAACGGCGTCGTGCAAAACATGCCAGAGTTCGGCCACGCTTTCGGTTGCAAGACCGGGCAGCCCATGATGCCGGTTAATGCCTGCCGCGTGTGGTGAGGCTGGGCTGTCGCGATCAGGATTAGCACCCGGCGGATTGTAACTCGTATTTGTCGAACCGGTGCCACCATCCCGGCCCCGGTGCAGCTGGCCATCCCCTTGAGCACTTGTCCCCCCTTTGGTAACCCACTTGGCGACAAGAAAAATGTCGCGCCCCGGGGTCTTGACGTGACCATATGGTCACGTTACTATGTACTCTCACAAGGATTGAGTGCAACATCAGAACCAAGGAGAGAATGCATGAAGTTGGACGATCTGACCCTCGACATTGAGCAGCACATAGACATCAAGGCTGCACCGGAGAAGGTATTCGCGGCAGTCCTGCATCGTTTCGGAAAGGGCAACACCAGGCCCGACGGCGAGCCCCTGCAATTGCTACTCGAGGCGAAACCGGGTGGGCGATGGTACCGCGACCGGGGAAACGGGATCGGACACCTGTGGGGCTTCGTGCAGGTTATCAAGCCTCCAACCCTGCTGGAACTGAGCGGCCCCATGTTCATGTCATATCCGGCAAACAACCACGTGGAGGTTAAGGTCGAACCGGCCCCGGGAGGTTGCAAAGTCAACCTCCGGCACCGGGCGATCGGCATGATCGACCCCGAGCACCGCAAGGGTGTTGGTACCGGCTGGAATCACCTGCTCATCGAGGTAAGAAAGGACTGCGAGTAGCGGCGTGCGGGGCATCGTTGCGGAAAGGGTGGACAAGCTGGACCCGGTGTGGAAGGCGCTGTCGGACCCGACGCGCCGGGCGATTCTGGACCTGCTGCGGGATCAGCCTCGTAGGACGACCGAGATTGTGGAGTCGTTCCCTCATTTGACCCGCTTTGGCGTGATGAAGCATCTTGACGTTCTGCGCGAAGCCGAGTTGGTCCACACGCGCGAGGAGGGGAGACAGCGAATGAACTCGTTAAACCTAGTACCCATTCGCCAAATCTACGAGAGGTGGGTCAGCCCGTTTCACGCGATTTGGTCGAGCCATCTACTCCGGATCAAAGAGACAGCTGAGAGGGAGCGTCCCCGAGGAAAGCGAGGGTCCTCGCGCAAACATTGAAGAAGTTAGGACTCCGCGAGCGTCTGAAGGGCAAGAATGTCAACTCGAGAACAAAGCAACAAGAACACAGCTGCAACCCGACGAACATTGGAACATGTTGGAAGAGTTAGCTATTGGAGGAAATAATATGGCACAACTGCTCACTAGCACAGGCATTCAAGACCACCAAGTCGTCACGGCAAACGAATGGATTGCAAGTCGAAAGGAGCTGCTCCGGAAAGAGAAGGAGTTTACCCGGCTACGCGATGAGTTGAGCCGGCAGCGCCGCGAGTTGCCCTGGGAGAGGGTAGAGAAGGAGTATGTCTTCGATACGCCGAGCGGCAAGGAGATGCTCGCCGGCCTCTTCGCCGGCAGAAGCCAACTCATCGTGTACCACTTCATGTTCGGTCCGGGGTGGGAGCAGGGTTGCCCGAGCTGCTCGTTCCTGGCCGATCACCTTGACGGCGCCGCCGTGCACCTCGCGAATCGTGATGTCACATTGGTGGTGGTTTCACGAGCGCCGCTGGCCCAGATCGAAGCGTTCAAAAAGCGCATGGGTTGGCGCTTCAAGTGGGTGTCGTCCTATGGGAGCGACTTCAACCATGATTATCACGTGTCATTCACGAAGGACGAACTCGCCAAGGGCAAGGTGTACTACAACTACAACCTGGGTGAGTTCCCGAGTGAGGAAGCCCCCGGCGCGAGCGTGTTCCACAAGGACGCGACCGGTGGCCTCTTCCACACCTATTCCAGTTACGCGCGCGGGCTCGATATCTTGGTCGGCGCCTACAACTATCTCGACCTGGTGCCCAAGGGCCGCGACGAAGACTCTTTGGATTTTACGATGTCATGGGTGCGCCATCATGACCGCTACAGCGACGGCTATTTCGTCGACCCGAAGGCGCAGTACGAGGTTCCTAAAGTTTCAGAACCCTCGTGCTGTGCCGCGGAGGGCCACTCGTGAGCGCTGATCGCTGCTGCCAACTCGCGTCGAGCAGCTGGTTGAACAAGGCGACCGGAGCGCGGATCATCGATCGTGATCGGCCTCCGGCGCCGCTCACACGGCGTTCTCTCGATTTCGCAGGATGGCTAGTTCCCAGCGGCGTCTTGGCGATCTTGCCAAAGTGCCCAGCGTGTCTGGCGGCCTACGTTGCGGTTGGCACCGGAGTGGGGCTTTCGGAGTCAGCCGCGACGCACCTGCGGATATTGCTTGTGATCCTGTACATGGCTTCGTTGTTATACCTTGGGGCAAGGTGCGCAAGGCCCTTCATTGCGCGAGCGACAACGAACCGGAACCGCATCTGAGCCAAGACGAAGCCACGCCCCTCGTCCCGTTCCGCCCTCCCTCTACTGCGGAGCCGGTGGCGGAGCCTGCTGATTGGTTTCGTTTGATCCTACTCCCGGGCTGATCTGGGTTCCGATCACGTCACCGGAAACGATCATCTCCACGCGGCGATTCAGTTTCCGGCCCGCCGCGGTTTTGTTGTCTGCCACTGGGTTTCCCTTACCTAATCCGCGTGCAATTACATTGTTGATGGAGACGTTGGAATCGACCAGGTAGTCACGTACCGAAGCTGCTCGTTTCTCCGATAAGGTCTGGTTGTAAGCATCGCTGCCCACACTGTCGGTGTGGCCTTCAATTTCCAAACGCAAGTCAGGATAGGCCAGAACAATGCCCGATATCCTGGCCAGCCGCTCGCGGGCGGCGGGTTTCAGTGTGTAACTGCCAGAGTCAAACAGGACGTCGGGCATGCTCACGACCAGGCCCCGGTCAGTGTCCTTGGTCTCCAGCACCTGGTTGAGTTGGTTGAGCAGACGTTGCCGCTGCTCTTCTTTCTGGCGAATCGCCTCTGCCGCAGCGGCTTGCGCTTTCTCCTGCTCGGCTAGAGCGGCGGCGCGGGCAGCGTCGGCCTGCGCCTGTTGCAGTTGGGCCTCGGCTTGCGCTTTCTCCGCTGCGGCGCGATCAAGCTCTGCCTGGGCGCGCCGGCGGGCATCCTCATCCGACCGGGCTCTGGCTTGGGCTTCGGCTTCGGCAGCGGCTTTGGCGTCAGCTTCAGCCTTCTGTTGCCGGTTCAGCATGGCTTGCTTCTCGGCTTCGATCCGGGCCTGCTCCTTCCGGCGCAGGGTCAGCACGCGGGCATCTTCGGCCATCTGCGTTGCGCCACGAGCGGCCGTGCCGATCGGAGTTTTTCCCTGTTTGCGCTGGAGATAATCCTCTGCCCGGTTGAGATAGTCTTGCGCCTTCTGCAAGCTATCGCCTGCGTATTGAGCTGCACCCGCGGCTTTTGCGATGGCTACAGCATTGCGCGCTTCCAGCAAAGTCAGCGGCGTTTTCGGATCGGCCGCCACTGAAGGAAGCTGCTGGGCTGGCATGTCGACGGTGTACTGGCCGCCTTCGAGCATATCGAACTTGGCGTCAATGGCCTCTTCAAATCCCTTGGTCTCCTGCCGGATGATGTTTTCCGCCACCACTTCATTGCTCGGCCGGGTCACCGAAAAATAAGGCTCCGCGGTCACGATCAAACCAAATGCCTGCAGGTCGGTGGTGACATCCAGGCTGCTCTTTCCATATTCATCGGGAACAATTTCCCCCAGGTTGTTCGCGCGGCCTTCCGGCGTGATCGCCCACAGAACGTAGGTCAAGTACTGCGGACCAATTTTGCTTGCCGGTCCCAGGCGCGAGAGGTCAACATTGATCTGCAGTCGCCCCGCCTTGCTGTCCACCTTCGCCTTGCCCTTGGCCTCTGACATAAGGTCCGTTCCTTTGATATCTACTGTGGTGGACCCGCCACGGTGGCGATAGTTCACCGCCTTGGTCGTCCGCGACACCACGTTCACGCGGAATACCGGAGTTTGATCCATCGGTTCAACTGGCGGGTTCTCCTGCTGGGCTGCCGCGAACGCCGTCAACAGCAAAAAGCAAATCGAGGCTCGAAATGTTTTCATGATTGCTTCCTTCTGGTTAGGTTTATCTTTAAATGCTGTGCGGTCGCACAGTGTCACTCCAGATTTTGATACTTTCTGACCCCATCCGGAAGTGACTTCGCAAGCTACCGCCGGGTTTCTCTATCCTCCGCCCGCCCCTGAGAATTTCGTAAGGCCAGAAGAGAAAAAACTCGCCGGAATAAGTACCCAAAACCCTTATCTGTCACGGCTTTGACGCTCGACCGATGGACCCTTCGGCACCCATCGCGGTTACCTATAATGTGCAGCAACTTGCATTTGAAGGCTGCGTCCGTGGTCCCTCCATCCTCCCTAAGTCCCTTCCCTGGAATGTTTTAACGGACTCTTCCTTGTTGGTGCAAAAGCTGCATTCGCTACTGTGCCCGCCGCGCTGATGGGCTATAGATCGGGGTGCCATTTGTCGAACACGCTGGGCGATGAAGTGGTAAGCAAGCCAAGACACACACTGCTTCCGGTGCTGACCGTTCTGTTCCTAATTTCTTACGGCCTGCTGACCACGCTGGTGGTGGAACAGTCAAGAACCATCGATTCGCAGCGCGGGCTGATTCGGGATCTGTTTCAGGACAGCGCTCAATTGAGCACCCTCAAGGGAAAAGCAGTTCAGAAACAGAATGCCGAGACCCAGGCCGAAGCCCAGGCGAAGTCACATTCAGAGACCAAGGCGCCGCCGGCGCAGACTCCACCGCGCACGGACACGCCGCATCGCAGCACCAGCAAACTTCGCAGACCGCTTCCGCAGAAGCCCCCGAAGGACGCTTCTGGCGAAGGCGATGAACGCAGGATGCTGATCTCGATTTAGGCTCCAGGGGGCCCAGGTTGTTTCCATGAAGGTTCTTGCCACATTACTGTTGTCAGTTTCACTCCAAGGCTTTTACCGCCTTCCGCCGGCGAAGTCACCCGTGGACCCTCACGTCGCGCAACACCCGGCCCGTAAGGGCGGCCGCTGGTACTTTGCCGATAACGGACACGCGGTCTATTGTTATGGTCCCGTCAGGGTGCTCCCGCAACCGGAAGGCGGGCTTCAGCGTGTCGCCACGTTCTGTCAGGGCGACAAGAACGTGGTCCCGCTGAGAGACTAGTCCGCTATCCGCGAAGTTCCCAGGTTTTCCACCACCAACCACGTAGGACCAGACGTCTCATCTGGGCAGGCGAGCTAGGCTCGCCAGTCTTCTTTAGCACACGGAGTGCCTTGCCTCGAGCTATGTGGGGCGGACACTCTTGTCCGCCAACTTTGACGTGCCCTTCTTTGCGAGTACTCGAGCACTGCGTTAAAGTTTGACCTCTCAACGAATCCCGCCTAAGATTACGCGTCCGTCTTTTCTGGCGCTACTCGTCCATGATCGTCCAAACATGATCGTCCAAACATGATCGTCCAAACATGATCGTCCAAACATGATCGTCCAAACATGATCGGCCAAACCATCTCTCATTACCGCGTCGTTGAGAAGCTCGGCGGTGGTGGAATGGGTGTGGTCTACAAGGCTGAAGACACCAAGCTGGGCCGCTTTGTCGCGCTGAAATTCCTTCCTGACGACGTAGCCAAGAACCATCAGGCGCTGGAACGCTTCCGCCGGGAAGCCCGCTCGGCTTCTGCCCTCAATCATCCCAATATCTGCACCATCCACGAGATTGACGAGCAGGCGGGCCGGGCCTTCATCGTAATGGAATATCTCGATGGGCAAACCCTGAAACATCGCATCTCGGGGCGGCCTATCGACACCGAGCAACTCTTGAATCTGGCCATCGAAATTGCCGACGGTCTCGACGGCGCTCACTCCCGGGGAATCATCCACCGCGATATCAAGCCGGCCAATATTTTCATCACCCGACGAGGACAGGCCAAGGTGCTGGATTTCGGTCTAGCCAAATTGGCCCCGGATGCGGTTGCCGGTTTGGAAGGTTCGGGCCTGCGTACTGCCACCAGTCACGAGATGATGACCAGTCCGGGTTCTACGATGGGAACCGTGGCCTACATGTCCCCGGAACAGGTTCGCGCCGAAGAGGTTGACGCGCGTACCGACCTGTTTGCTTTCGGCGCGGTGCTCTACGAAATGGCTACGGGGGAACTCGCGTTCTCCGGAAGCAGCAGCGGCGTGATCTTTGAGGCGATTCTGAACCGGAATCCGCCTGCAGCTTCGACTTTGAATCCCAAGCTTCCAGCGAAGCTGGAAGAAGTGATTTCAAAGTCCCTCGACAAGGACCGCGAGATGCGTTATCAAACCGCCGCCGAGTTGCGTGGCGATCTGAAGCGGATCAAGCGCGGCTTGGAGTCATCGCGAGCACATGCGAGTGTTGCTGGCTCGTCCGACAGCTCGGGACAGATATCACTGCCCACGCCAGCTCAGAGGAGCACGTTTCCTCGAAAGCGGGTTTTTCTCACAGCCGCAGCGGCAGCTGCGGCTGCCCTAGTGGTTGGAGTTATAGCCGGAGGGCTTCTATTCAAGCGCCCGGCACCGGCGTCGTTGCCCACCTACCGTCCGCTGGCGTTTCGCCGCGGAATTGTGCGTTCGGCGCGATTCACTCCTGACGGTAAGACTGTCATTTACAGCGCCGCCTGGGAGGGCAAACCTATTGCGCTGTTTAGTACCCGCCCGGAAAGCCCTCAGTCACGAGAACTGGACCCACCCGGAGCTGACGTTCTTGCCATTTCCTCAACCGGAGAGATGGCACTGGCGTTGAAGGCGCGGCCAATTGAGGGCTTTATTTATTCGGGCACCCTCGCCCGCGTACCCCTCGGTGGTGGCGCGCCGCGGGAAGTCATGGAAAATGTTGAATTCGCAGATTGGTCCCCGGATGGATCCACCCTAGCTATCGCACACGACGTCGCCGGGCGAAAACGGCTTGAATTCCCGCCGGGCAAAGTGTTGTACGAGGCGGATGGGTGGATCGGTCAGCTTCGCATTGCACCCAAGGGTGACTTAGTCGCGTTTCTAGACCATCCTCAGCATCGTGACGATGGCGGCTCCATTGCTATCGTCGATTCGGTGGGAAAGAAGACAACTCTTTCCGAGGGTTGGGACAGCATTCAGGGCTTGGCCTGGTCCCCGGGAGGCGACGAGATCTGGTTTACCGCCACCAGGACCGGAGGGGACCGTTCTCTTTACGCCGTCAATCTTTCCGCAAAGGTTAGAATCCTGGCGCGTGTACCCGGAGAATTGACCTTGCTGGATGTGGGCAAAGAGGGCAATGTTTTGCTGACTCGTGGCATTGACCGCGCCGGCATAGTCGGACTGGCTCCGGGCGAGACAAAAGAGCGCGACTTGTCCTGGCTCGATTGGTCTGTACCGAACGACTTGTCTGCTGACGGCAAGGCCGTCCTTTTTTCCGAGGCGGGAGAAGGTGGCGGGCCCAAATATGCCGTTTACCTTCGCCAGACCGATGGGTCTCCGGCAGTTCGGCTAGGGGAGGGTACCGGCGTTGCCTTATCTCCAGACGGAAAATGGGCTGCGGCACATCCCAACAGCACGCCGGCACCCTTGGTCCTCCTGCCCACTGGAGTAGGGGAGACAAAGCCGCTGACCCAGGACTCAATTAATCACCTCCGGGTCCGGTGGCTTTCGGATGGGAAGCGCTTCGTGTTTGTGGGAAACGAGCCGGGGCATGGAATGAAGCTCTATGTGCAATCGGCGGAAGAAAGCAAGCCCCACGCCATCAGCCCCGAAGGCGTGAGCACGACGTTTGTTCTCACCGCCAGCGGCGATTTGGTCGCCGACGTTGGCCCGGACCGCCACATCTACACATATCCGATCAACGGCGGCGAGCCGCGACTGGTCCCCGGCGTGCAAAGCGACGAGGTGCCCACTGCCTGGTCGGCAGATGGACGCAGTTTGTTTGTCTTTCGCTACGGCGAGATTCCGGCGCGAGTGGTCCAGATCGATGTGGCTAGCGGACAGAGAAGACCCTGGAAGGACCTCGATCCGGCGGATGCGGCTGGAATCGACACCATTAGCGGCATCATGATGACTGCAGACGCCAAGGCATACGTGTACGGCTATGTCCGAACTCTCTGCGATCTTTACCTGGTCGAAGGATTGAAGTAACCGTGAGTGCGCGGTGGAAGAGTGGCGCTTCAGCGCCGAGTAATCCGTCGATCCGAATGAGGTTTCGGGAAGGGCACGACTTGCAGTTGGGCCGTAAGTCGCGAAAACAGCCGGCTTTTTAGCCGTTGCGGTTCGCTGTTTCATCTCGCGGCTCATTTTTCCGCAGGCCGTCAAAGAGAACCTACCGGAGCGGCCGGGACGCTCTGGGCCGGTCTTTCACGCGGATCACGAACTTCAAGCCCGACCACACTTCGTTTACGGCGCACACTTTCACATCCACTAGCCCCGCCACCAGCCCGATCGTTCTCACATCGTTTTCATTCAGGTCCGTAGCCACGCCGGAGGTTTTCTTGGGCCAGCCCACCCAGAGTATTCCGTTAGGCGCCAATCGGCGGGCAAAGCTGGGGAACTGCTGCTTCATTTCCGCCTGACTCTTGATGAAGATCATGGCGAAGTCGATCTGCTCTTGTCCGTCTTTCACGAACTGGCAACTGGAGAGATCTTTTTTCAACACCGTCTTTATATCGCCGGGTAATTCGAAAAACGCAACCTTGAATTGCGGCTTGATGCCGAGTTTCTGCGGAAGCGGAGTGCCGGAATATCCCGCCATCATGGAAGCGGCCTACTGCGCCGGGGCATAATAACCCCGCCGGCTGCGCACGCGCAGGCCTTTGTGGTTTTGCGCCAGGATTTCGATGGTGTGGTAGCGGCCGTCGGTGCGGAGATCGGCGGGCTTGTAAGACAGCGCATATTGACTGCGCAGCTCATCCTGGATGGCTACGAAGGCGTCGGCTACATCATTGAGCTGAAATGGAAAGAAAGCGTGACCCCCGGTGGCGTCTGCAATGCGCTCCAGGACTTTGTCCCCGGCATGCCGGGCGCCGGTGATATTGGTGCTGATGGTGTAAACGATCACGTCCGCGCGTTGCGCCATGTCTATCGCTTCCTCGCGAGTGACGTGGCTCATATTGTCGTCCCCGTCGGTGAGCAGGATAATCGCCCTGCGCACGGGCCCGCTCTGCGGTGCTTTCAGCAGCTTGTCGCGACAGGCAAAATACAGGGCATCGTACATGGCCGTGCCGCCGCCGGGCCGGAGCGAGCGAACCCCGCGCGAAAGCGCTTCCGTGTTGTCGGTAAAATCCTGCGTGACTTCCGGAGTCACATCGAACCCCACTACGAAAGCCCTGTCGTATCGCGGTCGCACCGTCTGGTTGAGAAATTCAATGGCGGCTTCCTGCTCGAACTTGAAACGGTCGCGCACCGAGTTGCTGGCATCCACCAGCAGCCCGACCTGAAGCGGCAGGTCGGTCTCGTTGTGAAAACTGCGGATTTGGTCCGCCGGTTTGCTGTCGTCGAGCACTGAGAAGTCGCCCTTGGCCAGATCCTTCACGTAGCGGCCATGCCTGTCGGTGACGGTGAACACGACGTTGACTTCGTTTACCGTCTTGGTAATCGTGGTGGTGGCAGCATCCTCATCCGACCGCGATTGGGATTGGGATTGTGATGACGATGAGGTCGAGTTCGAAGCCGCGCCGGGCTTGGTCCCGGTGGCTGTACCCGGCGAAGACGGTTCGCTCTTGGCGGCTGCGGCATCGGACGGGGCTGCTGTCTGTGGCTGGGTCGGTGCGGGTGCATGTGCGGGCGCAGGGTTCGCAGGCGGAGGCGGTTTTGGGTTGCTCAGCTGCTGCTGAACCGCCGAAGGCGCGGACGGCAGATCCTCTGGACCTGAGTTCTGGGCACACACCACCGCCACCAACAAAACGCTGCCCAGGACCAAGATGACGCCGCGAAACTTCATGCGCTTTCAATTATACAACCTGCGGAAAGCACTCAAGATCCTTGACGGCGGCACCGAAGAAGCGGCCCTTTGGGGCACATAGGCCAGCAAAGAATCTGTAGCGCCGGCGTCTCGCCGGCTGTCCCGAGAGCATTTTGTTCTCGGCGGTGCGGGGCGGGACGCCCCCACGACAGCCGCCGGGACGGCGGCACCACTTTTCCCCAGGGACTCCCCTCTTTTCACCCACCGAGGTCGCGCAGGAAATCGCCTAGTTCCGTCGGTAACGGAGCCGAGAAAGATAACCGCTCCCCACTCCGCGGATGCTGAAATTGCAAAGCCGCCGCATGCAGAAAATTCCTGGGGAGGGTCAGGCGGGTTGCGTCCTTGCTGATGAGCTCGCGGCGAGCCCCATACAACACATCCCCCACGACCGGATGTCCTAGCGATGCCAGATGTACTCGAATCTGGTGCGTCCGTCCGGTGTCGATCTGCACCTCCAGCCGGCTGAATTTTCCGTAAGGCGAATCCAGCTTTCGCTGCACCGTGTAATGGCTGATCGCTTCCCGTCCCCCCGGCCGCCGCGTGGTCATGCGGGTGCGCCGCACCCGGTCGCGGCTGATGCTGCTGCTAATAGTTCCGTGATCGCGCTTCAACCAGCCGTGCACCAGCGCGAGATATTTTTTCTGGATTTGCCGCTCTGCAAACTGGGCGGCCAGCCGGCGATGCGATTCGTCGCTCTTGGCCACTACGATCAAGCCGCTGGTGGCCTTGTCCAGCCGATGCACGATTCCCGGACGCAGCTCGCCCCCGACCGACGATAGCTGGCCGAAGTGATGCAGCAGAGCGTTCACTAGCGTTCCGCGATTGCGTCGGTCGTCGCTCGCCCCCGCTCCCGCATGCACCATCATGCCCGCGGGCTTGTTTACCACCGCCAGGTCGGCGTCTTCATAGACGATGTCGAGCGGAATGTCTTCCGCTGTCGCCCGCAACGGCGCTGGCTGTGCCGTCGCCAAGACGGCAATGCGTTCGCCCCCGCGAAGACGCAGAGATGCTTTGGCAGCCGAGTCATCCACCTGCACCAGGCTTTGAGAAATGAGTTGCTGCACCCGGGCACGGCTGGTTTCGTGAAGGTGCCCCACCAGAAACTGGTCCAGCCGTTTGCCGGCATCCTCCGCGGTCGCGGAAATCAGGAGTGGAATTAGCTGAGGCATGCGGGAGGGATCAGCATACCGCAACCCAAGGTAAGCGCGGGCGGCCCCGCCCGGATCGCCCCAGAGGGGGCGACTGTTCCTACTACTGGCAAGCCTAGCGCGGCGCGTGCGCCGGAACCGCCCTGGGAGACGACTTCAGCCACCAGATGAAGCCGCCCGTAATCACCAGACCAATGGAGATCAACTGCGTGCCAGTCATGATTCCGCCGAAAACCGAACCGCGCCCCGGATCGTCGCGAATGAACTCCAGAAAGTAGCGAGCTACGCCATAGAGGATGAGAAACGCCGCCAGCACTTGTCCGTCGAATTTCTTGCGTTTGAACAGCCACATCAGAATAAAGAAATTCGCCAGTTCGACCGCCGCTTCGAACAACTGCGTGGGTTCGAGCGGCACTCCCAGCGGAGTGTAGGAATTCAGATTGGCAATGGGGTTGGTGAACGTCACGCCCCAGAAGTGCTGCGTAGGCTTGCCATAGCAACAGCCCGCCGCAAAGCATCCCACCCGGCCGATGGCGTGCCCTATCGCAAGCCCGGGCGCAAACCCGTCCCATGTCGCCAGCGCCGGCATACGGTGCCGGCGGATATACCAGACCGCGGCCACGGCCGCGCCGATCAGCCCTCCGGAGAAAACCCCACCGGCCTGAAGAGTATTGAAACTCAAAATCTCGCCAGGGTGGGCCGAGTAGTAGCCCCAGTCGTTGACTATGTATAAAATCTTGGCGCCAATGATGCCGCACAGGACCACCATCACTCCCAGATTCCACGCGTCATCCGGATTGATGCCCTGTTTGCTGGAGTTGCGGACGCTAATCCACAAACCGAGCAGAACCCCGGTGGAAACCAGCACTCCATAAGTGGGAAGGAAAAACCGTCCGATATGAAAGAGTTGCGGAAACACTAGGAATTTAGATGCGATCGAAACAGATTTAGCTGCAGCTCAAGTCTAGCAGGTAAGAGCTATTTACTTCCAAGCAGAGGTGGGAGCGGGCGTCCGCCCGTGTACAGAAAAAGCAAGCCGACCCACTAGGCCGTGTGGCAGGCCGAGAATGAACCCGTCGGTAGACGTTGGGAACCCGCCGAGATCCTTTAGGCATCTCCGCATGACGGAGCACTGCACACCGGATCAATGTCGAGACAAGCCCCCGTTCATTCGGTGTTGGTTCAAAAATCGGTTACCACCATCACCAACCTTGCAGGCCGACTTTCAGTTTGGATGCTAGGGGAAACCTCCCTGCGTTGGCAAGAGGGATGACGCAAAAAGTTGGCACTCCGCTTGCCAGCAACTTTCGTAAGGGGCTTGGGGACGGGATTTTACTATTGAGTGGGAGCGGCCACCCAGTAGCCGCTCCTGGCCAGTACGGTCGCGGTGCCTGCTTCCCTGAGCCGTACGCGAATCTGGTGCAATCCCGGTTTGGGATTTTTCGGTTCGAAGCTCAGCACGTAACGGTTGTGCAGGTGGTTGGTGAAATCGATCATGCAAGTTTCGAATCGCTTGCGGGACTCGAACAGCTCATATTCGCCTCCGGTCTGGGCAGCAATCGCCTTCGGCGTGTTGCTTTTCATCGCCGCTCTCGCTTGCGCGAACAGCGCGATCAGATCGACGCTGGAGTTCATCTCATCCTGATTATTGCCCCGCCCAGTGTCCAAGATGTTGGAGAGAGTAGGGGAGAACACCAGCGTGTACACGGTGGCGTTGCTGTTGCCGATCGAAGTCACGATATCGTCAATTTTCCCCCAGTGGCTGCCGTGGTCGCGGGTTTCGCTGATCAGAAGTAGTACTTTTTGTGTTCCTTTTGGCGTCTTATTCAGCAATTTCACCGCGTATTGCACGGCGTCAAGTATTGCCGCTCCCTGGTCGCCTGGTTCTAGGTTGTGCAGGCTATTGGCGATCTTCGCCGAATCGTCTGTGAAGTCCTGCGCCAGGTTCAGCTGGCTATCGAACGCGAGGACTGCGATGTGACTCCGGGGTTGGTCGAGAATCGGGGCCAGCATGGAATTCAATCCCTGCACCCTGCCGAATTCACGCCACGCCCGCCGTCCTGTCTGGATCGCCACCAGCAGAGAAAGCGGCTCAGCTTTGGCCGGTTCATCCAGTTGCACAGCCTGCTCGACACCATCGTCCTCAATGACGAAATCCGCGGCCTGCAATCCATAAATCGCATGTCCGGTCACGTCCCGCACTAGAGCGGGCACAATTACAACGCTGGATTGACTTTGGAAGGTCGGCTCTTGGGCGTAGGCAACCCCGGCCGCGAGGAACAGCAGAAGGTAAAAACTCAGCTTGATGGCGCTATCCCGCGCGCCGCTTATCTCCCAGCACCTCATCCAGTGCGCTCGAAAGATGTTGGGCTCGGCGCAGATAGTCGACTGATCCCACATCCTGATTGCGCTTCAGTAAGTGGTACTCGTCCGCGATATTCAGCGCCGCCAGTACGGCCAGGCGTGCGGTATCGACGGTATGGGTCTGTTCCGCAACCGCTCGCATTTTGCCGTCTACATACTCAGCCAGTTTAAGAATGTACTCCGCATCGGAGCCGCGGAGATTGTAGGCCTGGTCGAAAATCTCCACCCGGACAGCGTTATTGCTGGGATCCTTCACGGCAGGATGCTTTGTGGGCGATGCCATACGTGTTTCTCCTCAGGCGCGGGATCAACTGACCGCCTGCTCCTCAGCAATAGACTCGATTTGCGCCAGCATCTTCTCGACCCGGCCGCGGATCTCCTCGCGTTCCTTGCGCAGCCGCATCATCTCACGACGCAAACTCTCGAGTTCTTCTTCGCGTTCTTCCAACTGCTGGCGCAAACGCTGTGTGTCGCGCTCCGCAGCCGCCCGGGCTTCTCGCCCCGACTTGTACAACTCAATGGTGCGATAGACCTTCTCTTCGAGTGCCTGAAAATCGTCAGGCGGAACCTGGGCAGATGCCCCTTCAGCCATTCTCACCGACATGGAGCCACCACTTCCTCAAGAAAGTTGGGAACTTTAGCGCAGTATACCGCAGAAACTATTTCCGTATCTGCAATTTCCGCAACCGCTCGGCCGCCGCGTCCAGCGTCTCATCGCGCTTGCAGAAGGCAAACCGCACCTGCCGCGCTCCGTCCCGGGCATTACGATAGAAACTTGAACCCGGTACGGCCGCCACTCCAACTTCTTTCACCAGATATTTCGTAAACTCCAAATCGCTTTCAAACCCGAAGGCGGTGATGTCGGTCATCACGTAATACGCTCCGCGCGGCCGAAAGCAGCGAAAACCAACCTCGTCCAACACAGGAATCAGGCGGTCGCGCCGCCTACGATACCCCTCCGCTAATCCCTGATAGTAGCTCGCCGGCAAGGCCAGCGCTGCCGCTCCGGCCTGCTGTAAAGGTGCCGGCGCGCCCACAGTCAGAAAATCATGCACTTTGCGAATCGCATCCGTAATCGCAGGCGGCGCGACCGCCCATCCTACGCGCCATCCTGTCACGCTGTAAGTCTTCGACAAGCCATTGATCGTGATCGTCCGCTCGCGCATTCCGTCAAGAGCCGCCATCGAAATATGGTGCGTGCCGTCATAAAGAATGTGCTCGTAAATTTCATCGGTGATGGCGAGGACGTTGAATTCCACGCACAGATCGCGAATCAGTTCCAGTTCGCCGCGAGTGAACACCTTGCCCGTGGGATTATTCGGTGTATTCACGATGATCGCCTTGGTGTGAGGGTGAAACTGCGCCCGCAGTTCGCGCTCATCGAAAGTCCATTCGCCGTCCGGGGTGGCTGATGGACGCAACTTGACAAACCGCGGCTTGGCTCCCGACAGGATCGCGTCCGGTCCATAGTTCTCATAGAACGGCTCGAAGATCACCACCTCGTCGCCGGCATTGCACACGGCCAGCAGAGCCGAAATCATGGTCTCGGTCGAGCCACAGCAAACCGTAATTTCGCGCTCCGGATCCACCTGGATGCCCTGCCACAGCTGCATCTGCCGGGCAATCGCATTGCGAAGATTCTTGGCCCCCCAGGTGATGGCGTATTGATTGACGTCGGCTGCAATCGCCTCCTGCGCGGCAAGCTTGACCTCGGCCGGAGCGGGAAAGTCGGGGAAACCCTGCGACAGGTTGACGGCGCCATGCAGCATCGCCTGGCGCGTCATTTCGCGGATCACCGATTCCGTGAAGTGTGCAACCCTGCTGCTAAGAAAAGATTTCTGGTGGATGGCTGTTTCGGCCATAAAATGTGAGCCTAGCACAACGGCGAGGGACGCGACCGCGGCGCTCCGGTGTTTCGCTCACCCGTGAAGCATTTTGGGCGACTCGCGTCCTCCAGGGTTCGGGTTGCCGGAAATCCTTTCGTTGTCCGAATTGTTGTGGCGCGGGTCACATAGCAGAGACGTCGACTGAGGCCGAGCGAGTTTTTGGCAGTGCGAACCCGACCGCGATCAGCCAGATAAATCCCGGAAATCGCACCAAGGGAATGAGAAACAGAGTCTTCGGGCTCACGAGGTGAAACCAGCTCAGTTCACCCGTCACAGCCAAAATCATCCCGAGCACGATGACCCACTTGGGCAGCAGTCTCAAAAACGCGCTGGGGACCGATACTCCCGCCATAAACAGTCCCATCGGAACGGAGAATCCCGGACCGCCCAAAGCATAGGAAAAATAGTAGAGCGCCAATAGAACAGACGGAGTCTGCACCACGCTGGGGTGAATCATCGTCCACACCGCCAGGCTTCGCCCCCACTCCGTTGAAGACGGTCAAAGAGCCTCCGAAAAGCGCAATCCATGGACCCGCCGACCGTACGCCCAAGAACTGCAACCGGCTCACCACTGCCGCACAGAACAATCCGAGGCAGATGGTCGCGCCAAACTGCAGAAACAGGCAGGTCAGAACCGGCCCCGCGTGGGTTTGGAAGTAAGGCACGATCACGTCAGCTGACTCCCACGGCCCGGGCCAGTATGACTTGCTAGCCATCGCGGTAACCGGGTACAACCCGGCATTGAACAGTACCGCGTACAGTATGGCCAGGAGCGCGAGAGGGAGGCCCGGCGTCGCGCATTGCTGGGTTTGAGATCTGGCTCGATGCAATATTCATGGCATTCATCTGGCTCATACTCAGTCTCGATCACTTGCCCGGATGCAGAGTCTTCTTTTCGGCTGGGGATGGATACTCTCTCGAACGCAGCCAAAGCTCGACGATCAACGTATTAATGGAGAAGCCAATCCAGAACGCCACGCCAAAGAATTGTTTTGGCTCAAGATGTGTCAGGCGGCTGGTGGCAAAAAAGACGCCCATTACTGGGCGGGTGGTGGCGATGCCGAGAAGAATCACGATTGCTCGTATCATCCATCGTCGCTTCAGCAGCTCTTCGCCGCGACGCTTGTGCCTGTAGGCGCGAAACAGCGAGAACAGAAAGAGGGTGTTAAAAAGCAGAACGGCTGAGCGCTCCACCCATCCGCCGATGGAAAAGATGCTCATCGCGTAGGCGGTTAATCCGATCGCGCCGCCGAGCGGGAGCAGCAGGCGCTCCGGCCAAACCGTTTGGGCAGAGCTGCGGAAAACGACAAAGGGCGACATCACGACAAACACCAATGCGGGGAGAATATGGGCCAGCGTGAGCGTCGCGTGTGAGGCAAAGACCGCGTCGAGCGCGGCCAGTTGCGGTGGGGCGGTTTGTGGCGGATAAGCCAGCGCATAAACTCGCCGTACCACCACCGCGACGGAAATGACGATGCACGCCCAGAAACCAATCCGCGACCAGCCTGAGGGAATATATCTCTCTAGCGAAGCTGCAACTTCTCGTGGCTGCGCGTCGGTCCGCATTCGCTCTCCTCCTCTCCTCGTACACAGACATCCTAACATTTAACTTTACATGGTGTAAAGTTAATGTTCTTCAGCTACTATCGGAGCCGTGGCGCCCAAGCAAACAGCTCCCTGCAAGCGGCCTTACTCTCTCGGCACACGGTTGGAACTGTCCGATCGCAAGCGAACAAAGATCCTGGCCGCCGCCCGGGCGCAACTTGAGTCCAGCGGTTTTCTCAGCCTCACCTTGGACGCGCTTGCCCGTGAGAGTGGCGTCACACGGCAGACAATTCACAACCTCTTCGGCACCAAAGCGGGCCTTCTCGAAGCCCTCTTCGATCAACTCGCTTTGGATGGAGGCATGGACCGGATGCGTGAGGTGATGCAGCAGACCGATGCCGCCTCCATGCTGGAAAGCTTCGTGAGGGTCTTCACCGACTTCTGGGGCAGGGATAGGCTTTTCATCCGCAGGATCCACGGAATCGCTGCCATCGATCCCGAGTTCGGCGCGGCGGTCGAAGCAAGAAACCGGCGCCGGCAAACCGCGGCGGCTAGGGTCGTCGACCGTCTGGGCAGATGGAACGACCCGAGCGAGGCAGGGGACCGAATCCGAAGGATGGCCATGCTCGGTGCGCTGACGTCTTTCGAATTCTTCGATGCCCTGGCGGAAGGCTGCGGCACCGTGCAGGATGCCGCCGATCTGGTGCTCACCCTGGTGAAGAAAGAATTCTCGACATAGCTTTCACCAAAGCGGCCGGTCTACCTGACGAAGCTCCGAGCAGCTGACCGGTTCTGGATGTGCAACCCTGGCCACAGCGCTCCACACCCCGTGCTCACGCCGTCTCCCGGTTCGCCAATCGCTCAAGCCCGCGCTCTTTTGTTTCAATCTCCCGGATCTTGAACTTCTGGATCTTGCCGGTCACGGTCATTGGGAACCCATCCACAAACCGGATATGCTGAGGAATCTTGAAGTATGCAATCTGGCCCTCACAGAACTTGCGGAGCTCGTCCTCCGTAGCACTCTCGCCTGTTTTCAGCCGTATCCACGCCAGCACCGCTTCACCCAGCCGTTCATCCGGAATCCCGACCACTTGCGCCTCGGCTATTTTCGGATGCGTGTACAAAAACTCTTCCACCTCCCGCGGATAAACATTCTCGCCGCCCCGGATGATCATGTCCGTCGCGCGGCCAGTCAGGTGAATGTATCCGTCCTCGCGCATTACGCCGAGGTCTCCTGTATGCAGCCAGCCCTCGCGATCAACTGCCCGCGCCGTCGCCTCAGGCTCGTCGTCGTATCCCTTCATCACCATGTATCCGCGTGCGCATACCTCGCCTTGCTCGCCGGCTGTCGTCGTGCTGTTATCCAGTGGCGACACGATCTTCATCTCGGTGCAGGGCAGCGCCTTGCCAACTGTCGAGACTCGCATCTCGACCGGATCGTCCGGGGTCGACATCGTGACCACCGGCGTGCTCTCCGTTTGACCATAACCGATGGTCAACTCGTTGCAATGCATTTCGGTCATGACGCGCTTCATCACCTCCACCGGACACGGCGCCCCAGCCATCATCCCCGTGCGCAGGCTGGTCAGGTTGAAGTTCTTGAACTCCGGAAGACTCAGCTCGGCGATGAACATGGCGGGCACGCCATAGAGCGATGTCACATGCTCCGCTTCCACCGCCTCGAGCGTAGCGCGTGCATCAAAGCACCGGTTCGGAAGGATAATCGCCGCCCCGCTCGCCAGCGCCGACATCGTCCCGATCACGCAGCCGAAGCAGTGGTACATCGGCAGCGGAACGCAGATGCGATCGCGCTCCGTGTAACGCATGCCTTGTGCCAGCATCCTGCCGTTATTGACCTGATTGCGGTGCGTCAGCATCACGCCCTTTGGCCTGCCGGTGGTTCCCGAAGTGTATTGAATGTTGGCGACGTCTTCGGGCTGAATCGCGACGGGGAGCTCGCATTTGGCTTGCAGAAACACCTCCCACGCCGGCGTCCCAAAAACAACCACGTGTTCGAGGGGCAGCGTCTGGCCGTGGCGGGCTTCTGCAAGAATCTGTGCGTACTCGGCGCGGCTGTCACTCTCCCACAGGAAGAGCGCCTTCATACGCGACTTGCG
>WNFE01000155.1_pt1 | contig 45664 bp, 56 predicted proteins | sample 5400451 | NCBI WGS metagenome assembly WNFE01 (sample SAMN13153344, study PRJNA577476) | soil metagenome | isolation source: 200 cm saprolite under Douglas fir tree site 2 hole 2 | place: USA:California | collected 2015-04-18
CGCTCGACCAGGTGCGCCTGATCAGCGGCGACACCGATCGCGTCGCGGTGGGTGGCGGCTCACACTCGGGACGCTCAATGCGTCTCGGCGGTGTAGTCATGGCGAAGGCGGCGGACCAGATCGTGGAGAAGGGCGCGCGCCTCGCGGCGTGGCGCCTGGAGTCCGCGGTGGCCGATCTCGAGTTCTCGCGCGGGCAGTTCCGGGTGCGCGGCACCGACCGCGCCATCAGCCTCTTCGAGGTCGCCGCCGCCGCCGCGCGCCCCGACGCGCCGGACGACCTGCGCGGGCCGCTCGACGGGGTCTGCGACGAGACCGTGAGCACGCCGTCCTTCCCCTACGGCTGCGCGGTGTGCGAGGTGGAGGTGGATCCGGAGACCGGCGTGGTGGAGGTCGTCCGCTACACCTCCGTGGACGACGTCGGCCGCGCCATCAACCCGCTGATCGTGGACGGGCAGACCCACGGCGGAATCGTCCAGGGCCTGGGCCAGGCCCTCTGGGAGCACTGCCGCTACGACGCGGAGACCGGTCAGCTCCAGTCCGCGACCTTCATGGAGTACGCGATGCCGCGCGCCGACCTGCTGCCCTCGTTCACCACCGAGATCAGCGAGGTGCCGTCCACCTCGAACCCGCTCGGCCTGCGGGGCGGCGGCGAGGGCGGCACGACCCCCGCGCTCGGGGCCGCGGTGAACGCGATCGTGGACGCCCTCGCGGAGCTGGGCGTGGAGCACCTCGAGATGCCGGTCACCCCCGAGCGCGTCTGGGACGCGATCCGGGCCGCTCAGCGCGCCCGGGCGGCCAGCCAGTCGTGGAGCGGGGGCACCCGCGCGTCCACCTGACGCAGGTTGTAGTACGGGATCGCGGGCCGGTAGACGTCGAAGACCCGCCGCAGCTCGCCGATCGGCTCGGTGTGCACGTCCACTCGTAGATCAACGTGGGCGAAGGGCCGGTTGTCGTAGACCAGCAGCGCGGCGGACTGCTGACCCCCGTGCTGCCCGCCCGCGTCCCGCCCGGCCTCGATCGTCCGCAGCAGGCGCTCCTCGAGATCCTCGGCGGGATCGGCGGTGAAGGCCTTCTCCATCGCGTCGAGCACGTGCTCTCCGGTGAGCACGTTGCCGAGCACGATGTAGTCGTCCCGCACGTGATGGCCGGCCCAGGCGCGATTCATCTTACCGGTGCGGGCAGCCGCGAAGCCGTCGGCGTCGATGACCCCGAGCTGCCGGTACTCCGCGTAGGGATCGCCCTTGACCAGCTCCTCGATCACCGCGGGCGCCTTGTGACCCAGCTCGAGCAGCCGCAGCGCCATGTAGCCGAGCCGCGCGTCCGCGATGGCCATGATCGCGACGGCGCCGAGGGCCGCGCGCACATGCGGGACGCGGGCGCCGACCGCGAGCGAGCGGGTGGCGGTGGCGATGCCCAGGCGCCCGGTGCGCGGGCAGCGGCCGAGCACGGTGAAGGTGTGGAACTCGACGCCCGGCGGGCGCCCGGGGCTCATCGCGCGCCTCCCGCGGCGGCGGGATCCACGTAGTCCGGCCGCACCGCGTAAGGATAGGGGCCTTCCACCGCCTTGCCCGCCGCGAAGCGGCCGAGGCCGAACACCTCGATGTCCACCGTCTTGGCACGCCCGTCCGTGATGAGCTCGGCCATGCAGGTGCCGACCGCCGGGGCGATCTTGAAGCCGGAGCCGCTGAAGGCGGTGGCGAGGTAGAGCCCGTCGATGCCGGCCACCGCGCCGAGGATCGCGTGGCGGTCGGGGCTATAGCCGTCGAACGCGCGGTAGCCGCGGGAGAGCGTCGCCCGCTCCATGGCCGGGATGCGATGGGTGAGGAGCTGCGCCCCGAGGCCGGCCGCTTCGGGCGGCAGTCCGGTGCCGAGCGTGTCGGGGTCGATGTCCCACTCCTGGCACGGCACCCCGACCAGGGTGAGGCCGCCGCTCTCCGGGCGGAAGTAGTTGCCCTGCACGTTGTCGATGAAGACCATGTGGGGATCGCGCAGCTCCGGCGGCCGGCTCACCGCCACCGTGTCGATGGCCTTCGGCCGCGCGGGCACCGCGAGCCCGATCTCCTCGCAGAGCCGGCGCGACCAGGCGCCCGCCGCCACCACCACGTGGCCCGCGTCGATCCGGCCGGCGGATGTCTCCACCCCCGTCACCCGGCTCTCGCGCCGGACGATCCGGGTCACCGCGGTCCACGGCAGCACGCGCGCGCCCAGCTCCACCGCCCGCCGGCGGAAGCCTTCCACCGTCTCGGCCGGATCGGCGTAGCCGCTCTCCGGCTCGTAGGCCGCCGCGCCGACATCGTCCACGTGGGCGAAGGGCTGGAGCTCCCGGAGCTCGGCCGGGGTGATCGCGGTGGTGTTGACGCCGATGCGGCGGAGCATCGCGACGTTCTGCCGGAGATGCTCGGCGTACCGCGGGGCCACCACGTTGACGAAGCCGGTGTGGGTGAAGACGGGCGGTCCGCCCATCAGCTCCGCCCAGTGCCGGAACACCGGGAAGCTGGCCCAGGCCAGCCGCGCGTCCCATTCATTGGTGTAGTGCATCCGGACCAGCGCGCTCGACCGGCCGGAGGCACCGCCCGCGAGGGCGCCCTTCTCCACCAGGACGACCTTGACGCCCTTCACGGCCAGTGCGTAGGCGATGCTCGCGCCGTTCACGCCGCCGCCGACCACCACCACCTCGGCCGTCTGGCTCATGGCGGGGCTACGTGAGGAGCGCGCGCGCGGCGGCCAGGTTCGCCTCCGAGGCGCCCTTGAGGACCAGCACCGCGTCGTCGAAGCCCAGGTCCCGCAGCCTCCGGAGCCGCTGCGCGGCGACGTCGGGCGCGCAGCGGAGGTGGAACGGGCCGTCGTCGGGGCACGGCTCCGTCGGGCCCGTGAGATCCACCGCGATATTCGTCACGATCGCGCGCTTGCCGCCGGCGGCCCGGTAGCGCTGGATCCCCTCGACGAGCGTATTGAGATTGGTCTTGCCCGCGGAGGCGATCCAGCCGTCGAACTCCTGGGCCGCCCGCGGGATCCAGCGCTTGCCGCCCCAGCTCCCGATCAGCACCGCGGGCCCGCCCAGCGCGGTGGGCCACGGGGTGAGGTTGGCGGCGCCGACCTTCTCGCCGCGCCAGAGCCGGCGCATCACCGGCAGCGCATCCTCGAAGGCCTGCAGGCGCTCCGTGAAATCGAGCCCGAGCGCGTCGAAGTCGGCCCGGGTGGACCCCGCGCCCACCCCGAGCAGGAGCCGCCCGCCGGAGATCAGATGCGCGGTGAGGATGCGGTGGGCCAGCTCGACCGGGTTGCGCAGCGGCACCTGCAGCACGCAGGTTCCCACCTCGACCCGGGTGGTCACCGCGGCGGCCACCGAGACGCCGATCAGCGGGTCGGGCAGGATGAAGCCCCGGTTCATCGCGTCGAAGAACCAGAGGCTGTCGAACCCGAGCCGCTCGGCCGTCCGCGCGCTGCCGACCAGCACGTCCCCGGTGAGCGGCGAGCCGTCCGGGTTGATCGTGGCCACCCCGACCCCGAGTCGCATGGTCTCAGCTCGCCTCGCTGCGGTAGCCGCGCGCGTCGCTCGCGACCCCGTCCTGGTAGTTGACGATGCGCTTCGGGGAGACGTGGGTGCCGAGCAGGCGCAGCTCCTGCTCGCCCACCACCCGGAAGGCGTGCGGCGTCTCCGGCGGCACCGCGATCGTGTCGCCCTTCCGGAGCAGGACCGCGGACTCGGGCTTCCCGTCGATCCACGCCTCCGCGACCCCGTCCAGGATGTGGAGGATCTCGATGTAGGGATGCGAGTGCACGGGGGCCGCGTAGCCGGGCTGCGCGGTCTGGATGCCGGTGCGCACCGGCGCGCCGCCCGCGTCGTCGCCCACGATGGGCTGGTAGTGGGACAGCGGGCCGAAGCTCACCCGCTCGGTGTCTTCCAGACGAATGACCTTGATCTCCTTCATGCCGCCTCCTTCCGCGCCGCCGCCGCCTGCCGGAAGACGCGCACGTAGTTGCCGCCGATCAGCTTGGCCGTCTCCGCGGGGCTGAACCCCCGTCGGAGAAACAGATCCACCACCGCGGGCAGGTCGGCGTAATCGTCCCACACCTCGTCCACGCCGCCCTCCATGTCGGTGCCGATGCCCACGTGGTCCACCCCCGCCACGTCCACCAGCCGCGCGATCCCCGCCACCCAGTCGCGCGCGTCCACGAACGCGAAGGCGGCGGGCCACACCCCGATCACCCCGCCCGCCTCGGCCATGAGCCGGGCGTGATCCGCGGAAATCAGCCGCGAGTAGGGCCGAAGCGGTCCGGACGCGAAGGAGGTGTGCGAGAGGATGAGCGGCACCGCGCTGACGCCGACCGCTCGCTCAACCAGTTTGAAAGTCCCGTGAGCCACGTCTACCACGATGCCCAGCCGATTGCACTCGCGGATCACGTCCGCGCCGAGCGGGCTCAGCCCGCCCCACTTGGCGTCCTCGGTCTGCTGGTCGCCGAGCTCGCTCGGCATGTAGTGCACGATCTGGAGCTGGCGAATGCCCCGGCGATACACTTCCCCGATCCGCTCGAGGCGGCCGTCCATGAAGTGGCAGCCCTCGATGGTGCCGATCAGGGCGGGCCGGCCCGCCGCCTTCGCGGCGTCGAGATCGGCCGGGCTCAGCACGCGGGTCATGCCGTTCGCCCCCAGCAGGGAGTCCATGAAGGCGAGACGCTGCCGCGTGAACTGGTAGAGCTCGCCGGGCTCGGGATCCCGGTACTGGCGGATCCGGCCGCCGGGCGGCCGGCGAATGACCGGGCCGTCCGCGGAGTGGCACAGGCACGTCGCCGACACGCGGCCGCGCCGCATGTGATCCGCCAGATCGAACTTCGGGGCCCGCGCGAAGCTCGCGCCCGCGGCGTGGCTGTGCATGTCCACCGAGATCGCGCCGTCGAGAACGCCGGACACCCGCGGGTCCAGATCCTCCAGCCGCCGCCCGCGCACCCCCGCACAGCCGGCCAGCGCAAGCGCGGCCGCGCCCCCCAAAAACGCCCGGCGGGTCAGGCCGGATTCCACTCCCCACGACTGGGCCATGAGCCGGGATTCTACGCTAGGAGTCCGTCCCGGTAACAACGGGTCGCGTCGACTCCACGGACGGCTCGGCCACCTCGAGCGCGGGCTCCGCCCGCGCAATCCGTCTTTGGGGGGAGGTTCGGAAGGGGGGCGCAGCCCCCCTCCGAGTCAAGCGAGATATGCGCCGCCGTTGGCGTGGATCAGCTCGCCCGTGATGAAGACCGCGTCCTCGGAGGCGAGGAAGACGGCCACCCGCGCGATCTCGTCGGGCTGGGCCATGCGGCCGAGCGGGATCTCCCCCGCGCGGGCCGCGATCTGCTCCTCGGTATTGCCGTAGCGCGGCTGCTGCGTGTCGGTCAGGCCGGGGGCGATGGCGTTGACGCGGATGCGATGCGGGGCCAGCGCCAGGGCCATCGCGCGGGTCATGCCGAGCACGCCCGCCTTGCTGGCCGAGTAGTGCACGCCGCGCGCGTCGCCGCGGATCGCGGAGGACGAGATGTTGATGATCGCGCCCGGCTTGCCCGCCGCGACCATCGCGCGCGCCACCGCCTGGGCGCAGAGGAAGCCGCCCTTGAGGTTCACGCCGAGCACGTGATCCCACTCCGACTCGGCCAGCTCGAGGAACTGGGCGCGCGGGAAGACGCCCGCGTTGTTGACGAGGATCTCGGGGGTGCCCAGGTCCGCGGTCGCCGCCGCGAGGATGGCGGCGACGTCCTGGCTCCGCGCGACGTCGCCCGGGACGACCATCGCCTTGCGGCCAAGGCTCCGGATCTCGGCGGCCACGCGCTCCGCCGCCTCGCGGTCGTCCAGGAAGTTGACACAGACGTTGGCGCCGTCGCATCCCAGCGCGATGGCGATGGCCCTACCGATGCCCTGCTGCGCGCCCGTGACGAGCGCAACCCTGCCGCTGAGTCGCATGGCCGGGACGAGGAGCGGAGGCGGGCGACCCGGGGGCTAGCGCGCCGGCGGAGGCGGAGGCGGGCTGGCCGGGGCGTTGGGGACCCACACCCACTGCCAGGCCTGGGTCACACCGTCGCCGTAGAGCACGTGCTTGCCGTGCGGGTACACCACTTCACGCTGCACCGGCGCCGGCGGGGCCGCCGCGTAGGCGGGCGGCGCCTGCTGGTAGACCACCGTGGGCGGCGGGGCATAGTAGTAGTCCGGACCGTAGCCGTAGTAGTACGGGTAGCCATAGCCGTAATACGGAGCGCTGATCGCCGCGCCCAGGGCCAGGCCCCCAAGGAAGAGACCGGGGCCCCAGAATCCGAAGTGACCGCCGCCCCCATGACGGAACCGACCGCCGGCCGAGGCATCGCTCGGCGCGAGCGTGATCGTGAGCAGCACCGCGAGCACCAGACACCCGGCCATCAGCCTCTTCATACCCGCCCTCCTGAACTTCATCGTGCTGGACCCTCATCTTACACCTTGAGCGGCCGCTCCAGGCTGATACCCTCCAGGGCGATGACGCACCCCGTCTTCCCACTCCGCGCGGTCACCGCCCTGTTCCTGGAGCGGCAGCACCTGACCCGGCCGCGCGCCCACCGCCTCACCCCCGCGCGCCTGACGCGCTTCGTCGAGGACGTGGGCGGGCTGCAGATGGATTCGATCAACGTGCTCGACCGGGCCCACTACCTCACGGTCTGGAGCCGCTTCGGCCCCTACGATCGGGCCCGGCTCGATCGGCTGGTCTACCGCCGCCGGCTCTTCCTCGAGTACTGGGCCCACGCGGCCTGTCTCGTGCCCGCGTCGATGCTGCCCTGGTGGAAGCGCGCGATGCTCGACTACCGGCGCCGGCATACCGGCTGGTCCAACTGGCTGCGGCGGAACACCAAGCTGCTGGCCCTCGTGACCGAGACGATCCGCGCTAATGGCCCGATGGGTCACGCCGAGATGGAGGCGCGGCGGCCGCGGAGCGGGAGCAGCGGCTGGTGGAACTGGCGGCCCGTGCAGCACGCGATCCACTATCTCTGGATGACCGGCGTGCTCACCGTCCACTCGCGCCGGCACTTCCAGAAGCGCTACGATCTCCTGGAGCGCGCGGTCGCGGCGAACCCGGCGGCGGAGGCGGTGTCGTCCGAGCAGTTCCTCCGCTGGCACGTGGAGCGCTCGCTCCACGCCATGGGCGCGGCCACCGAGCTCGACCTGAGCCGCTACCTCACCTACCCGCGCCTGCCGCCCGCGGCGCGCCGCTCGGCCCTGCGCGCGATGGTGGCCGAGGGCGTGGTGACCGAGATCGCGGTGGAGAGCCTTCGCTCACGCTGGCTCGTCCTGACCCGCGACCTGCCCGCGCTCCGCCGCGCGGGCCGGCGCCGGACGGTCTCGGACGGCACGACCCTGCTCGCACCCTTCGACTCGCTGCTCTGGCACCGCGACCGGGTCTCGCGGCTCTTCGGCTTCGACTACCGGATCGAGGTCTACACCCCGGGCCCGAAACGAGTGCACGGCTACTACACCCTGCCCATCCTCCACCACGGCCATCTCATCGGCCGGCTCGATGCGAAGGCGCATCGCGGCGCGCGCTGGCTCGAGGTTCGCCACGTGCACTTCGAGCGGTGGCTCGCCCGGGGCGCGGCGCCGGCCGCCGGCTGGGGAGAGGTGGACCGCGACCGGGTGATGACGGAGCTGGCCGACACCTTGGCCTCGCTGGCCGCCTTCGTGGGCGCCGACCGGGTCACGCTCGGCCGCGTGACGCCCGGCCGCCTGCGAGGCCCGCTCCGGCGCGCCCTCACTTCTTCCGGTACACGTTCAGCCCCACCTTCTCCTCCCGCTCCGGAACCGTGATATTGCCCTCGGTGGAGGCGATGATGGTGGTCTTGCCCGAGGCGGACGGGCCGAACTCCTTCGTGAGGTCGACCTTGATCGTCAGGATGTTTCCGGCTACTGTCATCTCCACGTTCTTCATCTGATCACTCTCTTTCTGGGAGGCACGCCATGAGCGCACGCGCCGAGTCGCTGGCCAAGCAGTTCGAAGCCAAAGCCGCCGAGATGACCGCCGTCATCGCCAAGCTCTCCGACGCCGACTGGAAGAAGATCACCGCGGCCGAGAAGTGGCCCGTGGGGGTCACCGCACATCACCTCGCGCGCGGGCACGAGGCGATCCTCGGTATCGTGAAGACCATCGCCGCCGGCAAGTCGATTCCGAACTTTACCACGGCGATGCTCGACGAGATGAACGCGACCCACGCGCGCGAGCACGCGGGCTGCACCAAGGCGGAGACCGTCGCGCTCCACGAGAAAGGGGCCGCGGTGGCGGCGGCGGGGGTGCGGGCGCTCTCCGATGCCGAGCTCGAACGGAGCGGGACCGTTCTCACGGGCATGCCCGCCATGACCACCCAGCAGGTCGTCGAGGGCATCCTCATCAACCACATGACCGACCATCTCGGCAGCATCCGCAAGACCGTCAGCGGCTGACCCTCGGCAGTCGGCATGCGCACCGTCGCGAATGTCCTGACCGGGCTCGTGGCCCTGGAGCACGTCGGGATCATGGTGCTGGAGATGTTCTTCTGGGACCAGCCGGTGGGCCGGCGGATCTTCAACATGACCCCTGAAGTATCCGCCGTCTCGCGGGTGCTCGCCGCGAATCAAGGACTCTACAACGGCTTCCTCGCGGCGGGGCTCTTCTGGGGGCTGGCCCGGGGCGACGGGGGAATCAAGGTGTTCTTCCTCGTCTGCGTGGCGATCGCCGGCATCTTCGGCGGCCTCACCGCCAAGACGTCGATCCTCGTCACCCAGTTCCTGCCCGCGGCGCTGGCCCTGGCCGCCTACTTCTTGAGCCGGACGTCCTCGAGGGGCGCCGACCACGGGTAGGGATCGATCAGCATCAGGGCGGGCTCGGCCACCCGGGGGCCCACGCCGCTCGGCCAGATGTAGTCCATGATCGGCGCGAAGCGGACCCGCTCGTGGAGCAGGCGCTGGATCTGGTGGAGTTGCGCCTCCCGCTTGCGCGGGTCGGTCTCGCGGCTCTGCTGCTTGTAGAGCGCGTCGATGTCCGGATAGCCGCCGTAGGCGAAGGCGCCGTCCGAGGGGACGGTCTGGGACATGCGCGAGGCCGCGTTGCCGTACACCGCGTTGATGCAGACGCAGAGCCCCTTGAGCTTCTTCGACTCAAGCGCCGGGTAGAACGCGGCGCGCTCCATGATTCGCAGCCGCACCTTGATGCCGACCGCGCCGAGATAGTTGCCGACCGCCTCGCCCATCGAGGTGTAGGGCGGCCACGGGTAGAGCTCGCCCGCGTCGAATCCGTTGGGGTACCCGGCTTCCGCAAGCAATTGCTTCGCCTTCGCCGGATCGTAGGGATGGGGATCGAGCGGGAGCGCGAACTCGAACTTCCGCGGGACCATGCTGCCGTTCGGACGCGAGGCGCCGAGCGTCTCCGCCTCGCTGAGGGCCTGGCGGTCGAGCGCGTGGCTGGCGGCCAGCCGCACCCGCCGGTCGTGCCACGGTGATTTCGGGTCCCACTGGTCGAGATAGTCGAGGTAGTACGTGCCGATCCCGCCCGAGAAGGCGAGCTTGAGGGATGGATCCTTCTTGATGTCCTGCGCCTGCGGGGCGTCGAGGAGGTAGGCCAGGTCCACCTCCCCGCGCTTGAGCATGGCCAGGCGGGTATTGGCGTCCGGGACGCTCTTGTAGACCAGCCGCTTGACGGAGGGCATCTTGCGCCAATATCCCTCGTAGGCCTCCATCACGAGCTCGATCCCGGGGGTGTGGCTGACGAACTTGTAGGGCCCGAGGCCGACCGGATTCTTCTTGAACCCGTCGGGGCCCACCTGCTCCAGGTACTTCTTGGGGACGATCCAGCCCGCGCCGGTCGCGTAGGTTCCGTAGAAGGTCATGAAGTCCGGCCACGGCTCGTGAAGATGGAAGCGCACGCGGTAGGGTCCGGCGATCTCGATGTCGCGCACCTTCTCCTGCAGGACCTTGGCGCCCCTGGCGCGGTGGAAGCTGAACCGCACGTCCTCGGCGGTGAACGGGTCGCCGTTGTGGAACTTCAGGCCCTCGCGCAGCTTGAACTCGTACACGCGCCCGTCCGGGCTCACCTTCCAGGACTCGGCCAGGCTCGGGGTCAGGAGATTGCCGGGCATCGGCTTCACGAGCGCGTCGTGCAGCGCGGTGAGCACCCAGAACGGGGTCAGCACGCCGACGACCTCGGCCGGATCGAACCAGGCCGGCGCGAGCGTCACGTAGAGCGCCCAGCGCATCTCGCCTTCCGGCTTGGCCTGGGCGGCCGCGGGAGTGAGACCGGCCCCGAGGAGCAGGGCGGCAACCAGGATCACGGACACGAGAGCACGCATGGGTCTAGCCTCGAAGCTTCGGGTCCCACGCGTCCCGCAGCGTGTCGCCGAAGAGATTGAACCCCAGGACGGACAGGCTGATCGCCAGGCCGGGGAAGAGCGCGAGCCACGGCGCCTGCTCCATGAACGCGCGGCCGCTGCTGCTGAGCATCAGCCCCCACGAAGGCGTCGGCGGCTGCGTGCCTACGCCCAGGAACGACAGCGATGCCTCGATCAGGATCGCGTTGCCCAGCCAGATGGAGGCGACGACCAGGATGGGCGCGGTCACGTTGGGCAGGATATGGCTCAGGATGATCCGCGGATGGCGGCAGCCGATGGCCTGCGCGGCCTCCACGTAGCGGTTCTGCTTGGCGGCGAGCACCGCGCCGCGCACGATGCGGGAGTTGCCGGGGATGATCACCATCGCGATCGCGAGCATCGCGTTCGTGGTGTTGGGCGTGAGCACCGAGACGATGGCCAGCGCGAGCACCAGCCCCGGGATCGCCTGGATGCCATCCATGATCCGCTGGAGCAAGAGATCGGTGCGTCCCTCGCAGTAGCCGCACAGGAGCCCGATGATCATGCCCGCGACCGTCCCAATGCCGACCGCGAGCAGGCCCACCCAGAGCGAGATGCGGCTGCCGTAGATGATCCGGCTGAAGACGTCGCGCCCGATGTCGTCGGTGCCGAAGGGGTGCTCCCAGCTCGGGGGCGACAGCCGGATCTCCGGCTGCGCGGCGAGCGGATCGTAGGGCGCCAGCACGTCGGCGAAGATCGCGGTCAGCACGATCAGCGCGATGAGCCCGGCGGAGGCGGCTCCGAGCGGCTTGCGGCGGATGACGGCCCAGAGCGCCCGCACGCGGCCGAGCTCGACGGTGGGCTCGGCCTCGAAGTGGGCGGCGGGTGCGGTCACGGCCATCGCGGGGCCCTTTTCAACTGTACCGGATGCGCGGGTCGAGCCAGGCGTAGGTGAGATCCACGAGCAGGTTCAGGCTGACGAGGGTGCCCGCCACCAGCATCACGTTGGTCTGCACCACCGGATAGTCGCGGAAGAGGATCGCCTCCACGGTGAGCCGGCCCATGCCGGGCAGCGCGAAGATCGTCTCCACGATCACGGTGCCGGCCAGGAGCGTCCCGAGCTGGCCGCCCACGATGGTCACCACCGGGATCAGCGCGTTCTTGAGCGCGTGCTTGTAGACCACGATGCGGCCCTCGAGCCCCTTGGCCCAGGCGGTACGCACGTAGTCTTCGCGCAGCACTTCGAGAACGGTCGAGCGAGTCATTCTCATAGTCGCGGCGCAGAGGCGGTAGCCGAGCACCGCGGCGGGCAGCAGGAACTGCTGGAGGTTACGGAGCGGCGACTCCCAGAAGCTCACGTAGCCGATCGCGGGGATCCAGTGGAACCAGATCGCCGCGAAGGTGATGACGAGCGTGCCCAGCCAGAAGTCGGGCAGCGACAGGCCCGACACCGCCACCATCCGCCCCACGTAGTCGGCCGCGGTGTCCTGCCGCGTGGCCGACAGCACGCCGATGGGGACGGCCACCACCAGCCCGAGGAGCATCGCGAGGGCGGCGAGCTCGAGGGTGACCGGGGCCGCCTTCGCCAAGCTGGTCGTGATGGGCTCGCCGGTGAAGATGGAGTCGCCGGGGCGGAGGCTCACCATCTGCCAGAGCCAGAGCAGGTACTGCTCGTGATAGGGCAGGTCGAGCCGCAGGTCCTTGCGGAGCTTCGCCAGCTCCTTCTCGCCGATATTGCCGGACTCGCCCATGAGGGCGGTGAGCGCGTCCCCGGGCATGACGCGCATCAGCCCGAAGACGATCAGCGAGGACAGCAGGAGCACCGGGACCGCCAGCAGGAGCCGGCGGAGCGTGTACTTGTACATCGCGCGCGGCCCCCGCCCCCGCGCGCCCTACTTGTCCAGCCACACCCGGGCGATGGCCGACGGGCCGTAGGCATCGGTGCGCCGCATGGCGAGGGCGGCTCCGTTGCGCATGTGGGGCTGGAAGACCAGGAAACCGTTGTCGTAGGGCATCCACATCCGCAGCACCTGGTCGAACTCCCGGTCCACGATCTTCTTGGTCAGCACCCGCTGATCGGCCTGCCCCGGGGTCAGCCGGAGCTTCGTGGTCAGCTCGTCGATGACCGGATCGTTGACGCGGAAGAAGTTCTTGGTGGACTTGGAGTGCATGTACTGATACGTCCGCTCGTCGAGGCCGACCGCGTGGCCCGACTGGAACCCCCAGGCCATGCCGTCCCACTTGCTCTCGACGTAGCGGCCGTAGTAGGTCGTGTAGTCGAGCTTGGTGATCTTGACGTTGATGTTGAGGTTGCGTTTGAGATCTTGCTGCACGAGCTGCACCTGCGACGTCATCTGCGGGAAGTACTCGTAGTAGAACAGCGTGGTCTCGAACCCGTTCGGGTGACCGGCCTCCGCCAGGAGCTTCTTCGCCTCCGCGGGGCGGTATTGCCACCAGGGGCCGAGCTGGCCCAGCGTGGGCTGCTTGTCCGTGTAGTAGATGTACGGCACGCCCCAGCCGATGATGCCGTGCCCCTCGAACACTGTGTCCGCCTGTTTCTGGCGGTCGATGGCCATCGAGACGGCGCGCCGCACGCGCAGGTCGTTGAAGGGCGGCTTGTCCTGGGCCACCGCGACCCCGAACGGGGTCAGGGTGTTGTGGTAGGACTGGACGACCGCGTTCGGGTTCGTCTTGCGGACCGTCTCGACCTCGGAGGGGCTCGCCAGCCACATGAAGTCGCTCTGCCCGGTTCGGAACGCGGCCATGCGCGTCGCCGCGTCCGGGGTCGAGAGGATGACGTACTCGTCGACGTACGGGCGGCCCTTATCCCAATAGTCCGGGTTCCGGGCCAGCACCACCCGGACCTTGCGGGTGTGCTCCTTGAGCATGTAGGGCCCGGTGCCGATGAAACGCTTCTTGAGATCGCCGTCCTCCTCCAGCACCTCGCGGGCGAACATCACGGTGATCGGCTCCGCCACGTTCTGCGCGAAGAACACGTTGGGCGTCTTGAGGTGGATGCGGACGGTGTGCTTGTCGGGCGTCTCGATACCCTCGACTTCCTGGAACGTGAACGACTGCACTCCCTCCTTCGCGTAGGCCTCGAAGCAGTACTTGACGTCCGCGGCCACGAGCTCGCGCCCGTTGAGCGGTGGCACGTTGTGCCACTTGACGCCCTGGCGCAGCTTGAACGTCCACACCCGGGCGTCGGGGCTCGACGTCCACGACTCGGCGAGATCGCCCTTGAGGTTCATGTCGGTGGGACCGGCCGCCTCGTCGGGGAACGTGTAGCGGACGAGGCGGCTGCCCGCGAGGGCCGCGAACTGGTAGAGCCCGACGGATTGGGTGAGCCGCGGGTCGATGACCGGCGGATCCCACGCGGAGGCGCGGGTCAGCACCCCGCCGCGCTTGGGCGGCTTGGGGCTGGCCGGGATCCAGTCGGGGTGCGGGGCCCCCGCCTGGGCGAAGGCGCGCTTGCGGTCGGCGCCGGCGACGAGGGCGGTGGCGCCCAGGCCGGTCCATCCGGCACGCGTGAGGAATGTACGGCGGTTGAGCCGGCTGAGCGGTCCGAGGCGATCGAAGGGCATCGCGGCTCTCCTTCTCACGGCGGCCGTGAAGGAAAGGACCCCGAGCGAACTCGAGCCGATGCGTCATTACACCGGCTGGGAGTGCCGGGACTATGCCGCACCCCGAGCGCCAAAGTCAAGCTATGCTACCGCTCATGGACTTCGGACTGTTCTTCCTCATGCAGCGCGACGAGCAGTGGAGCGAGCGGGCGGTCTACGACTCGGGCCTCGAGCAGATGCTGGCCGCCGAGCCGCTCGGCTATTCCTCGGTCTGGATCGCCGAGCACCACTTCAACGATTACGGCCTCTGCCCGGTCCCGCCGGTGCTCGCCGCGTTCCTGGCCGCCCGCACGCGCGCGCTGCGGCTCGGCATGGGCGTGAGCCTGCTGCCACTCCACCACCCGGTGGACCTGGCCGAGCAGCTCGCGGTGCTGGACGTGGTGAGCGGCGGCCGGCTCGACGTGGGCATCGGGCGCGGCGGCACGCTCCAGGACTACCAGACCTTCCAGTCCGACCGCGGCGACAGCCGCGCCCGCGTCGAGGAAGGCATCGCGCTGATCCAGAAGTCGTGGAGCGGCGAGCCGTTCGACTTCGCGGGGCGCTTCCACTCGGCCGAGCGCCTGCACGTGCGCCCGCGCCCGGTGCAGCGGCCGCACCCGCCGCTCTTCATCGCGGCCAACAGCGAGGACAGCGTGCACTCGGCGGCGCGCCTGGGCCTGCCCACCCTGTCCTCGTTCTTCGTGCCGATCGAGGAGCTGCAGCGCCGGCACCGGCTCTATCGCGAGCGCTCCCTCGCGGCCGGGCGGTCGGACGCCGAGGTGGAGGCGCTCGAGAGCCAGGCGTGGGGCATGCGGGTGGTGCACGTCGCGCCCGATCACGAGGAGGCGCTGCGCGCCACCGAGGCCCCCTTCATGGGCTACCAGCGCAAGATGTCGGTCCTGCGCTCCGAGGCCACCGGCGGCACCGTGCCGGGCTCGTTCGACCGCTCGCTGCTCCGGCTCCGCTCGTTCCGGGACTATCTCGACGACGGCTGGGCGCTGATCGGCACGCCGGGCGAGGTCCGGGACGGCCTGCAGACGTATCTCGACGCCACCGGCTACCAGCACGTGCTGCTGCTGATGGCGCTGCCGGGCCTGGACACGAGCCTGGCCCTGCGATCGATGCGCCTCTTCGCGGAGCAGGTGGCGCCCGCGATGGCGGCTGCGAACCGGCGCGTCGCGACCGGTCCCTGAGCCGAGCCTACCCGCCGACCGTCACCTCTTTCCGCTTCGCGGAGGCCGCGTCCGGCCCACCGTTCGTGGCCGCCCGCGCGCCGCCCGCCGCCGCGTCGGCCTTCTCGAAGTCCGCCGCGCTGAACCCGTAGAGGTGCGCCCCGCCCATCAGGATCTGCGCGGCGGTCTCCCGCGAGCAGCTCTTGAGGACGTTCTCCGACACGTCGGGGAAATTCGAGTCGAAGTGCGGGTAGTCGGTGGACACGCACATCCGGTCGGCGCCGATCAGGCCGGCGGTCGCCTCGATCTCCGGCTCGCTGCCTTCCACCGCGGCCCAGCAGTTGCGCCGGAAGTACTCCTTGGGGGTCAGTGCGAGGTAGGGCGCGTGGGTGTCGCGGTACTGCGGGTAGTCCCACTCGATCCGCGACAGGATCCCGGGCACCCACGAGTTCTGCGCTTCGAGGAAGCCGACGCGCAGCTTGGGATGGAACTCGAACACCCCGCCGATGATCATGGCGATGAGGGCCTGCTGCATCTCGATCCAGTGGCTGGCCACGTGGCGGTAGAACCGGTTCTCGCCGTAGAGCACGTTCATGTGCGAGTTCCAGGCGCCGGTGCCCTCGTGGAAGCCCCAGGTGACGTCGAGCTCCTCGTGCAGGCTGTAGAGCGGATCCCAGTAGTTCGAGTGCCAGTAGTGGCCGTTGACCAGATTCGGCCGGATGAAGGACCCGACCGCGCCCAGCTCGCGCACGCACCGATGCAGCTCGCGACAGGCCAGGTGCACGTCGTGGACGGGCAGCATCGCCACGAACCGGAGCCGCTCGGGGCTGTAGCGGCAGAATTCGTGGATCCAGTTGTTGTAGGCCTGGCAGAGGGCCAGCGAGAGCTGCGGATCCATGTTGTCGCGGGCGAGCAGGCTCAGGCCGGTCGTCGGGTAGAGGACCGCGATGTCCACGCCCTCGATCGCCATGCCCATCACCTGTGCCTCGGGGTCGTAGTTCCGCTCGATCGCGAAGTCGAGCCGGTTCGTCCCTTGGAGCCGCGAGCCGGAGAGCGGCTGCGTGCTGTGCGCGCTCGCGGCCCCGCCGCGGCTGCGCTTGCGGTACTGCTGCAGCTCGGCGTCCATCGTGGTGGGCAGCCCGTCGATGACGATCGTGCCGCGCTTGGGTCGGCCGTCGGCCCCGATGGGAAGGATCACCCGATCGCGGAACTTCGGATCCAGGTAGCGCTCGAAGAGGTCGGGCGGCTCCATGATGTGCATGTCGGAGTCGACGAAGCGGAGATTGTCTTTCATGGGTTGGGCCTCCTGTTCGGTCAGACCTTCTCGTAGGCCAGCCGCTTGACTCGGTCCATATTGGTGCCCTCGATGCGGATGAGGCGGGTCGGCCCGTCGCGGCGCGGCGAATGGAGATCGCCCTCGTTGTAGACGTGGGCCATGCCGGGCTTCAGAGGGTAGCTCCGGACGTGCCGAACCTTCCCGGGCTTCGTCTCGCTCGCCGGCTCGACGAGGGCCCAGTCGTTCATGAGGGTCTCTCCGCGCGCCTGGCCGTAGATCGCCCAGGTCGGGCCGTGATCGTGCGGCTTGCTCTCCCGCGCGCCCTGGTAGACGTGGGCGAGGATACAGAAGCCGAGCTGCGGATCCTCGAAGAGGATCTTGCGCTCCGGCACATCGTCGCCCAGGTGCCGCGCGACGAACGCCTCGTCGCTCAGCACCTCCTCCACCAGCGCGCGGACCTTCTGGCGCCCGCCGGGTCCGGGATCCGCCGCGAGGATGTCGTGGGCCTTGGCCGCGAACTGCTCGAGGGTGTGCCCCATCGCGATCTCCTCCAGCTTACAGGGTCGTTAGAAAAGCGATCATTGCGTCGTTGACGTCCCGCGGCCGCTCCTGCTGCGTCCAGTGCCCGCAGCCGGGAAGCACGATCGTCTTCCGGAGCTCGGGGACGAACTGCTTGAGGTTCGGGATGAGCTGGTCCATGCCCGGGAAGGAGACTACCAGGTCCCGATCTCCCGCGACATACAGGGCCGGCACGGTCACGCGCGCCTTGGCATAGGGAGCCAGGAGCTCCCAGTTGCGGTCGATATTGCGGTACCAGTTGAGCCCGCCCCGAAAGCCCGCGCGGGAGAACTCCCCGGCGAAGAACTCGATGTCGGCCTCGGTGAGCCACGACGGCAGGACCGCCGGGTCCTTGGTGTGGGTGAGAAAGCCGCCGGCTCTGGGCACCATGAACAGGGCGCTCCCGTGGCCTTCTCCGGATCCCGAGAACGCGAGCCGGCGCATGGTGGCGCGCACGTCGCGGCCCAGCTCCGCCTCCGCCACCCCTTCCTTCTGGAAATAGAGCTGGTAGAAGATCGCCTCGTCGGTCTGCGGCATCACGGTGGACGGCCGGACCGCCCCGCGCGGCCGGAACGGCACGCTGAGCCCGATCACCGCGCGAAAGCGGTCGGGGCGCAGGAGCGCGGCGTGCCAGGCGACGGGGGCGCCCCAGTCGTGGCCCGCGATCACCGCGGGCGCGCCGCCCAGCGCGTCGACCAGGCCCACCATGTCGCCCACCAGATGGAGCAGCGTGTACTGGTCGATCTCGGCCGGCTGGTCGGTCTGGCCGTAGCCCCGCATGTCCGGCGCCACCGCGTGGAAGCCCGCGTCCGCGAGGGCCTGGAGCTGATGGCGCCAGGAGTACCACGACTCCGGGAAGCCGTGGCAGAGGAGCACGAGCGGCCCTTCGCCCTGCTCGGCCACGTGCATGCGGATGCCGTTGGTCTCCACCGTCCGGTGCCGAACCTCGCTCATCGCCCCCTCCGCGGGCCCTATTGTATACTCCGTATCCCATGCCCAGAGTGCGCGAGATCGAGGACGACGGCGGCGACCCGATCCTGAAGGACGTGTTCGCCAAGGAGCGGGAGATCTTCGGTGGCCTCCTGAATCCCACCAAGGTCTTCGCGCACTGCCCGCCCATCATGAAGGCGGCCAAGCAGCTCGGGGCCTCCATCGAGAAGTCCGGGCGGCTCCCCGCCGCGCTGCTGCCGCTGATCTATCTCCGCGTCGCCCTGATCAACGGCTGCCCCTTCTGAATCGACATCAATGCATCCCGGGGGATGCAGGCGGGGGCGGACCAGGACAAAGTGCGCGAGATCCCGACCTGGCGCGAGAGCCGCCGCTTCTCGGACGCCGAGCGCGTGGCGCTGGAGTACGCGGAGGCCATGACCATCACCGGCCAGCGGGTCAGCGACGAGTTGTTCGCGCGCCTCAAGGGCTCCTTCGACGAGGCCCAGATCGTCGAGCTCACCGCCGCGGTGGCGCTCGAGAACTTCCGCAGCAAGTTCAACGTGCCTCTCGGGGTCGAGGCCCAGGGATTCTGCGTGCTATGAGCCTGCGCAAGCGCATCGGGGTGATGGTGCCCTCCACGAACACCACGTGCGAGGCCGATTTCCAGATGACCGTCCCGCGCGATGTCACGATCCACGGCCAGCGGCTGTGGATGACCAACGAGGGCACCGGCGACGAGGCGTACGTCCGCATGAACGCGGAGATCGAGAGTGGGGCCCGCTACCTGGCCACCGCCAACGTGGACGTCGTCGTCTACGGGTGCACCACCGGCAGCTTCTACAAGGGCCCGGGCTGGGACACCCAGATGCTCGAGCTGATCCGGCGCGAGGCCGGCGTGCCCGCGGTGGCCACCAGCCCCTCGGTGGTGGAGGCGCTCCGCTTCTTCGGAGCCCGGCGGCTCTCGGTGGCCACCCCGTACCCGGAATGGAACAACCAGCGGCTGCGCGCCTACCTGGAGGCCCAGGGCTTCGAGGTGCTGAACGTGGACGGTGAGCCGCGCGCCGCCGCGGCGGGCAACCAGGGCATCAACGATCAGGATCCGGAAGCCGTGGTGGAGTTCGCGTCGCGGGTCTGCCGGCCCGAGGCCGATGCTCTGCTCTGCTCCTGCACCGCGTGGCGCTCGGTCGAGGCCATCGCGGCCATCGAGGCGCGCACCGGCAAGCCGGCGGTGAGCTCCAACCAATCCACGATCTGGACCGCGCTCCGCGCGCTCGGCATCACCCGGCCGATCACTGGCTTCGGCCGGCTGCTGGAGAACCTGACTCCGGCGCGTCCTGCCCCGGCCGCCCGCTAGTCACCGGGAGCGCAGCCTGGCCGGAGTCATCGCGTATATCGGCATGGGCCTGCTGGGCTCGGCGCTCGCCGAGAGCCTGATCAAGGCGGGCTACACCGTGCGCGGCCACGACACCGCGCCCGACCGCGTGCGCGAGCACGAGGCGCGGGGTGGGGTCCCGGCGCGCTCCCCCGCCGACGCGGCCCGCGGGGCCACGGTGGTGATGACCTGTCTCACCGATGCTGGACGCGCCGGTCGCGGGGTCGAGCGGGCAAGCGCGACGGCGCGAAGCGCCGGTGGTGGTGGGCGGCGATCCGGAGGTCTTCGCCCGCTGCCGCCCGATCCTGGACGCGCTCACCGAGCGCGTGCGTCACGTGGGACCGAACGGCGCGGGCGCCCGGGCCAAGCTCGTCATCAACCTCGTCCTGGGGCTCAATCGGCTGGCCCTGGCCGAGGGCCTGCTGTTCGGGCTGCGGCAGGGGCTCGACGGCCGCGCCCTGCTCGCCGTCCTCAAGGACAGTGGGGCCTACTCGCGGGCGATGGACCTCAAGGGCGAGCGCATGGTCGAAGGCAATTTCGAGGCGGAAGGTAAGCTCGTCCAGCACTTGAAGGACGTCGAGCTCATGCTGGAGGTGGGCCACGCGGCGGGGGCCCCGCTGCTGGCGACCACGCTCCACCGGCAGCTCCTGCTCGCGGGTGTGGCCGGCGGCCTGGGCGACCACGACAACTCCGCGATCATCGCGGTGCTCCGCTCGCTCATCGCCGCGCCGCGCTGAAATCGGTCCCCCGCGGGCGGGCCCGATCAGCTATACTGGTGCCGTCTTCGCTGAAGATACTGGTAGGCCGTCGCGACCCTGCCATGTTTCATCGCCCTCGCCCGCACCGCACCGCTCTCGTTGTGACGCCGCTGATGTCGGTCGCAAAGGAGTCCCCGTGAGTCGCATGCCGTCGAAGTCCTTCACCTGCAGTGTCGTCTCCGAGACCGTGGCCATCACGTTGAGACGGCGCAACTCCATGGCCGGCCGGGGCAAGCTCTTCGTCGCATGCAGCGAGAAGGACTGCCAGTACATCGACGAGAATGAGCTCCCATGCCCGCTCACGCTCGCCCTCTTCACCGACGAGATCAACGAGCGAATGATCGCCGAGTAGCCGGTCCGCCTCTCACAAAGTCACGGAGCCCCACATGGATGCCGCCACCCCGACGAAGCCGCTCCCGCCCAGCAAGCCCGCGCGGTGCGCCTCCCCCATCGAGGTCGATCCGACGGACCTCGAAGTTTCCGCCGCCACCGTCAAGGCCTGGATCACCCATCTCCGAGGCCACGGCTGGACCGACCATGACCTGGATCTGCACTGGATCAGCCGCGCGCGGAGCGGGGTAGTCCGGTAAGGCGGACGCTCAGCGCCCACCGCCGCGTGTTCGCGGCGGTCGCCCTTGCACGCTCGGCCGGCTCCTGACCGCCCGGGGCTTGGGCCGACTCCATCGCGGGCCCGGCCCGGGAAACGCGGGTGGGCGCCAGGGCAGCGCCGCGGAGGTATGGCCGCAGGCCGCGCACGTGTCCCCGCCGCTGGCCGCGCAGGAGTCGCGCTCGTGCTCGCAGGCGGCGTCTTCTCTGCAGTACACGCACATGAGGGATGTCTCGGGTCAGCGCGACGCCGACCCTCCGAGACACGAGACCTTCTTTCTCGCGCACAGAGCGCAGGTGCTCGCCGGCGCGAGCGTGAGCGAGCCCGGGGTGGCGAAGATGTCGTCCATCACCCGCGCGATGTCCGGCTTGGCGTAGCTCCGGTCCAGGTTGTCCTTCGTCAGCTTGACGAGGCAGCGCGCGCAGAGAAACTGGCCCCGGCACTCGCCGTGGAGGAGGCTGTCGACGACGCGCCGGATGAAATCTCCGACGGTGTAGACGGTGGCGGGCGCGGGCATCAGGCACTCACCTCTTGCCGGACCGCGCCTTCCGGCTCTGGAGAGCGAGGAGGCGGTCCCGGGCCGTGGCGCACAAGCTCACGAGGTGGGCGCCGAAGCCGGTAAATCCGGTGGCGATGAGCGAGAAGACTCCGGGTGACTTCTTCTTCATGGGGCTCCCTTCGAGACGGGACGTGATACGGGTAGACGAGGTCGAGGTCGAGCCAGATGCCGGTGAGCCTCAAGGGCCCAGAGGAAGGCCATACAAGACTAGCACGACTCTCACACGTCCTTGAGCTCGATCTCGATGAAGGTGAACTCGAAGGGATTCGCGTTGCGCACGTCGTGCTCCACACCGGCCTCGCGATAGTAGGGCTCGCCGGTGCGGAGCGCGTTGGTGGTCTCGCCCGCCGCGCTGGTGGCGGTCAGCGACCCGGTGGTGAGCGGGACCACCACGTAGGCGTACTCGTGGCGATGATGGCCCGTGCGCGCGCCGGGCGCGAAGCGCCACTCGGTCACCCGCACGCGGGCATTGTCGACCTTCACGGTGGGCACCGCCTCCGCGTCGCTCATCGTGTTTCTCCTTTGGCTTCGAGCTCCGCCCAGCGGGCGTAGAGCCGGTCCACCTCCGCGCGGGCGTCCTCCAGCGCCGCGTAGCGCGCCTGCAGCCCTGCCGGATCGGACGCGATGCCCGGGTCCTCCGCCGCGCGGCGGCACATCTCCCGCGCGGTCTCCGCTTCCACGATCGCCGCCTGCATCGCGTCGAGCTCCCGCTGCTCCAGATACCCGAGCCTCTTGCTCCGCGCGCGCGCCGACGCGGATTTCCCCCCTCTCCCCTCCGGGGAGAGGGCAGGGTGAGGGGTCTGGAGACGAGGGGCCAGCTCCCACTGCGCGTAATCGGCGAACGTCTCCGCCCCACCCCGCCCATCCAGCGCCACGATGCCGGTCGCCACGCGATCCAGCATGAACCGGTCATGGGTCACCAGCACCAGGCCTCCCTCGAACGTGATCAGGCTCTCCTCGAGCACGTCGAGTGTCGGGATGTCGAGATCGTTGGTCGGCTCGTCGAGGATCAGGAGATCGGCGGGCTCGCGCATGAGGCGTGCGATGTGAATGCGCGCCTGCTCGCCGCCCGAGAGGCGGCCGACCGGCACCTCGAGCTGCTCGGGTTGGAACAGGAAGCGCTTGGCCCAGGCCGCCACGTGCAGGCTCCGCCCCTGGAAGCTCACCGTGTCGCCCTCGGGGGCGAGGGCCCGCCGCAGCGACTGCTGCGGATCGAGCCCCGGCCGTTGCTGCTCGAACCGGACGATGCGCAGCCCGTCCGCCCGCTCGATCGTGCCCGCGTCGGGGGCCAGCGCGCCGGCCAGCACGTTGAGCAGGGTGGTCTTGCCGCTGCCGTTCGGTCCCATCAGGCCGATGCGCGTGCCGGGCGTGATGGTGACATCGAGGCCCTGGACGAGGCTGCGCCCGCCGAGCGATTTCGCCAGGCCCCGGGCGACGAGCAGCCGGCGCGAGCGCCGGCCGGAGGCGGTGAAGTCGATGTCGGCGGAGCGGGTGGCCGCCCGCGCGCGCGCGTCCCGGAGCTCCTCGATCAGCCGGTCCGCCTCCTTGATGCGGCCCTTGGCCTTGGTGGAGCGGGCCTTGGCGCCCCGTCGCAGCCACTCGATCTCGCGGCGGACGGTATTGGCGAGGGACTCCTCGTAGGCGGCCTGGCCCCTCATGAATTCGTCGCGCCGGGTGAGGAACTCGCTGTACCGGCCGGCGGTCTCGAAGAGGCCGGTGGGGTAGGCGCGGTTGACCTCGAGCATGCGCGTGGCCACGTGCTCCAGGAAGTAGCGGTCGTGGCTGACCACGAGACAGGCCCGCGTGCGCTCCGCGAGCAGGCCCTCCAGCCAGAGGATGCCCTCCACGTCCAGGTGGTTCGTGGGCTCGTCCATCAGGAGGACGTCGGGCTCGCCGGCCAGCTCGCGCGCGATCGCCAGCCGCTTCTGCCAGCCCCCGGAGAGCGCGGCCACCTCGGCGCGACCGTCGGCGAAGCCGGCGCGGCCCAGGGCCTGGGCGATGCGGCCCGGGCGCTCGTCCTCGTCCACCGCGGCCAGCGTGGCGGTCAGCATGTCCTCGACGGTGCCCTGCGGCGGGAAGACGGGATCCTGCGGGACGTAGCCCACTCGCACTCCGGTGCGGAGCGACCGCTGGCCGCGGTCGGGCGGCTCGATTCCGGCGAGGATGCGGAGGAGGGTGGACTTGCCGGCGCCGTTGGGCCCCACCAGCCCCACCTGGTCCCCTTCGAAGAGCCCGAACGACAGCTCGTCGAAGAGGGACCGGGGGCCGTGCGCCTTGCCCACCCCCTCACAGCTCAGAAGAAGCGAACGGGGCACGCCAGGCTACTTCTTCTCCTTCTTCGGCTTCTTCTTCTCCTTCTGCATGCTCCGGCCCTTGGCCATGTGCTCACCTCCCTCCCTGATCGCGGCGATCTTGCGATCACGCTCGCCCACCATCCGCTCCGTGTCGCGCCGCAGCGCCTCGTTGAGCTGCGCGACCTCCTCGTGGCTGCCCGCCTTCCGCAGCGCGGCCTGGTGCAGGATCTCGTGCTCCGCGGTCTTGGCCTGGTACATCTGCCGGACTTCGGCGATGCCCGCCTTCTGCTCGTCGGTGAGCGGCCGCTCGGGCGCGTTCGACTCCTTGTCCTTCTGCCGGAGCCGCTCCATCGCCAGCTCGAGCGCGCTCTTCGGGGTGTTGTCGGTCATTTCACTCCGTAGTGTAGCAGAGCCCTACGCGAGCATCAGCACGGTGCGTGAGACCTCGCCCGCCTTCATCGCGCGGAACGCCTCGTTGACGTCCTCGAGCTTCCCGCGGCGCGTGATCATCTCGTCCAGCTTGAGGCGGCCCTGCCGGTACAGCTCGATGTAGCGCGGCATGTCCACCTTGAAGCGGTTGGAGCCCATGCTGCAGCCCTGGATCTTCTTCTCGCGGAGGAACATGGGGCCGTCCAGCTCGATCTTCTGCCCCACCGGGATCATGCCCACCACGGTGGCGGTGCCGCCGGGCCGGATGCAGTCGAAGCACTGCTCGGCCGCGAGCTTGAGGCCGATGCACTCGAAGGAGTAGTCGGCCCCGCCGTTGGTCAGGTCCCGGATCGCCTTTACCGGGTCATCGGCCTTGGCATTGACCCCGTGGGTGGCGCCCAGCGCCTTCGCGGTGGTGAGCTTGGCCTCGACCGTGTCCACCGCGATGATCATGCGGGCGCCCGCGATGCGCGCCCCCTGCACCGCGGCCAGGCCCACCCCTCCCGCGCCGAAGACCGCGACGGTCGTGCCCGCCTCGATGCGCGCGGTGTTCAGCACCGCCCCCACCCCGGTGGTGACCCCGCAGCCGATCAGGGCGGCGCGGTCGAGCGGCATGCTGTCGTCGATCTTGACGAGCGCGTTCTCGTGGACCAGCATCTGCTCCGCATAGGCGGAGAGATTAGCGAACTGGTTGACCGGCTGGCCCTTCCAGGAGAGCTTCGGCGGATCCGTCTTGGCGCGCACCGGCCGCGTCTGGCAGAGATGGGTCTTGCCGGTGAGGCAGTAGTCGCAGTGCCCGCAAAAGACGGACAGGCAGGCGATGACGTGATCGCCCGGCTTGAACTCGCTCACCTGCAGCCCCACCGCCTCGACGATGCCGGCGGCCTCGTGGCCGAGGATGGCGGGGGTGGGGAACGGGTAGAAGCCGTCCACGAAGTGCAGATCGCTGTGGCAGACGCCGGAGGCCACCGTGCGCACCAGCACCTCGCGGCCGATGGGCTTGTCGATGTCGACGTTCTCGATCGTGAGCGGCTGGTGGGGCCCGTGGAACACGGCTGCCTTCATGATGGCCTCCTCTGGGGATTCGTCGCGGGTTGGCTCGCCCAGACAGGTAACGCCCCCCGGCCTGACGTGTCAAGGGGCCCTTGACAGCTCGGCGGCCGGTGTCGCAGCATCGGCCCGCCATGCTCGCCTACGTCGGCAGCTACACCTCGAAGGACCGCAACGGGCGGGGCGACGGCATCAACGTCTACCAGATCAACGAGACCTCTGGGGCCTGGACCCACGTCCAGCGCCTGGGCGATCTGGTCAACCCCTCGTGGCTCATCCTTGATCGCCGGCGGCCGGTGCTCTACTCCGCCCACGGCGAAGGGCACGAGGCCATCGCGTACGCGATCGAGCCCGCCACCGGCCGGCTCCGCATCCTCAACCGCCAGCCGACCCAGGGCAAGAACGGCCTGCGTCTCGGAATCGAGGCCTCCGACCGCTACCTGGTCTGCGCCAACTACAGCTCGGGCACGGTCGCGGTGCTGCCGATCGAGCCGGACGGCGCGCTCGGCCCGCTCCGCGACCTCGTCCCGCTCACCGGCAAGACCGGGCCGCACCCGACCGAGCAGACCAGCGCGCACCCGCACGACATCGCCTTCGACCCGCGCGGGCGCTTCTGCCTGATACCGGACAAAGGGCTGGACGCGGTCTTCGTCTTCCGGGTGGACGGCGGCGGCAAGCTGGTCCCGGCCTCGCCGCCGTCGGTCGCCAGCCGGCCGGGGGCGGGGCCGCGGCACGCCGGCTTCCACCCGACCGGGCCGTTCGCCTACGTCCTGAACGAGCTCGACTCCACGCTGACCACGTACCGCTTCGACGCCGGCACCGGCGGCCTCGAGCCGCGGCAGACCATCACCACGCTGCCGTCCGCCTTCACCGGCCATAACACCACGTCCGAGATCGCGGTTGCTCCCTCGGGGCGCTTCGTCTACGCCTCGAACCGCGGCCATGACAGCGTCGCCATCTTCGCGGTGGATCCGGCCGCCGGCACGCTCAGGTCGGTGGGCTGGGAGCCGACCCAGGGGAAGAACCCGCGGTTCATCGGCCTCGACCCGGCGGGCGCGGCGCTCTACGCGGCCAACCAGGACAGCGACACCATCGTGGCCTTCCGCGCGGACCGGCAGTCCGGCACGCTCACGCCCACTGGCCAGGTCGTGGCCGTGGGCAGCCCCAGCACCGTCGTCTTCCGCTAGAAAGGGACCGCCATGCAGACCGTCCAGATGACCCGCGACGAGATCGCCGCGCGCACCGGCCGCTTCGCGCAGCTCCAGCCGATGGAGTTCATGAAGAGCGACACCACGGTCAGCCAGGCCGCCAAGGACATCATCCTGGCCCGCAAGCTGATGCCGGTGGTGCTCGAGCGCACCCAGTCCGCCTTCGGCAACGACGCGCCGATCTACAACGCGGCCGGCCTCACCATGTTCATCTCGATCATGCCCCCGGGCCAGGGGCCGTGCCTGCACGCGCACGTGAAGACCTTCGAGACCTTCATCGTGCTGGAGGGCCAGCTCGAGTTCTCGCTGAACGACGACGGGGGCGAGAAGATCGTGCTGACCCAGTGGGACACCTTCTCGTGCCCGCCGGGGGTGAACCGGGGCTTCCGCAACGTGGACACCAAGGACAGCGTGCTGCTGACCGTCATCACGGGCGGCATCAACGACCGCGACGACATCGGGCTGCCGCCCGCCATCGCCAGGCAGATCGAGGCGGTGGACCCGTACGCGCTCGAGGTGTTCAAGACCAAGATGGGCCTGCGCTTCGACGCGGGCCCCGAGGCGTAGGGCGCCTCGACAAGGGGTCAGGTCTTGAATTACGACATTTCCGTGGCGAAGGGGAGCAGCTCTCAGGCGAGCGAAATGTCGTAATTCAAGACCTGACCCCGACTAGGCCGCTTCTAGGCGGGGGCGACTCCGTCGACCATCACCAGGTTGGTGCGGCCGGCCCGGAGGCGCATCGCCTTGGGCTCGCGGTACTCCTCGGAGTCGTACCAGCGCTTGGCCTGCTCCATGGTCGGGAACTCGAGCACCACGAGCCGGGTGGGCTTCCAGTCGCCTTCGACGGACTGGTGCGCGCCGCCCCGCACCACGAAGCGCCCGCCGTACCGGGCGAGCGTGGCCGGCACCCGCTTGCGGTATTCCTCCATCGCGGCGGGGTCGGTTACCGTCACGTCCGCGATGATGTAGGCGGCCACGGGACGCCTAGCCCCGCTTGCGGCGCGCCACCCCGGTGCGCACCGCCGCGTCGGCCACCGCGGAGGCCACCGCGGGCACCACGCGCGGGTCGAACATCGAGGGCGTGATGTACTCCTCGCTCAGCTCGCCGTCCGACACGATGTTGGCGAGCGCGTGGGCGGCGGCCAGCTTCATCTCGTCGTTGACCCTGCGCGCCCGCACGTCGAACAGCCCCTTGAAGAACCCGGGGAAGCCGCACGAGTTGTTGATCTGGTTCGGGTAGTCCGAGCGGCCGGTGGCCATCACCTTCACGTACTTGCCCGCCTCCTCCGGCATGATCTCCGGGGTCGGGTTGGCCATCGCGAAGATGATCGCGTCGCGATGCATCGCGCCGAGATCGTCCACCTTCACGACGCCCGGGCCGCTCAGGCCGATGAAGACGTCGGCGCCGACCATCGCGTCGCGCACGGTGCCCCGGATCCCCTCCGCGTTGGTGTGGTCGGCGAACCACGCCTTCATCGGGTTCATGTTCTCGGTCCGCCCGCGATACAACGCGCCGGCGCGGTCACATGCAATGATGTTGCGCGCGCCTTCCAGCATCATCAGCTTCGCGGTGGCGATCGCGCTGGCTCCCGCCCCGGTGAACACGATCTTCACGTCGTTGAGCTTCTTGTTCACGACTTTGAGGGCGTTGAGTAAGGCAGCCAAGGTGACCACCGCGGTGCCGTGCTGGTCGTCGTGGAAGACCGGGATGTCCAGATCGGCCTGCAGGCGCTCCTCGATCTCGAAGCAGCGCGGCGCCGAGATGTCCTCGAGGTTGATGCCGCCGAAGACCGGCGAGATCGCCTTCACGGTGCGCACGATCTCGTCCACGTCCTTGGTGGCGAGCGCGATCGGGAAGGCGTCCACGCCCGCGAAGGCCTTGAAGATGAGGCACTTGCCTTCCATGACGGGCAGGGCGGCCGCCGGGCCGATGTCGCCCAGCCCCAGCACCGCGGAGCCGTCGGTGACCACGGCCACCGTGTGCTGCTTGATCGTGAGGTTGTAGACCTTCTCCGGATCGTCGTGGATGGCCATGCAGACGCGGGCCACCCCCGGGGTATAGACCATCGAGAGGTCATCGCGGGTCTTCACCGCCACCCGGCCGTTGACCTCGATCTTGCCGCCCAGGTGCATGAGGAACGTGCGGTCGGAGACGTTGACCACCGTGACGTCCGGCTCCTGCCGCAGGCGGTCGACGATGGCCTGCCCGTGGGCCTCGTCGGAGGCCTTGAAGGTGATGTCCCGGGTCATCTCCTTCTGACCCGCCTCCACCACGTCCACCGCCCCGATATCGCCCCCGGCCTCGCCGATGGCGGAGGTGATCCGGCCGAGCATGCCCGGCTTGTTGGCGAGACGGACGCGGACGGTCAGGCTATTGCTGGCGGCGGGCGTATTGCGGCTCATGGCGGCCTCCTTGCCGGGTTGTCACCGGGGTGGCCAAGAATAGGTCAGTCGATGCCAGGAAGGCAAGTCCGGGCTAGACTGCCCGAATGAAGACACGCCGGGTCCTCAAGGAGATGTCCGGTCTGGCCGAGCGGTACTGCGTGCGGAACGGCCGCAAGTTCCGGCTCGAGGACACGGACCCGGCCGACACGAGGGGGGTGAAGTCGCGGACCCATGCCGAGAAGCTCCTCGAGCAGAGCACCGCCATCCTGAATGAGCTGCAGGAGAAGCTGTACGCGCAGGATCGCTCGGCCCTGCTCCTCGTCTTCCAGGGCATGGACGCGGCCGGCAAGGACAGCGCCATCAAGCACGTGATGTCCGGCGTCAATCCCCAGGGCTGCGACGTGCACTCCTTCAAGGCGCCGAGCCCGCACGAGCTCGACCACGACTTCCTCTGGCGGACCCACACCGTGTGCCCGGAGCGCGGCCGGATCGGCATCTTCAACCGCTCGTACTACGAGGAGGTCGTGGTGACCCGCGTGCATCCGAAGCTCCTCGAGGCCGAGCGCCTCCCCGATCCTCTCGTGAGCAAGCACATCTGGGACGAGCGCTACGAGGACATCAACGCGCACGAGCGGTACCTCGCCCGCAACGGGACCGTGATCCGCAAGTTCTTCCTGCACCTCTCGAAGGCGGAGCAGCGGCGGCGCTTCCTGGCGCGGCTGGACGAGCCCTCGAAGAACTGGAAGTTCTCGCTCGACGACGTGAAGGAGCGGGAATTCTGGCCCGACTACCAGGCGGCTTACGAGGCCGCGATCCGCGGCACCGCCACCAAGCGGGCCCCCTGGTACGTCGTGCCCGCGGACCACAAGTGGTACACCCACCTCATCGTGGCCTCCGCGATCGCCGAGGCGCTGGACGACCTGGACCTCACCTTCCCCGAGGCGGACCGAGGCAAGCGGAAGCAGCTCGACAAGGTCCGCGCGGCCCTGAATGATGAAAAAGGCTGACCTCAGGCCTTGAGGAACGCCTGGACCGCCCGCGCGGTGGCCTCGGGCTGCTCCAGATGGGGCGCGTGGCCGGCGCCCGGCACCACCTCGAGCCGCGTGTCTGCGATCCGCCCCGCGAACTCCTTGGCGTACGCGCGCGGGACCAGGCGGTCGTGCTCTCCCCAGAGCAGCAGGGTCGGCGCGGTGATGCGGTGGATGCGCTTCTTGAGCCCCTTGTCCGGGATCGGCCAGATGAACTTGCCGGTCGCGCCCATGGCCCACGTGAGGCGGGTCCGCGCGAGGGCGCCCGCCTCCGCCTCGGCGGGCACCGCGAACATCGCCTGCGCGGCGGGACCATCCGGCTGGTGGAAGACGTGGGCCGGCATCTCCGCCGGCCCCAGCAGCATCCAGTTGACCACCGGCGCGTCGTCCCGCCAGAGCCCGATCGGATCGATGAGGGCCAGCCGCTTGACCCGGGCCGGCTGCAGCGCCGCCACCTCGCACGCCACCATGGCCCCGAAGGAGTGGCCGGCGAGCATGACATCCCGCAGCCGGAGCTGCTCGAGCAGCTCGTCGTAGCAGAGCACCAGATCCCACAGGTGATCCACGTGCTGGATCGCGTCCGGGTCGCCCGGCGTCGTGCCCGGGTGCTCCGGCGCGTAGACCGTGAACTGCTGGGCGAGCGCGTCGAGGAACGGTCCCCAGGTGAGCCCCCACGGGCCGTGGAAGAAGACCACCGCCGGCCCCGCGCCGTTGACGTGCACGCGGATGGGCACGCGGCCGTTCCAGACGGTGACGGTTCGAGTCCCCTCACCACCATGCCCCTCACCCTGCCCTCTCCCCAGAGGGGAGAGGGTTCCTTGGGGGGTCATCGGGACGCGCCGGCGGGCTGGCGGCTGCCGCGCAGGCTCTTTGGCCACCAGTGGTTCTCCCAGCCCTTGTCGTCCCAGATCTCGCGCAGCCCGGGCAGCACCTCGCGCGCGAAGAGATCGATGTTCTTGAGCGTCAGCTCGTGCGGCATCGAGCCGATCTGCACCAGCACCATCAGGTTGCCCACGTGGAGGCGCTTGATGACTTCCTCGATCAGGCGCTCCTTCACGGTGGCCGGGCTGCCCGCGATCACGTAACCCTTCTCCACGAAGTCCTTGTAGCGGAGCGTCTTGGGATCTTCCGCGCGGCGGACCGGATTGCGGTTGGCCGCGAGCAGGCTGCGATAGTCCTGGTTGCCCGGCGGGGCGAACCACTGTGGCGGCACGTGCAGGCACTTGTGGTAGAAGTACTCGACGTGCTTCGCGTAGTCGGCTTCCGCCTGCGCGTCCGTCTCGGACACCGCGACGAGCTGCAGGAAGCCCGCGCGATACGGATTGCGCTCGAGCCCCTTCTTCTCCACCACGTCCCAGTAGCCGTCCATCATGGTGGTGGCGGCACGGGCGCCCGCGTAGGAGAGGAAGCAGTAGCAGACATTGTGCTCGGTGGCGAAGTCGAAGGTGCTGATGCTGCCCGAGCCGGGCACCCAGATCGGCGGGTGCGGCTCCTGCACCGGCCGTGGCCAGAGGTTGACCTGGCCGAGCTGGAAGTACTTCCCGTTCCACGCGAAGATTTCCTTCGCCTGCCACGCCTTCAGCACGAGCTCGAAGGCCTCGCGATACCGCTCGCGGTGCTCCATCGGGGTGATGCCGTAGGCGAGGTTGACGTCCATGGGGCTGCCGAGCGGCAGCCCCGCGACGAGCCGCCCACCGCTGATGCAGTCGAGCATGCCGTACTCCTCGGCCACCCGGATCGGCGGCGAGGTGGTCGGCAGGGTCATGCCCATCTGGACGATGGCCACGTCGAGGCCGTTGGTCTGCTTGGCCAGCACACTGCCCATCAGGTTGGGGCTCGGCATGAACCCGTAGGCGTTCTGATGATGCTCGTTGGTGCACACCCCGTCGAAGCCCGCCCGGGCCGCGTACAGCAGCTCGTCGAGCGTCCAGTTGTAGTACTGGCCCACGCGCCGGGCATCGGCCAGCTCCCACCAGGGCGGGGTCACCCAGACGCTCGGGTAGCGCCGCTCGAAATCGGGGGGCAGCTCGCGGTGGGGCATCAGGTGGAACGCGCTGACTTTCATGGCGGCTCAATCTCCCTTCCAACTCGGTTGGGGGCAGCATAAGCGACCCGGCCGGCCGGCTCAAGTTTGCGAGGGAAGCGGCTCGAGTCGGCTAGACTCGTCCCCGAACGTGGAAACATCGGGTCCCCCGCCCACACTGCCCGAAGTGGTGTCCGCGCTGGTGACGGCGTGGCGGAATCTGGCCGCCTATCCCCCAGGCCACCCCGCGCGGGCTTCGGCGCTCGCCGCCGCCCATGGGCGCGTGCGCGCGTCCCTGGCCGCCGCGAGTCCCCTGGTGCTCGGGATCGGGCGAGACGGGCTGCTCGGCGGGGGCAAGAAGCTCGAGTCCCCTCAGGTGCGGGCCTTCGCGCGGGCGCTCTACCGGCGCAACGGCGGCCTGCTGCGGATCGAGGAGGACGTGGAGCCCGCCGAGCTGGAGCGCTTCCTGGCCATCCTGGGCGACACCGGCCCCGGCCGCGACCGCCCCCTCACCGGCGACGAGCTGCCGTCGGCCGGGATCACCCATATCTCCATCTCGGCCATCGACTACAGCGCGTTGGTGACGACCACGGACGTCGCCCCAGCCGCGCCGGAGGAGAGGTCGCTCTGGGACGGGCTGATGGAGGCGCTGCTGGCCGAACAGCCTCTCCCGCCGGCAGGCGATCCCTCGGGCGCGCGCGAGCACCACTCGGCAGAGACCATCGCTTCGCTGTTCCGCGGCGGCCCCGGCACGGGTGGACCGGGCGGTGGCGGACCGGGAGGCGGGGGACCAGGCGGCGGGGGCACCGGCAGTCCCGGCGGCGGGGGCCCAAGCGGTCGAGGCTGGGGTGTTGGCGGCCTCGGACGCGGTAGCGGCCAGAGGGGTGGCGGTGGGGCCAGCCCGGCCAGCGGGCCGGCGGAGCTGGGCGGCCGCCTCGGCATGGCCGCCGCGTACACGCTCGCCGGCCTGGTGGGCGCGCGCCTGGACAGCGCGGACAGCGACGAGCGAGAGAAGCTCGCCCCGCAGATCATCCAGCTACTCCGCGCGCTCCCCGGCGAGGTGCGCGAGCCGGTGCTGGCCGCCGCGCTCCGGACCCTCGCCCGTGAGGAGACGGCGAGCGCGCACCTGGCCAGCCTGGCTGCCGCGCTGCCGGCCGCCGACGTGCTCCGGGGCCTGCAGCGCCTGGCCCGCGAGCAGGGCCAGCTCTCGAGTCATGCGCTCCAGATGGCCCAGGCGCTGGCCGAGGCGCACGAGGAGATGGGTCCGGCTCCGGCCCTGCCCGAGCCGCCCGCGGACTTCGCGGAGATGGCCGCCCTGTTCCGCGAGGAGGACGTGGACCGCTACAACCCCGAGGACCATCGGGCGCTGCTGGCTCAGAAGCCGACGGTGGATCTCGACGCCATCGCGGTCGAGCTGGCCGCCGATCCCGACGCCTTCGGGCCCGACACCGAGAGCGACGATGCCATCGAGCGGCGGGTCGTCACGACACTGCTCGACATGGCCGCGGGCTCGCCCGACGTCGTGCAGCCGCTCGTCCTGGGCCGCCTGCGGGAGATCTTCGTCCGCTCGCTCCCGCAGAGCCGCTTCGCCCAGGCCGTCGGCATCATTCGCGCCGTGCGCGAGCTGGCCGCGGACCCGAGCCTGGCGGAGCGGCGCGAGCTGCTCGACGAGTTCCTGGCCAACCTCGCCGACGCCCCGACCCTGGCCGCCCTCGTGACCGCGAGCCGGCAGCCGGGCGGGCCACCCTTCGTGCAGGTGCAGACGCTGGTCCTGGCCCTGGGCGCCTCGGCCGCCCGCGGGCTCCTCGAGGCGCTCGCCGCCGAGCAAGATCGGGGACGCCGCCTGCGGCTGATCGAGCTCGCGGCCTCGCTGGGCGCCGCCATCGTCCCGGAGACGCGACGCCTCCTCGCGGATCCGCGCTGGTACGTGGTGCGGAACATGGTGCTGCTCCTCCGGCGGGTGCAGGACCGCTCGGCCATGAGCGAGATCCTGCGCTGCGCCGACCATCCGGACCTCCGGGTGCGGCTCGAAGCCATCCGGGCGCTCTTCGCCTTCGACACCAAGGTGCCGCGCGACCTGCTCGCGCGGACCATCAACCACCCCGACCCGAGACTGGCGGAGGCCGCGGTGCTGCTCACCGGCCAGCACGGCATCACCCAGGCCATCGACCTGCTGGTGGAGATCCTGCTCCGGTGGGACTTCTTCGGGCGGAAGCGCTCCATGCGGCTCAAGGCGCTCCGCGCCCTGGCCGACCTGGGGGACCCGGCCGTGCTGCCGCGGCTCGGCCGCTTCTTCCGCGAGTGGCCGTTCCCGCTGGTGGCAATCGAGGAGCGCCGGTCCGCCTACCGCTACCTGAGCTCCTACGACCCCGGCGCCCGCGCGCCCTGGGTGGCGCGGGGCGAGAAGTCCCGCGATGCCGTGATCCGCGACATCTGCCGCGGGCTCGTGAAGGCGGGCGCCGCCAGCCCGTCCGGGAGCGCACCCGGAAGTGCACCAGAATGAGCGAGCCGGCGATCCCGGGCGCGCTCTCCGCGGTCGACCGGCTGGTGGTCAGCCTCGTCGCCGGGATCAACATGCGCGCGCTCTACGGCTCCGAGCACCCCGCGCTCGCCAGCCACGTGGACCGGATCCTGGAGGGAGTGTCCGCGGCCTGCCAGGAGCGGCAACAGGACTCGCTCACGTTCCTTGTCGTCGAGCAGGACCTCGTGGTCGAGACTCAGCCGCTGCGGACCGGCAGCCTCTACCACCAGCAGTTCATCCGGGCCCTCACCCGCCGCGGCGTGGAGCGCCTGACCGTGGCGCGCGGCCTCGACGCCGAGGAATGCGTACGCTTCCTGACCCCGATGGCGCTCGGCGGCGTGCCGGTGTCCACCCGGTACATCACGGTGGGCCGCGTCGAGCTGCAGCCCTCCGTGATCAAGGAGGGCCCCGGCCCCGGGACCGGTGCGGGCGGGGGCCCGGGCGCGGGCCGAGGGGGAGACTCGGCGATCGAGTCGTTGACCGCGCAGGGCGTGGATGGCGCCCGCGAGGCCTTCACCGAGTTCCGCACCGACCGCCGGGGCGGGCTCGTCCGCCTCGAGCAGGTGGTGTGGAGCCTCATGGACGCGCTCCAGCGCGCCACGCGGGAGATCCTGCCCCTGGCGCCGCTCAAGACCCACGACGACTACACCTTCGTGCACTCGGTGAACGTCTCGCTGCTCACCCTGGCCCAGGCACGCTCGTTCGGCATCGAGGGGGCGCGGCTGCACGCCATCGGACTCGCCGCGTTCCTGCACGACATCGGCAAGCTCCAGATCCCGCTCGAGGTGCTCAACAAGCCGGGCAAGCTCGAGGGCGACGAGTGGCGGATCATGATGGGCCACGCCCAGGAGGGGGCCACCCACCTCTGCGGGGTCGAGGGCAGCCATCCGCTCACCATCCTGGTGGCCTACGAGCACCACATGCGCTACGACGGCCAGCCGAACTACCCGGTGCCGCGCATCGGCCGCCGGCCCACCCTGGCGAGCCAGATGACCGCCATCTCCGACGTCTACGACGCGATCTGCACCACCCGGCCGTACGCGAAGGCGCGCTCGCGCGAGTTCGCGGTGAGCGTGCTCACCGGGCGCGTGGGCACCTTCCACAGCCCCGCGCTGGTCGCGAACTTCGTCCGCATGGTCGGCGTCGCACCCACCGGCCCTCCGGACGAGACGGCTCGGTAGGACGTCACGATGCGGGGCAAGCACTTCTCGATGATCCGGAACTTCCACCTGGCGGATCTCTTCACCATCGCCAACGGCTTCTGCGGCGTCGCCGCCGTGTTCCAGGCCATGCGCTTCCTCGCCGGAGGCGAGCGCTGGCGCATGGATCTCGCCGCGGCCCTCGTCCTCGTGGCCCTGCTCTTCGACGTGCTCGACGGGCGCATCGCGCGCTGGCGGCACCACGCCTCGCCGATGGGGCGCGAGCTGGATTCCCTGGCCGACGTGATCTCGTTCGGGGTGGCCCCGGCCGGGATCGCGTTCGCGGCGGGCCTGCAGAGTGCGCTCGACCAGGTCATCCTCATGTACTTCGTCGGCTGTGGCCTGAGCCGGCTCGCCCGCTACAACGTCACCGCGGAGGCCCTCTCGACCGAGACCGGCAAGGTGCGCCACTTCGAGGGCACGCCGATCCCGACCAGCATCGTGCCGCTCGCGCTGCTCCTGCTCGCCTTCCACGAGGGGAACCTGTATCCGGTCGCGGTGGGCGGGCTCGAGCTGCATCTGGTGAGCCTGCTCTTCTTCCTGTCCGGCAGCCTGATGATCAGCAAGACCCTCAAGGTCCCCAAGCCCTAGCCCGGACTATTCATGAACGGAGAACGCGTGAGGCGGACGGTCCTGTCGCCGCGGACGCCCCCGGGGCGACCGGCTCCGTCACCCGTCCGGTCTCGGTCGAGCCCGTTCATGAATAGTCCGGGCTAGGGCCATGATCCGGCGCGCGCGGATCGGGGTGCTGGTGCCGCCGGGGAACCCGACGGTGGAGCCCGAGCTCTACCGGATGGCGCCGCCCGGCGTCAGCCTCCACTTCGCCCGGCTGCAGGCGCCCGCGTCGGACGGCCCGCCGGGTGGTGCCGGCGGCATGGAGGAGCGCACGCGCGCCTATCGCGAGGGCCTCGACGGGCCGGCGCAAGCGCTCGGCGAGGTGCGCCCCGCGCTCGTGGTGCTGGCCCACACCGCGTCGAGCTACGCGCTGGGCTGGGGCCACGAGCAGCCGCTGGTGGACCGCGTCGCGTCGCTCTGCCGCGCCCCCGCGCTCCTGGCCGCGCAGGCGGTGCGGGCCGCGCTCCACCACCTGGGCGTGACGCGGCTCGCGCTCGGCACGCCCTACCCGGAATCGATCAGCCGGCAGGGTCGCGCGTACTGGGAGGCGGCGGGCTTTCAGATCGTCGGCTATCACCGACTCGCCGGTGTGGCCGACATCTACACGGAGAGCGAGGAGCGCGCGGCCGAGCTCGCGCGCCGGGCCGACGCGCCCGCGGCGCAGGCGGTGCTGATCAGCGGGACGGGGCTGCCGACCGTGGGGATGCTCGAGCGGCTCGAGCGCGAGCTGGGCAAGCCCGTGATCAGCAGCAACCAGGCGTGTCTCTGGCGGGCGCTCCGGCTGGCGGGCGTGGGCGAGCCGGTGACGGGATTCGGGCGGCTGCTCCGCGAGGCCTGATCAGCGACGCAGGCGCCGCAGCACGCCGACCACGCCCTGCTCGCCGCCGCGCTGCGCGGTCAACGCCTGCACCCCGGCGGCCAGCGCGGGGCCGAGGTCGGGATCCTGCGGGTTGAGCGGGCCGTCGTGGAGCGCGTCGAGCCCCTCGGGCGTCAGCGGGATGCCGTGGGCGCGCGCATAGATGAGGATGGCGAGCCGCGCGGTCTCGTTGTCGCGGGCGATGATCCGCCGCACCGTCTCCGCCACCGCCGTGGGCGCCGCGTTGCCGTAAAGCCATCTCAAAGTATTGGCCAACGGGCTCGGCGGCCGGTCGAGCTGGCCGTCCAGGAGATCGGCCGCGAGCTCGCTGATGTGGCCGAACGCGTCGACCCCGTCCCGCACCAGCGCTTCGCCGAGCTCGTGGAGCCGGCTGGGCGTCCTCGGAATGTCGCGCACCAGCGCCCGCGGGAGCTGCTGCGTGAGCTGGACCACCGCGCTGGTGGTGCCGGCCGCGTCGCTGAAGAACTCGCCGCTCCGGAGCAGCTCGAGGACCTGCGCGGCCTCCTCCGGCGTGACGGGCAGGCCCGGGCGAGCGATGCCGCCGCCCACCTGGAGGGCGCGGATCAGGACGTCCTGGCTCCCCGCTTCCGCCGGCGGCTTGCGGGCCACGAAGAGCTGCTGCAGCGCATGGCGCACCCGCTCTCCATCGGCTCCGCCCACCTGCGCGGCCACCTGATCCAGCAGTTCGGGCAGGGGCCCCGGAGGCGGCGCCTGCCCGACCCCGAGCACCGCGAGCGCGGCGGGGAAGTCCAGCGCGCGGAGCTGGCCGACCAACCCCTCACCCTGGATCCGGTCGACCGCGGCATTCCAGAGACCGTCAAATCCCTTCATCACGCCTTACTGTGTCAGGGGCGGTCGGGAGGCCGCTCCTCGGTCGCGTCCACCCGGTCCGAGTAGAAGGCCAGATATCCCTTGATGGGCGCCATCTCGTCGTACGGCGTCTCGTAGCTCCACACCGCGTTCTCCACGGTGCGCGGCCCGCTGCGGATGCTCCAGTAGGCCGCGTCGCCCTTGTAGGGGCAGTGGGTCACGAGGTCGGTGCGGACCAGGCGCGTCATGTCCACATCTTCTCGCGGAATGTACGGCTGATCCGGCGTCCCCGGCGCGCGCATGACGAGCGCGCGGGTCGTATCGGCGACGATCGCCCCGCCCAGCCGGACGATGACCCGGTTCGGGTTGGGCGCGATGGTGATCCCCGCGGCGGCGGCGGATCGGCCGGCCATCAGCCGACCAACCGCACCAGCTCGTCGGGCTGGCTGAGCATCGGATAGTGCCCGGTGTCCATCTCCGCGTAGCTCGCCTTCAGGCGCTCGGCCGTGCGGCGCTGGTGCGGCTCGGGCGGATTCTTGGCGCGCCGGCACCGGATCACCGACGCGGGCCACTTGCGATCCCAGAAATCCGTCAGCTCCATGGGAGCCTCGAGCGCAGCGATCGGATGCGGCGTGTAGCGCGCCAGCGCCCACGCGCGGGTGGCCGGCTCGAGATCCGCGAACATGCGACTCTCGGCGTCGGCGCGCGCCGGCGCGATCGTCACCGCGGTCACGTCGCCGGCGGGGCGGCTGACGATGTCGCCCACCTTCTCGCCCGGCAGCAGGGCGAGGGCGTCCACGAAGACCAGGCGGGCGAGGCGGTCGGCGGCCAGCTCGGCCACCTTGCAGATGACCATGCCGCCCGCGCTCGTGCCGACCAGCACGACGTCGCGCAGGTCTTCGTAGTGGAGTAGCCGGGCCACCTCCCGGGCGTGAGTCCCGACGGTGATGCCGGGCCGGACCTGGTCGGCCCGCTCGGCGCAGCCGTCGAGCGTGGGCGCGTAGACCGCGTGGCCGGCCGCGCGCAGGCGCTCGGCCACCGGCTTCCAGATCCAGCCGCCCTGGTAGGCTCCGTGAACCAGCACGTAGGTCGCCATCGCGCTATCCCTTCCCGCCGACCTTCACGCCGGCGAGCTGCTCGTAGACCTTCACGACCGCGGAGCCGTCCTCCTTGTTGAGGCCGGCCGCCCGCGCCATCTGGTAGACCTGCTGGGTCACGTTGGCCAGGAGCACCGGCACGCCGAGCTGCTTGGCGAACGCGGTCTCCAGCTCCTGGTCCTTGAACGAGATATCGATGGTCCCGCCCGGTGAGAAATCCCGCTTGAGGATCCGCGGCACGCGCATCTCGAACGCGAAGCTATTGCCCGTGCTCACCCGCACCACGTCGTAGATCGCCTGCGGGTCGAGCCCCGCCTTCACCCCGAGCACGAGCGCCTCGGCCACCGCGATCGTGTTGACCTGGACCAGCATGTTGTTCACGAGCTTCATGGCGAGCCCCTGCCCGAGCCGGCCCATGTGGAACACGTTGGCGCCCATCGCGCGGAAGAGGTCCTGGCAGGCCGCCACCGTCTGAGCATCGCCGCCCACGATGATGGACAGCTCGCCCGACGCGGCCCGCTCGGTGCCCCCGCTCACCGGCGCGTCCACCATCGCGATGCCGCGGGCCGCGAGCTGCTCCGCGAGCCGGCGCGCCGCGAACGGATCGATGGTGCTCATGCAGGCCACGATGTGCCCGGCCCGCGCCATGTGGATGATGCCGCGCTCGCCCGCGATGACCGCCTCGGCCTGCGCGGTGGTCTCCACCATGCAGATCGTCCGATCGGCCTTGGCCGCCACGTCCGCGGGCGAGGGCGCCAGGGTGGCGCCGCGCGTGCGCCACCGCTCGGCCTTCACGGGATCGATGTCGTGCACCACCAGGGAGAAGCCGCGCTTGACGAGGTTGAGCGCCATCGGATCGCCCATGGCCCCGAGACCGATGAATCCGACTGTGCCGGGCATTGCGCGGGCACCTCCTTGGGTGAGCGGATCGGACGTCACCGGGACTATACCCCGGACGATCCGCGACGGCGAGCGGAGGCCCGGCGCGGTGTCTACACCCAGCCGCCGTCCACGACGTAGCTCTGGTTGGTGCAGGCGCCGCTGTCGTCGGCGGCCAGGAAGAGGACCACGCGCGCGACGTCCTCGGGCAAGAGCTTCCGCTTGAGACATTGCCGGCGGAGCAGCTCCTGCTCGCCCTCCGGCGTGAGCCACCGCGCGATCTGCCGCTCGGTCATGATCCACCCGGGCACGACGGAATTGACCCGGATGTTCCGGGGCCCGAGGTCCCGGGCAAGCGCCCGGGTCAGCCCGACGACGGCTGACTTGGCGCTCAGGTAGGCCGGCATGCCCCCCTGCCCCACCATCCACGACGTCGAGCCGAGATTGACGATCGAGCCCCCGCCGGCCTCCGCCATCGCGGGCACCACGGCCTGGGCCGAGAAGAACTGGTGGCGCAGGTTCACCGCGAAGCGATCGTCCCAGTACTCGGGCGTGACGGCCTCGATGGTGTGCCGCTCGTCGTGGGCCGCGTTGTTGACCAGCACGCGAATCGCCCCGAGGCGCGTCTGCGCCTCCGTGACCGCCGCGCGCAGCGCCGCGATGTCGCGCAGGTCGCACGGGATGAACACCGGCGCGGGCAGGCCGCGGGCCCGGATCGTCTCGACGAGCGCCGTCGAGGCCTCGCGCTGGATATCCACGAACGCCACGCGGGCTCGCTGGGCGCACAGGTGCTCGACGATGGAGGCGCCGATGCCGCTCCCGCCCCCCGTCACGAACACGACGCGATCCTCGAGGCTGGGGTACGTCGCGGACCGGATCATGCGAACAGGGGAGGCCGCCGCGCCTACGCGGGCGCCTTCGGCATGATGAGCCAGAGGACGATGTAGGCCAGGATCCCGGGGAACGCGACCGACACGCACGAGACCACCACGTACAGGATGCGGACCACGGTCGGATCCCAGCCGAGCCACTCCGCGAGGCCGCCGCAGACGCCGGCGATCATCTTGTGCTTGCGCGAGCGCTGGAGCGGCACCGCGAGTCCTCTACGTGAGGGGCGTGCCGCCGGTGATCATCTAGCCGCCTCCGCCACGATGCTCTCCGTCATCGCCCGTGGTCACGAGGTGCGCCCGTCGCTCCTCCAGGAGCACGACGAGCCGGTCGAGGACGCCGCGGAGCTCGTCTCGCTCGGCACGGAGCCGCCCCACCTCCGCCTCCAGCTCCAGGAGCTGGCGCTCGGATCCCGGGTCGGCGATGATGCCGGGCACTTCCTGCGCCTCGTTCGGCGGCACGCGCCGAGTCGACAGCACGACGCCCAGGATGCCCGCGAGGAAAAGACCGATCGCGAGCCCGAACAGCCAAACCCCCGGATCGTAGAGCATGACGGTCAGTGTACGGATTCTTCGCGAGAGGTCAAAGAACTGCGGGAGGCTTGACCACGCGGCGGCCAGGGCGCAGGATCGGGCCCAGCCGCGAACCCTGCCCCAGCCGCGAACCCTATCAAGGAGGAACCGAGTGATGCGCCGGCTCAATGCGGTGTTGGTTGCACTCGCTGCCGTCGTGCTCCTGGCCCCGGGCGAAGGTGGCGCCCAGGACGGCGTGGTGAAGATCGGGGTGCTGGACGACATGTCCGGCCCCTATTCCGACAACACCGGTCCCGGCGACGTGCTGGCGGTGCGGATGGCGGTGGCGGATTTCGGCGGTTCCGTGCTCGGCAAGCCGATCGAGGTGATCGCGGCCGACATGCAGAACAAGGTCGACGTCGGCGTCGGGATCGCGCGGCGCTGGTACGAGCAGGAGCAGGTCGACATGATCATCGGCATCCCGCACTCGGCGATCGCCCTCGGGGTGGTGAAGCTCGCCGAGCAGACGAACCGGCTCGTGATGCCGACCGCGGCGGCCACCGCGGAGCTGACCGGCAAGTCGTGCTCGGCGCACAGCGTGCACTGGGTCTACGACACGTACGGCCAGGGCAAGACCATCGCCAACGCGATCGTGAAGCAGGGCGGTGATACCTGGTTCTTCATCACCGTCGACTATGCGTTCGGCCACGCGCTGGAGCAGAACGCGACCGAGTTCGTCAAGGCGGCGGGCGGCAAGGTGCTGGGCTCCGCCCGGCATCCGCTGAACAACGCCGATTTCTCGTCCTACCTGCTGCAGGCGCAGGGCTCGAAGGCGAAGGTGGTCGTGATGGCGAATGGGGGCGCCGACATCACCAACGCGATCAAGCAGGCCAATGAGTTCGGTCTCGAGCGGGGCGGGCAGCGGCTGGCCGCGCTCCTGATCCAGTATCCCGAAGTGCGCGCCCTCGGCCTCCGGACCGCGCAGGGGTTGTTGATGGCCAGCTCCTTCTACTGGGACATGAGCCCGGAGGCGCGCGCCTTCACCGACCGGTTCGCGGCGGCGAAGGGCATGCCGCCGACCATGATCCAGGCCGGCACCTACGGCGCCACCGTGCACTACCTGAAGGCGGTCAAGGCGGCCGGCACCGACGAGGCGAAGGCGGTCATGGCGAAGATGAAGGAGATGCCGATCAACGACTTCATGACCAGGAACGGCCGCATCCGGGAGGACGGGCGGGTGATCCGCGACATGTACCTGATGCAGGCCAAGACGCCAGACGAGTCGAAGAGCGAATGGGACCTGGCCAAGATCATCGCGACGATTCCGGGGGAGCAGGCGTTCCGCCCGCTCGCCGAGGGCGGCTGCCCGCTCGTGAAGAAATAGTGCGCCTCAAGAGGGCGACCCCTCCCCTTCGGGCGAAGGCCGGGTGCCCGGTAACCGTCAGCTTATCGCCGCTCTCGATCGAGGTTGGTCTAGCTCGGTCGGCTTCACCGGATGCGCGCTACCGGCCCCGCCCGTGGCCTTTTCCGTGCCCCCTCACCCGATCGTCGTCCCGGTCGTCATCCTTCCAGCCCCGCTTATCGGCCCACTCCGGGCCCCAATCCTCCCGCCAGCGCGGCGCATGCTTGCGCTCCCACTTATTCCAGTGGCCGGGCGGGACGTGGTAGTACTGCACCGGCACCATCAGGACGGGCCGGGGCACGAACTGCGGACCAACGACCACCCACGGGCCGTTGTGCCCCCTGCTGACGTGCCAGCCCCCGTTGGCGAACGCCCAGTACTGCCCGCCGTAAAGGAAGAGATTGACGGGAGCGGCCGGGGCTGGCACGTACCTTACCTCGGGGATCTGGGGCACGATGACGAGATGGGGTGGCGCGGGAAGATGGATGCCGATGTCCACGTGCACCTGGGCGTGGGCAGGTGCGACGAGCACGAACGCAAGCAGCGCGACGATCAAAGCGTACATGAGTGGCCCTCCTGTCGCCTATTTTCGCGCACGACACCATTTTAATTAGCCCTCGATTTTGCGGGCCGCCCGGCGACGGATGATCCTACGAGGGCTCGCGGGCTCGCCGCAGCGGCGGTCCTCCTGTAGGAAGGCGTCGAGGGCGGTAAGTAGGTGACCAAACATCTCGAACCCCTCACAGGAGGAGACTTGGAGCGATGAAGACAACCGTAGGGCTGCTGGGCGCTCTCTTGGTCGCAGGATGCGCGACAGGAGGCGCGAAAGAGGGCGGTGCCGTCGCAACCTTCGTGCATCCGGCTACGAAGGGGTCGCCTCTAGGGCGACGCAAGGTCATCACTTCGGCGACGCTGCCGAAGCTGGTGATGTGCCGGCGCTCGGCGGAAGCGGGCCGCTCCCACTGGAGATCCGGCGGATGAGGTCGCGGATCGCTGGCAGCAGCGCGTCGTTGATCACCCGCTTGTTCACGAAGGCATCTGCGCCGCTGTCAGAGGCCATGAGCCGGTAGGCATCTTCGGTGTAGGAACTCATGAGGATGATCTTTGTCTGCGGCAGTTCTTCCCTGATGCGCTTCGTCAGCTCGATTCCGTTGAGAAGGGGCATCATCAAGTCCGTGATCACGATATCGGGCCGCTCGCGTAGCACGACGGCGAGGGCTTCTGCGCCATCTTCAGCTTCGCCCACGATGGTCATCATGTCGGACACCGATGCGAGGATGGTGCGGACGATCAGCCGGTAGTCGGGTGCGTCGTCGGCGACCACGATGGTCAACGGGATGGCCCGGCTCCTAGCGCCGCAAGATGGCACGTAGGAGTGCATCATGTGTGCCAGGCCGAGTTGCAGAAAGAACGCGGGCTTGCAGCGGCCAGCAGGTTGCCAGCCGTCGTGCTTCGGTAGGTACTACGTGCCCGCCGGGAACAATCTACTCGCGCCGGAGCGACAGCGAACGCCGCTCACGCATCGCATGTCGGCCACTCCGCCGACCACACGTCGTAGCACCTGCGATGGAGCCGGATTGTCCCGCCGCCGGGCAAGTCGCACTCGACTTCCACGTCGTTGGCCGCGATGGGCTGCTCGCACGCCACGCAGATCCCGCCGGTTCCGGGGCCGTACCACGTCATGCGGCAGTTCTGTTTCGGGAGATCACCCGCGAGGATCTTGCGGCGGATCCACTGCAACAGGTCATCTGACTGAGTCATGCATTTGCTCCTCTTCGTTTGGCTGACCGTTGTCGGGATCGACAAAGGAGCATAGCGCCATCCTGCGCCGGCTTGTAACCCCCCCCTCTACTCGATCACCTGATCTGCCCGCAGCAGGAGCGACCGCGGGATCTTCAGGCCGAGGGCCTTGGCGGTCTTGAGATTGATGACCAGCTCGTACTTGGTCGGTTGCTCGATGGGCAAGTCCGCCGGCTTAGCGCCCTTGAGGATCTTGTCAACGAACACCGCGGCACGCTGGAACAGATCTGGGTAGTCCGCGCCGTAACTCATGAGTCCACCAGCCTCGGGATACTCCTTCGACCCGCCGACACTGGGCAGGCGGTGTGTGAGGGCAAGATCACTGAGCCGTTGGTAACTGGCAAAAAAAGCCGAGCTCTGCACCACGATGACCGCTCCGGCGCCGTCGCGCTTTATGGCCACGAACGCGGCATCGTAGTCTCTGGGATCGGGACGCACGGCGACACTTTGCAGACCGATTCCCAGTGATCGAGCCGCAACCTCCGTGTCCCGTACATTGAGCGCCGACCCGCGAGCGGCACGATCCCAGAGGGCGGCCACTCGGGACACCTGTGGGATCAGCTCTTTGAGCAGTCCGATTCGCTTCGCGGACAACTCGCTGGATATCGATGTCACACCCGTGACATTTCCGCCCGGTCGCGCCAAGGTCGCCGCGAGTCCAAGCTCGACCGGATCAGGACCGTTCGCGGTCACGATGGGAATGGAGCTTGTCACCTGCTTGGCCGCGAGCGCTGCCGGGTTGCCCGCTGTCACGAATATGTCAACCTTGGCTGCAACAAGTTCGGTGGCCAAGCCCTGGAGTCGGCTCACCTGTCCGTTCCCCCATCGCGGTTCAAAGACGACATTCTGCCGCCTACCCGCCAAACCCTCCTCGCCTGCTGCCCCTCGGCGGCGAACGGCGCGGCGAGGAGGCCACCCGCGATCATCCCGAGGAACGTTCGCCGCTCCATCGCTGGCCTCATCCGTGGCGGAGTCTAACAGAGGCACCGCCGAAGCGCCGCCGAGAAGAATTCGGGGCGACAAGGACACCCGGTTGACCTTCGCCGTAAGATTAGAAGTGTGGGCCCATCGACACGCCCCTGCTCCGCCCCTCGCTGTCCATCCCCGGCTTCGCGGAGACGACCACCGCGATGATCCCGATGCGGCGGCTCGGGCAGCCGGCGGGGATGGCGGGCTGCGTGATGTTCCTCGCCTCCGACCTGGCCTCCTACGTGACCGGCGCGGCCCTGGTGGCCGACGGCGGGCTCACCGCCCAGACCGGGCTGCCCACGAGGATCCCGCTGCCGTGAGGCGCGGACGCGGGAGCCACGGAGGGCCGGCCGCGTGATCATCGGCGTGCCGCGCGAGCTCAAGTCCGGCGAGCAGCGTGTGGCGCTGACGCCGCCCGGCGCCCGCGCCCTGGTCGAGGGGGGGCACCGCGTGGTGGTCGAGCGCGGCGCCGGCCTCGGCAGCAGCATCCGCGACGAGGAGTACACGCGCGAGGGGGCGACGCTCGCGTCGGTCGATGA